>Ga0302253_1002197_pt1 | contig 10033 bp, 12 predicted proteins | sample AAG_RA_Trp_MG_FD_193537 | JGI IMG/M metagenome (GOLD analysis project Ga0302253, IMG submission 193537) | Enriched activated sludge microbial communities from anaerobic digester in WTTP, New Holstein, Wisconsin, United States - AAG_RA_Trp | ecosystem: Engineered > Bioreactor > Anaerobic >... | reverse complement strand
AAAATCACCGCCCCTTTTTCTTTTATCCCCTCTGTCTGTTCAGGCGGCAGAGAAACAGGAACTTCAAAATAAACATTTTGATTCTTAATGTCCACAATCTTCTTCTCTACGCCCAATGCGTTCTTTGGAAAACTTAATATACAAAAGAACGCCAAGAACACAAATATGGTATTATTACGTCTTCGTTTTATCATTTACTTTCTTCCTTCTTTGTGATTAAATCTTTCACTTTCTTCTTTTCTATCTCAAGCCGTTTCTGCATCGCCTGGTAAGAGACCAGATCGGCGCGGTACTTCTCATCCAGATCCTTCTTGATGAACTTCATCTGCTCGTTCAATTTATTGCTGTAGATAATATCCTGTTCGTGTTCCACATTACGGAATCTCTTTTTTAACTGCCAATTCATTCCGGCAAGCAGGAAAGCGGCAAGAGTAAGCAAAGCTAAGGCGAGAACGCCGGAATGGATCAACCGGGTCGCCTTGCGCGCGGTGGACTGCGCCGCTGAAACGGCGTCTCCCTGCTGTTGCAGCTGCGATCTTGCCCGCTCGATAAAAGCATCGCTGCCGATGATGCTCTTTTTTAACTCTTCCCCCAGCGATCTCAATCCGCTTTCGGCAAGGCCATTCAGGAATTCCGCGTAACTCTTCGGCGAAAGCAATAAGTTCACCTGCGCGATCTCTTCCGTCATATCGGGATATTTAATACTGCTCCGCGTTTCCGCCTTAATATAAAGAGGACTGCTGCTGTACTGATAATCCAAACCCGAAGAAACGCCTGCAACATGCGGATTTTTATGCATGTATGCCGTCATCGCCAACAGTTTCAGCTCCTTTTCAAGCAGAACCACCCTGTAACGCTCCTGGAAAAGATGACCTTGCCTGGAATATTTACGGTTGAAGAATTTAGTGTAATTGGAATTCAGGTCGTGCATGATCCCGGAAAGCGTGCCGCCTTCCGGCAGTTCGATAAGCAAATGCAGATGGTTGGAGAGTAAAACAAAAGAGAATAACTTAAAGCCGTATTGCTTTTTATACCTACCCAGCAGTTCCATGTAAAATGAGTAATCTTCCTCATCCCTGAAGATATCCCCGTTATGGTCGCCGCGGGAAGTTATATAATAAAGCGCGCCCGTTATCTGTATGCGTGGCATTCTTGGCACTTCTTTGACCTCCTGCGTGGCACTACTTACGGCAAACAAAAAAAATCCCGGGCAGTTTACCTGGGAGTATTGTCTGAAACCTTCGGTAGTCTGCCGTTCCTTGGCATCAGCATAACCAAGGATGCATAACTTTGCGCCTCCCGGTTACCCGGGATTAGCCTTTTCGGGTCCATTTTTATATCTAATAGAAAGTATACCATATATTCAGGTTTTCTCAAGCGGTACGTGGCACTTGTACGCCTATTTATTTTTGCCTTTAAGCCCTGCTGCCGGTTTATCGGTTATTCCGGAGTTCTTTTCGGCTTCCTGTAATTTACGAAAGAGCTCCCGATAAGCATCGGCCTGCTTTTTACGCCCGGCGTCCAGATCGTCCGCCATCAGCTTCTTTTCTCTGGCAAGCAGTTCGGAAAACGCTTTCTGCTTGCGTCTTTCAAGACTGTTCAATCTGAACAAAATAAATATACTGGAACAAAAAGAATAAATTGTAAACATAGTGAGCACGCTAAAAATAATCGTCGTGATTATTTTTACTTCAATTTTCCATAGTCTCATTCTGAAGAACTCCGCTTCGCTGCAGCTTTTCTGTGTTTGTTTTCCAGGAAAAGAATAAAATCATGCCATTTTCGATACTCGATTTTCTGGTGCGATGACAAGTCCTCAAATCCCCTGCCCCCGTTCCTTAATACATTTTCCACTTTCTCAAAGTCAGCTTTCTCCTGTTCATTGGCGGAATGATTGAGCCTAACACCAAATATCCTCATCTTCTCAATATTATATTGCTTAGCCTCCCGGACACTAATAATGCCATCCGCATCCGTATCCGCCGCCTGAAGAGACGGACAGCTAAGATTTATCAACGCAACCTTTTTAAGCCTGTCTCCTGACTTTCCCTGTTTTCCTGCCTCCCGGGATACGCCTTCAATATCGCGATTCAAAACGGCACAAGCAAAAACAATCACCGGAAATAAAAATAAGAGGGGAATGATAACGAGGAAAAGAGGTGCGGTTTTCTGCTGACGGGACAACTTATCTTTTATACCATTCATTTTGACAAATCCTCTATCCTGGAAAGCACTTCGTCCTTATCCTCGGCACCCGGTTTCAATTTTAGATACTGCCGGTAATGACGCCCCGCGTTCTCCCGGTCTTCCTGTATACGGTCATAAATAATAGCCAGATTATATTGCGCTTCCGGGTTGGCCGGATTGAATTCAAGCGACTTACGGTAAGCCGCGATCGCTTCATCATACAATTTGGCCTGCGTATATGCTACACCCAGGTTATAATTATACACTGCCCGTTCCAGTTTAATGCGCTTCTGCAGGATAAACACCCCGATCTTCAGTTTCTTCTCCTGCGCCTTCGCAGCAGCCTGGACAGAAGGACCGCGTTTCTTCAACTCTCTCTGTAACTTGTCCAACTGGTCTTGTATCTGCTTTAAGTTACCGTCCTTTATCTCAATCAATTTCTGTGCTTCCCGCAAATTATTCTGTAAAAGGTCATTCTCCTCTTGAAGCTTTGTACTGACTGTTAGATATGATACCGAATCATTCTGTAATCTTTCATTATCTTTTAAAATTTTCTCCCTTTCCGTCTGCATGCTTGACAGTTCTTCCTGCGCTTTCTGCACCATTTTGTTCAACTGCCCAAGCTGGCCGGAGAGATAATTGTTCCTGGAATAGACGCTAACGCCTGTCGCGAGCAATACGACAAGTAATAACCCGCTTGCCGCGAGAAATAATATGTTTTTCATGGATAAGCAGGCCCTTCGGATCCCAGCATGCGTATCAGATATTCAACATCGGCGCGGTTTTGGGCTAAAGGGGCAAACGCGATGTAGCGTTTAAGATAGGTTATCGCTTTCGCCGGGTCATTACGGTGATGCTTATAAAGCAATCCCAGATTATAGCAGGCGTCGGCGTCCTTGGCGTCGACCGATAAGGCCTTTTCGAAAGCGCCGATCGCCTGGTCGAATTGCCGGTTTTGGAGATAACCATTCCCCAATTCTTTATACAGGATAACTTCTCCGGCGGCAGTTACTTCTGTATTATCGTTTACTGAAGAAGCCGGTTTAGTTTTTCTTTCTTTGCGCTTTTTTTTCGCGCGAGAAGCGGCGTCCCTGGTTAACTGCACCAGCTGCTTCTTCAATTCAAGGTTGGATCTCTCCAATTTTGCGAGGCTCCCGCGCTGGAGATACAATTCCCCCACAAGCTTCGCGTTATCATGCCGCAGATCATCGATCTTCTTACGCAGCTGTTTGTCGGTATCGACGGCAGCGGCGAATAAAACCCCTTGGCCGAAGAAAATAAAGAGCAACCCGATAACTGATATTTTAACCGGCACGCATAACCTTCTATTAAGTTTAATAATTTTTCGGCCCTTTCAGTTTCAACTCCACGTCCGCCATTGCCGATTCCTCGCTGGATGACTTACCTTTGGCGGATCCGGAAGCGTTTTTATAAGTCTTTTTCTCCGGGACCGCTCCGGCATCCTGTATTTTACGCGAAACGATCTCTCTCTTCATTTTCTCGGTCAGGATATCCGGCGGGATCCATTTCTCCGGCTCCATCCCCGCGGCCATCGAGTCCCCGGAGACGATATGCGGAGTAAGGAATATGACCAATTCCGTCTTCTTTCTCATAGACGCTTTTCCCCCAAAGAACCCGCCTATCACCGGTAGTTTCGACAACAACGGCAGGCCTGTAACATCCTCCCGTTTATCGTCTTTCATCAATCCGGCGATCATGATCATGGATCCGTCTTTGACCTTAACCACTGTCTCCGCCTCGGAAGTCTCCACTATCGGCACTATACTGCCCAGACCGGTCTTCAGCGTCTCGCGCACCGAACTGACCTCAGGCTTTATTTTTAAGGTCACGAAACCTTCCTGGTTTATAGTCGGGGAAACATTAAGTTTAACGCCCACGTCTATGAACTGAATGCTTTCCGAAGTAACGGTAGTGGTATCTCCCTGGCTTAACGTCTGCGTCACGTAAGCCTCCCGCGCGCCGACCATTATCTTGGCTTCCTGATTGTTCACCGCGGTGATACGCGGGCTGGAAAGGACCTTAGTGTCGCCGTAAGTCTGCAACAACTGCAAAGTAGCGGTGTATTTATCGCTGGCGAGCACGCCCATCGTCATCTTGAGATTATCGGCCGTAAGCAATGGGGACGGAGTAAAAGAAGGCGAAGCGGGAAAAGTCCCGGCGACACTCATGGTGTCGTTGAACACTTCTTCCCAATTTATGCCGCGCTGATATTCGTCTTTCAGGGTGATCTGGACTATTTCCGCTTCTATGAAGACCTGACGGCTGGCTTCATCGAAAGCCTTGACCATGCGCCGGATCTTCTTCATTTTATCCGGCAGGTCGGAAACGACCAGCTTGCTCGATCTTTCATCCACGTAAACTTCCCCGGCCCCTCCGGTAACCACTCCGGATAACTGCGCTTTTATGTCGGCGGACTTGGCGTATTTCAGATCGAAGATCTCGGTCTGCAGAGGCTGATCCAGATCCCTGACGGTCTTCTCCATCAAATCAAGTTTCTCCGGGATATCGATCAACAGCAAAGTGCCGGAAGTCTCGTCGGCGATGATCTTGCCTATATCCGACTTTACCAGACTTAGCGCGTTAAAAACATTGGACGGCTTCGCGTATTTCAACTTCAGACTTTTGAAACCCCGTTTTTCATTAAACCTCCGGCCGTAAAGTTTCTCGTATTCGGAAGAGGTCATAATATTGACGATATTCCCTTTTTTCTCGCAGGCCAGGTCCTGGCTCATCAATATCACGTCCAGGGCGTCGTCAAAAGTAAGCGAATTCAGGAAAATATTCACTCGCCCGGTCACGCTTTTGCTCGGCACAATGGTAAGATTCATCTTCATGGAAAGAATACGGAACAACTCAACGATATCTATCCCCTTCAAATCAAGAGAGATCCTTTCCCCGGAAGTCTTTATCCCTTTCAGCTTCGATTCAATTTTAGATGTATCCCCGGCTGGCGTCTCTTGACTATCTTCCCCCTGTGATAATGATTGTGGTGGCGGCTGAATTGACGGTTGGATTGACGACTGCGTTAACGGCTGTACCGCGATAACTGGAGGTGGAAGTGAAACTTTTTCTTCCGGAGTCTTTATTCCATCCGGCTTGGGGCCCATTTTAGACGCACTATCGACGGGTATTCCTTGACCGTTTTCCGGCCGGCCGCCCGGTGCCTGTTTCCCCAAAGCAGCAGGCGACGGCACGGTTTCTTTATTCTCCTGTTCCGGGGCGTCGGAAGCAAAAACCACGCAACAGCCGACTATCAAAACAATAGCCGTCAACGGAACCCACCCAGACTGAAATCCCGGACCTGTTCTTTTACTGCTTTTCTTAGGAACAGAATCCAGACAGGAACTCCGGAACAATAGAGTTCTAAGATTTTTCGGCATAAGTCATCTTAAAAAACGCTGTAGTTGCTAAAAATATCCGCTTATCTTAATTCCCAATCCTTACCGTCTTTACTTAACACTATCTTATCCACATAAATCTTCCTGACCTGAAGGTCGTTTATGGAATCGCCGTTATTCAGGAGATAAGTCTTTGCGCTCTTGGTGTCTTCGACCATCGCCTGCGGCCTCTCCGACCAAAGGATACCCACTAACTTCAGGCTGCTGATTGCCTGCGCCGTCTCTGCGGCAAGCAGGCTGTCCGCCTTTTCCGGCTCGATCGCGAAGATATTATGTTTACCGGCCGGCTCAAGCAAATCCTTCAATTCCGGGGCTTTCTCCGTTACGGCTTCTACGACGGTTACCGCCGCGCCGCGCGAGAGCACATTTTTAAGCCTTCCGGAGGAATCACGCGAAGCGATCAAATAATCATATAACAGGAACAAAGTAGCCAATACCGCCACCGCGACAGACAATTGGACCGCGGTCTTGAGATTAAACCGCCCGGTCAGCGCCTTGGAAAAAGATTCCGCCGGCGCGGCTTTCTTGTTTTCAGCGCGTCCGTCCGGACGCGGGCTGATACCTGCCGGATTACCGGGATTTTCTATTATTTTCAATAATCTCTCTTCAGGAGTAAGATTTTTGTTTTCCATATAATATCACATATTAACCGGAGCCGCCGCAAGTTTTACGTCATTATTTATAATGTCCCAAACTACGCGCGCGTCCACCGATACGCGGTTTGACATTACCAGCGTTTTCAGGGCGTTATGGCAAAGCATGGATATCCTGCGCGGGTATCCTTTAGTATAACGGTATATCTCTGCGATCGCTTCATCGGAAAAAAGCCTGACCCGGGAATTAAAGCCGGCGACTTTCAGCCGGAAATCGATCATCTCCCTGGTTTCCTGTTCATCCAAAGGGTTAAGCATATATTTCAGACTTATCCTGTCCCATAAATTCGGCATCTGGCTCAATTTAGGCAGCACCTCCATTTGGGACAATAACACCAGCTGCAGCAGTTTATATTCGTTTGTTTCGTAATTCAGGAGCACGCGCAGCACTTCCAGCGACATCTGGTTCAATTTCTGGCATTCATCCACAACCAGCACCACGGTCTTATTTTCCTGTACCCCTTTCATGAACAGATAATCTTTCAGGATCTCCTTATAATCAAGCGTAGTGGGATTCGGTTTGTTGATCTCTATTTTGAAAGTCCGCACCAGCGACTCCAGAAAGATCTGCTCGTTATCGTAAGTGGGGTCGAGAATAAGATGGAAGCTGATATCCTCCCTCTCCTTGAGCATCTGCAGCAGCCTGCGCGACAGCGTGGTCTTGCCCACTCCGACATCTCCGAGGATCAGGCTTAATCCCCTTTTTAAACGTATCTCCACCAGCAGGCGCATCAATGCCGCGCGGTGCTCCCGGGACTCATAGAAGAACTCCGGGTCCGGGCTGGTCGAAAACGGCTCTTTCTCCAACCCGAGGAGCCGATAATAACTCATATTCCCCCTTCCGATAGTGCGCTGTTGAATAAGTTCTTTGAACAGCGCACTGAGTCCGCCAACGTTTCAGTGGCGAGACGATCTAATTCCGATTCTCTATTATCAGAAACTTATGTAATGAACCTCCCCTGGCTTCAACCCGGGGTTTCTTCCTCGAGTAACCCCGCGTCGTAAGATGCGGGGTACCCCTTAGATAAACTAAGGGCAAGTCTGCTCCGTATTTTCACACAGGTGAATACTTTCACACGAGTGAACACTTGCCCAATTCCACTCAGGGGCAAAGTGTTATTCCTATTGGCCAAGGTGTAACACACAGGTGAATACTTTCACACGAGTGAACACTTGCCCAATTCCACTCAGGGGCAAAGTGTTATTCCTATTGGCCAAGGTGTAACACACAGGTGAATACTTGGCCATCCTATTGGCCAAGGTGCAACCGGGTTAAAACCCGGGGATTTCTGCGGTTTGATTAAATACCAACTATCTTTTTGCGGATCAGATGCAAAGGATAACCTTCCTTGCTCAAGGTATTTATCCTGCGCAGACGCGACCTGACTTCTTTTTCCTCATACATACGCTGGTTCCCGGACTTGGCGAGAACCTGCAGAAGCCCCATGGCCGTGTAATAATTCAGCGTATGGTAAGGGATGTTGAATTTCCTGACCACTTCCTGCGCCGTTATCTCTTTCTTCATCATCTTCTCTGTGGCTTGAAGTTTGAGTAGTTACTATAACTACCGCATTTCTCTAACTTGCGATAAATATAGCATATCCCGGGGAAAAGTCAAGACATATCGTCCCCGGCATTGGCATACGCCGGCGTTTTATAGCGAGAATGGGTATCGGGGTTTTACTACGCGCTACTGTATGCTTCTTCGCAGAAGCACGAGAATGGATGAATGCGGGACGACCACGTATTTCTTTCCGTCGTATTCCATTTCTATCGCAGAAGCGCGCAGGAAGACGCACTTGTCTCCTTCTTGTGCCTGGAGCGGGAAATACTTCTGGCCCAACTCCTGCGCCGCCCAAGGTTCCGCTTCCAGCGCCGAAGGATCGGGCACGGGATACCCGGGGCCGGTTTTTACCACGGTCCCGGCCTGTATCTTCTCTTTCTCCTTCACCCCCTGAGGCAGATAGAGGCCGCTTCCGGTCATCTCCTCCCCCTCATCCGGCAGTATCAACACCCTGTCGCCGACCACTAAAAGTTCGTTCTTCATTCCCGTCCCGCCTTCAATTTATCGAGTTCTCCGTTTTTCTCTTCCAGCAAAACGAGAACCCGGGTGTATTCTTCTTTGGATATCCATTCGCTCTCCGCAGCGCGCCTGCGCTGTTCCGACAACGCTTTTTCCTGTTCCGCGGATATCTTCTTCAAAACGGCTTCCCTGTTTTCCGTGTCCCTTAATTTCTCGCAGAGTTCCTTGTTCCTGCGGGAAAAATCCTGGATATGTTTCTCTTTCTCCTGGAGTTCGCGGCGCAAGGCCAGATTGGAAGCAAACTCCTTTTCGGCGTCTTTCTGCGTCTGCAAAAAGCGGGACTGAAGAGAATTATTTTCTTTGCGAAGTTTATCCAGTTCGCTCTTTTCTTTATCCCCCCAGCCCTTCAACCTCTGTATCTCTTTCTTGAATTCTTCTTCCTGCCTGCGCTTGACGTTCAGCTCCTTTTCCATCTCGTCGTGCAGCAACTGGTAGTCGTCGTTTGCCTTTTCCAGTTCGGCCCGCAGCCTCTTGAGTTCTTTTTCAAAACCGTGCTTCAGAAAAAGCAAACCGTCCTTGACAGACGCGGAGTCGGAAACGCCGCGCGGTTTTTCTTTTTTCTTCCCGGCTCCCGCGGGTTTGTGTTTGTGCGGCCACAGAAAAAGAAGCGCTCCTGAGCTCAAAAGCATTACTATCAATATAATTATAAGGCTATCCATAATGTTTACCGTTGAATTCCGGAGGCGGTGCGCTGTTCATTAAGTTTTTTAGACAGCGCACAGAGTCCGCCAAAGCTTTAGTGGTGGACTGTTAAATTTCAACTTTCGATTTTCAAATACCGATAAACGACAGACGAATTTTAATTCGGCAACGGCTACGGGAACCAAGGCGATATCCGGCCGGTCAAGACTCCAGCTTGTCCTTTATGTCCCCGGGGATCGCCTGGGGACGCAGTTGTCCGTCTACGCAGGCCATTATAGTCTTCCCCCGGCAAAGCAACACCCCGTCCTGATTGCGCACGCTTTGTTCGAATTCTATCCGCACTGCCTGTATCTTGGTTATTTCCGCCTCGATAAGCAGTTCGTCGCCGTAGAAACCGGGATACTTGTAATCCACCTCCTGGCGGCAGACAACGAACATCGTCCCGGATTTAGCCATCGTCTTTACATTCAGCCCTTTGGAACGAAACAGCTCCGTTCGAGCTTCCTCGAAGAAAGCCAGGTAATTCGCGTAATAAACCACGCCGCCGGCGTCGGTATGATGATAATGTATTTCTTTCTTTATCTGCGCCAATTCCATCTCCTGCTCAACGCTAAAAACGGACCTATTCACCTATGATCTTAATGAGCACCTTTTTGGGGCGCCTGCCGTCGAACTCGCCGTAAAAAATCTGCTCCCAAGGCCCGAAATCCAGTTTGCCTGCGGTAACCGCCACGACCACTTCCCTCCCCATCACGGTACGTTTCAAATGGGCGTCGGCGTTATCTTCCCCGGTCAGATTGTGGCGGTATTTTTTTCTGTCGTAAGGGGCGAGCGACTCCAGCCAGTCCATAAAATCCGAATGCAGTCCTTTCTCATCGTCGTTTATGAACACGCTGGATGTGATATGCATGGAATTGACCAGGCAAAGCCCTTCCCTGATGCCGCTTTTCGCCAGGGCCTCGCTCACCGCCGGCGTGATATTCAACATTTCTTTTTGTTTGGAAGTGGTTACTGTCAGGTAAGAGGTATGGTGTTTCACCGCCGGGTCA
>Ga0302253_1002196_pt1 | contig 10036 bp, 8 predicted proteins | sample AAG_RA_Trp_MG_FD_193537 | JGI IMG/M metagenome (GOLD analysis project Ga0302253, IMG submission 193537) | Enriched activated sludge microbial communities from anaerobic digester in WTTP, New Holstein, Wisconsin, United States - AAG_RA_Trp | ecosystem: Engineered > Bioreactor > Anaerobic >... | reverse complement strand
AGATAACTCCCAGGATTTCAATCAATTCCTGAGAAGGAAAAGGAGGATGTGAAATGAAAAAGGCTCTGTTAGCGCTGACAATGGTTCTTGCAATTGGATTGATGAGCAATGTTGCATTCACAGATGAAGTTTGGCCGTATGCATTCTGGCAGCACGGTTGGGATTGCTTCACATTCTGGAGCGTCACGAACTTCCATCCGACCGGCAGCATCACTGCCACAGTTACCCTGAAAGATGAAACTGGCGCATTCGTTGCCTCGACAGCAGCGACAGTACTTGCTCAAGCTAGCTTCCAGCCTGCCACAGAAGGTTCCGCTTGGTATCCATACCAGGGCGATGACAAACTTGGCTACGGCACATACTCGGTTGATACACCTGCCGAAACAGCCGAGTGGGATTGCGTTTATGTTTGGGCTTGCGTCTATGGCCATGCCGCCTATCAGACCACATCATTCGGCTCCGGAATTTTCCAGCCGGGATTTACCGTTGTTGATCCGGGTAACCCGCACGGTGTTGCAGGAATGTAATTCAGTAGAACTGATAAGCGCCGGACTCAAGTCCGGCGCTTTTTTTTTGTATGCCTCCGGCAGAGGCGCATGTTCTTGGTGTTGAGATGAAAACATCAAATCCACTCTACCAGACACGTGGATTTGTTAGCCGAACAGAAAAGTTACCACGGTGAGGTAATAGCTGGGGTAAACCGAAGGTAAAACGTTGACCTCGCGAATTAAAACAGCTTAGAAGGCAAATATACAGGGTTTGCTGAGTGTCATTCTCGTCATGAAGCGGTGGCACCTGCAGAAGATATAAGAAATGAAAGCAAAGAGAAGCTTTGCAGACGGTCATTATCCCACTTCGTTAATCTGTCCGTTCAACGCAAGTCTGTTTGTCGTTTCCGTTCAATTTTGAGATGTTGCATCCGCTTGTACAAATTTGAACGCGGTGTTCCAATTGCAAGCGCTGTCGCTTTGATGTTCCAATGATTCTCTTCGAGTTTTGAAAGTAAATACTGACGTTCCGACTCATCCTTGAAACTAGAGAGTGAATCATTGGGAGAATGACTCCGAAGTAGTCTTTCTGTCGAAAAACGCTCGAGATCTGCTTTAACATCACTCACGCTGACAACTGGCCCTTGAGATAGTATCAAGTTTCTTTCAATCACATTTTTCAGTTCCCGGATGTTCCCGGTCCATGGCAGAAGTTTTAAATATTCGATTGCATCTCTTGAAAAATAAACATTCATCAGGTTGTTGGCTCGAATAAATCGAGATGAAAAATAGGCAACCAACTCCTCCAGATCATCGATGCGATCTCTCAACGGTGGTAACACAATCGGAATGACATTGATTCTGAAATATAGATCTTCTCGGAATGTTCCCTCTGTAATCATTTCTTCTAGATCCTGATTGGTAGCCGATATAATTCGAACGTCTGCGTGCAATGTCTGGGCACCCCCAACCCGCTGAAATTCCCCGAGTTGAATCGCGCGAAGCACTTTGGCTTGTGTTCTGAGACTCATATCCCCGATTTCGTCTAAAAACAGCGTACCGTTATGTGCCAATTCGAATTTGCCGCGTAATCTCTCTGTCGCTCCGGTGAAGCTCCCCTTTTCATGTCCGAACAGCTCACTTTCTATCAAATCCTCCGGAATTGCCGCACAGTTGACCTGAACGAATGGATTCCCAGAACGCCGCGATCGCCGATGAATTTCTTCGGCCGCGAGTTCTTTTCCGGTTCCGCTTTCGCCGCGGATTAAAACCGAAAGCTCTGATTGCGCAACTTTATTGATGATTTCTATCACGTCGGTCAACGCACGTGATCGACCAATCATGATGGTTTCATACTTGTTTTCGGAAGAGGATGCTTTGGATTTTAAACGGGCAAACTCCAACGCATTGCGTACTGTAAGCACGATTCGATCTCTTTGCGGAGGTTTTTCCAGAAAATCGAATGCTCCGATCTTTGTTGCCTGAACGGCAGTCGCAATTGAACCATGGCCTGACAGCATGATAACGGGAAGATCCGGATAATCCAGTTTGAGTTTCTGGAGAGTATCCATACCATCGAGTCCCTGCATTTTGAAATCCAGTAGTACAAGATCGGGTCTGCGTTTCCTCGCGATTTCCAAAGCCTTTGATCCATCATCTGCTTCGATGGCCTGATAGCCTTCGTACTCGAGTATCATGCGAATAGCAGAGCGAATTCCAGGTTCATCATCCACAATTAAAATTTTGTCCATATGGCCTCCGAAAACGAAACGAGTATCTAATGGAAGAATATCACAAATCGACCCTTGATTTGAATGTTCTGAGAGTATCAATCGTTAAATCTGGCGATCAGTCACTGATCAACTTATAATGATCCACGATGAGATATGAATACCAAAAATATTGATTGAACAGGAGTAAAAAATGAAAGGCGAGTTAATCGGTATTTTGAGTGATCTCTTCAGCTTGTATTCCCCATCGACACAGGAATCTAGAACTATTGAGTACTGTTATGATCATCTGAAGAAGACAGGTTGGATTACGAGATTGGACGGAGTTGGCAACTTGATGGCGCAAAAGAGCTCAAAGCACCCCATGCCTCTTCTGAATGCCCATCTCGATACCGTTCAAGATGATTCAGACAGAGAAGGTTTAAGCAAGACCGTTTTCAATCCAAAGACTACCAATTTTACTAACGAGGGAGTCATGATCGGTTGTGACGACAAAGCAGGTCTTGCGGCCATTCTATATCTTGCTAAACATTGCTCTCATCCATTTAAAATCCTCTTTACCGTTCAGGAGGAAATCGGGACGAAAGGGATTCAACAGATCACTGACGATTTTTACCAGGATGTCTGTTGGGCTTTCACACTGGATAGACGCGGATCGTCCGATATCATTTCACGGTATCGAGATCGAGTCATGTGCAGTCGAGGTTTTGTCGAAAAATTACGCGAATTCGGAACACGCCGTGGTTGTCCCCTCGATGAAGCGACCGGGACAATGGCGGATACCTATTATATCTCGGGTTTCTGTCCGTCCGTGAATCTCTCGATCGGATACTACAATGCACACACAAAGGATGATTTTCTAAGCCTCGATGATCTGATCAGAATCATCCGTCTCGTTTGGTTCTCATTGGCTCGAGCAGAGGAGTTGAGACAAGCTGCGAATAGAGAGTAACTACAGCCAGAAGCGAGCACCCATCACTGCTTTCCAGATTTTTTCTTCGGATTGAAGAATGACTTCAGTTTTTCGGCCAACGTCGGGGGAGCTTTCGCTGCACGTTCTTCGTTGATTGCCGCAAGGCCTTGTCGCGCCAATCCATGCTGAGGCGTCCACGATAAAGCGCGACGATAGCATACTTCTGCGCTTTCCAAATCCCCCAGCTTATGGTGGATTTTTCCCATAAGAGCATGAAAATCTGGATTTTCCTGGTTGAGTTTTATCGCTTCCTTACAGGCGGCAATTGCATCTTTGCGAACCCGAGGATTGGGGTGATTCGATAGCGCCATTGCAAGTCTTGCATGATACTGAGGTTGTAGTGGATCAAGGTTGATTGCAGACTTGAAAAACTCGATCGCAGGAATGATTTCCTTTTTTTGAAGAGCCTGAATGCCTCTTTGAAACTGTGCCTGGGCTACCTGGGTTTCCTTGTCGATTTTTAAGGGCTGACCATGATCTTCCGCGTAGTACAGGGATTGATCATACTTTATGCGTTCGCCTTCATCGAGCAGCAGATTGTAGGCATGATTGATTTCATTGAAGATTCGTTCGAGTTTATTCTTGTAATCTGAATCCAGATCGATTCCGTATCGATCCGGGTGCATGAGTTGAACCAGTTTTCGGTATGCTTTTTTGATATCTTCAGACGTTGCGTTACGAGTGATGTAGAGAAGGTCGTAGTAGGTCCATCTATCGAGATTCCGATCATACTCTTCGATTCGATCTGTAATACTCTTGGGAATTTGATCAATGTTCATGGTCGATCATCCTCTCATCGTCCTCATCATCATGAATCAATCTCAATTAAGAGAGACTCGGCAGCGTCGAGTGCCTCTCTGAGATGGTTGCCGGCGTTACCTCCCGCCTGGGCCATATCAGGTCTGCCACCACCAGATCCGTTTACAAGAGCAGCAATCTTCTGGATGATCGTGACGGCATTGAACTTCGATGTCAGATCCCGAGTGACCGCGACAAGCAGATTGGCACGGTCTTGTGAGGCTGCTCCCAATACGACAATTCCGCTTCCCAGTTTATCCTTCATTTCATCCGCAAGCCCGCGGAGCTGATTGGGCTGAAGACCATGGATTTCTCGAATCAGATATGCCGTACCCGCAGGTGTCCTTCGGATGGCATCTGTCGAAAGCACCTGTTGTTTAGCTTCTCGGGTTTTGATCTCATCCAGTTCTTTGTTTAACTGACGAATCTGCCGCTGAACTCGATCGATTCGATCCGGTGTCGAATCCTCGTCGCATTTCATGATCATTGAGCATTGTGCCAGAAGCTGAAGCTTGTTGTTGACCCATTGAATGCTACTGAATCCGGTAACTGCCTCTATTCGTCGGATTCCTGATGCGATACTTGACTCGGACAGAATCTTGAACAAACCAATCGAACCCGTGTAAACAACATGTGTACCACCACAAAGTTCCGCGGACACTTCCGAAACTCGAATCACTCGCACGCGATCTCCGTATTTCTCGCCGAAGAGCGCGGTAACTCCCTGATCCAGCGCTGTTTCTAAATCGGTTTCAGCGGCTGTGACCGGTAAGTTCTCGAGAATCATCCTATTGACCTGATCTTCGATCGAGATGATCTCTGCCGGATCCAACGGAGCGAAATGAGTGAAATCGAATCGAAGACGATCGGATGACACCAGCGAGCCGGATTGTTTGACATGATCACCCAGGCATGCCCGCAAAGCCGCGTGCAACAGATGGGTCGCGGTATGATTCCGAGCTACTGCTTGTCTGTGCACCTGGTCGACTTCCGCAGTGACGAGTTCGTCTATCCGGAATATGCCTTCTATGACTTTCCCTTGCAAAAGACCATGATTTGTGCCGATTTTCTTGGCTGATTGAATGGAGATCAAACCTGATCCGGATCTAAGAACTCCTGAGTCGCCGACTTGTCCTCCCGATTCCATATAGAAGGGAGAGGGATTGATCATAATGTCGACCACCATTCCCTTTGAGCAGGAATCGATCGATTTTCCATCGCTTAACATGGCCAAAATGCGAGCTTCCGATGTGGTGGCTTCATATCCGATGAACTTCGTCGACGGAAGTTGTTGCACGAGTGTCTCGTACGGGCCTGAATCCGTCGTTTCGCTTCCTTTTAATGATGAGCGTGCTCGTGTTTTCTGTTCGTTCATCGCGTTCTGATACCCGACAAGGTCGATCGAGAGTCCTGCTTCTATCGCGATATCCTGTACAAGATCGATTGGAAATCCGAAAGTGTCGTACAGCCGGAAAACATCTGTTCCGTTCAACTTTCCGGAACCTGAATGCAATGTTTTCTCAATGAGATCCTCGACTGCAGGCATTGCCTGATTGAGTGTTTTGAAGAAGCGTTCCTCTTCATGTTTTATTACCTGATTCACCATGGACTTTCCATGAATCAGTTCCGGATAGATCGGGCCCAGCTTTTTCACTACTGATTCGGATATTGCGTGAAGAAACGGTCGGTTGAACCCTATCTTTTTCCCGAATCGCATGGCGCGCCGGATGATACGCCTTAACACGTAACCGCGCCATTCATTCGAAGGAACGACACCGTCGGCGATCAAGCAGGTCGCCGCCCTGACATGATCCGCAATGACTCTGAACGGAAACGGGTTGTTATCGGCGACTTTCGACGAGATGCCTGCGAGATTGTAGATCGATTCAAGGATTGGAGTGAACAAGTCGGAATCATAATTCGATCGCACACCTTGAATAATCGATGTAATTCGTTCAAGACCCATGCCGGTATCGACATGTTGCTTAGGAAGCAATGCCAGTTCTGTTTCGCTTTTCCGGTTGTATTGGATGAACACGAGATTCCAGATTTCGATGTAGCGTCGACAATCGCCATTGACTGAGCAACGATGTGGTCGGTCCGTCAGATTGCAGAATTCCGGGCCGCGGTCGATGTGAATCTCCGTGCAAGGTCCACAGGGACCGGTTTCTCCCATCTCCCAGAAGTTTTCCTTTCGACCGAAAAAAACAATATGATCCTTCTGAAGGTCAGTCTCATTCGCCCAGATCGCCGCTGCTTCCTCATCGGCAGGAATCTCATTCTGGTCGTCTCGAAAGACAGATGCCCAGAGTTGGGACTTGGACAACCCCCATTTCTCTGTTAGCAATTCCCAGGCCCAAGTAATGGCTTCCTTTTTGTAATAGTCACCGAATGACCAGTTCCCCAGCATCTCGAATAGGGTGTGATGGTGGGGAGAAAATCCGACCTCGTCCAGATCGTTGTGTTTCCCTGAGACGCGCATGCATCGTTGGGAATTGACGGCACGTGAGTAGATCGGGATTTCGAGATTCAGAAAGATAGGCTTGAACTGGTTCATTCCGGCGTTGGTAAACAAGAGTGTGGGGTCGTCGCCGAGAACCAGGGGGGTGCCACGGACATGCTGATGGCCATGTGTTAAAAAAAAGTCGATGAACTGTTGTCGGATGTCTTCAGATCTCATAAAGCCTCATTTTGATGTGTATCACGGGGTGAGTCGGAAATCAGTTGTTATCGAACTGATTTGAGAAATCGAAATTGGTATCTTCCCGCAATGATTTTGCTTCTTCGAAATGGGGTGAACCGGATACAGGTTTCTGCACCGGATGTTCTTCCGCTGCCGCGTCCTCCATTGATTCCAGTGCGATGTCGGCGACAGTTTGAATACCTTTGAATTTGAGAGCGAAGTCATCAGGGTTGGAGCAACTTCGGAGTGCTTCCTGATATGTGACCAATCCGTTTTTAACAAGCATCCGCAAAGATTGATCGAACGTCTGCATTCCATACTGGGATACGCCCTGTTCGATTGCATCCTTGATCGCTGCCGTTTTCAATGGATCAATGATGTGATCACGGATCAGCGACGTCGATCTCATGATTTCAACCGCTGGGACACGCCCCTTATCATCGGCGCGCGGAATCAGACGTTGTGACACGACTGCTTTTAACACCGCCGCCAGTTGCAGGCGGATCTGCTGCTGCTGATGGGGTGGATAAAAGGCAATAATCCGTTGGATAGTTTCAACCGCATCCATCGTATGCAAAGTGCTAAAAACGAGATGGCCTGTTTCTGATGCAGCAAGCGCGGTCTCGATAGTCGCAAAATCCCTCATTTCGCCTACTAGAATGACATCTGGATCCTGTCTGAGTGCTGCACGAAGAGCATCCGAAAATGAAAACGTATCCGAACCGAGCTCACGCTGATTGATGAGCGACTTTTTGTCTCTGTGAAGGTACTCGATCGGATCTTCAATCGTCATAATATGCACGGTCCGGCTCTCGTTTATCTTATCGATCATCGCAGCGAGCGTGGTGGATTTTCCACTCCCGGTTGTGCCGGTACATAAAATAAGTCCTCGTTCTTCTAGAGATACTTTCTCGAGTACTTTGGGAAGATGTAACTCTTCGAGAGTCCGGATTCGCATTGGAATGACTCGAAAGACCAGCCCGACCGTGCCCCTTTGACGAAACACATTGACACGGAAACGACCGAGGCCGGGGACACTGTGGGCGAGATCTATCTCGTTGTTCCGTTTGAATTTTTCCTTCTGATAATCATTCATGATTTCAAACGCCATTGCAGTGGTATCTTCCTGCGTGAGACGTTTCTTTTCGAGCATCGGAACAAGTGATCCGTTGATGCGGAGAATTGGTTGTCGTCCGACTTTGATGTGAATATCGGAAGCTCCACGCTCTGTTGCGGTCGTGAGGAGCTCTTTTAAATCCATATCATTGACCTCCCGTCCCGAAAGGAATCCTTTGCGAAGTCTAGAAAGAATCGGGGCGGTAAGTCAAGTTTATGGACGCTGGAACTGATTCAGCTCGATTAAGATAACCTTTAGAAGCACTTACTCGGTTTTCGAAGGTGATGCGAAGCGAAATTTTCCGGATGCGCTGATTTTCTGCTGGATCTGCTGTACCATTTCAGGATTGTCGAGTAGAAAACGCTTGGCATTCTCTCGTCCTTGACCGATGCGTGTCTCGCCAAACGAGAACCACACGCCACTTTTCGTTATGATTTCTATGTCCGTGGCGATGTCCAACAGTGAACCTTCCCAGGAAATCCCCCTACCGTAGATAATGTCAAACTCAGCGGTTTTAAAGGGCGGAGCGAGTTTGTTCTTGACCACTTTTACAACCGTCCGATTTCCAGTTATTTCATCACCTTCTTTGATGGTTTGGGTTTTCCGGATATCAAGGCGAAGCGAGGCATAAAACTTCAATGCGCGACCGCCGGTTGTCGTTTCCGGATTGCCGAACATCACGCCGATCTTCTCGCGTAGCTGGTTAATAAAAATGAAGCATGTATTGCTTTTTGATATGGTTGCAGCCAATTTGCGCAGGGCTTGGGACATCAATCGCGCTTGCAATCCAACATGAGAATCACCCATTTCTCCTTCGAGTTCAGCTCTCGGGACAAGCGCAGCCACGGAATCAACGACGATCACATCGACCGAAGCACTCCTAACAAGTAACTCACCGATTTCAAGAGCTTGCTCTCCGGAATCAGGTTGGGAGATTAAAAGTTCATCGATGTCCACTCCGAGTTTCTTGGCGTAAGCTGCATCCAAGGCATGCTCAGCATCGATAAACGCACAGATTCCACCTAGTTTTTGGGCCTCAGCAATGACGTGTAATGCCAGGGTAGTCTTTCCGGATGATTCCGGACCATAAATCTCGATGATGCGACCTCGCGGAAATCCGCCGATTCCCAATGCAATATCAATCGAGAGACATCCGGTAGAGATGACAGGAAAATCAGGTGTGATGTTCCGGTCCCCTAACTTCATGATAGCGCCTTTCCCATATTGCTTTTCAATCTGTGAAAGTGCGCTCGAGATCGCTTTTTCACGCGTATCTGAATGTGAATTTGCTTGTACCATACATTCCTCCTTGTGCGCAGATTATATTAAATCAAACGTTGCCATGCGAGAATAAACAGGGCCAGTCGAACGCAGTTCGCTGTTATACAGAACGCATTCATCGATTATGATGTTATGTGAATCATGGAAGCACTCAGACTTTAGCTGATCCGATAGATTGCAGCCGCTGTGTTGCCGATTGCAACGCGCGAGTGTCAGATGAGGTTTGAACGGTTTCTTGTCGAGTTCGATTCCAAGGCTCTCTGTTGCACTAATGAGGATGTTCCGGATCTTAAGTAATTCAGATGGGATGTGCCGGAGACCTAGCCAAAGTACTCGAGCTTTTGATGGATCTGGAAAAGCCCCGAGCGCTCCGAAATGAAGCGAAAAGGAGGGGGTCTTGTCGAGCTTGATCCGTGCTGTTTGGGCGAGGCGTTGAGCGACTTGGAGAGGGATGGTGCCGAGGAACACGATGGTAATATGGGTTTGTTCTGGGTTTATCCAGCGATAGTGATTGATCATGTTGCCCATTTGAGATTGCAGATGTGTGATCAGGCGAGAGATGTCTATCGCGATGGGGAATGCAAAAAAAGCACGACATTCTCGTTTCAAATTCACTGGCACCAATCCTTCCCTGGACCTCAGAAACAACTTAGAACTAATATGATACAATTAGAATAATCGATGAAAAGTTTGCGTGCAATAAAAAAAAGCGGCAGAGGTCTCTCTGCCGCTTGAGCTGTGTAATGGATCAATGTGAGACCAGATAGGGCCATGCATCAGACTCGTTTCCTGATGTGTCCCGAGCTCGGATCTCCAGAGAAAGAGGGCCAGGAGGAAGATACGGACCATCCGGCGCGAAATAATGGCCATTCATGGTTAGATCCAATCCCCAAACGGTATCTCCCGCTCCAAAGTCCTCAGCTTCTCCATTGTCAGAGAACATCATCCCGAGGGGGATACCTGCGA
>Ga0302253_1002195_pt1 | contig 10037 bp, 11 predicted proteins | sample AAG_RA_Trp_MG_FD_193537 | JGI IMG/M metagenome (GOLD analysis project Ga0302253, IMG submission 193537) | Enriched activated sludge microbial communities from anaerobic digester in WTTP, New Holstein, Wisconsin, United States - AAG_RA_Trp | ecosystem: Engineered > Bioreactor > Anaerobic >... | reverse complement strand
AAAGGAGGCGTGCCCGTGGTACCGGGCGGAGTTCCCGCACTGCGTCATGATGTCCCGTAACTACAGCCATGCCAGGGATTATCCATGACGAGGGGGAGCACACGCCCGCCTCCTCAGCGGAGCTGCCTCACCTACCACCGCTGGTACCGGAGGTCGCGGTAGTCAGAGCAAAAACCCGATACATTACATCATGTTGCGCTGAACCGGGCGCGAATAATCATCGGCTTAATTTACAAAAAAGAACCGGAGAGATTTCAGCAGCCCGGGAATCTCTTTCCCGATCTGGTTTTCCGATTTTTTCCATACCGTGTTTCAGGAATCTCTCGTACGGTGTGCTCCTCCAAAATCCGGAAGACAACCTATCTCATGATACCGGCCATCGTATTCAAAAACCACCGGTTCCTGTCGTGCATGACATTCTTCGAAGGACATATTCCTGCACGACAGATTCCGGAAATCTGAATACTGGTTCTGGTAATCGGTAAAATCACCAACGGTTCTGCGGCCATTATGCCAGTTTTTTGAAAAATTTCCCGGGTTCCTGATGAATTTTCCAATGAGCGGAAAATCTTCCAGATCATCATCGGTAAGATGGACACGTATAGAATTCTGGATGAAATCGGGTTGTACTTCATGGATAAAACAATAGGCACCGCCATTCTCTTCTGTTGCGACGGGTGACATACTGGTTTGTTGAAGACCATTTGGAGGAAAGATTAACCCGTACAGAAAATAACTCCCGACAATTCCCAAAACAATAAGCACGATACCAAAAATTAACCTCCCGGGAGGTATCTGGGGTAATTTCATTTAATCGATCACATCCTCGGTATTTTCCGGTTTTTTCCTCTTGTATTTTCATTAAACAAAAATTGGAGACGCTCTCTTTTTCATGATTTGCGTCATATATAAAAAAATTTTGGGATTTATGCCCATCCGGACCAGAGATATGAATTCGTAATCAAATCCTGATTGCCCGAACCACCCCATGACCAACTGATGTGAACAAAATTCTCATTTGCTGTCTGTTCACTCAGACTCCATACGGAACTGGGTTTCTTCCAGGATGCACTTCCGAGGAAGGGGACTTCATGGGCCCATTCATCAACCACGGGAGTGGTGTACGCGTAAAATGTATCCGTGATAGGATTTGAAACCTGTCGGAATTCAACAGATCCGCTGGCTCTTGTAAATGTTGTACTGGGATTATCCTGATCATTGTACACGTATTCATCGAACCATGACAGATCATTCATATCCTCGAAAACAATGTAATATTTCCCGTTGTAGATCTGTACATGATACCCGTACGCATGAGGGAATGTACCGGAATTAAGTTGCATAATGCCCTCCCCCTGATCTTCCCATAATGACAAATTGATGGGTGCTGCGCTATGCTCGTCGTAGATCGCAGGGAACAGGTAAACATATCCGGAGGGATACTGGGTGTAATGATCATAATTCACCACGATCTCGATCGCATCCTTACCGTCATTGAGGTAATACTCTCTTTCCTGGGGAGAATAATACCGGTTGTTATTTCCTGACACATACCACGTGTTGGGGGTAATCTGACCAATACAATAATCATAGGTATTCAGAAAATTTATCCGGTTAAAATGAATCCATTCATTATGCCATGTATTTGCACCCGGTGGGGAAAGGAGTGCATAAGTTCCATTCCCTGCGTCACCCGATTTCATGGCCACAGGAGTCGGGATAACTGCGGGAAGAGAAGTCATTTTCTCTAACATTTTTGCATCCTCCTCCCCGGGAGATACCCTTAATACATTACCTTCAGGTGTGATATGGGACTCAAGATCTGCCAGATTTGAGTAATGTCGTGCAAATTTCGATGCGGGTAAGGTGATGTTACTGCCTTCTGAAATAGCAAGGAACCTCTCATACATCACCTCAGGCATCCGTACTAAAACGACCTTCTCCTCGGGATTAAGATCGTTTTCAATAAACCGGTTCGAATACTCTTTCGATTCGGTGAATTGTCCTTCCAAATCCAGAAATGCTGTTGGTAAGTTAATAATTCCAGGTTCGTTGTCAAGAGCAGATTTCTCAATTGTTTTTTCTGAAATTACCAGGTTGATCATTTCCGATTCTGGCAGGGGGGTCGCCGGTTTTGCGTCCTTGAAATATTCCGGGGGGATGTAATGTTCCGGCGCATTTTTTCCAATATTCGAATAACTCAAACCGGATTCACTGGCATCTTGTTCGTCCGCGCTCACGCAGGGCACGATCGCCATCGCCATTACCAGCAATGCGAGCAAGGCAATGATTGTCTTTCGTAGTTCCATTCTTTTTCACTTCCTTTGTAGTTTTTCCAGACGCTTCGCTCGAAAGGCATGGGAAAACTTCATAGGATCAGAAAATAATGTTCTCATGCCTACGGGCAGGATCGGGTTCTACCGGATTCGATGCTTGGTGAACCCGTCCTTCTTCTTTCATGTGCGATACAACCTCCGGTTGATCGCAATTGGCGATTTATAATTCAGTGATATATATGGTTTATGTCCAAATCATCTACTCATCCTGACATGTTCAAACGACCTGTCGGGTTTTAAACGACAAAACCTAAATAGACCTAACTGAATTTGTGAAGACGAATAAATTTTTACGACGTAAATAATTTTCCGCGCGGGATTTCCTCCACTGAATTAAGCGATGAAATCAATCATCGGCTCTGTAATCTGACAGGTTCCGGATTTCCTGCCTTTCGCAGCACCTTATACCGCCCCCTGTGATCGCCGCGTGCCGGGCCGCCCGCCTTTTCCGCTGAGTACTACCCCGCAAAATCCCCCGACCCCGACCTGTGGTGCTTCGCTGAAGATCCCGGCAACGAGTATATCCAGCTCAAGCCGTTCCCCTGTAAAAAGGAAGCGTGCCCGCGGTACCGGGCGGAGTTCCCGCACTGCGTCATGATGTCCCGGAACTACAGCCATGCTAGGGATTATCCATGATCGGCTGCACTTCGTCCCGCCCCCGTTGATTGCTGAACATTCCCGCTCTCCCCCTCCGCCACCAGCCCAGGCACTCTGTCGGCCAGCGAAAACCTTTCTGCACACAGCTGCATCCCCGGTAGGTGCCCAAGGCAATGTAGACCCACGAGACCGGATCCGGATAAACAATAAGATGGATCCGAAACAATTATCGTGTCAAAAAAATATTGCAAAAATATGGGAGCCAGTGTAACAGATAAGGAAAAAGACGATGAATTATTGAATAAATGGAAAATTGAACAAAACATTCCTCCCACGACAAGAAAAATTAAAAAAATTGTTCAACCGCTGTTTTCTTCCAATTCAATGAAAAAGGAACTTATTAATTCATTAGAGAGTTTGTTCATTCAATGGGTAAAAAACCATTATCCGAGTTCAAAAAATACTCCAGAATGTTTTAGAAAGATTGTTAATAATTGTCCAAACGATATAATTTTTGAGTTACATTCCAGTTTTTTAATATGGCGTCAACTGAAAACTCCGGATGCGAAACAAGATGTATTAGAGTTTATTTTTAGATCCCTCGCAAAGGGTATAAGCGGTTGTTAATTTTTATCACAGTATCATTTCCCTTTTTCATAATTTGATTATCCAGCTGATGAAACACAATCCCCCCATTCACTTCCGCCCCGCCCACACCACCTCCTCATATCCCGCCCGTCTCCACTCAGCCACATGTACCCCGCAAAATCCTTTGACCCGGACCTGTGGTGCTTCGCCGAAGATCCCGGCAACGAATACATCCGCCTGCCGCCGTTCCCCTGCAAAAGAGAAGCGTGCCCGCGGTACCGGGCGGAGTTCCCGCACTGCGTCATGATGTCCCGCAAAGCCGCACCTGTTCTCTTCAGGAAAGAATTATCATGTTTCAGATTCTTGAAAAACTGACATACCGGCCTTGCCGGAGAGCCCGGGTACATCTTGAAGACCTGAGAGCAACCCGGAGATTTGTTCGTCTTGCAACAGATGCATGCAAATATCACAAAGACAATTTTTGATATAGGTTTCCGGTAGATTTCCATAACCCTTTTTTTTAAAGATCCGTGCAATTTTTCCCGGTCCATACGTCCTCAGTGCAAAGATGAGTGGATCACGGGCTGCATTATCGAGAATCGTTTGCAGGGAATTCTGCCGTATATTTCCCAGTACCAGCGGGTGAGCACCTGATAATCCGACAGATGCCCCGCAACAGGCCATTACCCGGCCATCGGGAAGGATTATCGGAAAATTAATCGTAAAACAAGGTTTTTTTAAAATCCGTTTTGTCAACGGATAAGCAGACGGGTCTAATGTATCTGAACCCCGGCCCAGGGGCAGGGTAATCATTGTCTGGATGGTATCGGATTTGAGCGTTTTTTGCAGCTGGCGGAGTATCTGCTTGTACTGCTCATTACGCGTATCCTGCGTACATACATTAACCGTACATACGCGGTCCTCCTCCCTAGCTGCTATACATGCATTTGTCACCCGTTCAAGGGGGATATGACTCTGGTGATAGACATCGGTACTGACGGATATTGCCTGAACAGATGGCAGGAGCCGAAGGGTATCTGCAGCCTTCTCCGGCGATGAGGCCCAGAATGCATTGGTTACTACGGTCACATACAATCCGTGGTTCTGAATGGAGGATGATATGGTCTGGAGCCTGGCAATATTATAAAACGGTTCTCCCCCCGTCAGGGTTATCATGCGTACATACCCGTTCCTGTACCGGGAGATCTGTTCTATCCAGTCAATTAATTCCTCAACTGGGACCTCTTCTGATCTTTCCGGCCCGGCTCCTGCAATGCAATGACTACAGCTTACCGGGCATTTCGTGGTTATTGAGATGCCGATGTTCCGGAAAAAGAGATCCGGACTCGAAACTGGCAGGGAATTTTTCATGACAGTTTCCCGCAGGAGTTGCAGACGATTTCACGCCGCATCCCATTATCCGGTTCATCCAGGAAATACATCCGGCCATAGGTAACAAGCTGAATAAACTCCGGATCAGTTTCAAGCACGGTGAGAAATTCTCTCAGTTCAGGAGTATTCATGAGATGATGGCATATCGAACAGATATTATCCCTGATATATCCTTCCGGAAGGTGCTTTGCCAGTCCCGCCCGTTCCACAGAGGCTATCAGTTTCTTGGGGCCCCAGAGCCGGAGGGCGTGCATAACAGCCTTCCGGTCTGCTGCCGCCAAGATATCCGATAACGGCTGATCATTCAGATTACCCAAGACAAGCGGATGATTGCCGGGAATATCGACAACGGGTCCCAGACATGCAGTAATACGGCCATTGGGAAAAATAACCGGGGCATCACAGGACCCGCAGGCAAATTTTGGGGGATCCGGGGTAAGTTGATATCCTCTCTTTATGTTTTCGGCCCTGCCAAAAGGGAATGTAGTTACGGTCCGAATGCAGTCCGGATGGACCCGTTCTTTTATTTTTTCCAGCAGGGCGAGATAAAACGGGTCAGCAGTATCCTCTGTACAGATATTGATTATACAGGGCAATCCGGCAGACTGCACAGCGGTTATCGCGTTCTCGATATTGCGATAAGGTATCCGGACCTGGTGGTGTTTATCCGTGCTGATTGCAAGTGCATCGAGAGAATCAAGGTTCGCGAGGGTTTTTTCAGCATTCTTTTCGGTATCCGCCCAGAAAGCGTTTGTTACTGCGGTGACAACCAGTCCCTCGTTCTTTGCATGGGAAGATATTTTTTTCAGACGATCCATATCGAAAAACGGTTCTCCTCCGGTAAGGGATATCATTTTTATGTACCCGTCCCGGTAAAGGGCTACTTGTGAAATCCAGTCCCGGGCATTGCGAAGCGAGATCTCTTCCTTCCGGAACGGGCTGCATTTGAGAAGACAGTGCGCACAGGCAATCGGGCATTTGTAGGTGACAATCATGCCGATTGCACTGAGAAACGGAACCTCAAAAATGCTCTTTTTCATTCCCTGACCCTCAGGATGGAAAACAGGGGAGATATAAGATTCTTCTCCCCAAAAGGAAAATTACCGAATCTTCGGCATCAGAACTATGTCGTAATTCGCTTCAAGGTTGGATAAAACCTTTGGATTCAGCTTTGACATTTTTGCCAATGCATCCAAGGGGAAGACCATCGTGCCATCCGGGCGATCATCGCCAAATACGTGAATGTATTCTATATCCGATTCGAACAGCTGGATGATTTCCTTTGGGATTTTCCTTCTTGCCATACTTACTTTTTTTGCAGTGGGGGATGATGCAGTCATATAATTCACCTTTGATTAGAGTGTACGATGGATTTACACTAATATAAACTTTTTTATGAAAAAAAACCTGAAAAATACAAAAAATATTCGCATACTTTTTCCTGTCAGTCCATAAGTTTAGTGTTTTTAAATTGCTATGAAATCGGCAGCCCCCGCATCCGGAGACCCGGAAAGTGGTGCAAGAATGAACGCCAGCCCTTTTCAAAAAAGCCGGCGGTGTGGGGATTTTTCTCAAGGGATGTAAAACGGGAAGTGGCAAACCTGAGACTCGCATGAATGGGAGTTCGCTGCCCATTGAGAGGGAGGTTCGGCCCGGCCGGTAAAAAAGTGGTGCGGGTGTTGGCCAGAAATCCCCGGCATGTCCGGCCGCCCCCTCTGCCGCTAAGCGTCCCGCCCGTCCCCAAACACCGGCATGTACCCCGTAAAATCCCCCGACCCCGACCTGTGGTGCTTCGCCGAAGATCCCGGCAACGAGTATATCCAGCTCAAGCCGTTCCCCTGCAAGAGGGAAGCGTGCCCGCGGTTCCGGGCGGAGTTCCCGCACTGCGTGATGATGTCCCGGAACTACAGCCATGCCAGGGATTATCCGTGACGACCGGGAGCACCTAGATTCTCCGTCGGAGAGTGATTCCACTCTGCCCTGAAATCCCCCGTGGGAAAACTGGTACAACAGCGCCCGCAAAACGCACGGATGTACCACTTTTCCGGAAAACCGGGAACCGGGCCGGAACAAAACGCGAAAATCGCGGAATGGAACCGGAACGACACGCAGTTCTCCGACGGGAAAGGCAGAGGGAAGAGCCGGACGCGTTGCAATGGCCGCCGGGAGGGGGGCCCTGTATTTCCTGCAAAGGTGGGGTTCTGCCCGCCGCGATTGCTGAAAATCCGGAAAACCTGCACCCCGGAGGAACATTTTATGTACCTTCCATCGCAGCGGCCAGCAGGTTCCGATCCGTTTGGATCGCCAGCAACGCGCCCGGTTTTCCGGAAAAATCGCGCTAATATAAAAGCGCTTTAAGTATCCTGACTCATGCTCCTGCGTCAAAGGGCCCTTTCGACAAATCAAAACAAAATGAAACGGAGGTAACACATGAAAAAAATCCCAGACAACAGAACAAAACCGGGGCGGTACCCGTGACCCGCAGGGTCCGCCCGCACCGGGCGTTCGCTGACGCAATCCCGATCGCACAGGCGCGGGGGCTGATCCAGAAGGCGATGAGCGGCCCGGAACAGATCTTCGACATCGCGATCATCTCGAAGATCCCGTACACGTTCGCCCGCGTGATGTTCGCGCCGGAGATCCTGGCGGCCACAAAAGATCTTGAAGAGTATTTCGCAAAAGAGATCACCCGGCTCCGGCTCATCGCCCGGGACGCGGCCGGCTCGGCCGAGCTCTGGCTCCGGTCCAAACACGGCAACTGGCGGTTCTTCCTGGTCACGCCCAACGCGCTCGTGGAGATCGATCGTAACGGGAAACGGCTGGGAATCGCTGAGACGATCGGGTGAACGCTGCCGGAGAATTATTTCCTGTTTTTTTACCGGGCCGGGAGTCCATCCTCCCGGTTTCCGGAACCGTATACCCCCGTATCCGCCGGGGAGGGGTTTCTCCGTCGGTGGGTGATTCCCCGCCCCCCTGAAATCCCCCATGGGAAAACTGGTACAGCAACGCCCGTAAAACGCCCGGCTGTACCACTTTTCCGGAAAACCGGGAACCGTGCCGGAACAAAACGCGAAAATCGCGGAACGGGACCGGAACGATACGCAGTTCTCCGGCGGGAATTATTGAGGGAAGAGCCGGACGCGTTGCAATGGCTGCGGGCAGGGGGGCCACGTATTTCCGCAAAAGGGGATGCCGGAAGGAGGGATTTTCCGACAGCGGGATCTTCCGATCCGCTCACGCCGATGAGGCCTGCTGAAGAACGATCCCTTTCCGGAGCGTACCGGCAATCGGGGATGCCGGGTCCGCGAGTTCCTCGGTTGTCAGCGTGAGAATGTCCAGAGGGATCCGGAATTTCCTGATCGTGGTCAGTTCCGCGTCCCGGGTCAGGAGTGCCCGGTCAAAAATATCCCGACCCGAGAAATCATCGGAAATGATCGCAATATCGATATCGCTGCCCGGCCGCGCCGTGCCGGTACTTGAAGAACCGAACAGGATCAGGTTATCGATACGGATCCCGCTCTCGCGGATGCGTGCGCTGAGATAATTCACCGCTTCGAGGACCTTTGCATCAACCATGTGAGGATCTCCCGCGTGTCTGCAAGAAGTTTTTCCGTCTTTCCTTTGGTATATTGTTCAAGAACCTTTTCAAGATTGTGGGGATACCGCCCTGTCACGCCGGTTCTGTTGATGACAAACAATGAATCAAGGTACGGTTGCGGCAGTTCGAGCCCGAGGAGTTCAACAAGCCAGACAAGGTTGTGCGTCTTATCCGGCTCGCTGTCGAATTTCTCCGCACAGAGTGCCTTGAGCGCTTTCTCCACGGCAAGGTGGCAGAAAAAGACAGCCGGGGGGTATCTGCCGGAAGAGACGAGCGATTCCGCAGTACCTAAATCATACTGCGCCTGCCGGAACCATTCCCCGGAATCAATTGTCATGGAGCAATCCACTTCTCCTTGTTTATCGTTTTCCATAGACATTGATGAATATTGTTGTCGCTGGCATCATCCCGGGTCCATCCTGCAGTAATCCTGCCACCCCCGTTGATCGCTGCGTGCCGGGCCGCCCCCCTCTGCTGCCGAGTGGTCCCTGCTTCCACCAAAGACCGCGGGCCGGAAAAATCCTGCCGTTTGATACACCGGCATCAGGACCAGGAGAGCATATCTGAAAAGGATGGAGGAACGAACCGGTCCCCCAGAATTTTCTGCATTGCGTCGATATCCGGGAAATTATCAGGATGATGGGTCGTGTAGAGTTCAATTACCCGTGGCCTGTCGGGATTCTTGGTCCGGCCCATAATTTTTGTATCCAGGTACAGGTTGTTGGCAGATCCTACGGCAGAGATGTGGAATTTGTGTTTAACGACAAAACTGGTAAGATTGGCCAGCGGGATGACTTCCGCGTCGGGATGGGAGGTGATGATATCAGCCGGATCCATCTTCCTGAAGTGATCGGTAAAGTCCGTACTGTAAAAGGGCACCCTGAAGATTTTTTCCAGAGCGCCGCGGAAACCCCGGTCAACGCAATCAAGATTCTCTTCGGCTTCCTTCCTGCGGGCTTCGAGAAGATCGTCGGTCTTGACGCAGATGATCCTCTTGTCCGTGACAATCAGGCAGTAAAAATGCAACTGTGCCGTATAGCCATTACCGGAAAATTGTTGCGTGAGGGAAATGATGCGTTCCGGAGATTTGTCCGGGACGTGGGAACTGCCGGAGTCCGCATCCATATACCCTCTTTTTCCGGATTGGTTATGAGCGTTGTGCATTCGTTTTTCCCGCATCGGGATTCTGTTCCCCCCCGTCCCCTCAATCGCACTCCTGCCGCCCCCCTCTGCCGCTGAGCGTCCCCGCCCGTCCCCACTCACCGGCATGTACCCCGCAAACCCCATTGACCCAGACCTGTGGTGCTTCGCCGAAGATCCCGGCAACGAATACGTACAGCTCAAGCCCTTCCCCTGCAAAAAGGAAGCGTGCCCGCGGTACCGGGCGGAGTTCCCGCACTGCGTCATGATGTCCCGGACCTCCAGCCATGCCAGGGATTATCCGTGAGAGAGGGAATGGCCCGGCACCTGAGGTCATGGGCCCCGGCATACGATCGAACCCTCCCCGTACACAAACCCTATAATAT
>Ga0302253_1002194_pt1 | contig 10044 bp, 6 predicted proteins | sample AAG_RA_Trp_MG_FD_193537 | JGI IMG/M metagenome (GOLD analysis project Ga0302253, IMG submission 193537) | Enriched activated sludge microbial communities from anaerobic digester in WTTP, New Holstein, Wisconsin, United States - AAG_RA_Trp | ecosystem: Engineered > Bioreactor > Anaerobic >... | reverse complement strand
TGTTCGGACGCGGATCCGGTATTCACGAGCATCAGACCCTGCTCGGCATCCCGATTGAACCGGAAAAGGAAATCGTGTTGACGGTGACCTATTCGAACACGACCGAAAACATTCTCAATGAAATTGTCCGTGTGGCCGATCTCAATAAACCGGGAACGGGGATAGCTTTTGTCGTCCCTGTAGACAAAGTGGTTGGAGCAACACATCTCTTCAATATGGGATCATAGCGCTCCGCGCCCGTATTCGAGCATTTTTCATGCGCCCGTGGAGCAGAAAGCCCCAAGCCGGCATCATCCCTTAGTTCTTCTGACGGAATGACAGGAATGGCGCAATTGAATTGACGAAGTCATAATTGCTCAATCGGAAAGGGCAACCAGAATGCATAACGACTTCATGCACCGGATGCGGAAGTAAGGTGAGCCGGTTTTCTTGCACTCCCTCGGTTGTGCCGGTAATGTCCACGTTTGCACCAGTCCAATTTTCCCAAACCAGCTCATCTGCCGTAAGTGAGGAGGAAAACGCAATGCTGAAAGAGAAAACGACATCAACGTATCAACTCAAAATAACCCTGCGAGGTAGCAAACCTCCGGTCTGGCGTCGTTTTATCGTGCCTGATTCGATAACACTCCCCAAGCTGCATCAGGTCATACAGATCGTCATGGGATGGACGGATACACATCTTCATGAATTTATTGCAGGTAGCGTCAGTTACGGTGTACCGGATCCGGAATGGCCATCAGGCTCGAGGAATGAAGCTCGTGTTAAAGTCAATCAATTGCTCAATAAAGAAAAAGAAAAATTCTTCTACCTTTATGATTTCGGCGATGGATGGGAACATGTAATAAAATTGGAAAAGATCGTTATCGGAGACAAGGCTTCATCAAAACCGAAGTGTCTTGCCGGTAAACGGGCATGCCCTCCTGAAGACTGCGGCGGTATTTATGGATACTATCAGTTTTTAGAGGCTATTAAAGATCCCGATCATCCGAAACACGAGAACATGATTAAATGGCTTGGCGGTGATATCAATCCGGACTTTTTCGATATAGATGAAGTCAATGAGACACTTTCAAGTCTGAAATAAAAAGACAGGTGGATAGAAGGTCTATAAAAGGATGCCATGGAGAACTTTCAGATGGCGTTGATTCTTAACGTTCAGCGATGAATATTACAAAGGGAAGTCATGGGAAAGAAGAAAACGTCAGAGGACAAGACCAGGTGCGGGCTATGTGGCAAGACAAAGAATCTGAAAAAAACGGAGTGTTGCGGACAATGGATTTGCGACGATGAGCACAAATACAAGCCCTTCTCGTATGATACGAACAGTTGCCATCGAAATCATCGCCGCTACACTTTGTGCGGCTTTCATTATGCTGAAGAACATGAAGGATCCTGGCAGGACTGCCCTCAATGCAAGGCGGCTTTTGCAACGGAAATGTACGTTTACTATGGAACAAACGAATTCAATTTCGAGAAGCTTCCCAATCCTCCTGCCTATGAGCCAACGCTTTGTTCCAAATGCGGCGCAGTAATAAAGCTAGGAACCGATGGGTACACCATCAGCGGTTGCGAATACTGGTGCGAGAAGTGCGCCGGAAAGGAATTTGAGAAATGAAAAAGCGCATGCGGCGAATCAACTTCAGGCGTGGCCCGAATAAATAGGACGCCTTTGCAATTTCTGACATTCTCCTGGAAGATCCATTCAACAGGTAAGTTTGAGTGTTTTACCGTGAAATCCGCCGTCGATGAACTGATTGCCCGAAATTGTGAAAATTGTTCGGTGCGACCCAGATGCGGTCTGTCCAGCCTCTGTTTTGAATCGGTTCATGAATTGATGAGACCGTAAAAGGTGGAAAAAACATCCATTCTTGTCATTCCGGGCAAGCGTAGCGCGATCCGGAATCCAGTGTTTTTAACCAGTTATGGATGCCGGATCAGGAGGCTGTGTCGTAACTGGGTATTGTTGTCATTTCGACCGCAGGGAGAAATCTTTAAGTTAAGTGACCGTTTCTGTCATTAAGACACAGTCTCCAGGTCTGGTATGACTTTTTTGATATCTGTTTGCCGCAGTAACAAACTGAATACATGAATTGATCCCGATTTAAATTTTCCGGCACCCCGGGCCGAGCAGACGGCTGCAGCCGCCTGTTTCCGGAATGACCTGAATCTGCGTGGGAATGCGTTCTTTGAAGGCCGGTACATGGGAGATCACGCCGATCAGCTTGCCGTCCTGGTGGAGTCCGGCAAGCGTTTCCAGCGCCGTTTCGAGGGCGTCTTCGTCCAGCGTCCCGAATCCTTCATCCAGGAAGAGCGAATCAACCCGCACATTCCGGCTTGCCATATGGGAAAGACCAAGCGCCAGCGCCAGGCTGACGATGAAACTTTCGCCGCCGGAGAGATTTTTGGTGGAACGGATTTCACCGGCCTGGTAGTTGTCGATGACATTCAATTCCAGAGGTTGCGATGAATCCCGCACGAGCAGATAACGGTCGGTCATTTTCCCGAGCTGCCGGTTTGCGTACCGGGTCATCATGTCGAACGTCAAGCCCTGGGCAAAGTTCCGGAATTTCTTCCCGTCCGCCGATCCGATGAGATCATGCAGGTCGTCCCAGCGGACACATTCTTTTTTCTGGGCTTCGATCCCGTTGAGCCGTTCCTTCTGCTTTTCTCTTTGTTTTTTGTTTTCATCCAGGCGCTGTGTCATGACGCCGATGTCATGGCGGACCTGTTTCAGATCCGCATCGCAAGCATCGATGTTTTCCTTGAGAGCTTCGGCGGCCCCTTCCGACATCTCGATCAGGGTTTTTCCCCGTTCGGCGGACAGCGCTTCTGTTCGATCCTTCCGGCGTGCATCGAGCGCGGTTTTTTCCCCGAGGAGGGATGCTTCGCGTTCCGCAAGCGTCTCCCTCTCGGTTTCATCCAGGCAGGACAGGCGAAAGTCCGTCTCGTCGGCAAAACCCGCCTTCCTGATGCGCTCGTTCAGGCGAGCTTCCGACTGTACCAGTTCCGTTGCCCGGCGTTCGATATTTCCTTTCAGGGCGTCCGCCTTTTCTTTCAGGACAGCGATTTCCTTTTCGATTTGCGCGTGAGCCTCGCGGGCCTTTTCCAAGGCCTCGCCTGTCCGTCTGACCGTATCCGCCAGGCGCGCTTCTTCCTCATCCGGGCTTTTATCCCCAAACAGTTCCCGGCGTGATCCATTCAGACTGACGTGCTCTTTGATCAGTGAGGCAAGTTCCTGCCGCCTTGCCGCCAGTTCCTTATCCAGGCTTTCGAGAAGGGCCGTGTCCCGATCGATTCCCGCTTTCAACCCGGAGATTTTCTTCTCGTGAACGGTCTTTTCTTCCTGCTTTGCCTGCCACGTTTCTTTGCGTTGTTTCAGGTCGGTCAGAATGTCATCGAGGCCGGTCAAGGAAATCTTCGCCATTCCGAAGGAATCCACATCTTTCTGTGCGGCTGCGAGGGCCGCTTCGATCTCCCCGGCTAAAGCCCTGCAATCTTTGATCAGCCGTTCATGGTCGACACCGGCCGCTTCCAGCCGGTGTCGGGCATCCCGCAGCGCCCGGTCGGTCTCTTCGTATTTCTGTCTTGCCGTTTCCAGGGCGGTACGGGCGGACTTTTCTTCCTTGCTTTTCTGCTCGGCCAGGGTCAAAACGCCGTTTGCTTCGGCAATTTTTGTGCGAACGACCGCCAGGGCCTCGTCGATTTTCACCGCCCGCTCTTCCCGGGTTGCTTCAATATCCAATACCCTTAACGCTTCCGCGCATTCTTTTTCGTCGGCATCCACGGAGGCTTTCTTTTCCACCGCCTCTTGCTCCGTGTGTTGGATCTTTGCGCCGGTCCCGGCCCGATCCGCCTCCAGTTTGCGCAGTTTCTCCGTGACCTCCCGGTCTTCATTTTTTAGTTTTTTCAGGGCGACCTCCGCCTGGTTCAATTCGGGGACATTGCCCCTGGCGTAGGGATGATACGTGGCGCCGCACAGCGGGCAGGGACTGCCGTCTTCCAGCCTCTTCCGGTCTTCTTCGAGATCGCGGATACGGCCCAGGAGCGTAACCTGGACCTCCATGTTTTCCATTTCTCTTCCCAGTTGGGATTTCCGATCCGCTACGGTGTGAATATCTTTCAAAAGATTCTCAAGACCCGCTTTAAGGGTTGCCAGGCTTTGGTTCAGTCCGGCCAGTGCCATATCGGTTTTGTCGATGCGTGCAACGATGTCTTTCGCCTGAATGAGGAGGCGCTCCCGTTCTTTGCGAACATCGGCTTCTCTGCGCCAGGAGCCGAGATCGCTTCCTTTCAGGATTGACGCGATCTCATCGCTCAGTTGCTTCAGTTCCGCCTGCCGTTTTTCAAACTCCGCTTTGTATGTGCCATGATCGGCTTCCACCTTTTTGCATGCGGCAGCGGCGCTTTCCTTAGCTGCCGCTGCCATGTCGAGGTCTTTGCATGCTTTCATATGCCTGGCCTCCAGGTCGCGGAGCCCTGCGAACGTCCTGCTTATGGCAGCGAACTTTTCAATCAGGGTGGCATCGGCAGTGTGTTTCGCCAGGTAGTCGTGAACGGCTTCGAGATCCGATTGTGATTGCGCCAGAGTCCGGGAAGTCTTCTCCAGCGCCTCTTTGTATCCCTCGCCCTGTTTCTCATCGGTTCCGATCGCCGCTTCCTTTTCGGCGATCTGTTTTTTCTTCTCGCCCAGTAAGGCGTCGAGCTCCCGCACCTTCTTGATGACGTCCGCTTCGGCCGCCTGCCTGTACCTTTCCGCATTTAATCCGGCCTCCGCGGCTTGCCTTGCATCCAGCGCTTCCGCACAGGTCTTTTCTTTCCGAGGCAAAACGGCCGTTACACCGTCCAACTCTTTAACATCGCCTTCCTGCTGGCGGCGCAGCGCGACGACATTCGTGTAATCCCCTTCAAGGCTGAGCGCCCTGCGGGCTTTCTCCAGCTTTTTTGCTTCCGGCGCGAAAGCCTCGCGGCGCTGCTCACAATCCTGCCGTTGCCTCTCCAGTTCTGCCAGTTCCTTCTCGAGGGCGGAAATCTTTTCCAGCCAGGCCAGGGCCGCGCGCAGCCCTTCCATTTTCCCGGCAAGCCCGGTTTCCTGTATCTGCTTTTCTTTCAGACCGGCCTGCAGGGCATTTTCCTCCTCCCCGGTCAATACCTGGATGCCCCTCAGTTCGGATTGCAGAAGGTCCAGCTTGTCGCGTTCTTCCCGGTGGCGTTCGTGCACTTTCATCGATATGCGGCTGTAAATTTCGGTTCCGGTGATCTGTTCCAGGATGGGTGAGCGCTTGTCGGGCGAGGCCTGCAGAAAGGCGGCAAATCCGCCCTGGGCAAGGAGCATCGAACGGGTGAAGCGATCGAAATCCATGCCCGTGACCTTTTCGATCAGGGCCTCGACCTGGTTTATCCTCGATTCCAGGACCCTTCCCGAATCCGCGTCGGCGATCTCGCGTTTCGCCTGCTGCAACTCGCCGTCCGGTCTTTTACGGGCGCGGCGCTGACTCCAGTGGCAGCGGTAACGGCCTTTTTGCGTTTCAAACGTCACCTCTGCGAAACATTCACCGGTCTGTCGTGACATGATCTCGTTGGTGTTTTGCGTTACCTTGTCCAGGCGGGGCGTCCTGCCGTAAAGACCGAGGCACAGGGCGTCCAGGATCGTCGTTTTTCCCGCGCCGGTCGGACCGATGATCGCAAAGATGCCGTTGGAGGAATAGTCAGGGTGGGTAAAATCGATCTGCCACTCACCCGTGAGCGAGTTCAGATTCTCGAAGCGAATCCCGAGTATCTTCATGTCACATGATCCTATTCCGCCTGCAAATCTTCTTCATTCAGGGTTAAAATGATTTCCCGGTAAACGCCTAACAGCGCCGGTCGCTGATCTTCAGGGATTTCATGGGCTTCCAGGCACCGCGTGAATACGTCCGTCACGTGCAGGTCGTCGAGTGTTTCCTCTGTGGATTCCCCACGCATGGCGCGTTCCAGTATCCGGTTGTTTTTGACACGGAGGATCTCCATTCCGGTACCGTCGATGGCCTCTCTCAGCCGTTCCTTCAGGCTGGACGCAATTTCCTCCCCTTCGTAAGCGATTTCCAGCCAGGCCGTGCTCTTTCTGTCTCTCAGCTCCTGAATGCTCTGGGAGACGGTCTGCCAATCGCCCCGCAGGGCCTTCAACTCCTGGAACCTTGGAACCGTGATGTTCCTGACTTGCGGTTCCCCGTTCGAGAAATCCACGAGGGCGACGCTTTTTTCCTGTTCGGCCTCCCCGAAGCCGATCGGCAGCGGAGAGCCCGAATAGCGGATCAATTCGGAACCTCCGACCCGCTGCGGGATGTGCAGATGCCCCAGGGCCACATAATCGATATACTCCGGAAAGACGTCCCTTCTGACCTGCGCCAGGGCGCCGATATAGAGTTCGCGCACCCCGTCGCCGTCGATGGTCTGTCCTCCCGCCGCAAACAGATGTCCCATGGCGACGATAGGAATGTGCTTTCCCAGCGATGTGCGTGTTTGCTCCGCCGCTTCGCAGACCAGCCGGTAATGACCTTTGATTCCCTCAACGATCTTCCGCTCCTTATCCTCGGTGCTCTCACCGGCTTCGGCGGTGCGGATGTCCCGGTCCCTGAGATAAGGGATGGCGCAGACGATGGCCATCGGCGTGCCGCCCTGCCCTGAAAGGACGAGCAGTTCATCGCCGGGATTTTCGGCGGCATAGCCGACGACATGGATGTTCAGAAATTTGAGGAGTTCTTTGGGGGCGTTCAGAAAGGAAGGCGAATCGTGATTTCCCGCGATGACCACCACATGGCGGCGCGCGGATGAGGCTATCCGGCAGAGAAACCGGTAATAGAGTTCCTGGGCGCGATTACTGGGGGTGCTGTTGTCGAAGACATCTCCCGCGACCAGCAGCACGTCGATGTCCTCGGCTTCAACAAGCTCGGCCAGCCAGTTCAGGAAGGCTTCGTGTTCCTCGTATCGTTTCCGGTCATACAGGGCCCGGCCGATATGCCAGTCGGAGGTGTGGAGGAGTTTCATGTTTCTTAATTTTGACCAGAGTTGCTTGATTGATCCTAGTTTTTGTGACCAGACATACGCCCATTTTGGGCGACACATACCGTATGTATTCAGAGAGTAATATTGTTTATGAGTGAGGCCCCCAATCTCTCGGAATGAACCAAGGGGAGCTGACGGTATCCCACGTAATAAATTCTGCCGGCTCAAAATTCTCTTCTAAGAACTGAATGTCTGATATTTGTTCAGGATTAACGCTAAGCGTGTGCTTTTGAGTGTCACTCTCATAATCCCAAACATGATAACGATCATTCTTTTGCTTAGCACGTCTGCTTGGGCCGTAGTCCATTGGCGCACATTTCCTTGAAAGAAAGCGCCCATCTTCCTTTGAGTAGAATGTGAGTATAATTTTCCTCTTGCCATGAATTGCCCTTATGAATTGTTCTTTATACATATTGAAATCCTCCTATGCCTGCTTTTCTATGTGTTATCACTGTAAGAAAATAACTCAGCTTGACGCCCCATTATTGTTTCCTATCGTTCACGACAACCTATCTCAATGCGCTTAGTTCAGTGCCACTATGTCTTTGTAAAGCTTTCTCAAGTGCTCGTCCGACATATCCATTATCGGCTCATACATGAACGAATTCATGTGAATGTTTTCCGGCGCCATGAGGATCACTCGCTGAATAGCTTCGATTTGGGCGTTATTATCGCCGAATAGTTCCTTGAACTTTGCAAATAGCTTGGGTGTTTGATTAGAGTCAATACTTTCCACAAACTCGGGGTCGTTAATCTTTCTTACCATGAATTGTTCGGCAGCAATACGTATGGCAATAGAGAGAACAATCTTGTTCTCGAAGTTTATGCCTTCATCAACCTTGAGGCATTCGCTTGCCTCATGGCGAATAATATCGACCACCGCTTGCTTGCCATCAGCCGAAGTTCCGGTATCACCAAACACCATGTTATAAATTCCATCAAGCTCTTCTTGGGTGATGCCGGCAGAGTCGTTCTTCCAATGCAATAGGGACGTTAGTTTTATGAAACTAGGGTCTTTGTCGCCTTTGGTAAATTCTATGATGTTACGGATGAAAGGAATTGATGCGATCTTCTTTTTAGGATCCGTAAAGAAATTTGGCTTCCAGTCCTTCACGAAAATATTCTTAATCCCTGTTGCTTGTTTCAATGAAAGGCCGTTACTGCTCTTAAAAGCCATTAGGCAGTGCGGATAGCTAACAACGAACCTGCTGTGTATGGTGCGAAAAAAATCGAAGTTGTGCGTCAGGATGATCTGGCTGAAGTACGGCTCTTCTGAGATATCTTTTAGGTACTGAATGATGGCATACTTGTTCTTGTAGTCGAACGAGTCAGCGATGTCGTCAATAACAAATACAGTTTCCTGCTTTACCTTTTTTCGAGCTTCAACCTCAAAAATGATGTTGAGGACATAGAGGGCCTTCTTCTCGCCTGTGCTTAGAACCTGCATCAAAGCGTTCTTTTCTACCGACGTCTGTTCCGCTCCATCCTCGAAGGTAAACCCGAGACTAAGCAGCGGCTCCTGACCCAAAATGACAGAGACTCTGTTCTTTGGTATCAGCTTGAACGGGACAAAAAAACGGCTATTGAATATCTCAATAACCGACTCCCACTGCGTCCGCTGTTTGCCTGCTTCTTCCTCGATTTCCTTCTTTCTCTTCTCAGCAGCTTGGTATTTTTCGATCAAATCTTTGTAAAGCTCCATTCGCGCCTTGAAGTATGATTTCCATATTTCTTCCTTAAAGCTCTCTATGTTATCCAGCTTCGGAAGAAGCTCTTCATGATCTGATAAGTAAGCCTCAAAGTCCCGAGCATTCGAGTTTTTCTGGATCAATTTTTCAATTTCTGCGAACTTCTTCCTAAGTTCCTTATTGCTGGAGATGCCCTCCTTCTCTTTAGCAATCAGTTCCTCAAGCTGCTTCTGGTTAGTGATCTCCAGCTTCTGCTCAGCATTCAAGCTCACCGTATGCTTGGCATCAAAGAACCCATTATCAGCGAGGCTTTTCGCAATGGTGGCGGCGTTATAATAATTAAAGGTACCTTTTTTGAAATATGTAGAGGCAGCCAAGAGTTCGTTATATTTCTTGATATAGTCTTCAATCGCCGTCTTGAAATCCTTGGTTCCAAGAAAGCTCAATACTTTCTCGTCAAAAAGCGTATCGTAGTAGATGTCGGCGAATGGAGCGTCTTTCTGCGCAAGCAGTTCATCCTTAATGCGGATCAGGGCACGGTAAAAATTGTTATCACCCTTTGTGAATGTGGAGGATATCTCTTTCTCCAAATCCTTCTTCGAACCGGATTGCTCCTTCAAAGCTTTTAGGAATATTTCCTTAGCTTTGTCGATATCGATGTGAAGTTCCTCGTATTCCTTTCGCAACTTACTGTCCACAAGTAGAGTCGACGTTTTCTCAGTATGGCCGAAAACTTCATCATAGGGACGAATGACCAGAACGCTTTCTTTGGACAAATCAACACCATTCTCATCAGTGATTTTTCTGCTGCATACTCGATCTGGGAATATCCGATCCTTGGATGCAGTCGCATCAGCTATGTCCTTGAAAGTCTGCGCCAGGGACGACTTCATCGAACCATTGGGGGCATAAATTGCGTAAGCATTGTGTTGGGTAAAATCGAATGAAACCTGAAGTTTCTTGATTCCATAGCAATTTTCTAAATCAACATTCAACTTATTCATTGATAACCTCTTTTCATTGTTTGAAAAACCCCCCTCGTTGATTTTGATAGCTCATAGGCCATTAGCAAAGGCTTTATGAAGGATTACTGGCAATATCGCGTTGAGATCGGAAGCCATGTTGGCCTGCAAACTCTTTAGTCTAGTTATTTCCGCCTGTAAGGCATTTGGGGTATTCCGGTATTCCGGGGACAGGATACTTAATTCGCGCCATATGACCATAAGGTCGCTAAGCCTGCCATCCAGTGGTAAATTGATAGCCCCCGTGCAAGTCGAGGGAAGAGTAGGATGCCACGTCAAGAATGTCAACGGGA
>Ga0302253_1002192_pt1 | contig 10045 bp, 9 predicted proteins | sample AAG_RA_Trp_MG_FD_193537 | JGI IMG/M metagenome (GOLD analysis project Ga0302253, IMG submission 193537) | Enriched activated sludge microbial communities from anaerobic digester in WTTP, New Holstein, Wisconsin, United States - AAG_RA_Trp | ecosystem: Engineered > Bioreactor > Anaerobic >... | reverse complement strand
GCAGACCCCGCCGTTTTTCCCAGGGGCGGGCTTGCCTTCATCAACCTCCGCAAGCCGGTTCTGGATGAGACGGGGAACCTTCTTTCCTGGGAGCCCTTTTACCGTTTTACACTTCTGCAGGACACCGGCGGCATGATCAAGGGACCCGGCCGTATCGATCTTTTCTGCGGTTCCGGCATGGACGCCGAACACATTGCCGGCAGCATCAAGGAAAAGGGCACGTTGTATTTCCTGGTGAAAAAAAGACATCAAAACAGATTCCTGCTGCTTCGGCGCAATGAAAAATGAACTTTTAATAGCGTTCATTATAGTAATGGTTTCAACTTCCTACGGCCGTGCATCAATCTTCGCCTGTTCCGGAACCACCGGACAGTAGATCGCCTCACGGTCGTCGTTCATCCCGATGGGTTGTTCCGTTCTGAGCAGTTTCAGCCACACTCGGATATTGTCCAGGATGATAATCACAACCAGCACCAGGATGGCCAGACTCAACCAGGCGTTGAGCATCTGGTCTTTCCCCAGGTAGGTCTGTATGTTCATGACGCCGGCGGCGAACGTCGTGACCGTAATCAGGATGCAGGGGATCAGGGTGATGAGGGCGTAAACCTTTTTTTGTCCGATCCGCAGGATGATCGTCGTGCCGATGGCCAGGGCCAGGGCGGACAGGGTCTGGTTTGTGGCGCCGAACATGGGCCAGATGGAGGAAATGTCGCCGGTATAGAGCAGGTAGCCCCAAGCCAGCGAAACGAGGGCGCTGGTGACCACAGAACCGGGTATCCAGTCCTTCCGGCTCAACGGTTGATAGGCGTAACCGAGAATATCCTGCAAAATATAGCGGGCCACGCGGGTTCCGGCATCGATCGTGGTCAGAATGAAGAGGGCCTCGAACATGATGATGAACTGGAACCAGTACTTCATGGTATGGCGGAGGCCTTCACTGATGTTGGCAAAGATATGGGACATGCCGACCGCCAGCGAGATGGCGCCCCCGGGCCGATGGGCGACGTCAAGCCCCACCAGTTGATTCAGGACGGGCAGGTCGACGATCTGCATATTCAATTTTTGAAAGGCTTCGGCGGAGGTGTTGATCGCGAAATAATCCCCGGGGATGAGGGTAACAGCGGCCAGGAGGGACATCACCGCCACAAAGGATTCCGTCAGCATGGCGCCGTAGCTGATCATGGGAATTTCCGTCTCATGTTCCACCATTTTCGGCGTTGTTCCCGAACCGATCAGGGCATGAAAGCCCGAAATGGCGCCACAGGCGATGGTGATAAACACGTAGGGCCACCAGGGACCGGGGATAATGGGACCACCCCCGGACATGAACGAGGTCGTGAAGGGCATTTTGATGGTCGGATTGACGAAAAACAGTCCGATGGCCAGGGCGGCGACGACGCCGATCTTCATGAAGGTACTTAGGTAATCGCGTGGCGCCAGAAGCAACCACACGGGAATGGCAGCCGCACAGAAACCGTATAAGGGCAAAAGAATCGACATCTGCTTTTTGTCGAAGGTAAACCAGGCGGCGATACCCGAATCGGCAATATAGGGTCCCAGAAAAACGGCGAGGCAAACCATCGTCACGCCGGCAATGGAACCCGACAGAATGGCGCCCGGTCTGATCTTAAACATGTACATGCCGATGACCATTGCAATCGGGACCGTCATGGCAATGGAAAAGACCCCCCACGGGTTATTGAACAGGGAATTGACGACCGCCACACCCAGACCGGCCAAAGCGCATATGATGATGAAAAGGATCACCACAGCGGTCACCGCGCCGGTAATCCGGCTGACATCCCTTTCGGCAATGACCGACAGGGACTGCCCCTTGTGACGGTAGGAAGCGAACAGGATAATCATGTCATGAACGCAACCGGCGAAGACCGAACCCAGGAGAATCCAGAAGAAACCCGGCCCCCAGCCGTACTGGGCAGCCAGGACCGGCCCGATCATGGGACCAGCGCCGGCGATGGCGGCAAAATGATGTCCGAAGACGACCCATTTGTTGGTCGGTACGTAGTTCTGACCGTCATTGCAGGTAACGGACGGGGCGATGTTCCGATCGTCCAGCATGAGAACTTTCGCTGCGATAAAGGCCGCATAATAACGATAAGCCAATGCAAATACGCATAAACTGGCGATTAATAGATACAGCGCGCTCATGAAAGATTCTCCTTGGGGATGATGATGGAAATGTTGGACCTGTACGTATCATTTTATAAATAAAACGTCCAGTTACAGTTTATGTGCTTCGTAGTTTGTCCGGTTGAGGTCAGGTGTTCAGAATAAACGCCTCGATTGCGCGCATGTACGCCATAAGCCCCTGCATCAGCAGATCGTTGTGACCGGCCCGGGGAATGAAATGCGCGAATTTTTGAGCGGCACCGGAGAGATCGTAAAGCGTTCGTCCCTCCGAAAAGGGAATGATCTCGTCCTGCTCGCCGTGGATGATAAGGGTAGGGATTTTAATTTCTATGATTTTAATATCGTTTCCGAAACCGACCGGTTCGGGATCATATTCCAGCAGGTAAGCCATACCTATCCTGCGTAACTGGTTTTGCACCGAGGCAAAGCCGCTTTCCACGATCAACCCCGCTAACTGCTCTGCATAATGATACGCGATTTCAATGGCCGGGGCGCTTCCCAGTGAGCGCCCCATGACATAACGTTTCCCACTGAATTGTCGTGCATCAAGAAAATCCGTAAACCCATGATAAAGAGGATGGGCGTCCCGGATCATGGCGCTTCCGGTCGGGCTTCCATCGCTCATGCCGTAGCCCCGGTAATCCGTCACGAACAGATTCAGCCCCAGCTTGCGGTAAACCGGAGCGACATAATCGTAATCCGGTGCCGTCTCCCCATTGCCATGGAAAAAGAGAATATTCGGTGCATCAGGTCGGAAGGGATAGAAACGACAGCCGATGGCGATCCCCGGTTCCAAGGGAATGAAGTAATTCAATGCGGCTGGGTTTTCCGTGTCTTCAATGAATTCGCGGCGAGGGAAAAACAGCCTTTGGATGATATCCGGGTGGTCGTAGAACCGCAGCCCTTTTTCAAAATCGGTCATTTATCGTCCCCAGGTTGTGCAAATTAGATGGATCAGCCGAACTTGTTCATATCACAATTCATTCCATCACTCCAATAAGGACCGGAACGCAAGCGAAGAGAAATGTATTAAAAAAAGGTAGGACAAAGAGGTTGACAAGCATCAACGGCAATGGATATGGGAGTAACGTGACGTTGAGATTGAGTCACGGCGAGACGGTTTAAAACGCACCTGAGCATATCAAGCCGGATGTGAGAAGCTTATAGAGCAAGATGGAATATTGAGAGAGAATCAACCATGCTGGATTTAGAATCGGCGCCCGTGGTGGGAAAGGGTTTGCATCGCGTCTGTTACGGCCATCCGCTGGATAAACGTTTATGTGTTAAGGTTCTGCTGCCGCTGCAATCCAAGACGCCCCTGATTGAGGCCGAACGGGAAGTTAAGTATTACCGACGCCTTGAAAAAAAGAATGTTCCCTGGACCATGCTGCCGGCATTTTACGGTGAGATCGCGACGAATCGCGGTCCGGGATATCTGTTTGATCTGGTCCGCGATGATGATGGTTGTGTTTCCCAACCCCTCACATATTATCTGTCAAACCCCGGGGAAACGGCTGCCCACGGCGAGGCATTGTCACGGGCCTTCGACGCGCTGCAAACATACCTTCTGCAGTGGAAGATCATTACCATGACCATCAAGGCCAAAAATATCCTTTATCAGCGGCGCGGCAAAAGTGAGGGCCGACTGGTGATCGTGGACAATATCGGTAATTCCGATTTGATTCCCATCTGCAACTATGTCGATTTTATGGCGGAGAGAAAAATACGGCGCAAGTGGCGCCGTTTCGAAGCCATGCTGGTCAAGGAATACCCTCAGAACGAACTGGTGAAGCGGAAATTCGGTCGTTCCGTTGCCTGACAGCATTCAAGATTATGGCGATCAACGGGATTCCCGGATGAAGCAACGCGGATCTTCAGCGAGGTAATCACCGCTGTAAGCCAGAGCGCGGCCCCGGCAGCCTCCACAGATTTTGCGATACTGACAGTCGCCGCAGAGTCCTTTCAGCGTGTTTTCCCGGTTTCTCAGGTTGCGAAACACACTGGAGGTCTCATAGATGGACTTGAAAGACTGGTTTCTCACATTGCCGCCGCTGATTTCAACAAAAGGGCAAGGCCAGACATCGCCGTTGGCCTTGATGTATGCAAAGCCCCGCCCGGCGGCGCAGCCGTGGAAGACCTTTTCCGCCGCCCGTCGCCACAGACCGTTTGTACAGTGGTTTTTTTCCAGGAGATACGGCCAGTACTGGGGTCCCGCAACGGGTTCAACGATGGTCTTGCAGCTCTTCTGTTTCCGCGAAATCAGCTCGCTCAATTGCCTGTTTGCTGCTTTCTTAAGGGTGGCGTTTTTGATTCTTTCCCCCCGGCCTACGGCTACGAGTTGATACATGAGCATGATTCCTCCGTCCACCTTGTCGACGAAATCGATCAGATCTTCCAAATCGGGCATGTTGTATTCCATAGCCGTGGTGTTGATCTGCAGAAGAATTCCCGCCTTTTGGGTGGCGTCGATCGCCCGCTGAACCAGGTCGAAGCCTTCGACTGTATTCCGGATAAAGTTATGTCGTTCGGGGTTGGGCGAATCTAAGCTGATGGCGTTGCAAACCACGCCGTGATCCTTCAGTTTCCAGGCCATTTCCTCGTCGATGAGTGTACCGTTGGTGGCGATGATGTTGGCAAACCCGACATGCTGTGAATGGCGGAGGAGTTCAAAAATATCGGGCCGAACAAGAGGTTCCCCTCCCGTATAGACGAGGGTACGGAAGGCGCTCACCTCGGCAATCTGATCGATGAGCTTTTTCCCCTCATCGGTGGTCAACTCGTTCGGGCCGGGTTTACCGCTTACCGCATGGCAGTGGATGCAGGTCAGGTTGCATGCGGAGGTCACTTCCCATACGGGATGACCGGGATAGCCGATGCAACCCATGCCGGTGGCACCGTTGGAAACGGGGATGGAAGAAAAAGCATGACGGTACAGCCACAAGGGGAATTTCTTCCAGCCGTTTAAGTAGGTCATGAGCAGAACACTTCCCAACTGGCGGAGCAGCAGCGACGGGGGATAAAAAAAGGGTTTGATTGGCGCGCGATGGTCAAAGATGGTCATTTGTTCTCATATCCACAAGGTTTATTCAAAGATTATTCTTTCAGCTCAGGGCATAAATAAAGGCACCGGTGGTACCCAGATTGACGGCAATGTTCATCCCACAAAGGATTTCCAGGGTTTCGAGTTTTCGGTGCCAGTTTCTGAAGATGAGGAAAAGGCTCAGCAGGGAAATAAAAAATACCGGCACATAAACATGCAGTACTTTTAAGGGAACGCCGCCGTAGATGGACGCTAAGATAGTGATCCAAGCGGCAACGGAAACCATGATGAACAGGAGCATTCCCTTTTCCCACCCCAGGCGCACCAGGAGGTTTCTTTTTCCGACAGATTTGTCGGCTTCGTAGTCGGGAAATTCATTCAGCAGAATCACGTTGAAGATGGTCAGCGCAATCGGGGGGCTGATCCAGTGAACCAAGGGATGAAAATATCCGGCCTGCAGATAAAACGCCGTCGCAACGGGAAGCCAGCCGTAGCAAAAGGCGATGAACAGCTCGCCACAACCCCGTTCGACGAGCCGTATCGGTTTGGTGGAGTAGAAAAAGCCTGACAGTGCTCCCAGACAACCAAGCAGCAGGGTGTAAGGGCCGGTACGGTATACGAACTGAAGAATCAATCCAACCCCCCCTGCCAAAAGGATTGCAACAATGCTGGTCACCAGAGGTATCCGCCGTGCCAAAATTTTGGCCGGCATAATACCGGATCCGCCGGAGAAACGACTGTTGAACTTCGCTTTGGAGAGAGAATCTTCTTTGTAATCGAAGTATTCACCGGCGTGGTAGGTCGAAAGCAGAATAAGAAAAACGGCCAGGGCGCCCAAGAAAAAAAACGAGTCGAGAAAAATGCCGTCTGTTTTCCAGGCCAGGTAGGTTCCCAGGCAGAAGGGAAGAATACCCACCGTATGAAAGGGCGGCCTCGACAGACTGATCCACGCAAGGGACTTTCTGGTGATGCGCCAAAGAGGGGTTGTTCTTGTAAGATCCTGAATTCTTTCCATGATATAAAAAGAGAAAACCTGGGTCGCGTTGTTGTTTCCCGTAAGCAATCAATGAAAGTTCACATGAATGAATTTATTGGATTCCCCCTAACACAAAGGTCGGCGGGTGTCAATTTTGTGAATTTTTAATTTTTTTCGGTGAGAATGTTTAAATTTGCTTGATTGTTGAATCCCTTTGTGGTAGCGATACTGCAACGTATGTCGTATTGAGATATGTTCCTATCGCCAGTTCACAGTGATTATCTTATTTAGTTGTAGGTGTTGTCAGTTCAGTTTCAAGGTTAGGTTTTACAGATTTTGTCGTAGCGTATCAAGCAAGGCCAGAGGCAATTAGCTGGAAGGAAGCGTCGTTTCAGGGGTATTGCTGGACAACATTAAAACCATTGAAAGGGGGACATGTAAGGATGACAAAGGCAGATCTGGTTTCAGTTATGGCGGAGGAGACAGGGATCACCAAGGCTGCGGCGGCGGACGCACTGGAAGTATTCATGGCGACTGTGGCGCAGGAGCTGAAGAAGAACGGGAAATTCGGCTTGGTCGGATTCGGTTCATTCAGCGTGGTCAAGAGGAAGGCAAGAACGGGCATCAATCCTCAGACCAAAAAACCGATTAAGATTCCTGCGAAGAAGGTCGTAAAATTCAGACCCGGCAAGCAATTATCCGATAAAGTAAAATAAAAACAACGGGATGAAAAAGAGCCTCCGGTGATCAGTCGCCGGGGGCTTTTTTTATGGCGACGAGAGGAGAAAGATGCGCAAAGGTGCTGATACATCTCAGACGGCGCCAATCCACATATTCGATGGCAAGGATCGATCATGGACGCAATTGTGCTGGGTAATGTGACCCTCGATATCCTTTGCTGCCACGTGGAAGCGGTGCCCCGTTATGATTCGCTGCCCTTCGACAAAGCCGTGATCGCTCCCGGAGGATGTGGCTCCAATGTGGCCGTCGGCCTTTGTGCCTTGGGTATCGCCACCGCCTTGGCGGCATGCGTGGCGGCGGGAGAAGCGTACGCCGTGATGGACTCCGTCTGGCGAAGAGTGGGACTGGATACCCGATTCATCATGATCGAAGAAAACGGAGATCCGGCCGTCAGTGTCGCTTTGATTGACCGTCAGGCTCAGCCAAGATTCATTCATACACCGGGGGCAAATCGCGGACTCACCGTGGAGACTCTTGATCGGGTATTGCGGGTGGCAAAGGGAGCACGTTTTCTTCATGTTGCGGGGTTTTTTGCTCTACCGGGTCTTTTGGACGGGCGCCTGCCGGAAATGCTTGAAACGGCCAGAGTATTGGGGCTTGCGACATCACTTGACGTGATCAATTCCCCCCACCTGGAAGCCCCGGATTTGCTCTGGTCCTGCCTTCCTCATCTGGATTATTTTTTCTGCAATCTCAGGGAAGGTCAACGCCTGACGCGCTGTGAAGACGCGTCCGTTGTTGCGAGGGAAATACGCCTTCGGCAAGCCGGGGCAGTCATTGTGAAGTTGGGCGAAAAAGGTTGCTGGCTCGATTGTAACGAGTTTCAGGGAATGATCGCCACGGAACCCCGGAAGGCTATTGATACGACGGGTGCGGGGGATGCCTTTGCAGCGGGATTCATTGCCGCCTTGCTTGAAGGTTCTAATACCGAGGATGCCTGCCGGGCGGGTCATCGTGCAGCCGCCAGGATTGTGGCCTCTTTGGGCGCTGTTGCCGGCTGGTTTCAGACGACCTGATATTACAATGAGCGACCTGGTTGCGTGGTGCCGCGCCTCCCTGAATAGTCGTGCGTTGGGGGGTGTCCCTGATTGACATCACCTGCCGATTTTGTTATAGCTGCGCAAACTTTGCGATAGGTTTCAATTTTTTCCGGCTTTGAAAATCCGGGTATCGATATGGATGAAGGAGTATTTTTCAGGTGAAAAAAAGAATACTGAGCGGAATGAGACCCACAGGAAAATTGCACTTGGGCAATTTGCAGGGCGCTCTGAAAAACTGGGTGGACCTTCAGAACGACGGCCGCCACGACTGTTTTTATTTTGTCGCCGACTGGCATGCCTTGACCAGTGATTACAGCACACCCGACCAGATCAGGGAAAATTCCCTCGACATGGTCATCGACTGGCTGAGCGTCGGTCTCGACCCTGAAAAAAGCACCCTGTTCGTTCAGTCGGCCATCAAGGAACACGCGGAGCTTTACCTGCTTTTGGGTATGATTACACCCCTGCCGTGGCTTGAGCGTAACCCGACCTACAAGGAAATGAGAGATGAACTGACGGAGAAGGATCTCGGCACCTATGGTTTTCTCGGTTATCCGGTCCTTCAGGCTGCCGATATCATCATCTATAAAGGTCAAGGGGTACCCGTCGGCGTCGACCAGCTTCCCCATGTTGAGTTGACCCGGGAGATCGCCCGGCGTTTCAATTTCCTTTATCGGGAGGTCTTTCCGGTACCGGACCCCCTTTTGACTGCCGTGCCTAAACTATTAGGCATCGACGGGCGGAAGATGAGCAAGTCCTATGGCAACTCAATCTACATCGGTGATGAAGGGGATGCGTTAAAGACCAAAGTGTCGGCCATGTTTACGGATCCCCAGCGGATGCGCCGCAAAGACCCGGGTAATCCCGATATCTGTAACGTATACAATTTTCACCAGCTCTATACCGAAGAAAGTGAAGTGGCGCAGATCAATACGGACTGCCGCACAGCGGGGATCGGTTGTACGGACTGCAAAAAACGGCTCTATGAGCGAATGCTGCTGGCCATGTCTCCGATTCACGAACGCCGCAATCATTATTGTCGGCAGCTGGATCTTGTATGCGATATTATTGAAAAAGGGAATAGAAAGGCGGCTGCTGTGGCGAAAGCAACCATGGAAGAAGTCAGAGAGGCCATGAAGATCTGATGCCGTCATGACCGGCGCGTTTCGGAAAGGCCAAAGTGGGCCTTATTATCATTGGTCAGGTGCCTATGAATTATGAAATCAAGCTCGACCAGTTTCAGGGACCTCTGGATCTGCTGCTTTTCCTCATCCGCAAAAACAAGATTGATATTTATGATATTCCGATCGCCCTCATTACGGAGCAGTATTTAAAATATTTGGAGATCATTCGTTCCCTTAATCTGGATGAGGCGGGCGAATATCTGGTGCTGGCGGCAACCCTCCTCCACATCAAATCGCGGATGCTTTTGCCTGTTCCTGAGGAAGAAACAGAGGAAAGTGAGGGCGATCCCCGCCAGGAACTGGTGAAGCAACTCCTGGAGTATCAGGTGTTCAAAGATGCCGCCTCGGCTTTGGAAACCAGGCCGGTCCTTGAAAGGGATGTGTTCAAGCGGGGCTTCCACGAGGGCGATGTGGAGGTCAACCCGGACGAGGAGACCCTGATTGAAGTGGGTATTTTTGATTTGGTTGAAGCGTTTCAGAAGGTGATCGCGATTTCCGGAAAGTCCGAATTGATGGAAATCGATCTTGAGAAAATTTCCCTGGCGGACCGGATTAATGAAATCATGGATATATTGACCCGGAACAGGAGCCTCACCTTCACAGAATTGCTTGGCGAATCATCGAATAAAAGGCAGATCATCTATACGTTCTTGGCCATTCTTGAATTGATCAAGCTACGAATGATCAAGGCGTTCCAGAATGAGTCATCCGGCGTGATCCGGATCTTTCTGGCAGTGGAGGCGTAATGTTGCCGTGCGCAAAGCGGGATTATAATCCCGGCGGAGCTGAATCATGGAAGGATTAAAGGCCGTTATCGAAGCACTGATCTTCGCCTCGGAAACGCCGCTCGACGTGAATAAATTAGCCGATGTGCTGGATTCCGTGGAGAAGAAAGATATCCGGGATTGTCTCG
>Ga0302253_1002191_pt1 | contig 10046 bp, 5 predicted proteins | sample AAG_RA_Trp_MG_FD_193537 | JGI IMG/M metagenome (GOLD analysis project Ga0302253, IMG submission 193537) | Enriched activated sludge microbial communities from anaerobic digester in WTTP, New Holstein, Wisconsin, United States - AAG_RA_Trp | ecosystem: Engineered > Bioreactor > Anaerobic >... | reverse complement strand
TTGCCCTGATCGGGATCACGGCATGACCCGCACTGCGTTCATCCTTGACGGGTACGTGGACGAGCCCGCGTGCCTCGGTGTCCCGCCCTACATCTCGCCCTACATCCGCACCGTGGCAGGTGTACTCGCATCCCGCGGGTATTCAGTCCACTACCTCACCATCGACCAGCTGAGAAAAGAGCCGCTGCGGGCCGGCGATGTGAACACGGCGGATCTGCTGGTCATGATTGCAGGGGTTACGGTGCCGGGTAAATATCTCGGGGGCACCCCTGCAACACTCACCGAGATCCAGCAGGTCGGCCATATGGTGAAGGGGCCACAGAAACTGATCGGGGGCCCCATCGGCTTTGGGTATGCCGGAGAGGGCGGGCAGAAAGCGGTTCGGCAGGTGATCAGCGGGTTTGATGCCCTCCTTACCGGAGAACCGGCGGTTGCGCTGGACAATTACCTGGACGGGAACGAACCTGAGGGAGTACTGGATTATTCCCGCACTGATCCGTGGAGCAATGCGGGGAGCAGTATCATTACACAACACCCCGACTTCCCCTTCGTAATGTGCGAGCTGGAGACTGCCCGGGGCTGTCCCCATGGGGCAACGGGCGGCTGTTCGTTCTGCACGGAACCGTTCTACGGGATGCCGCGATACCGGACCATTTCAGCGGTTGCCGGGGAGGTTGCCGCACTCCATGCCCACGGCGCCCGACATTTCCGTGTCGGGAGGCAGCCGGATATCCTCGCATACGGTGCCGGGCCGGGGGAGTATCCCGCACCGGAGCCGGAGAAGATCGAAGCCCTCTTCTCCAAGATCCGCACTGCCGCACCAGAACTCCGGACGCTGCATATCGACAATACCAACCCGCAGACCATTGCCCGGCACGAGGACGCGGCACGCGAAGCGCTCCGGGCAATCATCCGGCACCACACCCCGGGCGATGTTGCCGCGTTCGGCATGGAGACGGCCGATCCTTCGGTTGTCCGGGCCAACAACCTGAAAGCGCTGCCAGATGAAGTCTTCCGAGCGATCGAGATTGTGAACGAGGAGGGCGGGAAACGCCGGGATAATGTCCCCGAACTCCTTCCAGGCCTCAACTTCGTCTGCGGGCTTGCCGGTGAGACAGACGAGACCTATGATCTCAATGAGCAGTTCCTCACCCGTGTCCTGGAGGGCGGCCTCTCGGTGCGGCGGGTGAACATCCGGCAGGTGATGCCATTCGAGGGCACCCCTGCTTATACGAACAACACGCTCGGGAAACACGAACGAAGGTTCCGGCAGTTCAAGGAGTATGTCCGGAACCGGATCGACCTGCCGATGCTCCAGCGTGTATTCCCGATTGGCACGGTTCTCCATGATGTGCGGGTCGAAGTATCGGGAAGCCTCTCGTTCGGGAGGCAGCCGGGCTCGTACCCGATCCTGGTTGGCATCCCCCTCCCCCTTGCGGAACGGACCGTGACGGATGCTGTTGTCGTGGACTGGGGGATGCGCTCAGTTACTGCTCTCCCCGTCCCGATCGCGATCAATACCCTGCCCGCCTCAGCCATCAAGTGGCTGCCAGGAGTGGGGAAGAAGAAGGTGGCAGCCGTTATTGCAAAGCGACCGTTTGCCGATCTTGCCGCATACCGGAAGGTCGCAGGGAACTCTCCGGTAGAGGGCTTGCTGAAATTCTGATCTCCTTTCCTGCGTGGCCCCTGCCCTGCCATGCGGGATCCTCTGAACCGGGTAGGGGGGGTCGGATGGTGTACATCTTCCCCCCCAAAACCCTCCCTGCAGGAAACCATTCGTCGTAAAACTCTCTTTTCACCAGGAACAACTGGCACGTAAAACAATAAAGTACACCGCCCGACACCCTCTCCCCCTCTGACCGGAGTCCCGGAAAACGGGTATTCTTACGACGTAACCCCAATCTCTTGCGGAAAAAAGTGGGAGGGGGGTCGGGCGGTGTACTTGTGCCTGGCCTCCGGTGCATCAAGGCCGTACCTCCGGTCCGAAATGCTCAATATGGAGAGAAAAAGAGGGACGGGTCTCTGTAATTCAGACCTGCCGGAGTTCTGTGACCTTCAGGATGTCCGTGCGGGTCACGATGCCGAGGATCCTGCCGTCCGCAACAACAGGGATCCGCCCGATGTCCTTTGCCGACATGATCCGCAGGGCGTCGACAACCGGTGCCTCCGGGGGAAGCGTGATGATCTCGCGTGTCATGATGTCCCTCACCTGCATGGCCTCGCGATCGATGGGCGAGGTCTTGTTGATGTCCGCAAGCGTGATCATGCCGACCAGCGTGTCCCGCTCGATGACCGGGAAGCCGAGGTGCTTGCTTGAGTACATCATGGTGATGACCTGGCTTACCGGCACGGTAGGCCCGACGGTTGCAACCGGGCTCGACATCATGGAACCGACCGTGACGTCCTGCAGGAGGTGGCTGTATTTCACGGCGCTCGACTCCATGTTCGCCCCGATGTAGATGAAGAGGGCGATCAATATCAGGAACGGCGAAAACGCAAAGAGGCCGATGATGCCAAAGAGTATGGCAAAACCCTTGCCGATATCGGCTGCGATCTGTGTTGCCCGGTGGAGGGGCATCCGCTGCGCCAGCCACGCCCGGAGCACCCGGCCGCCGTCCATGGGGAATGCCGGGATCAGGTTGAAGACGCAGAGGATGATGTTGAGCACCCCGAGATAGCCCAGGGTAAAGATGAGGACGCCTGCCATGCCCGGGTCCGTGGTGATGGACGGGACCGCATAGATGAGCAGTGAACAGATGATCCCGAAAATGAGGCTTGCGATCGGGCCGACAAGGGCCATCGGGAGCTCGGCCTTCGGGTCGGGGACCCCTTCCTCCATGGTCGCGACGCCCCCGAAGATCATCAGCGTGATGCTGTTGATCGCGATCCCCTTGGCCCGTGCAACAAGGGAATGGGCAAGCTCGTGGACGAGCACCCCGAAGAAGAGGCCCAGGGCTACGATCCCGCCGAGTACGTAGGGCATGTATCCCGAAGATGCAAGGGTTGTATCGATAGGAACCCGGTAGATCTCCTTAAGCATGTCGATGGTCAGGGGGATCTGGCTCCCGATGATCCAAGCAAAGAGGGGGATGACAAGCAGGAACGTGTAGTGGATCTGGATCGGAATCCCGAAAATGCGCCCGATCCGGAAAGATCCGTCCATAATAAAGGGTTATCTTTTTAACTCTTAAGTATATACTTTCATCTGATAACGATGGAAACCCAGATTACCGAGTTGTTCGGGCTTCAGATTTACACGGACAAGGGCATGTTCATTGGCGAAGTCGAGGATGTCGTCCTCGACGTTGACTCCAAGAAGATGGAGGCGCTCGTCGTTGGCAAGGTCAACGACCAGCTCTTCGAGATGAAGAACTACAAAGGCCTCAAGATCCCGTACCGGATCATCAGCGCCATTGATGACATTGTCCTGATCCGTCACCTGCCCGGAGCCTTTGCCGGGGGAAGCGGCAGCGGCGATATGGAATAATCTCATCCTGAATCTGAGGACAGCGGGAGATCCCCCCATATTTTCTGCTCCCGCATGGTACTCCTATGGAAAACCGGGAAATCTTCTCAACGATCACTGCCCTTCCTCCGGTTTTTGTGCGGCTTGACGGGCGGTCGTTCCACCGCCTTGCTGATGTTCTGGGCCTCGAACGGCCGTTCGATGAGTTCTTCCACAAGGCGATGGTGACTGCCTGTACCGCGCTTGTTGCCGACAGCGGCCTCAACCCCGATCTCGCGTACACCTTCTCGGACGAGATCAGCCTGTATTTCACGAAACTCCCGTTCTCCGGAAGGGTGGAGAAGCTCGACAGTGTTGCAGCATCCTATGCAGCGAGCTCGTTCACGCTTGCGCTCGGAGGCACCACACTCGTTGCGTTTGATGCCCGGGTCATTCCGGCAACTCCGGAGTACGCGAAGGAGTATATTGTGAACCGGCAGGCTGAGGCCTGGCGAAACCACATCAATGCCTACTGCCAGCAGGCCCTTATCGAGGAAGGTCTGGACCCGAGAAGAGCGCAGGAACAGCTCACGGGTCTCCCGGCAAAAGCCCTCCACGAGATGATGCACGAGCGGGGTTTCAACCTTTCCACCACACCGGCATGGCAGCGCAGGGGGACGCTCGTGTACAAAAAACTCACGGAGAAGGAAGGGTTCAACCCGATAACAAAAGAGACGGTTATAACAGAGCGCAGCGCCGTTGTCGCGGAGTCCGATCTCCCCCTCTTCACGAGCCCCGACGGACTGGCGTTTCTTGCAGCGATCGTGAAATAACCCGATACCAGCCCTCAGCATTTTCCCGCAACACGGATCGTATCCGCCCACAGGGTTTCGAGGATTTCAGGATATAGGATTTTTCTGTGGTTTTTTCGTGCTTTTGCATGGCATTAGATTCATATAGATTGTTGCAACGATCCCTCAAAATATGCCACAAATCCAAATTCTGACTCCAATATGTTCTTATTTTAAAATAAAAAACTATAAGTATAACCACGGTACACTATCACCTATCCACAACGTGAGGAGGTGAGAATCTGTTCGACTGGGCCCTGTTCCTTAAGATTGTGATTGCAGTCCTCCAGGCAATCTTACAGAATCTGCCCGTATAACCCGGCAATCGCCGGAAACGGGAGATGACCTTACTCCTTTTATACACGGATAATTGGGAATTATCACACCTGAAAACGGGAAAAGAAAAAAGAAGGAAGGCGAAGAAAGGCGAAGAAAGGCGAAAACGTTATCCTGTCTTCGTAATACCAATCGTCATGGAAACGCCTTCCACATCCCACTCCTTCACGGATGTAAAGCGTGATGTATCCGGTGTTGTTCCGTCCTTACTGAACCCGAACGCCGTTGCCCGCACTTCGTCGCCGATCATGGCGATCATCTGATCGGTGTGGAGCAGCGCAAGGATGCGTTTGTCGCTGACCGAAACCTCGGCAGAGATGGTGTCTTCCACCGCAAGGTCGAGCTGCTTTCTCATCTCCTGGATTCGGCGGATCACCTCGCGGGCATACCCCTCCGCTTCGAGGTCCGGTGTGAGTGCCACGTCCACGTAGACGGTGGCGTCCGTCATCGGAGCCGAGAAGATGTCTGCGGGGAGCTTCTCGGTGAAGGTGACATGGTCTGTCCCAATTTCGAAGGTGGCAGCGCCATCGCCATCCTTCAGGGTATATTTCTGCCCGGCATCGACCGCTGCCTTGATGGCGTTCCCGTCTGCGGCCTCGATGAGTCCCTTGATCTTGAAGGAGTCCTTCCCGAATCCTTTTCCGAGTGCCTTCATGACCGGCTCGGCATGCCAGCCGATCCTGTCCCAGCGGCCCATGACCACGGAGACCTTCCGGGCATTGGCCCGGTCCATGCAGACCGCGTTGAGGCGTTCGATCGCGTCCTTCACCGGCTGGGCACTTGTCACGACCACGATTTCGGCAACCGGCCAGCGGAGTTTCCGTTTTCCGGCCTGCCGCGCATTGGCCTGTGCCTCGTCAAATGAGCGGACGAGCTCTACGGCATGTTCCAGTTCCCGGTCAATGAGCATGGACTCCCCCGCATTCCAATCGAGCATGTGGATGCTCTCCGGGTCGCTTGTGCACCGGAGGTTCCCGTAGATCTGCTCGGTGAGGTGCGGGCAGAAGGGGGCAAGGAGCCCCATGAGGCGGCGCATCACGTAATACATCGTCTCGTACGCAAAGATCTTCTGTTCTGACTCGCCCTCAAGCCACATCCGGGGCCGGACCAGCTGGACGTACCAGCGGGAGAGGTCTTCTAAGATGAAATTGACAAGCTCCCGGGTTGCCCGGTGGAGCTGGCATTCCTTTGTGGCGCTGTCGACAAGCGAGGCCACCGTATTGATCCGCGAAATGATGAACCGATCCTCGTCTGGCATCTGGCGGATGTGTGCCCGGATATAGGAGTCGTCCCAGGTACCGCCGCTCGTGGCAGGCTCGAACTTGTCGAGAATCATGTACGGGAGCGGAAAGCGGTACACGTTCCAGAGGATGTTGATCGCACGGTTGATGGTCCCGACGCCCTCCCAGTTGAACTTCAGGTCGTCCCAGGGCGCAGAGGAAGAGAGGACGTAAAGCCGGAGCACGTCTACCCCGACCTTCTCGACGACATCGCCGGGATTGACCACGTTGCCGAGGCTTTTTGACATCTTCTTCCCCTCAGCATCGAGGGCGAATCCGTGCATGCAGACGTTTTTATAGGGAGCCTTGCCAAACGCGATGGTGCTGGCGCCCAGCTGCGAGTAGAACCAGCCCCGGGTCTGGTCCTGCCCTTCGGTGATGAAGTCGGCAGGCCAGAGTGCCTCGAAGTCTTTTGTCTCTTTCGGGAACCCGAGCGTTGCCCACGACGCCACCGCCGAGTCGAACCAGACATCGAAGATGTCGCCGACCCGTTTCATGGTGCCGCCGCAGGAGCACGGGAACGTAACCTCGTCCACGTACGGTCGGTGGGGGTCGGGCAGCGGTTTCCCGCTCAGTTTTTCGATCTCGGCGATTGTGCCGACGACGTGATACTTGTCGCACTTACTGCAGACCCAGACCGGGATCGGGATACCCCAGTAGCGCTGGCGGGAGATGCACCAGTCGCGGGCCTCCTTGATCCAGTCGTAGAACCGGGCGGAGCCCGCCCACTCGGGGTACCAGGTCACCTTCTCCACCTCGGAGAGCATCAGGTCCCGCATCTCGGATGCCTTCAGGAACCACTGCGAGGTTGCCCGGAAGATAATCGGGGTCTTGCACCGCCAGCAGTGGCCGTAGCGGTGGGTGACCTTCTCCTGTGCCAGGAGATGGTCGCCGAGTGCCGTATGGACGTTTTCGTTTGCGTCCCGCACAAACTGCCCGCCAAACTGCCCGGCATTGTCCATGAACTTTCCGGCCCCGTCAACCGGGCAGACAATCGGCAGGCCCTCTTTTGTGCCGAGCACGAAGTCGTCCCAGCCGTGGCCGGGGGCGATATGAACCATGCCGGTGTTCTCGAGCGCAACAAAGTCTGCTGCAACGACTCGGTGCTGGATCTCCTCCTGGAGCGGGACCTGTTCCTTCAGCGGGGAATCGTAGGTCCAGCCGACCAGCTCTGTGCCTTTCTTCTTCTCCAGCACCGAGAAGTCCTGGTACCGGCCCTTCTTCAGCACGGCCTTGACAAGGGGATCTGCGATCCAGAGGTGCTCCTCCTTCCCGTCCTTCTTTGCCAGCACCTTTGCGTACTCGAACTCTTTTGAGACCGCAACCGCTACGTTCGCAGGCAGGGTCCAGGGGGTTGTTGTCCAGATGACGAGGTATTCACCGGTCTTTCCGGTGAGGGGGAACTTGACGAAGATCGAGGGGTCGCTCTCGTCCCAGTACTCCACCTCGGCGTCCGCGATCGCCGTCTCGCACCGGGGGCACCAGTTCACCACGCGGTGGCCGCGTTCGAGCATACCCCGCTCCTGTGCCCGGGCAAGGGTCCACCATGCCGCCTCGATATACTCGGGCTTCACGGTCTGGTATGCGCCGGCGAAGTCAAGCCAGACCCCGAGGGCCTCGAACTGGTCGTCCATCAGTTTCTTGTTTGCCACCGCGAACTCCCGGCACTTCTCAATGAACGGCTGGATGCCGAACTTCTCGATGTCCTTCTTGGACGCAAAGCCGAGCTCCTGTTCGACCTTGACCTCGATGGGGAGGCCATGCATGTCGTAGCCGGCCCGGTCAATGACGTTTCTGCCATTCATGCGCTGGTAACGCAGGACCGAGTCCTTGATGATCTTGTTCCACGCGGTTCCAAGGTGGATATGACCCGTGGTGTACGGCGGGCCGTCCACGAAAAAGAACGGTCTGCATGCAGCCCGCTGCTGTCTGACTGCCTGGTAGGTGCCGTGGGTGCGCCAGTATTCCTGCACCTCACGCTCGATCTCCTTTGCGCTGAAGTTCGCGGTGACTTCCTTCACTGATAACCCCTCGTGGTATCCCCCGTCTCCGCTTTGAGCCGGTGGAATATGCGATAGATACGTTTAGTGCCACTGCACAAAGTAGTTTTTCTCCGTTTGTCATCTCCCGGTTTGCTGGTGCGTACTGTGGTGCTGGCTGCACCACGGCGGGACGGGTGCGGCTTAACCGGTTGTCGATGGTGCTATAAAGATCCTGCCGCCCATACTGGATTAAGAACAGAATGGAGCACCCCGATGGCTGAGACATACCCGCTCCTCCTGGGAGGAGAGAAGAAGGAGACAAAGGAGACCATTCCCGTCCGGTTCCCGTACACCGGTGAACTGTACTGCACGGTCAGCCAGGCAACAAGCAATGACCTGAAGGTGGCAGTCACACAGTCTGTATCCGGTTTTGAGAAGACGCGCCGGCTCTCTGTCCATGCCCGGGCGGAGATCCTCCACAACCTCGCAGATGCGATCTATAAGAGGTCCGCTGAACTGATCGATGTCATGGTCATGGAAGGCGGCAAGACAAGGAAGTTCGCCACTACCGAGGTTGCCCGGGCCGAAGTAACGGTCAGGACATCTGCGGAAGAAGCAAAACGGGTCTATGGCGAGATCATCCCCCTTGACCTGAGCAAGGATACCGAGGGCAGGACCGGGTTCCTCCGGCGTTTCCCGCTCGGGTCCGTGGCCGGGATCGTCCCCTTCAACTTCCCGCTGAACCTGGCCTGCCACAAACTTGCGCCCGCCATCGCCGCGGGGAATTCCGTCATCCTGAAACCGGCTTCGGCGACTCCCCTGTCGAGCCTGCTCCTTGGCGAGATGGCCCTTGAAGCGGGTGTCCCCAAAGAGGCGATCAGCGTTGTCCCGTGCACGGGGGCACGGGCAGAAGCCCTTGCCCGGGATCCGCGGGTCGCGTTCCTCTCCTTTACCGGCTCCTGTACGGTCGGTTGGCACCTGCGGGAGATCGCCGGGAGGAAGAAAGTGGGGCTTGAACTCGGGGGCAATGCAGCGGTGATCGTGCATGAAGATGCAAACCTCCCGTATGCTGCCCAGCGGGTCGTGACCGGCGGCTTCACCAACGCCGGGCAGGTCTGCATTTCCGTCCAGCGGGTGCTCGTGCACCGGTCTGTCTATGATGATCTTGTGGAACAGATCCTTGCCGCCACAAAGGCCCTGAAGGTTGGCGACCCCCGCGACCCGGCAACAGATGTGGGCCCGATGATCGACCAGCTGAAAGCCGAGGAGGCATACCGGAAAGTGCAGGAGGCGATCCGCCAGGGAGCCCGGGCACTTGTCGGCGGGACACTCGAAGGAACGATGTTTGCACCGACCGTCCTTGAAGGGACGACACCGGCAATGCGGGTGAACTGCGAGGAGGTCTTTGCCCCGGTCATCTCGGTTGTACCGTACGATGATTTCGATGAGGCGCTCCGTATTGCCAACACCGGAGAGTACGGCCTCCAGGTCGGCATCTTCACCCAGAACCTCAACCGGGCCATGCGGGCCTATGCGGAGATGGATGTGGGCGGCGTGATGGTGAACGACATCCCCACGTTCCGCACCGACCAGATGCCCTATGGAGGGGCCAAGGGATCGGGGCTTGGCAGGGAAGGGCCGCGGTTTGCCATCGAGGAGATGAGCGAGCTCCGGCTGATGGTGGTCAACCGGGATGGCGGGAAGGAATAGGATACGAGGTACCCGGAAGTGCAAAAGATACAGATCGCCGTTGCCGGTGGTGCACAGGCCTCCTCTGACGAGTACGAAACCGCCCGTGCAGTCGGCCGGCTCATCGCCGAAAGCGGGGCGGTGCTGCTCTGCGGCGGGCTCGGGGGTGTGATGGAGGCCGCCTGCCGGGGCGCACAGGAGCAGGGCGGGACAACGGTGGGGATCATCTCCGGCACCGGTGACGGGAACCCTTATCTCGGTATCGTTGTCCGGACCGGCCTTGGCCACGGGCGGAACGTGCTCGTGGCACAGTCGGGGGATGCGCTGATCGCGGTGGGCGGCAGTTACGGAACCCTCTCGGAGATCGCAATCGCCTTAAAGACCGGGTGCCCGGTCTTCGGGCTCGCCACGTGGGAGATCGAAGGCGTTGTGTCGTGCGGGACACCGGATGAGGCGGTGAAAC
>Ga0302253_1002189_pt1 | contig 10063 bp, 14 predicted proteins | sample AAG_RA_Trp_MG_FD_193537 | JGI IMG/M metagenome (GOLD analysis project Ga0302253, IMG submission 193537) | Enriched activated sludge microbial communities from anaerobic digester in WTTP, New Holstein, Wisconsin, United States - AAG_RA_Trp | ecosystem: Engineered > Bioreactor > Anaerobic >... | reverse complement strand
TTGAATAAAAGGATGAGATGATGAATTTTAACTTGCTGTTGGAAAGATCCGTAAAAATACATGGGCATCTCTGCCCGGGTCAAGTTCTGGGTGTCAAAATGGCCATGCTTGGCATGGAGATGGTTGGCGTGGACTTTCAAAAAGAAGGGCGTTCCAGAAACTTGATTGTCTATGTTGAAATGGACCGTTGCGCCACCGATGCCATCCAGTCTGTAAGCGGTTGCAGCCTGGGACACCGGACGATGAAATTTCTTGACTACGGGAAGATGGCGGCGACCTTTGTGAATATTGAAACCGGTCTTGCGGTCCGGGTTATTGCCCGGGAAGATACGCGGGAAAAGGCAAAGGAGTTGTTCCCGGATATAGAAGACCGCTATGAGGCCCAGATCCAGACCTATATGATCATGCCCCAGGAAGAGCTTTTTGATATCATGAGGGTCCATGTCGTCATTCCTCCTGAAGATATGCCGGGCAGACCGCTCCGCAGAATTCAGTGCACCCGATGCGGGGAACATGTGCAAGATATGCGCGAAGTATATCGGGAAGGTGAGGTGCTCTGCAAAGCCTGTGCGGAGGGAACCTATTACCATTCTTGTGACTGATGTGGATTATTGAAGGGTTGAGAAAAGAATTTATTGAACTTTTTCAAGAAGGGGACGATTCATGAGTGTCGCTGGAGCATGCGTGGTGGGAATAGTCGGTGCCATAATAGGCAGCTTTCTTAACGTTTGCATCTGGCGAATTCCCCGGGAAGAGTCCATCGTTTTTCCCGCTTCCCATTGCCCCGCTTGTTCACATCCCATCCGCTTTTTCGATAACATGCCCATCATCAGTTGGCTCATTCTGCGGGGGCGTTGCCGGGACTGCGGTGAATCCATCTCCCCTCGCTATCCCCTGGTGGAGGCCTTGACGGCGGCCCTAGCGGTCCTGCTTTTCTGGAAGTACGGATTTTCCCTGCAGTTACTCTGCGCCTTTCTCTTTACAGCGGCCCTGATCGTCATCACGTTTATTGACATCGATTATCAGATTATCCCGGATGTGATTAGTCTTCCGGGAATCCCCCTGTGCTTTCTGGCCGCAGTTTTTTTCATGGGGGTACCCTTTCTTGAATCGCTGATCGGCATTTTGGTGGGAGGGGGAATTCTCTATGTGATCGCGGTCGGGTATGAATGGATAACGAAACGCGAAGGGATGGGAGGTGGTGATATCAAGCTGCTGGCCATGCTGGGCGCTTTCTTCGGATGGAAATCGCTCCTCTTTATTGTCCTGTGCAGCTCTTTAACGGGGGCTGTGGTCGGCATGACGGCGATGGTCATCCAAGGTCAGGATATGAAATATGCCGTTCCCTTCGGCCCTTTTCTCGCGCTCGGGGCGGTAGCCTATTTTTTCTTGGGTGACGCCTTTTTGCGATATCTCTTTCTGATTTCCTGAGGAAATATCTCTTTCATTTTCGCTGAATTCTGCGTTTCCGCCCTAAAGGGAGCGATTCCCTCCGCAAAGCCAAAAAGAGGAAAAATCTTGACTTTTCAGCACGCCTGGTTATAGATACGCGACAGTCTATTTATAAGAGGTGAACCATGGGTACGGAAAAGCGATATTGCTCAATCTGTGCATGGAGAGAGAACTGTCAGAAGAAATACAGTGTTTCAACCGATGCGGTAGGCTGCGTACATTGTCCTGATTATACGAGGGATTTGTCCATCAAGGACAGGGATATTGACGAAGTCGAGCGCAAATACAAGGGGCAGGAATAACCCTTACCGGAAGACGCGCTGACAAAATCTCAACCGATTTCTGCAAAGCGTTTTTATCTTTGAATCGAAGTAAATACCGTGACAAGTAATGTCAGGACATTACTTGTCACTTTTTTTTATCAGAGGTTGTGCATTGATCGTTTCATTGCGAAGAAAAATTGCTCAAGCGATCGGCGGCGCGTTGAAAAAAAGCACCGCAGCCGGATTGTCGGATTGTGATGTGCCCTTCATTGAGGTAGAGGCGACGAAGGATAAACAACATGGGGATTACGCCACCAACGTGGCTATGGTGCTTGCATCGAAGCTGAGGATGAATCCCCGGAAGATCGCAGAACTGATCCGAGAAAACTTTAGCTTGGGCGACGTGATTGCGAAGATCGAAATAGCCGGCCCCGGATTTATTAATTTTTTCATCAGGGAAAGCATCTGGCCGAGCCTTCTGGAAACCGTTGACAAGAATGGCAGCCATTATGGGAAGGTTGATCTGGGAAGGGGAAAGAAGGTCCAGGTTGAATTTGTGAGCGCCAACCCGACGGGTCCTCTCCATATTGGTCATGCCCGGGGAGCCGTGGTCGGGGATGTGCTGGCGAGGTTACTCAACGCCTGCGGTTATGCCGTGTCCCGGGAATATTACATCAACGACGCAGGAAACCAGATGAACAACCTCGGGAAATCCGTTTATCTGCGTCTGCGGGAGTTATCGGGCGAAACCGTTGATTTTCCTGAAGCCTGCTACAAAGGCGATTATATTAAGGATCTGGCAGGCGATATTCTGCGGAAGGAAGGAAAAGCGGCGCTTGAAAAACCGGAAGAAGAATTGATACGCACATTTACAGATTTTGCCGGTCAGGCGATCCTGGAAGGGATCAAGGAAGATTTGCGGATATTCGGCGTATCGTTTGATCAATATTTCAGCGAGCGGGAACTCTACAAGAACGACGGGGTTATGGGACTCCTGACGGAACTTGAAAAAAAAGGGTTCGTCTATCGGGAGGATAATACATCCTGGTTCAGAACCACCCAATTCGGGGATGAAAAAGACCGGGTGGTTATCCGTCAGAATGGAGACCCGACCTATTTTGCCGCCGATATCGCTTACCATAAGAACAAATTCGAGAGAGGATTTGATACCGTCATCGATATCTGGGGTGCGGATCATCATGGCTATATCCCGCGGATGCAGGCCTGCGTTCAGGCGCTGGGTTTTGATAAAGAAGCCCTGAAGGTTGTCCTTGTGCAATTGGTGAATCTCCTGCGGGACGGTAAGCCCATTGCCATGTCCACTCGCGCGGGTCAGTTCGATACCTTACGGCAGGTCATCGACGAAGTGGGAACAGATGCGGCACGTTACAATTTCCTGATGCGGCGGTCCGACAGTCACCTGGATTTTGATCTTGAACTGGCCAAAAAGCAGTCCAATGAAAATCCGGTTTATTATGTACAGTATGCCCATGCGAGGATCTGCAGCATCCTGCGTATTGCCGAGGAGAGAGGTTATGCCGCTCCCGGATATGATGAGGTGGATTTATCATGCATCAAGCTTCCGGAAGAAATTGATCTGGTCAAGGCCATCGCCGCCTTTCCCGAAGTGGTGGAGGGTGCGACCACGGCTCTGGAGCCGCATCGGCTCACATTTTACTTGAATGATCTGGCCGGAAAGTTTCACAGCTACTATAACAAGAACAAGGTTATGACGGAGGATCGGGCTCAAAGCGCCGCCAGACTGTTTCTGGTAAAATCGATCCGAACGGTGTTTGCCAACGCGCTTTATTTGCTGGGTGTATCGGCTCCTGATAAGATGTGAAAATTCATCCAGGCACTTTTGGGTGGGGTGACCATCTGTGTATTCGGTACGTGGTTCCGTATAAAAGGACATCATGGCTTCTGACAACGCGCGCCATTTTGAATTGAAATTGCGTAAACTCGGGCTTTTCATGTTGATCTGCAGTATGGCGGGTCTTCTGTTTGCGGTATTTCTGTTAGGCGTGGTTGTTGGGAATAACCTGGATACATACCCGGAAGTCATATCACGCCAGATGCCGGTTAAGGTTCTGCAATGGTTGGGTTTGTCGGAGGTTGAGAAAATACCGCCGCCGTCTGTAGTCATAAAAACCGAAAAAGCGGTGCCAAAAGAGGATGCCGATGCGCCGGGGTTGATTTCCCGGGATGTTGTTCCTCCACCGCCTCCCTCGATCGAGATGGATACAGCCAAGAATGATCCGCCGATGCCGGAACAGCCGAAGGTAAAAACACCCGTGCCGCCATCCCAGGTTATCGACAAGGCCGTGAACAAAGAAAAGGTGGTGGCGCCGTCCCTGCCAAAAGAAAAGGACAAGGCGTCCGCATCCCAGATGTATGTCGTGCAGATCACATCCTGCAAGAGTAAGAAAAGCGCGGAAGACACGGTCAAACAGCTTGGGAAAATCGGTTTTCACGCCAAGATTGTGACTGCGGAGATCAAGAACAAGGGGACGTGGTATCGTGTTTTACTGTCGGATATTGAGGGCAAGGATAAAGCAAAAGCGGCGGCCGAAAAGATTGATCGTGTTTTAAAGGGAAATAAGTCGATTATACGTATCCAGAATAGGTAGAGGATTATGTTCGAAAACCTGACAGAAAAACTGGAGTCCGTTTTTAAGAAACTCAGGGGCAAGGGGCGCCTAGACGAAGAAAACATCAAGGAAGCCCTGAAGGAAATTCGTATGGCCCTTTTGGAGGCGGACGTCAATTTCAAGGTGGTGAAAGACTTTATTGAAGATGTGCGGATTCGGGCAGTCGGTCAGGAAGTCCTTGACAGCATTACCCCGGGTCAACAGGTCGTAAAAATTGTGCACGACCGTCTTGTCGAACTGATGGGCGGCGGCAGCAGCCAGATCCGCTTTGGCAACCGTTTCCCGGCGCCGCTCATGTTGGTCGGGCTCCAAGGATGCGGGAAGACCACGACAGCGGTGAAGTTGGCCCGGCACCTGAAAAATCAGGGGAAGCGGGTTTACCTTGTTTCCGCCGACGTTTACCGGCCGGCAGCGGTGACCCAGTTAAGACTGCTGGCTGAAAAAAACGGCATCGGCATATTTGATACGGGAGACTTGCGCGATCCGATTAAGATCTGTGTTCAGGCGGTGGAAGCGGCCAAGCGCGACGGCTATGAAGTAATCGTTGTCGATACGGCGGGACGTTTGCACATCGATACGGAAATGATGGACGAACTGAAGAAGATCAAAGGAATGATTCTGCCTTCGGAGATCCTTTTTGTGGCAGACGCCATGACCGGTCAGGATGCGGTGAACGTCGCCGGGAAGTTCAACGAAATTCTGGGCATTGACGGGGTCATCATGACCAAGATGGACGGCGACGCCCGGGGTGGCGCAGCCCTGTCATTGAAAGCCGTGATGGGCAAACCCATTAAGTTTGTCGGTATGGGGGAAAAGGTTGATGCCCTGGAGGTGTTTTATCCGGACCGGATGGCTTCCCGAATCCTGGGGATGGGCGATATCCTGACCCTGGTCGAAAAAGCCCAGACGGCTGTTGACGAACGTTACGCCAAGGATCTGGAAAAAAAGATCCGGAAGAATGAATTTACGCTTGAAGATTTCCGCGATCAGTTGAAACAGATTTCGAAGATGGGTTCCCTGACGGATATTCTCGGCATGATTCCGGGTATGAAGAAATTCAAGGAAATGAAGGACATGAAACCCGACGAGAAGGAAATCGTCAAGATCATCGCCATCATCGACTCCATGACCGCCAAGGAACGCATGAACTACCTGATTATAGACGGACAGCGACGGAAAAGGATCGCTCGGGGCAGTGGAACCACTGTTCAGGATGTGAACCGTTTGTTGAAAAACTATGTGGATATCAAAAAAGTGATGAAAAAGATGTCCGGCAAAGACGGTATGAAAATGATGAAAAGAGGTCTTTTCCCCTTTTAAGCATTGAAGTTTCGTGATAAGAAGTAAAATCGCAATAATATTTTTAGGAGGTGTGTACAAAAAGGAATGGCAGTTAAAATCAGATTAGCCCGTATGGGAGGGAAGGGAAAGCCTTTCTACAGAGTGGTGGTTGCAGATTCCGAGTCCCCGAGGGACGGCGGATTTTTAGAGATTGTCGGTCATTACAACCCGCGGACCGAACCGGTAGAGATTGCCCTCAAGGGAGATCGTATTTCTGCTTGGATTGCCAAGGGCGCGAAGCCGACCCTAACTGTGGCCCAACTCATTAGGAAGGCGGCCCAAAACGCCGGTTAAAAGATTTATCTGACGGATCCGATTTGTGAAAATTGTGCCGGTCATGCAATCGATGTCAATTATCCAGTGATGTTTAACCCGAGAGAGATGAGTGGAGGTTGTCGAGATGAAGGACTTGATTAAATACATGGCTCAATCTTTGGTGGATAATCCCGATAAAGTCGAAGTTTCCGAAGTGATTGGAGAGCAGACTTCCGTCATTGAACTGAGGGTTGCAAAAGAGGATCTGGGAAAGGTCATCGGCAAGCAGGGTAGAACCGCAAAAGCCATGCGGACAATCTTAAGTGCCGCATCGACGAAGCTGCACAAAAGGACGGTATTAGAGATCATAGAATAGCAATGGATCTTTTTGAAATGGGTACGGTCCTGAAGCCTCGCGGTTTGAAAGGACAAATGCGGTGTTTCTCCCATCTTGAATCAAAAGAACTTGGGAAGTTTCTGAAAGAAATCTGCATCAGGACCCCGGATGGAGTCAAACGTTTCCATCGACTCAGAGAAATCACATTTGCGGGAAAATTTTTTTTCCTTTCTGTGGATGGAATCGATAGCCCTGAAACCGTAAGGGCCCTTGCCGGTTCCGATATTCTGGCCCCGGTGGATGTGCTTCCTCCCTTGGCGGATGATGAATATTACTGGCGGGATATTATTGGCCTCGAGGTGATTACGGAAACGGGACAATCACTGGGAACGGTGAAAGAAATTTTTTCGACCGGCAGTCATGATGTTTATGTCTGCCGGAACGGAGAACAAGAACTTCTTCTTCCTGCTATTGGCGATGTCATTCGCCAAATTGATGTCGGAGGGAAACGGATGGTGGTTCGCCTCCTTGAAGGCATGTAGGGAGGAGCATGATCCGCTTCGATATTCTTACCGTTTTTCCTGAAATGTTCGGATCGCCATTCCAGTGCAGCCTTTTGAAAAAGGCTCAGGAAAAAGGTCTCGTCGAAATCGGCTTGCACAACATTCGCGATCATGCTCTGGACAAGCATCGTATGACCGATGACACGCCTTATGGGGGCGGATGCGGAATGGTCATGAAAGTCGATCCGATTGACCGCGCCCTGAGTGCCATAAAAAGAGAAAAGACAGGTTCCCTGGTTGTTCTGCTGACGCCGCAAGGGGAACGTTTCGCGCAGCCGATTGCTGCGGAATTGGCCTCATACTCACAGGTTATCCTGATTTGCGGTCACTACGAAGGCGTCGATGAACGGGTTCGGCAATATCTGGTGGATCGAGAAATTTCGATTGGAGATTATGTTCTGACGGGGGGTGAACTCTCGGCGATGGTGTTGGTGGATGCGGTAAGTCGCCTGATCCCGGGTGTTTTAGGCAACAGCGAGTCCGCAACATCGGAATCCTTCACCATGGGTTTACTGGAGTATCCGCAATACACCAGGCCTGCTGAATACAAAGGTTGGAAGGTGCCTGATGTCTTGGTGTCCGGAAATCACAGGGAAATTGATTTGTGGCGAAAAAAGGAATCACTGCGGAGGACCCTGCTTCGCCGACCGGACCTGCTCAAGAACGCTTGTCTTTCCGCAGAAGACAAGAAAGTCCTGAAATCCATGACCGAAGAGTACTGAGCTGAATAAGAGGTGAGTGCGGATAATTTTTACATCGCTCTTTTGCACGGCCCCGTATACGATAAAAAGGGCCGGGTGACCGTTACATCCATTGTCAACACGGATATACATGACATTGCCAGATGTGCCAGGACCTTTGGAATTAAACGATTCTATATCGTTTCCCCGATTGCAGAACAGAGAATGCTGGCGGAGAAGATTCTTGGTCATTGGCAATCCGGTTATGGCAGTACCTACAATCCGTCCCGGAAAGAAGCGTTTTCTCTGGTTGACCTGAAGGGGTCTCTGGATGAAGTCCTGAGTGATATTCAGCAGAGAGCAGACCAAGATGTTCGCATTGTGGTCACCGGGGCGCGCCTAACCGGGGCATGTCTTTCGGCGACGGATCTCAGGCAACGAGTGCAATCCGAAGAATATTCCTATCTTCTTGTTTTTGGTACCGGGTGGGGTCTTGCCGAAGCGATACTAACAAAGGCTCATTTTCGTCTTGAACCCATTGGGGGGGGTGGAGAATACAATCATCTTCCCGTGCGCGCTGCGGTGGCGATTCTTCTTGATCGGTTATGGGGAAGATAAATTTATGTGTAATAAAGAGTTGAAAATTCTGACTAAAACATGTAAAGAAGCAAAACTTATTAACAGGGATAAAGTATAACCATGTTTATCTCATGAATAATTTTTAGGATTTTGATAAATACAGAGGAGGAATTTCTCTTATGGGTATCGTGGAGTTTCTTGAAAAAGAACAGATGAGGGAAGATATCCCCCAGTTCAAAACAGGGGATACGGTCAAGGTCTATCTGCGCATCATTGAAGGGCAGAAGCAACGGATTCAGGCTTACGAAGGCGTTGTCATTCGTCGTCGCCAGGGGACCAGCCGGGCGACCTTTACAGTCCGCAAGGTTTCCTATGGGGTCGGCGTCGAGAAGACTTTCCCCCTGCATTCGCCCGTAATCGAACGCATCGAGCTGGTGACGAGGGGACGGGTCAGGCGTTCACGTCTTTACTACTTGCGTCAGCTAAGAGGCAAAAAAGCCCGGATCGAAGAATTGAAAAAGTCATAAACGACCGGGACAAAGGGTCCTCAATTAAAGAGGAGCCGGACAACCCGTCCGATACGTAACGAGAAAATGGAAGAGCAGGTCTGTACCTGCTTTTGCATTTTTGGCGTAACTTGGACCGTTTACCTTTATTGATTTAATGGATCAATTTGAGTTGCTGGCCCACAAACGGGGCGCTAAGACGGTTGCAGGGGTTGATGAGGCGGGGCGGGGGCCGCTGGCCGGTCCGGTTGTTGCCGCAGCGGTGATTTTACCTCCCGGATACCGGAACCCGGATATTAAAGATTCCAAGCAGATCTCTGCTCGCCGGCGGGATATCCTCTATGATCGCATTCGTGAGGATGCCCTTGCCGTGGGCATTGGTGTCGTCGAAGCAATTGTCATTGATCGTGTCAATATTCTGCAGGCGACATTTATGGCCATGCAGGATGCATTGGCCGAATTATCCATTCCCCCGGATTTTCTCCTCGTAGATGGCAATCAGCGCATTCCCGTTTCTATAGCCCAAAAGACAATCGTCAAGGGTGATTGCCTCAGTATTTCCATTGCCGCCGCATCCATTATGGCCAAAGTATCCCGGGATCGGATTATGGAAATGTATCACCGTCAATTTCCCCAGTACAACTTTCAGCAGAATAAGGGTTATGGAACGGCCCAGCATCGTTCTGCCCTCCATCAATACGGTCCCTGCAAAATCCATCGCCGTTCTTTTCATTTTGGAAAAATAGAAAAGATGCCCGTCAATGCAGAACTGGATTTCGGTCTCCATGATTGATCAATTGTCAACAAGAGCGCTGGGGCGACATGGTGAGGATATTGCGTGGGAATATCTCAAGAGTCGGGGATACAGGATCTTGGAACGAAACTATCGCTGTCGCTATGGAGAGATCGACCTTGTTGCAAAAGACGGAGAGACCATCGTTTTTATAGAAGTAAAAAGCCGGCGTACGGCTGCTTTCGGAGACCCGGAAGAATCGGTCAGTCTGGCAAAGCAGAAGAAGATATCAACGGTTGCCCTCTATTATCTCAAAGATAAAGGCCTCCATGATCGACCAGCCCGATTCGATGTGGTGTCGGTCCTTGCCTCAGTCCCGGGACAACAAATTACGCTTATCCCGGACGCCTTTGACCTAATTCGATAATTTCCCCTATCATGCTTATGGGTAACCCGGCTTAACATTCGACGCGTCAACCTTGCGTGACCTGAACAGGCCTTGAGAATTCTAAATATATATAATTATGAGACAAAAAATCATTCAGGGGTTTGCCAGGAACCAATCTGGTTTGAACCAATATTTCCTTGACATGGTTTATGGGGATATGTTAATCGACGGCGGTAGCTCGGGGGACGCATAACCTATTATAACATCAGGGATTTACAAGCGTTTAGGGTAGAGAGATCGGCGGGACGAATACCG
>Ga0302253_1002188_pt1 | contig 10069 bp, 17 predicted proteins | sample AAG_RA_Trp_MG_FD_193537 | JGI IMG/M metagenome (GOLD analysis project Ga0302253, IMG submission 193537) | Enriched activated sludge microbial communities from anaerobic digester in WTTP, New Holstein, Wisconsin, United States - AAG_RA_Trp | ecosystem: Engineered > Bioreactor > Anaerobic >... | reverse complement strand
AGAATGTGCTGAGCCATCGGGCGAAAGCGCTTGATCTTTTCAAGAAGTGGCTTCAGAGTCACTGAAACTTTTCCTTGTCGGGGCGTAGCGCAGCCTGGTAGCGCGCCTGCTTTGGGAGCAGGATGTCGGGGGTCCAAATCCCTCCGCCCCGACCAATTAAATCAAGAGGTTACGGAATTTTCGTGACCTCTTTTTTTATGAAATATGGCACGGGGTACAATCCGGGGTACAAAAATTTAAGACCCTATACTCCAAGGTTTCCAGTACTCGAAGACATTGACTTTGAAGGGTAGGGGAAGGGCGAAAGGCAATTACTCTAAAATTATGCCCCCCACGGGGCCTTTTTTTACTACAGGGGGGGAGGAAGTATCCCCGTGAAGGGCTAGGAGGAAGAGGTACAACTATAATATAATTACGCCATGTGTCTTTATCAACTGAATCCTGGAACAATAAGGTCCCATGAAAAAAAGAAATCCCCTCACAAGTTTACCAGCTTCGCCCGGGGGGAACGTCACTGACTCATGAGGGGATCAAGGGTTTTGATTCTGCGTTAATTATTGGTTTTCGTCAAGCTTTTATGCTGCTTTCTCTTACAAGCTTACCATTGGTCACGAATTGGTGATCTAGCACGTCAACGGCATCATGAATCTTTTCCGTAAATGACCGACAGTTCGAACAAAGAGTCCCTATTGACCCTGGCTCAAAGTACATAAAACCACCATCCCTTTGAATGCAGCGGCAAATCGCCGTCATTCCGCTGATAATTGCCTGTAATTCATGACAATTATCCAAAATTTCCTCTAAATAGTCACTCGTTGAAAGTTCCTTTTCCTGTTCTTTCATGCCACAACCTCCTCTTCTGCAGGTTCTTCAAGTCTAATCTTATCCCTTAACATCGCCTTAGACAACCTTTCCAGGTACGAATCAATCTGATCGATCTGATCGCAAATCATCCATAAAGGATAATTTATATCAATTGTGCGGGGGTCATCCAAATCTTCAAGACATTGAATGACATGCCTAACGAGATAGTCCAAGGCTCCCAAGGTAGAATTCATGCATTCATCAACCCCAAGTCCATCCAACGGTAAATGTTCCGTGCCAAGCATACTGGCCTCTTTATTCATATTCATTTATTCTCCCCCTTCCTGTTTAGGCTCCAGCGATATTTTCTGATCTGACATTGCCTGACCGAACCGGTCTAAATAAGATTCAAGATCATCCAAGTGATCCCGCAACATCCATACAGGGAAATATAACCCGTGGACGATAGCTGAATCACCTATTCCATCCAACCCTTCAAGGATCGACTGAATAAGATAATGCAACGCGCCGAATGTTGCGAATTGGCAGCGCTCAATCCCTTCCCATGTTAATGGAAAATCCTTCGTATTGACCGTATTTGATCCTTTTTCCCATTTCATTTTCCACCTCCATAAACAAAAACCCCGGAAGATCTCTCTCGGCCATAGGGACCGCCTGTAGCGTCACCGCTGCAGGAATCTTCGAGGGGTTCAGTTGAATTTTGTTTTGTGCGTTCCTATGCTTAAGAGATTGATATAACCGATATACCCAATATAAGGTATTGTCAATACAATTTATATTGCTTAAATATACGTTCTAATCTATATGCATCTTATGCCTACAGATAAGCCGAAAATCATTTTTGTAATGGATAAGGATCTCCTCAAGCGGATAGATGATTTCCGCTTCGAGAACCGCATCGGCTCGCGTTCCGAAGCCATCCGCCGACTAATTGAGGAAGGCCTTCAAAGTCACCCATCAAAGACAGAAAAGTAAATCGCCTTGCCCCTGGTCGGATCTCCGCTCCTGAGCCCTCTCACGAAGCCGACGCCTCACCCGGGGGCCGTTCGTATCTTCCGGAACCTCATCGACCCAGAAACCAGCCGGTGTGCCACGCGCAGAATTAATTCCGGTTTTTGATTATTGTTCAAATGTTCAAAGACGCTTAACTTACTGGTTTTATGACATATTAAAGCCTTATTCGTTTGATTCTATGAACATTTATCAAAGGAAATCAAAACGGTAAAAATTGCCGATTTGCAGACAGCCTATCATGACAAAATCAGCAATTTGCCGAATTTGCAAGACGCCCTCATGATCGGAACAAAATTCCGAATATCGGAAAGTTGCAGACGTGATCCGCCGTAACCTTTCCTTCCGGTGCTGTCTCTACCGCCTTCTGCCATGCCTCTTTCTGTTTCTCTGGGTCCAGGCGGGCGAGGGGGCGGAGTTGACGTTCTGGAATGTCTACCGTGGTAGACAAATTGGATTTAATTTCTACCGCCTCAATTAGCTGATAAGCTCGCGGCCTGCTTAAATCCCACTTCACCCGGCAGTATTCTTCAAAGGTCTGGTAGCCGAGTACGTCCCGGTACAGGCTCTTGTCGCGGATTTCCATTAATCACGGTCTTTCTGATCTGTTCCCGTAAGCTTTCCGGTTCATATTCCAGGACATGCGCGACGAAGTTAAAGAACTGGTTTGATTCATCGAAGAGGAATTGTTCTGCCGATGAATGGGAGAATCGGGGATTCTTGATTATTTCGACGGCATCCGTCATAACGGCCAGCCATAAACGATAAACTCCGCCCGTATTCGTTTCTTCCATGGCAATGCCGGGGATTAATAAAGCCCGGACCGGGTCGCTGTCCGGTCCGGGCACTTTGGAGGCAAACGGGTGAACGAGCCCCGTTCTGGTTTCACTGGGGGGAGAAAGAGGCCCCAGTTTACGTCTTTCTTAGGCCAGCGTAACGCGGGCAAAGGCATTTTCATCCACCGGCATGCCGTCAAGCTCCTGACGTCCAATGAAGCCCACCTGGTTGTTGGCCGCGTACAACTCCACCAACCGCTGGATGCTCATGCTCAAAGCTTCCGCAATCCAATAGAAACTGAAATCTCCGATAATCCCCACATACTGGCCAGCGGTCCAGGTATTGGGGGCATACTCTGATTCATTATAGCGACATCCCAGGATCGTATCAGGCTTATTCTGAACGAATCCAGGCTGCCAAATATAATTTCCGTCGCCGTCCTTCAACTTGCGGATTTTCTTGATCGCTTCCCGGTGGAAGATCCACTGAGCATTTTTGCGATACTGCGCCTTTAGTGAATAGAGGGCTTCGATGAGTCCGTCCGTCGTGATTGCCGTCGTGGTATTTCCCGTGCTCACGTCGCGGCTGGTAGTGATACCGAACCCGGAAGCAGCGGCTGTGAATACTCCCATCGGCTGGTTTGCGCCGGTGCCGTTTAGATATGCATTTTCTTGAACGATCCCAAATTTATACACGAACCTCTGCGCCACGATAGCCTCGGCATCTAAAAACGAAGCGCGGATCAACTTGTTGCTGACCTTTAACAGCCGTGCAATTGGATGAGGTGTCAACTCACGTTTTCCAAAGGACATGGTGCTGTCTTCAGTTCCGGTTGCGATTTCCGCCGTCCAGGTCGGGTCGCCCAGGTCATTATCGAGGACGGGAGCGCCCAGTGATTCAGACTTCGGGCAAGGAAATACCGTGGCCAAGTTTCGGATGAAAACGCTGTCATTCAGCCCCGCAATCAAGCGGTTGACAAGTTGCAAGGGCATTACCAGATAACCACCTGCCGTGTCCGAGTCGGCCTGCAGGGCCCGATATTCGACGCCATCAAGTGCATTGACGCCATCTCTCAAATAGCGCTGAAAAGCCTCTCTGCGGCCCTCGACCTCATACCGCAAATCCCTCTGTTCGCCCACGGCCATGAACCGCTGCTGGTCGGGGTGCGGCCGGTAGTCCACAATATCGGGGTGAGTTGATTGAAAATCGTCCCGAGTCTCATCTTTCAGATAAAGGTTTAACTGCCGTGAGAGGTTGTCAATTTCCGCGTCAATCCGGTCGTACTTCTCGTTTTCATCCGTCCGAAGCGCCCGATTTTCCTTTTCGGCACGATCCAGAATCGCACGACCTTCCGCTAAGGCTTTCGCCATTTTTGCTCTAATGCTTCTTTCCTGTTCTTTCATTTTTTAGTCTCCTTGTTATGTGATGTGTTTGATGTTGATGTATCCGGCCTGTACTCGATACAGCCGCCTAAAATTGCCTATCTCTTCATCTGCCGGGTGTAATCCCCCTTATTTTTGCCGTTACCTTCGTAATCATGCCAGCCCTGCGGCTTTTCATTCTTTTTCAGACTTGCGAAGGCCCCAGGTATTCTTCCCACCCCAATCAGACCCATCAAATAGTCACGATTGGTGAACCATAACCGGCGCCGGTCATCGTCATCTTTGAAGGGGTAGAGGGCTCCGACGCACCAGCCCTGCACAAGGTGCTCTAACTGTTGTGCCGTCAACTCGATGTCTTGTTTTCTTCTGATAGGCATGGTTAAATCCCCTTCCCAGCCCGGAAACGCTCAAAGGAAGTTGGCCGTCCGGGCTTCCGGATCTCTCCGTCATCAATATTCAAGCGAAGCTGCTTGACCGCCGCCATGAATTGCGCCCGCTGGTCCCGGATAACAGCAAGCAGCGGATGCGCCTTTACTCCGCCACGATCTCCCTGGACGGTTAGGCCGTCCTTATCGACGACCTTTTGCGCGGCATTCATCAAGTCTAAGGCCCGCAGGCCTGTCTCCAGGATCGCAAGAGCGGCGTCATCGTCGAAAGTAAATTGGGACAAGATCGATGTTCTTAATTTCTCTGCCTCGGGTGATAGCTTTTTCATTTCGTCTCCTGGCATAGAAGCATTTCAGTTTGATACGCTAAACCGCGACGGCCAGCCCGGTTGAAGCCTAGACACGTCCTGTAATTTTGGTGCCGGCGTACCCCGCTTTTTACTTTTTCCCTTACAACCGCCCTGTGCTTTGATCCTGCCCGATAGTTGCTTCATGTTCTTCCGGTGAAAATATACTGGCATTCCCTTTCTCCTTTTCTTTGGCTGTTTCGCTCTTGCACCGACATCCTGGTCCCTTCCTGCATCGTCCCCGGCAACTGCATTGATGTTCTTCCTCGTATCGTTGCATGGCCTTCATGATTCGTTCTTTGTGTTCTTTCATGAGTCCATCTTCTCTTTTGTCTGCCGAAGTTTGAATTCCGGTTGACATCTGCAATCGGTCAACGAGCCGGTCTTGATCGCTGGACAATTATCGTCATGAAGGACATCGATGTGGTGCGGTCCCGGCGGAAGGTTCGCGCCTACCGAAAGCATCTTGATAATTTTCCACTTAAGTTCCCGATCTCGATCCATCTGAATTTCTCCTGATTTACTCCAACGGTTTACCGTTTACTCCCCCCATAGGGGGGGGAAAGTAAACGAAACCGGTTTACCCTTTGTTTACTAAACCGTTTACTTGTAAAAGATTGTATCTTCTTGATATTGCTATCATTTCCCTTATCCGTTTACTTTTCGTTTACTGTTTTGTTTACTGTTTTAACAAGGTCCGTTTACTGCCTCGTTTACTCGCTCGTTTACTAAATTTCAGAGCAGTCCTTCATGTTTTCCGGCCTTCTTGATCTTGGAAATGTAGCCCTTCGTAACCCCGGTCGCCTCTACGATCTCGTCATAGGATGATCCGTCTTTAAGCATTTCCAGAATGGTCTTTTTTGTTTCGGTCTTCGCGTAAGCCCATCGCCATTCAACCGATCCGTCAGGTTTGGAAGTCAATGTCATCCGGACGTCTGCCAGGGCATGAAGGTGTTCTGCCGGAACTCTTGCTTTTTCAAAGGTCACAACAAATTCACAACCCATTTCCGGGGAATAGTTCGGGGGATGCTTCAGCATGATGCTCATATCAACGTTGTCCTCGCGGCCGCTGGTTCCCCGTTGCAAACCGCCTTTCCCTGTATGGTGAGGCAAGAGAGAGGCAATCCCGGCGAAGCGCAAGTCCAGAAGCCATTGGTTAATGACATCCCACGCCTGTTTGCTGTTTTCATCGATTCCGGGGGATAAACTGGAGATATTGTCAAAGCATACAACCTTGACGGATAAATCGAGAAGCATCTGCTTCATGTATCCACGCCATGTTTCGTCCAAGAAAGAGGCCCTGCGGACCCCATGCGAAGTCATTTCGCAGTCATTATAAATAAAGAAGGGTGCCTTTCTGTTGTGAGACGGATTGATCGTTATCAATCTTTCCTTAAGATCGCCGGGGGGAAGTTCAGCATCGACATACATACATGGTGCGGCCTTTCCTGCCGTCCATGGTCCTAGGCCGGACCCGCGTGAAATTGCATCCAGTATAGACATAGCCAGCCATGTTTTTCCTATACCTCGCCAGGCCGGAAGCAGGATGATTCCCTGCTCTGGAATGATCGGGGTTAAGTGGTATTCCCGTTTCGGAAAATCCCTTCGGCAAAATTCTTCAGCGCCCAGGATAAAGTCTATGGGTTTCGGTTCAGTTGGTTCCGGGGGAATGCAACTTTCTAATGCAGCGTCCAGGTTGAAGCTCATCGGTTCACCTCACAATAAAGCCGGAAATGTCCCTCGGGATCGTTTTCAAAAAGAACGTCCAGCTTATGATCGACTTCCGGCAACCGGGCGATCTCTTCCCCATAGGCCCACCCGGCTTCACCTTGAGGCGGTTTCTTTTCCGCCAGGATTCGCAATTCATTGAGCCGGATCGCATCGTCCGCCAGGGCGATATAATACCTTCGTCGCCAGGTCTCGAAGGCGGAGCGAAGTTTTTTCCGTCGTTCGATGATAGGGTCCGGTTGATATGTTCGGCCTGGTTTCATTCCTAGGTAGCCCAAGGCCTGCCGATAGGACAGTCCACGAAGCCGTTGAATGAAGTCGACCACGTCACCATGGCCCCCGCAGCTGAAACAATAGAAGGATTGCCTTTCCGGGGATACCTTGAACGAAGGTGTTTTCTCGCCATGAAAAGGGCAGGGTGCCCAGAAGTCCCGCCCCCGCCGGCGAATAGTAATTCCTTCGCCCTGGATCACCTGCAGAATGTCCGGCTTGATTAGGGGATCATATCGACGGGCAGTATTCACCATCTCCCCCCGAAGAAACGGTTGATCCAGCCCGCCGTCGTCCCGGTCAATCGCTGCAATGATTTCCAGAGGGCATCACAAACGGCGTCGGTCTCCGCATTGAAGTAAATCGCCGTCAGGTAGGTTCCGGATTCATTAAAAACGAGGGTAATTGATGGTTTTTTTGAGGCCTTTATCATTGATTATCCCTTACACCTTCTTGTCGTTCTGCTGCCCGGCTGTCCATCCAGGCGTCGATGTCAGTGTTGAACCAACCAACAGAATTTCCCCCGAGCTGAATCCGTCGGGGAAAGCGCCCAGCTTTTTCAAGTCGCCAGATCGTAGCGTCAGACAGTCCAATCAATGCAAGGAGCTCGGGTTTTCTCATGATTCTTCTGTTCATGATGTCCTCACTTCAAAATAAAAAAGCCAGCGTACCCATTTATGGGTTTGTGCTGGCTTTCGGCTTCGCAAAATATTTATTTAGTTTTGGTTATCAGGTTCCAACCATTTGAAGGCCCCGTTTAACCGGAGTTCGTTTTATAAGATAGGCCTTCGCTGTTTCCTCATCCTCAATCTTAAGCCCCTGGACTTGCCGCTTGACGATGATGCTGGTAATGGTCTCATCGACAATGAGAATCTTTTCCGGTCTTTTTATCAACTTTTGACATTCGGAGTCCATTCGACATCCCCTTCGGCGGCAAGTAATTTCAACTTCTTAAGTTCTTCTTCAAATTCATCGTCGCTGATCCGGCCTAAGTCATGAGTGAAGACCAGATTAATAACCGACGGCTCAAGGCCAAAAGGGAGCTTGTTTTCTTTTTGGTGTTTGTCAAGGCGCGCTCTCAAGGACTTCGCCATTAAATTAAGAAGTTGACCGATGGAAACATCACTCATCGCGGCCATGACCTTGAGGGTATAGTGAGTTTCTTCATCTAGTTTTATCGGGAATGCTTTCGTTGCCATTGTTATTACCTCCTTTTGGTATATCAAGTATAATAAACTATACTATTTGTCAAGAAATATTTTCTTGGATTTGATGTCTTGGGAATGCACCACCGGACGCACCCAATAAAAAAGGGAGTCAACTTTTCAAAGCTAACTCCCTTTTGCAGATAGACTTAATGTTTATCCACTCCCACCCTGAAATGGGATAATATTGGAGACGGCCTCTTCCAGTCCAATGATTTCCCTTAGTCGGCGTTCCCATGACATCAACGCTTGGCGTTTCTCAATATCGTAATTATGGCGGTTATAGATCCCCAAGACTCCTTGGAGCTTATGCCCCAGGATGCGTTCACCTAAAACATCCGACACGCCTATTTCGGCAAGCCTGGTCCTGACTGTTCGCCTCAAATCATGCGGTGTGAAACGTTCCGAGCCCTCATCAAACCCCATGTCGGTCCAGTGCCGGGCAATTGCCCTTGAAAGAGCAAGCGGGGTCATGGATATATCTCCAGCTTTTGGCTTTGCCTTGTGCGGCTTCTTGAACGAATAGCGTGAACTGCGAGGGGATACAAAGACATACTTACTGTCGCCGCTATATGGCTTTGCCTGGTCTAAAAGGGATTTCATCATGGGGGTGATCGGAATGCGGTTTTCTTCATCGTTTTTTCTAAGCTCACCCGGAATTATCCACATATCTCCGTCAATCTGATCCCAGGTCATTCTGGAGACCTCGCCCGGCCTCTGTCCTGTGAGTAGGATAGTCCTAAGGACAAGTTTTGTAAGGTGATACATGCCGATGTCGGTCCGTTCCAGGTCAAGGGCCTTCCATAGCAACTTGATTTCCTGATCGGTCAAAACTCTTGCGCGTGCCTTTTCCTTGCCTCTTCTCATTCCGGCAAGCGGGGATATGTCTATAATGCCCCGTTCTGCCGCGAAATTGAGCATGCGAACCAGGACGCCCTGCAGACGGTTCGCAGTGATCGGTGCACGTTCCCGGACATCGTCGATAAGCAGGACTGCATCACGCCGTTTGATGGATGAAACTTTTCGGGACTTCCATGACGGGAGGGCATCTTTTTCAATAAGGCGTTTCCGCTCTTTTGCTGTCGGCGATTTGCTCAGCTCCTTTTCCCAGAATTCATCAAGTAGTTCTTGGAAGGTTGGTTCTGTCCTGAACTTTGTTTTTTCTTCCTGTTTTTTGAATCCCGGATCTGTTCCATTTTCGAGAGATTGAAGTGCTTTTGCGTGTTCTTCTCGTGCTTTCGCCAATGTTACCGAAGGATAGTTGCCAAAGGTCATCCGTCTTGGTTTCTGGTCTTCTCCATACCGGTATCTAAAAATCCACGATTTATGCCCCGTTGGAGTAATACGGATAAAAAGGCCCTTCCCGTCGGCGACTTCATAGCGTTTTTCTTTGGGAGACAATTTCTTGATTTGAAGATCCGTTAAGCCCATAAACTATTCTCCTCTCATTTTTGTACCCCGAAGTCCGGGGTACAATCCGGGGTACAAAATTTTAATGGTTAACAATGAAATAATTTGAAAAGGCATGAAAAGTATATATGGCGTAACTTACTGATTGTCAAGGATAAATTATTTGGTAAGGCGTCTTGATTGTAATGCATTGACATGGCATGAAGTGCATTTTTATTTGCTTTGGGAGCAGGATGTCGGGGGTCCAAATCCCTCCGCCCCGACCAATAAATACAAGGAGTTACGATTTATTCGCAGCTCCTTTTTCAGGAAAATTATCACCACGCACGCCATCCTTTCCTTCAAGATATATCCGATTGATTATGCCAGTGGGCGCGAGACAAGGAAGATCGGGGATGAATTCATCGGCGAATTGATCCGTGCGGCGGACCGTGTAAAAATGAAAAAAAATAGAAGACCTGCCCGGGCGCATCGGAACATGAGACAGGAACCCGTCCCTTTAATGTTTTCTGAGTAACCGATTTATTACAACGAAGTAAAGGAGCCCGTCAATCGTTACGGAAAGGGGGGGGCCGGTTTTTTATGCCTGTTCACACGCCTCATATACTTTTTCGATGGCATCGAAAATCCTTCCTGACATGATGATCGGACGACCGATGACGATGTAATCCGCTTCCGCCCTCAATGCATCCTTGATCGATGCAGTGCGCACCTGACCATGTCATTCC
>Ga0302253_1002187_pt1 | contig 10070 bp, 9 predicted proteins | sample AAG_RA_Trp_MG_FD_193537 | JGI IMG/M metagenome (GOLD analysis project Ga0302253, IMG submission 193537) | Enriched activated sludge microbial communities from anaerobic digester in WTTP, New Holstein, Wisconsin, United States - AAG_RA_Trp | ecosystem: Engineered > Bioreactor > Anaerobic >... | reverse complement strand
AGCGCCTGGCCGAGATCGTCACGGAAATGAAAGCCCGCCCGGGTATCATCGAAGTCCTGGTAGAAATCAAAGAGGGGAAACTGGACATCGGCGATGATGTCATGTATGTTGCCGTTGCCGGCGATTTTCGGGAGAACGTCTTTCCCGTCCTGATGGACACGGTTAACTCGATTAAAAAAGAGGTTACGAAAAAGAAGGAAGTCTAACCATTATTTCGGTGAATTGGTTCAGATAAAGCACTATCAAGGGAAAAAGACAAAAAACACCGTTCATGGCGGGAAACCGTTGCCCGCGGTTTCCCGCCATGAACCATTTGCTCAATCTTCCTCGCCCTGACGAGAAAAAGATTTTTCGAGAAGGAAAATCTTTTTGAGGGTCGGCTCAGAAGTCTTCGAATTCCGAATCATCCAGGGGAATAACCTGATTCGGTTTGACAACTTTCCCCCGTCCTCCATCGCCCGCCGCCAGCGCAAGGATTTTCCCTTTACTGCCCGAAGACAATGAGAGGTTTCTTCCGTTTGCGGTTCGCCTGGTCTGCTGGTATCCGATCGCTTCTTTCCTGCTCGATCCAACCATTTTACCGGTTCTTCCGTTAAAGGTGTCGCCATCACGGCCACCAATAACGGTAACCAGATCCTGAACGTACGTTTTCATCTGCTCCGCCTGGGCGTTCAGTTCCTCGGAGGCGCTTGCCGATTCCTCCGCATTGGCCGCTGCCTGCTGAATCACTTTGTCCATCTCCGCTACCGCCCGGTTGATCTGTTCGATACCCTGGGCCTGTTCATGAGACGCGGCGGCCACTTCGCCGATAAGAGTCGTCACTCTCGCGCCGATATCTTTGTTGTTATCCATCTCTTTGTCGATTTCGCCAAAGATATCCGACGCCTGCTTGATTTTCATCGTTGAACCGGCGATCAGGGTCGTCGTATTTTTCGCGGCCTCCGCCGATCTCATGGCCAGATTCCTGACCTCTTCCGCCACGACTGCAAAACCGGCCCCTGCCTCGCCGGCCCGGGCCGCTTCAACGGCGGCATTCAAGGCAAGCAGGTTGGTCTGAAAAGCGATTTCATCAATGGTTTTAATGATTTTGCTCGTTTCTTCACTGGCGGTCACACTGTCGTTGACGGCTTCATGCATCGTTGACATTTTCTCGGACATCAACCGGAAACTCGATGCCGCCTCCTTGCTCATCAGGTGGCTGGCCTGTCTGGCATTATCGGCATTCTGCTTGGTCATGGACGACAATTCCTCCAGTGACGAAGAGGTCTCCTCCAGCGATGAAGCCTGTTCTGAGGAACCTTCAGCCAACTGCTGTGAAGACGAGGCAACCTGGGAAGACGCCGCGGCCACCTGCTCGGCGCCGTCCGACAAACCGGAAACGACCTGGTTGATCGGGCGTGTGATGGAACGGGTCAAAAATATTCCGAAAAACAGGGCCAGTAGCGTGGAAATCGCCGTCGCGATCGATGTGATCATAATCGCGCCTTTAGCCGTGGCATTGTTACGTTCCGAAATTTCCTGGGCACGCTTTTCTTCCAGGGCAATCAACTTGTCCATGGATGCGGTAATCTGTCCACCCAAACGAACCATATCTCCTTCCAGAAAAGCAACAGCCTCCTCTTTTTGACCGTTGGCGATCATTTTGAGCAGTTTCTCCAATCCCGGATTGTATTCGGTAAATGCCTGAATGGTGGCGGCGAATTCTTTCTTTATTTCCTCCGTAGGCAGATTGACGCCACAGGAGGCCAGTTCTTTTTTCCCCTCTTCGTTCATGGCATGGATCCGGTTAACGAACTCCGTGACGTCCCCATTGTAGAGAAATTTGTTCAACATGGCACCGCGGACTTCGTTGCGCATCCTGTGAAACAGCGTCACCACTTTCCCCATGGCAATGACCGGTTTCGTGTTCTGCTCGTACATTTCCTGATCCGCCTTCTGCAAAGCATGAATTTTAACGATTCCCGTTAATCCGACAATCAATGCGATGGCCGCAACAATGAGAAACCCTCCCGTCAATTTGTAACCCAATTTCAAATTCTTCATGCGACTGTTATTCCTCCTATCAATAAACGCAAGTTAAGCGACATTTGCCAACATCGTTATTTCTTCAGCACACAGGACCTTATCGATATCGAGGAGGATCTTGACCCCGTTTCCCGTTTTGGCCATCCCCAGAATATAGTCCGTATTCAGGCGTGTCCCGAAATGCGGCGTTTCCTCGATTTCGTTCTCCTTGATGTTCACAACCTCCGACACGGCATCCACCACAATTCCCATGGAGATCGCATGGGTCTTGTTTTTGACCTCAACGACAATAATACAGGTCCTCTCCGTATAGGACATCGATTCCATGCTGAATTTCAACCGCAGATCAACGATGGGAACCACTTTCCCCCGCAAATTGATGACGCCCTTTACATAAACCGGGGTCTGGGGAACCGTCGTAATCTGCATCATCCCGATGATTTCCCTTACTTTCTTTATCCCGATGCCGTATTCTTCACCATCGAGCATAAAGGTGAGGTGCTTTCCCTCCTGTTTTTTGGCCGGCTCAATACCTTGAACCATCGTTGTGATTTCTCCTGGCTCCATCACTATCTGTCCACTCCTTTCAAAATTCAAAGCAAGTTAACTGCCCCTGATTTGTTCCTGGAATTTCTTCATTACTGCGACCATGGTCTATTGAATCGAATAAAGGTTCACAATTCTAAGTAAAACAGATCCAATGCTGCTTAAATTGTTTTCCCGCCATGTGAGAAAACGCGGCCGTAATGCATGCGCCATGGCAATCGTCTCCGCGTCATCCTCGGACAGGACGAGAATAATCCTTAGATCGTACAGGAAATCGCGCAGATGCAAAAATCCGCGAAGTTCCTCCCGGTTTGAAGCGCATAGAACTATTACCCTGATATCAAAGATCGATTTATGGACTCGCGACGAAAGTTCATCTATTGTCCTGTATACTTCCACTTTTTCCTTCGGAAGTGTTTCCTGAACACTTTTCATGAGACGTTCCTCGAATTCGTTTCCTTTTGACAAATAAAGAATCAGTGCCATAGAATAATCCGGTCTTTCTTATCAGCTTCGAATTTCGATTACCGCATCCCAGGAGACCGATAACGCGAGTGTATTAATGCAAAAATACGGCCAATACGGGAAATTCATCAATATTTAAATATTTCAGTTGGATGGAAATGGATAACCTGATATGGCCATCTGAAAAGATCGTAATCTCGAAAGGGAAAACTGGAATTAATATGATTCGATCAGACAGAAACAGACGACAGGTAAAACCGATTCAGTTTACCAGGACACATTGTGCTTTTTCAACAGTTCATACAACCTCGCCCGCCTCAGATCGGAAATGCGGCATGCCTGATCGATATTTCCTTTCGTAATTGCCATAAGTTCCTGGAGATATTCTTTTTCCGCCTTGGCGACCACGGAATTTCTCATATCCTTCAGCGCCGGCAACGCCGGTGCGAAACACTCGGCGGCATCGGAATTCACGGAAAGCTTTTCGCCGACTCCACTTCGGGCCACATTAACCAGGATATGGTGGGGAAGGTACTTGCGAAAAAGGGTCGGAGCGGACAGGGAGGCGGCCACGGATCTTTCCATCGCATTGACCAACTCCCTGACATTTCCGGGCCAGCGATAGGCGAAGAGCGCCTCAAAAAAGTCAGGAGAGGGTTTTTTCGTTGCGATCCCATTTCTCCGGCAGATTTTTTCAATATGATAGATGGCAATATCAACAATGTCTTCGGACCGTTCCCTTAAAGGCGGGATTTCAATCGTAAATGCACAGATCCGGAAAAGCAGATCCTCACGAAAAAGGTCTTCTTCGACCATCGAATCAAGGTCCCGGTTGGTTGCGGCGATTAATCTGAAATTACTTTCGATCTCCTGATTGCTGCCCAAAGGGCGAAAGCGATGTTCCTGAAGTACCCGGAGAAACTGTTTCTGCAGGGCAAGAGGAAGCTCACCGATCTCATCCAGGAAGAGGGTCCCGCCATCCGCCTGTTTGATCAAACCGTCACGATTCTGGTCGGCGCCGGTAAAGGCACCCTTCCGGTGGCCGAAAAGAGCGCTTTCCGACAAGGTTTCTTTCATGGAGGCACAATCGACGACGACGAAATTCTGGTCGGCACGGCTGCTGTTCTCGTGGATGGCCCTGGCAAAAAGCTCCTTCCCCGTTCCCGTTTCGCCTGAAATGAGAACGTTGACATCGATAGACGTTGCCTGAGACAGTAAATCATAACAAGCCCTCATCCTTTCACTCTTCCCGATAAGCCCCCCCGTTTTTAACGTAACCGGGGGGGCTCCCTTTAACTTTTCTTCACGATACTGATGTGCCCTCGCCAGGGTAAGAACGATCAGGTTGATCGAAGCCGGTTTTTGAATATAATCCCATGCTCCGCTTTTTATGGACAGTTCCGCTCCATCTGCGCTTCCCGCGCCGGTCAGAATGACGATCTCCGCCGTGGAAACGTCGCGAATTTCCGAAAACCGGTCCAACCCATTGCCGTCCGGCAACAGAACATCCAGAAAGATCACGGAAAAGATACCGGACGATGCAAGCATAACCCCTTCGGAAAAGGTATGGGCACAGCGTATTTCATAACCTTCTTCCTGCACCGCATCGGTCACGAAACGACAGAACATTACATCATCATCGACAATCAAAACCCTGTCCACGAGAATTACCCCCCTTTAATTTCCTTGTTGCTTATCCAGAACCTGCCTTACTCTGCGATTCAGATCCGCAAGGGTAATCGGTTTCTTAACGAAATGACTGATACCCAGTCGCTTCAATAATTTTTCCTGCAGGAGCTGATTGTACCCCGAGCAGATAATAATCGGAAGATCCGCCCGGATCGCGAGAATTTCCATGCTCAGTTCCAGACCGGTCAACCGGGGCATAGTCATATCGGTAATGACCAGATCAATACGATCCGGCCGGCGGCGAAAGATTTTCAGGGCTTCAAGCGATTCGGTCGTTGCGATGACGTCATAGCCCATCGATCTTAAGTATTGTGCGGCGGCGTCCACGATCGCACTCTCGTCATCGACGAAAAGGATTCTTTCCTTCCCGCTGGGGGAAGGAAAAGAGGACCCCTTCTCCCCGGCAATCATTCCGGTGGCAATGTAGGGCAGGTAAATGGTGAAGGCCGTCCCATTTCCCGGGCTGCTCTTTACGCTGATCATACCGCCATGATTTTTGACGATTCCGTACACTACCGAAAGTCCCAGACCGGTCCCCTCACCCTGTTTCTTTGTCGTGAAGAAGGGATGAAAAATCCTGTCCAAATTGGCGGGATCGATACCTTGCCCCGTATCGCTGATTTTTAACCGCACATAGGGACCTGCCTTGAGACCGGTATCCGGCAATGCCATCTCCTCCTGGTTCGCTTCGATCAGGGAAAGTTGAACTTGGAGAACGCCGCCCTTTTCACGCATGGCATGGGCCGCATTGGTGCCCAGATTCATCATGATCTGATGGATCTGCGTCGGATCGGCAAGAACCGTTGCGGGTTTGGTCGTCATTTCCGGTTTGATCAGGATGGTTGCCGGCAGAGACGCCTTCAAAAGCTTCAGCGTTTCTTTTATGATCATCCTGATATCTAAAGGTTTTTTCCCTGCTTCTTCCCGTCTGCTGAAATCAAGAATCTGGGCCGTCAGGTTCTTTGCCCGTTCGCTGGCCCGCATCACCTGTTCCAGGTGATGCAATCTTTTGTCTGCTCGTGATTCTCTCATGGCCAATTCGGTAAACCCTATGAGAGAGGACAGGATATTATTGAAATCATGGGCAATCCCCCCGGCAAGGGTGCCAAGAGCCTCTATCCGCTGAGCCTGCTGCAATTGATATTCAAGGAATTTCCGCTTTTCCTCCTCGGCTTTCCGTTCCGTGATATCCATCGCATTTCCCAAAACAAGACGGTTTCGCCCATTACAAATGGCCGAAACAGCCTCCATGACCCAACGTGTTTTGCCGTCTTTCGTGATAATCCTGAATTCATAAGGCGCAGTGAGCTCGCCCCGGAGCATGCTTTGTGCGTTTTCTCCGGCACGGGCCCTGTCATCGGGATGAATGATGTTATCCGCCCGGCGGCCGACAAGCTCCCCGGGAAGACACCCGACCATGGACGCGGCCCGGGCATTCAGGAATTTGAATTCCCCCTTTTGGATCAGATAAATGCCGGCAAGGGACAGTTCGGTCAATTTTTCGTACAGCTCCTTGCTTTCACGGATCATTTCGTCGGCATGCCTGAGATCCGTTATGTCCTGGTGGTTGCCGATGAGCCTGACGGCATTTCCCCGATCGTCTCTTTCAACGATCCTGCCGCCGGCACGGATCCACCGGTAGTCGCCGCTTTTGGCCCGGAAGCGGAACTCATTCCTGTATTCAACCGTTGTCCCCCGTATAAAATTACGGAAGTTGTCAACGGCACATTCCCGGTCGGCAGGGTGAATCATGTCCTGCCAGGTTTGAAAATCGGCCGGAAATTCCTCCGGTTCATAGCCGAGCATCGCGTAGAACTTTTGACTTAACAGAATTTTGTCATCACGCAGGTCCCAATGCCATATACCGTCCGTCGTGGCTTCAAGGATCAGAAGGAGTTCTTTTTCGCGTTTATTCACGGTCTCCAACATTTTTCTCCTTCGCTGCAAGAAATGTCCGGGACATATAAGAATGGTTAACAAAGGAATCGTAAAAAAGGGGGGTATCGGGTGATAGCTGGATCTGTTTGGGGGGTTATGCACCCCCAACGATGAAACAATCACTCAGATATTTGGGCTGACAATCTTTTGCTCTGATGGCATGACATCAGCACAAAACATTTTTTATGGCCGACCGAAGCGAATCCATATTGAATGGCTTCGCCAACACCCCCCGGAATCCATACTTTTCGTAATTCTCCATAACCGGATCGTTCGAATAACCGCTGGAGACAATGGCCTTCACATCGGGATCGATGTGCCGCAATTCTTGAATCGCCTGCTTTCCCCCCATTGCACCGGCGAGGGTCAAATCCTAAATCAAAAGATCATAAGGCGTTCCGTTATTCTTTGCCTCCGTAAAAAGCGCAATCGCATCGACCCCGTTTCTGGCCAGATTGACATCATATCCCAGAATTTTCAGCATTGAAGCAACGGCCTCCAGCAGAATTTCCTCATCATCCATCAGGAGAATTCTTTATACCCTTTATGAAAGCCCTTCCGCAGATCTGCACTGCAGGACAAAATCTCTTGAAGTGCCGCCGGCAGATAAAAAATGACCGTACAACCCGCACCCGCTTCAGATTCGGCCCGAATCCGCCCCCCGTGCTTTTGAATAATGGAATGCGCCGTGGTCAACCCCAGCCCGCTGTTTTTCTCCTTCGTGGTAAAAAAAGGGTCAAAGATTTTGGATAGATTACCGGGAGTAATACCTTCTCCCTGATCCGCAATGGCAATCCTGACATAAGGACCCGGTTTAAGATGAGGATCCGATCCTGGCGATTCCTTGATATTCTCGGCGGAAATTGTGATCGTTCCGCCGTCCGGCATGGCATGGTCGGCATTGACAACAATGTTATGGATCACCTGTTTTATCTGATTTTCATCCACATTGACCGGCCAAAGATCACAGGGAAGAACAAACTCACACCCTACTCTGGAACCTCCGAGCGCAAAAAGGACTGAATCCTTGAGCAAATCAGAAATGGATACGATCTGTTTTACAGGGGCTCCGCCACGGGCGTAGGTAATCAATTTGTGTGTCAGGCTTTGGGCCCGGAAAGAAGCTTGTTCGACTCGGTCCAGCGGTTCACAAACTTCGCTCCCGGGATGAGAATAAAGTTTGGCCAGGCTGATGTTCCCCATAATCGCCATCAGCAGGTTATTGAACTCGTGGGCAATGCCCCCCGCCAATACGCCGATGGATTCAAGCTTCTGGATCTTAACGAGTTCTTCTTCCATTCGTTTGCGTTCGGTGATGTCGCGGATGGATTCGATGGCGCCGATCAACTCCCCATCTCGATCGAACAACGGCGCCGCCATTCCATAAAGGTGCGCTCCTTTCCCATGATTAATATTGTGAGCAAATTTCTCCCCTGAGATCACCTCGTTTTTCTTTTCGTAAAACTCATATTCACTTTCCATGCAAGACCGGCGTTTACTCACATGATCGATCAGGATCGGTTGTGGCGTTCCATAAAACGGAATGGCATAAGCATAATCTCCCTTGCCGATCATGTCTGCCTTGGACAAACCGGTTATCTCTTCCATGGCCTTATTCCAGGCGATGACTTTATGTTCATGATCAATCACAAACGTGGCATCAGGCAGAAATTCGACGATGTCCAACAGTTTCTGATGGGCGGCAGCCAGCTTTTCTCCGGCTTTTCTCCTTTCCGTAATATCCCTGGCGATATAGAGTAGATATGTCTCTCCCTGATAATCAATTTCGCCGACTTTTACCTCAACCGGAAAGCAGGTGCCGTCCCTGCGAACGTCCAATGATTCAACCAGAAATTCCCCTCTGGTTTTAATATCGCATTGAACCTGTTCAGAGAGATGATGGAAATCCGGATGAATGATGTCTTTCAGGGTCAGTTGCTGAATCTCGTCTCGCGAGTACCCGTATACTTTGCAGGCATGAGGATTGGCTTTGAATATGCGTCCTTCGCGGTCGATGAGAAGAAAGGCATCGGCAGCGGAATTAAAAATCGCGCGATACCGGTTTTCGCTCTCCCTTTGCGCCTCGCTTGCCTGCTTCAGGGCGGTAATATCGATATTGGTTCCTGTCGCCCGCAGAGGCCGACCCTCCGCGTCCCATTCCACAACCTTCCCGTGACCGATGAACCATTTCCACTCGCCCGACTTGGTTCTTAGACGATGCTGGGTTTCATAAAAGGCTGTTTTACCCGCGACATGGGCATATAAAGCCTCAACGGTTTTTTCCTGATCCTCGGGATGAATGCTTCCCTTCCACGAGTTCAAATGGTTGAGAACCTCGCCGGACTGATACCCCAGCATCTCCAGCCAGCGGCGGTTGAACACAACGACGTCGGTTTCAATGTTCCAGTCCCAGTACCCGATTTCTCCGCTGCTGAGAACGAGTTGCAACCGCTCCTCACTTTCCCGCAATGCCGCTTCCACCTTTTTACTTTCGGTAATATCACGAATCACCGCCTGCAGAACCGGTTTCCCATCCAGTACCATTTTACTCAAAAGGATGTTTGAATAGAACGGCGTTCCATCTTTTCGGGCGGAAAGCCACTCAAAGAAGCAAGAACCTTCATGAAGCGCCTTTTCCATATAATGGTGCGCCGCAAACAGGGAACTGCCGCCATCCGGCTGTAACACTGGGGATAAATCACTCGGATGCTTACCGATAAGATCTTCTTTTCTGGAAAATCCGTATATTTGAAGCGCCGCCCGATTGCAGTCGAAGTATCCGTTTTCATCGTGCATCGTGATCGCATCATGGGAAGACTCAAAGAGGATGCGGTACTTTTCCTCGACTTCACGCAGAGCTTTCTCTGTTGTGCTTAATTCATTCATATACTGCGGGGTGCTCATGATGGACTATCCCTTTCGATATAGAACCGAACTCACCGGTAAACATCCGGGGATGTCCCGATAAAGGTCGTCATAGCCATCTTTCTTTTGATTTTAAGCCGTGATCGTTTTTCCAGCGTATTCCTACAAAGATCATGGCACGCCATATACAGGCTGAATGACAGTGAACCGACTTTCCGACTCTTGACCGAATAGCCCACGGTCCAGGAAGTTCCATCGGGTCGAGACTCATGTAACTCAAATAACCCGCCCTTTTGAGAAACTTCATCCTTCATAAGGGCAAATGACCCGGCCATGACGCCACCGCGAACGATGGCGTGATGACCTCATTTTCACGTAGACAGACCTGTCCCTTTTGCGTGGAACTTCCCCGATGAAATGACCTTATACAAAGATGTTCGGCACAAAGTACTGCCGTGGTAAATCATAAGAAAACGTTTCGGACGGCGTCCGATGCCGGTTGTATTGTCTCCGTCTTCCTTCCTCCAGCCACTCTCCGATAT
>Ga0302253_1002182_pt1 | contig 10091 bp, 8 predicted proteins | sample AAG_RA_Trp_MG_FD_193537 | JGI IMG/M metagenome (GOLD analysis project Ga0302253, IMG submission 193537) | Enriched activated sludge microbial communities from anaerobic digester in WTTP, New Holstein, Wisconsin, United States - AAG_RA_Trp | ecosystem: Engineered > Bioreactor > Anaerobic >... | reverse complement strand
CCAAGGGTGATGTTGGTCAATATTTTAGCGATTATGGTTATAAAATCGGGGTTAAACAGCAAGTTTTGGCTTTTATAAATTCTATAAAATTTTATTCTAGAGAGTTGATAAATCTTATTAATTATGGAGGACCATTGATAATATTTTTTGCTATTGTTGGCTGGTTTGAATTAAAGAAAAAGAAACCCGAGCTAATTAAATTTTTTAGCATTTGGTTTGGTTTGTTGTTTGTAATTTTAATTGGGCTACGTACTTCAAACTGGGATCATTTGTTGGAAATACTATTCCCGGTGGTACTATTGGCAGCGGCCGGGTTTTTGTGGTTGTTTGAAATAATAAGAAATTCTACGCTCAATAAAAATAATAAAGTTGTGTTGATGGCTGTATTACTGTTTGCCATTATCGGGCATTTTATTATTGCTGATAAATGGATGTTTCACGAAGAGTATACGACTGGCAATATGGAATTATTGACCAAGCAAGCTCAAATAATTAAGTCTGCGAATCTTTCTGGCCAAGAAGTTATTGCTTATGGTGGCCATCCAGCGGCTGTGCATCATTTAAATTGGTTAACTGATAAAAATATCGTGAAATTTGCTCCGGAAACCCTAGTAAGTTTATCGGCTGGCAATAAGCTTAAAGAGTCTTTTACCTATTTTGGAGTGACTCATATTTTGGGTTATGAAAGTAATTTAGCTGATCAAGTAGTTAGTTTAACTCAAGTTAAAGGTCTGGATCATTAAATGTTTTAAGAATTGCTTTTTAATATTAAAAGTGATAGATTTAAAATGATATTTTTTTATAGTAAAAATTATGTCTAAAAAAGCTTTAATAACTGGTATCACTGGTCAGGATGGTTCGTTCTTGGCCGAATTTTTATTAAGAAAAGGTTATGAGGTCCACGGTATCTTCAGGCGTAGTTCTTCTTTTAACACCAAGCGAATCGAGCATTTATATCTAAAAAAAATGATTGCCGATGATTTATCGGAAGTGAGTGTTAACCTTCACTATGGTGACATGGCCGATGATAGTTCTTTAACTAGGGTTGTGAATGCAGTTAAACCCGATGAAATTTATAATTTAGCAGCCCAGTCTCATGTGGATGTTTCTTTTGTCATGCCAGAGTACACCGCCGATACTGATGGTCTAGGAACATTAAGGCTTTTAGAAGCAGTACGCATTTTGGGTTTATCAAAAAATACAAAAATTTATCAAGCCTCGACCTCAGAACTTTTTGGTCTTGCTCAGGAAATCCCACAAAAAGAAACCACACCTTTTTACCCACGCAGTCCTTATGCCGTTGCCAAACTCTATGCTTATTGGATTTGTAAAAATTATCGTGAAGCTTACGAGATGTTTATTTGCAATGGTATTTTATTTAACCATGAATCTGAAAGGCGAGGCGAGAATTTTGTAACGCGTAAAATAACTTTGTCAGCCGTGCGGATCAGTCAAGGTAAACAAGAAGTTCTGTATCTCGGTAATCTTAATGCTAAGCGCGATTGGGGTTATGCCAAGGATTATGTAGAATCGATGTGGTTAATGTTGCAGCAGGAAAAACCAGATGATTATATTATTGCGACCGGCGAGGCACACACTGTCAGGGAGTTTGTCGAACTCGCATTTAAAGAGGTTGGTATGGAATTAGAATGGTATGGTGAAGGTTTAGCAGAAGAAGGCATTGATAAAAAAAGTGGAAACGTCGTAATTAAAATTGATCCTCGGCACATCAGACCAACTGAAGCCGATCATTTAATTGGCGATCCGACAAAAGCCGTTAATAAACTTGGCTGGAACCCGAGAAAGACCTCTTTTCAGGAATTGGTTAAACTAATGGTGAAGCATGATTTAGAAAACAATTAATATTTAAAACCAAAGCTCAAAGTTTAGATGTCAAATCAAACACAAATGGCTAAATGTTTAAAAATTTAGACTTTAATCATTGATTTGACATTTAGTTTTGATATTTGTATTTCTTTAAATATGATAAATAAATATTTAGATCTTCAGGCGCAAGCAGTAAGATATTTATATTATAAGAGGAAAGATTGTCGTTTATGTCACAGCAAAAAATTAACTGAATATCTTGATTTGGGCTTTACGCCGCCGGCCGATCAGTTTCGCACAAGTGGAGAATTAAGCTTGCCAGAAATCAGCTACCCTCTAAAAGTGATGTTTTGTAGAGATTGCGGCTTTTCGCAATTGTCCCACGTTGTCGATCCTAGAGTGCTTTATCAATTTGATTATCCATATGAATCTTCAACCACCAAGACTGGTCAGATTCACTGGCAACAATTTGCGGATCAGGTAGTTAAAAGATTAAAGTTAGAACCAAAAAGTTTAGTAGTTGATATTGGTAGTAATGTTGGCGTGCTTTTAAAATCATTTCAGAATAGTGGTATGCGTGTCTGTGGTGTTGATCCGGCGCCTAATATTGTAAAGATCGCGAATGAAAAATTTAAAATAAAAACGTTGTGTGATTTTTTTAGTGAAAATTCTGTCAAGCAAATTTTGAAGTCCGAAGGTCAGGCTAGTGTTATAACCGGCAGTAATGTTTTTGCTCATATTGATAATTTAGATAGTATGATGAAAGCAGTAGTTAAATTGCTTAATAAAAAAGGAGTTTTTATTTTTGAATCACCGCATTTTACAAATCTTGTTGAAAATTTAGAATACGACACAATTTACCATGAGCATTTGTCGTACTTATCACTTAAGCCTTTAATTATTTTTTTTAGACGTTTTAACCTGGAACCATTCGCGGTTGAAGAATCAAAGATACACGGCGGTTCATTCCGGGTTTATATCGATAGAATAAAAGAGCGACCGATTGATAGCAGTATAAAAAATTTACTAAAGAAAGAGCAATTAAGCGGCATTCATGATTTAACAATCTTAAATAAATTTTCTCGGCGAGTTTATCAGAACAGGGAAGAGTTGGTTTGGCTAGTGGAAAATTTGTTGCACCAAGGTAAAAGGCTGGCTATCGTCAGCACACCAGCTAAAGGTATGACATTACTCAATTATTGTGGATTAAACAGACGCCACTTTAAATACGCCACAGAACCAACTCCTTTGAAGATAGGTCGTTTTACTCCGGGTGGGCATATTCCTATTTTAACCGATGAATATTTATTAAAAGACCAACCGGATTACGCTTTACTGCTCGCTTGGAATTTTGCCGAAGAAATTATGAAGAATTTAAGTGAATTTAAGAAACGTGGGGGAAAATTTATTATTCCAGTACCAAAGCCAAAGATAGTATAAGAAAATTTTAAATTTCTAATTTTAAAAATTTAATAATTTAGATTTATTTGAAAATTGAAAATTTAAAATTAAAAAATTAAAATATATGAAAATTATCAAAACCAAAATTAATTATCAAGATAAGCGCGGGGTAATTCGTGATATTTTGACCCACATAACTATTGACGCCATTACCTATCTGACCAGTAAGAAAGGAGCGGTGAGAGGTAATCATTATCACAAAAAAACCATTCAATATGAATATATATTAGGAGGTGAGTATTTATGCGCCACGCGACTGGATACAGGCGGAAAAGTTAGCAAACATATTTTAAAAGAAGGCGATTTAGCTGTGCATCCGCCACATGAAGTCCATACTTTAAAAGCTCTTAAAGACGCGGCCATGCTCTCTATTACTAAAGGTCCGCGCAAAGGTTTTGATTATGAAAAAGACACGTTTCGTTTAGATGAGTCATTAATTTAAGAAAGTTTAAAAATTTAAAAATTTAGTAATATGCACGTTCCAGTTTCTAAACCATTATTTAGTGAGTTAGAAAAGAAATATGTTTTAGATGCTCTTGAGAAAGGAGACATCTCGGGTTTTAAAGGCCAATACATCAAGAAATTTGAAGATCAATTCGCAACATTTTGCGGGGTCAAGCACGCCGTGACTGTATCTAGTGGCACCACTGCTTTGCATCTAGCGCTTGCCGTTTTAGGTATAAAATCAGATGATGAGGTTTTAGTTTCTAGTCTGACTAATATGGCGACTTTTTTTGCTGTCTTATATCAAAATGCAAAACCAATTCCAGTTGATTGTGAGCTAGAAACATTAAATATTGACCCGCTATTAGTAGAAGAAAAAATAACTGACAAAACCAAGGCAATTATTGTGGTCCATCTTTATGGTCATCCGGTTGATATGGATCCGATTTTAGCGCTTGCTAAAAAATATAATTTATATGTAATTGAAGATGCGGCCGAGGCTCACGGCGCTGAATATAAAGGCCGTAAAGTTGGTTCATTGGGTGACATCGGTTGTTTCAGTTTTTATGCGAATAAAATAGTGACCACTGGCGAAGGTGGCATGATCACCACCAATAATCCAGAACTGGCAGACAAAGCGCGTTCTTTAAAGGCACTCGCTTTTGGTAAGGAAAATAAGTTTATGCATCAGGATGTTGGTTATAATTACCGTTTAACAAATTTACAGTCAGCTTTGGGTTGCGCACAAATGGATAAGATTGATTTAATAATTAAAAAGAAGCGGCAGATGGCAGAATATTATCTTAAAAATTTAGCGGGTATTGAAGGACTACAATTGCCAGTTGAAAAGGATTATGCTTTTAATGTTTATTGGATGTTTAATTTGGTTTTAACCGGCAAATTAATGGGTAAGAGAAAAGAAATTATGAGTCAGTTGGAAGAGAAGGGGGTTGAGGTCAGGGATGATTTTGTGCCTTTTAATGATCAGGAAATTTTTATCAAGTCAGATTTAACACAACATGAAGATTGTCCGTTAGCAACACAGATTGGTAAGAATGGTTTTTATATCCCCAGTGGTACAGATATTTCTGAAGAAGAGCAGAACTATGTTATTGAGCAGATAAAAGAAGTAATTAAGATTTTTTGATTATATATATGTCAAATCTTATTAGAACCATTGGTAAGTTATTACCTGATTGTGACGTACCTTGGACATTAACCATTAAACATTTTTATTATTTTGGTGGTAATTTTTTTGAACGTAATGAGAAATTAGATACCGAACTTAACTGGCAAAGGTTGCGCACTTACCACCCTTTTTTTAAATTACCGGAAACTGAAGCCGAATGGCGCTCTCAGTGTGAATTTGGTAAAGAAAAAGATGGCCAGGATGGTTGTTTACCGGAAAAAGCTGAGAATTTGGTAAAAGTACTTAAAACCCATAATATTAAACATTTGGTTTCCATTAGTGCCGGTGAGGCTTGTTTAGAATACCACATAAAAAAAAATTATCCAGAACTAAAACTGACTTTAACAGAGTATACTTTAGATAATGTTGAAGTTCTAAAAAAAGTTTTTAAAAATTGTGAATCAGTTATAAAACTTGATGCTTTAAAAGCTGATTGGTCGCAATTTGCACAAAAGAAAGATGTCTGTTTGCTTTTTTTTAGACTCGATGCTAGTTTTGATGATCAGGAATTAAGAAAAATTTTTGATAATTTATATCAAGCTGGCGTGGTGAATATAATTTATGTCCCGAATCTTTTTTTAACCGTTAAATTTTTACTTTTCGAAAAATTTAGAGCTTTTTTAAACAGAATCCTTGGTAAAAATTTGACTTTTGCTGGTTACTTTAGAACAAAAAAAAGGTCACACTCTTTTTGGTGTGACCTATATCAGGTCGAAGATATTAATTTATGCGGGTCAGGCAGTATTAAACACGGAGCAGCACGTGGAGTTTTTTTAAAGAGAATGTAATTTTATTTTTTAAATTTTTCATAATAATAGGAAATTAATTTTTGTGCAACTACTCTTGGTAAATACCGTTCCTGAACGGTTGTTAGTGCCGCTGTTGCAATTTTTTGACGATATTCATCGTCATTTTTTAATTTTAAAATAGCTTGCGCAATTGCCCCGGGATTTTTATCAGGAACAAGTATACCATCAACTCCATGCTTAATAATTTCTTTTGAGCCTGGTACATCAGAGCCAATGACAGCTTTACCGCAAGCCATTGCTTCTTGTAAGGTGGTAGTGGCGGCTGAAATCGTCAGTTCAAGTTTATTGCCTTTTTTATCTTTTAAATAATCAGTGGCTTCGCCTTCAAAAACAACCGAGGGCGCGCAAAAGATATCAGACATATTATAGAGACTATTAAGATCTTCGTCGGCAATATAGCCGAGCATGCGAGCATAGTCTTGATAATTGTTGTCTTTGATATAGTTAATAATATTTTCCTTGTCAGGACCGGAAGCGCCACCGATTGCAAGAAAGATATTAGAACCAGGATCTTGCTTTAGGATTTCTGGTAGGGATCGCAATAAGAAAGTCACGCCTTTTTCTTGAGACAGCCGACCGACATATAAAACGATAAATTTATCTTTAAGGTTTAATTTAGAGCGCATGGCTTGGCCGGCATTCTTATTCACATAGAATTTTTTTTCATCGATTGAATTATCAGCAATTTTAATATCTAATTTTTTACCGGCTACTTTCTCAATATATGCAGAAATATCTTCACCGGACGACAAAAGTGCTTTAGCTTTCAGATAGGCCTTTTTTTCTTGTCTTAGAATATACTGATAGAACCAACCGCCGGGGTAAGCCATTTTTTTGCTGACCAAAACAGATGAGACGGAATCAACAGGATTGAGAATTGTCGGGATTTTAAATAATTTTATCCAGAGCTGCAAAGTATTGAATGATAAAATATCAGTTATATAGACAAAATCATATTTTTTTTTGAGGTAATTTGGTAAAAAACGAATAAAAATTATCAAGCTAATTGCTTGCCAGGCAATGAAATTAAGCCAATCTCGTCCCTCCAATATTCCACCCATTTTTGCATCAATTTCTGGCATTTTTTTGCGTTCGCCGGCTGTAGTTTCAAAAATAGAGATAATATCAACGTGATGACCAAGCTGACGGGCACCATAGGAGTAGTTATTAAGATAATTAATCATACCACCAGCATGCGGACGCGTGGCAGTGACAAAAGCAATGTTCATAATATTATTAAGTATTATCAAAAGTTTTTCTTAAGAGCCCCCAAGCATAACCAAGAGCATATTTAAAAAAATAAGGATCCTTGATAATTCTTTTAAAAATGGAAAAGGCGTAAGATGGACGTAGATAAAATTTATTATAAGTTTTTTTTAATTCTTCTTCGGTAGTAAAATTAGAAAAGGTGAGGACACCGTCATAAAGACCTGTTTCCAAATATTCATCAGGATGTTCAGGATTTTTTTTATAATACCACTGGGCCCCGTTTTTCAGCGTGCCATCTTTGATGGCATCATAATAAATTTTAGTGCCTGGAAAGGCAGTTAAAGGACAGAAACCAACACCGGTGGTTTTAATTTCTTTAGCCAGTTCAAGTGTAGCCTTGATGTCGTCTTTAGTATCGCCGGGGTTACCAATCATAAATGAAGCAATGGTAAAAAATTTATATTTATTTACTAATTTCATCACGCTTTTAATTTGATCAATTTTCGTACCTTTACACATTGAATCTAAAATTCTTTGTGAACCAGATTCAATGCCAAAACCCATAGTTTTACAACCAGCGTCTTTAAGTACTTGTAAAATTTCCTCGTTAATAGTATCGACACGGGCATTTATACAAAAACCAATATTTAATTTTCGTTTTTTAATTTCAGCACAAATTTTTTTTACCCAATCATGATTAACGGTAAAAGTGCCGTCCTTAAAGCCAACATAATTAATTTTATATTTATTTAGATTATGTTCAATCTCATCAACAATTTTTATCGGATCGCGATAACGGACTTTTTGACCATGAACTAAATGAGCCGCGCAGAAAGTGCACAAATAAGGACAGCCCCGTGATCCTAAAATGTAGACTACTCTTTTACCGCCAGCATGAACCAAATCATAATTTCTGATATCAAAGTTTTCAATTAAGTCAAAATCTGGTATTGGTAAGGCATCGAGATCTGGCACAGGTTCTCTTGGTTCATTTTTTATTATTTGATTATTTGTTGGATCGCGATAAATCAAACCCTTTATTTGATTGAGAGGTTTATTGTTTGCTAAAGAATCTAAGAGTTCAACCAAAGTATATTCACCCTCACTAACAACCAAAAAATCAATGTTAGGTGATATCGTCATCATTTCTTCATGGGTGGCTGTAACATGAATGCCGCCGACGACAATTTTTACTTGTGATGTAGTATATTTAATTTTTTTTGATAAATTTAAAACTTCCGCCGCAAAAGGCGTCATTGAGGTAAAGCCAACAATATCAGGCTTTTTTTCCAGAATTTTTTCAACTAATTTATCAAGAGTATAACCTTCAACATCAGAGTCAATAATTGTCACTTGATGCCCAAATTTTTTGGCATGCGAGCCAAGATAAAGTAATCCTAATGGTGGCGCGGTAAATTTTCTTTTTTCACCAGGTCGGGCTGGTGGCAAAACAAGAACTAAATTCATATTATTAGTTAATATAGTATCAAATTTTGATTTTTTTGACTAATTTTATTAGCCCATAGATCATGGTTATGCAGGCTAGTGAAGCCAGGGGTAATAACATAATCGTTAAAGAAAAGGCAACACTTTTTTCTGCGCTTATTCCATAGAGTGAAAATAAAGCAATATAAGTTGCTTCTCTTGTTCCTAGTCCGCCTACACTAACTGGGATTAGTACAATAAAACTTGTTAAAGCGCTGGTGAGCAAAAGATATATTGGCGGCATGTTACTAATTCCCAGTGCTATTGCTAAAATAAAAAGGAAAATTAAATTATCTAGTTGCGCCAGCAGTGTATAACCAATCATTATAACAATTCTTTTAAAACCAAATGCAGTAATATTATCGTAAGCTTCAATTAAGTGGGGAATTATTTTATTTTTTAAGGTTTGTGGGACAAATGGCAAAAAAATTTTTTTAACAAAATCACGCAGCACTTTAATAGTAATAATTAGGAAAGAACACATCAATAAGAAGACAATTAAAAGAGTAATCGCTAAAGATTTTAAACCAAAGAGTGGTAGAAAAATTAAAAAACCAGCTAGAGCAATTAACAACAGAACAAAAACATCAGCCAGACGATCAATAAAAATACTGACCAAAGCAGCATTTAAACGTTGACCGTCTTTCACTAAAAAAGCGGATCGTGTCAGAATATCACCTGAACCGGCGGGGGTAAAAGTACCGAGAATTAGACTTAAGTAGTAAATTTTGGCCAGATCTTTGGTAGGATAATTAATATTTAAACACCTCAAAACAAAGCGCCAGCGAAACATTTTGATAAAAATAAAAAGCACATCCAATAGAATTAGCACTGCGAGATATGTTGGTTTAATGGTACTGAGAGAACTAATGAGTTCTTTGAAGTTAATTTTATAAGTGAGGATATAAATCAAGATACCAATACCGATAAATTTTATAAGATGTTTGGACATATCACTAAAAACTAATGACAGACAACATACGACTAACAATAAACAACAAATAATTAATAGTGTTTATAAGTTGTTAGTTTTTAATTGTCGGTCGTAAGTCATTTAAATAATTTCATTTTTAGAAAACCTAACGCAATTTTGAACTTTTTTGAAAAATCACTCCAGGATTTTAGTTTTAAAAATTGATGCCAAATAACGGACGGACGGAAATAGAAAGAAAAATAAGCCTTTTTAAGAAGTTTAATTAGTTCATCTTTGCTAAAATTTTCTTCCCAAACTGGTGGCACGAAATCTTCTTTGGGGTTGAGTGCAAATTCTCGCCAGACATCTTTTTTGATTAAACCATTTTTAAGGCCGATAAAATAGATATCAGTTGCCGGGAATGGAGTTAGCACTGAAAAATGAGCATAGGCTGGTTTTAGTTTTTTTGCCAGCTTAATAGTTGCCTTAATATCGTCTATTTTTTCACCAGGACAACCGAGCATAAAATAACCGGCGGTTTCAATGCCGATTTTATGCGTTAGTTTGAAAGCTTTTTTAACCATCTCAACAGTAATACCTTTGCGTAAGTTAATTAAAATTTGGTCTACCCCAGACTCTACACCGTAATGAATTCTGACACAGCCTGCTTTCTTCATAAGAAGTAATAATTCTTCGTCAACAGTATTAACCCGTGCTCTAATATCCCAGTTTATTTTTAAATTGAGTCTTATTA
>Ga0302253_1002181_pt1 | contig 10091 bp, 4 predicted proteins | sample AAG_RA_Trp_MG_FD_193537 | JGI IMG/M metagenome (GOLD analysis project Ga0302253, IMG submission 193537) | Enriched activated sludge microbial communities from anaerobic digester in WTTP, New Holstein, Wisconsin, United States - AAG_RA_Trp | ecosystem: Engineered > Bioreactor > Anaerobic >... | reverse complement strand
ACAAGTCGCCATCATCGACCACGGCAAAATCATCGCCGAAGGCTCCCCTTCCGAACTTAAATCACGCACCGGAAAAACATCTCTTGAAGACGCTTTTCTGGCTCTTACCGGCAAAACCATCCGTACCGAAGAAGCCAGCTCCGTCGATCGCATGCGCGCCCATCACCGCCTGCACAAGTAACTACGCCGCCGTCTGCGCTCCGGCACCGTCACAGCCAATTTTACCCTTAAGTTAAGTGCCACCCTTAGGGTAAGTAACCCTCACCTCCCCATGAACACCATCTACATCCTCTGGCTCCGCCAGCTCAAAAGATACTTCCGTTCCAAAGCCCGCATGATCGGCTCTCTTGGCCAGCCTCTTTTGTTTTTAATCGCACTCGGCTTCGGCTTTGGACCCATTTACCAGAAGGCCGGCGGTGGCAACTACATCCAGTTTCTGGCTCCCGGCATCATCTGCATGACCATTCTTTTTACTGCCATTTTCACAGGCATTGAAATCATCTGGGACCGTCAATTCGGCTTTCTAAAAGAAACTCTCGTTGCACCTGTTTCACGCTATTGTATCATGATTGGCCGCACTCTAGGCGGAGCCACTGTTGCCATGATCCAGGGATTGATCGTGTTTTTCCTTGCCATGATTTTCGGTTTCCGGCCGGAAAATCTACTCCTGCTCCCACTGGCCCTTATTTTTATGTTCCTTGTTGCCATCCTCTTTACCGCCGTTGGAACCGCAATAGCCTCTGTTCTTGAAGATATGCAGGGCTTCCAGCTGATCATGAACTTCCTGGTCATGCCACTCTTTTTCCTTTCCAGTGCACTGTTCCCTCTTGACAACCTTCCGCCGGTAATCACCACCATCGCCAGTCTCGATCCTCTTACCTACGGCGTGGATGGCCTGCGCGGCACGCTGGTCAACGGGGCTCATTTCGGCCTGGGACTAGACCTTTTAATCCTTTCCGTCGTCGCCGCCTTTTTCGTCCTGATCGGCAGCAGACTGTTTTCCCGGATTGAGGTTTAAACTGCTCAAGAGATTAAGAGTTGAATTTTTCCAAGACGTTATCTACAATTGATTCCTTTTTTTAATTTATGAACGCATCAGAAGTTGATAGCAAAACACAGATCTTTACCTGTATTTCCCAAATGCCGGCTGAAGAACGGGAATTGGCTAAGGCATTTATTGAAAATAATGAACAGACCATCCCCTCCGGAGAAATCAGGGATACTTTTTTTGAAAATCATTACAGATGGATAGAAACACTTCCTCTTTTAATACAATTTAATGGGACGGCGCGCTATCTTGACCGGGAATATTTTCTGTCAGAACAGAGAAAAAAGTTTATTCCCGGACTTTATTTTAGTGAAGAATCACGGGCTTCAGCTCTAAAAAAAGCGCAGCAATTTGAAGAAGAGTTTATAAAACCACTTCTTAGTCAACCCGGCGCCAGATTTATTAGCGGCGGGATCAAAAGTTCGGCAACAATTAGCAACAAAATCCAAAGACCGGATCAGGAATATCAGTATTTGCTTAAAGACTTTGTCAGGGGAAAAATAGTATGTAAAGGACTGGATGAAGCCATTGCCGTTATTACTAAAATATTGGAAAAAGCTCCGGACAGGATTGTCTGTTATGAAAATTATTACATGTATCCTTATTATTCGGAACAGAAAGAAGATTTTACTTTTTATCTCGGCTGTAAGTTTGTTTTTAAGTTGGACGATATGATTCCCTACGAACTACAGGTGCTAACAGAACGGGCATCAATTATCGGAGAAATTAACCACGATACGGTTTTCAAGCAAAACAGAGACAATCCACTCAGCCCTGAAGAATCAGAATACATCTCGTTTCTAAGCTGGCTTGCTCACGCCCTGGATTACGAAGATTTCCGTAATCTGCAAGCAGCTAGAGAATCTGTTAGAAATGAAGAAGAAGGGCATGTTTGGCATTGTGTTAAAAATAAAAAAATTGTCCACATGATGCTGGCAACCATTGAAGAACAGTTAAAACAGTCGCCGGTTTTGGACCACAAAAAAGCTTTTACCGAAACCCTGGTTAAGATTTTTCAGTATGCGGTTAATAAAGGGTGGCCGACTCGTACCACCCAAATTGTAGAACAAAAGAAAGATTTATGGGCTGACCAGTTCATTGGCCAGCTCAAAGATGATGAGTTTAATGATCTTGTTTATCACGACATCAGAGACGGAGCTTTGATGAAAAAGTTGCTGGAAAATGCTGGAGAGGTAGATTTATGGACCAAAGGTGATTATCAGAACGGTTATCAGCTCAATAAACTTCATCGTAGTGGAATTATTCAAATGCTCGACTGCATTGCGGAAAACTCTTCAGTCAGACGAAACGACATACTTTCTGACAACAAGGAAAAAGCTATAAGCCAAACACTTGAAAGTTTCTGGCAGGGGCTATCATGTCCATCGCAAATTATGGTCACGGTTTATGACGACTCTGAAAAGGTTTTATTTAAAGCAAAAAAAGAGATTGAGACTTGGCAGGGTAAACAAAATGCGGAAAATCAGAGGGTGCAGGTATTAGCCAATTACGTACGTTCACATCGTGGGAGCAACGAAAATAAAGACTGGGATGATGTTGATGATTTTGAATATGTTTCCGCGTATAGATTTGATGAATTCGTGGAATGCCACACCCGCATGGCGGATATACATCATATCAGTAGAAATCAATGCCTGGTTTTAATGGATTTTGACGGGACGCTGGCTAATAACGAACTCGCATCAGTCAGAAAATGTAAAAGAATCTACAGTGGGTTAATGAAAGCCGTTAAGTTGGTTGCCAGAGAGTTGATTGATTCAGGGACAGCTCCCGCTATAAATGATCCTGCTGCTCAAATCGCGCAAAAACGTGAAGAAATCAGGCAACTGTATGAGTCAATCCAGGACCTTTGGAAACGCAAAATCCATAAAAGGAGAAAAAATCCTCCCATCTATCCGTGGGATCTCACTCCGGATCTTCCATTAGGGCTTTTCCCGCCACAAAAGTCAAAACTCCCTGACAGTCCAACTCAAAACATCCTTCAGGCTCAAGCCATCTGCCCAAGGTAGCTTTATCAAACTGCCGTGCTATACTATTGCCGGTATTTGCTCAACTCCATGATTTATGAACACAAATGATCTCACCTGGATGATTGGCGGCGAGGCCGGCATGGGAATCCAGAGCGCTGGTAACTTTTTTGCCATATCCGCAAATCGCGGCGGCCTTTATGCTTTTGGCAATCCAGAATACCCGTCGCTTATCCGCGGCGGACATAACAGCGACTGCATCAGAATCAGCGAAAAACACGTTGGCGTACACAAAGAAAAGCTGGACCTTCTTCTTGCCATGAATAAAGAGACTGTAGACCTTCATCTTAACGAAATAATCCCCGGCGGCGGACTTATCTATGACGCCGATATTATCAAACCCGAAACTTTTAAAGCACCGGAAGGCGTCAAACTTTTCCATGTGCCGCTCAAAAAACTGGCTGCGGAACAGGGCAAAGGTGATATCACCAGGAACACCGTGGGCATTGGCGCCAGCCTGGGGTTGGTCAATTACGATATCGAAATTTTCGCGCAGATTTTGCGCGATGAATTTGCTCGCAAAGGCGAAGAAATCGTCAATAACAACATCGCTGCCGCCAAAGCCGGCTACGATTACGTTCAGCAAAATTACAAAGGCCAGTTCGATTATGAACTCAAAAAAATTGACGGCAGGCCAAAAAAAATGCTCTTAACCGGCAATGACGCAACCTGCCTTGGTGCTGTAAAAGCAGGATGCAAACTGGTAGCGGAATACCCCATGACCCCCAGTTCATCCATCCTCCATACCATGGCCGCCTACGCCAAAGATTTCAACATTATTGTTAAACACACCGAAGATGAAATCGCCGCCATCAACATGGCTATCGGCGCCGGTTGGGCAGGCGTACGCGCCCTCACCGGAACCAGTGGCGGAGGCTACAGCCTGATGGTTGAAGCACTCGGCATGGCAGGCATGTGTGAAATTCCACTTGTCGTAGTAGAAGTCCAACGCCCCGGCCCTTCCACAGGCCTTCCCACCCGCACCGAACAGGCAGATCTTCAATTTATACTCCATTCATCCCAGGGTGAATTTCCACGCATCGTTATTGTACCAGGCGATTACAATGAATGTTTCTATCTAACCCATCAGGCCTTCAACCTGGCAGAAAAATACCAGCTGCCGGTAATTGTTGTTACTGATAAGCACATCGCCGAAAGCATCCAGACCGTCGCTCCTTTTGATGCAACCGGGTTAAAAATTGAACGCGGCAAACTTTTATCACAGGCCGAACTGGATAAATTGATGGCGGATAAAAACTGGCAATCACCTGATGGAAATTTCCTTCGTTATAAACTTACTGATGATGGCATCAGCCCGCGAACATTACCCGGCATGAAAGGCGGCATGCATCGCAGCTCTACCGACGAGCACGACGAAAGCGGCGACCTTACCGAAACCGAAGAAAATCGCATCAAAATGGTTGATAAGCGTGCCCGTAAACTTGAGTCAGCCATCAAGGAGCTACCGGCTCCAAAACTTATGACCTATTCCGCCGAAACCGCTGGTACAAATCCCGGCCCCAATGCCGGCAAAGAGGTCACCCCCGACCAGGTTGATCTGACCCTTGTAACCTGGGGTTCCACTAAAGAAGCAGCCATTGAAGTAATCCAGGATCTCGCCAAAGAAGGCATCAAAGTCGGGTTACTCAATGTCGTTTACATGCTGCCGTTCCACACCAAAGAAATTGGCGAAATCCTCGCCAAGTCCAAGCACGTCATCGGCATCGAGCAAAACAGCGAGGCCCAGCTTTGCGCCCTAATCCGCGAAAAAACAGGCTTCCTTATTAATGACAAACTTCTCAAATATTCCGGCCGCCAGTTCACCGCGCACGAATTACTCGATAAAGTAAAAGCACTTTTGAAAAAATAAATGGATTGAATTTGGAAGCTGCTGTGGCGTGGATGTAACCACTTTCCCGCCATTGCGAGCGCAGCCCGGTCGAGCATCATGCATGCGAGACCTTCGCGGAGGCGTACATGCTAGCCGGAGCGAATCAGGCAAAGCGTGCTGAAAAGTGGTTACTCCACGCCACAAACAATAACAATTAACAACCATCCCATGCTCACTTCCAAAGATTTCGATACCGTTGCCAAACCGGACTGGTGTCCCGGTTGTGGAAACTTCGGCATCCAGGTAGCTATCAAGCAGGCCCTTGCCAATCTCAACATTGAACCCCATCGAATCGCCATGATCTCCGGCATAGGCTGCAGCAGCAAAATGCCACACTGGGTGGACACTTACGGCCTGCACACACTCCACGGCCGCTCGGTTCCGCCTGCCAGCGGGGTAAAGCTCGCCAATCCCAAACTAACCGTCCTCATCAACGGCGGCGACGGCGACGGCTACGGCATTGGCATGGGCCACTTTGTCCACGTCATGCGCCGCAATATCGACATGACCTACATGGTCCATAACAACATGGTCTATGGACTCACCAAAGGCCAAGCCACGCCCACCAGCGCCAAAGGCTACAAATCACCATCTACGCCTTTTGGAGCTATTGAAGAGCCCTTAAACCCAATCGCCCTTGCCCTCACCATGGGCGCAACCTTTATTGCCAGAGGCTACGCCGGCGACGCTCCCCATCTCACCAAATTGATTGAAGAGGCTGTAAAACATAAAGGATTTTCTTTTATTGATATCTACCAGCCTTGTGTAACCTTCAACAAAATCAACACCTACGCTTATTTTCTGCAACACGTTTACAAGTTGGAAACAGACGCCGGCTTCGATAAAACCAGCTTTGAACAGGCCATGAAAAAAGCCTGGCAGACCGATAAATTACCAATAGGAATTTTCTACCAGGTAGACAAACCCACCTACGAAGAACAGGAGCCCGGCATGACTCACACCGGCGATGCTGCCGCCTTGGCCACGGAAGAAAACCTCATTCCCGCCGTCGACCTGGACATAAGCAACATCGACATCACCAAGGCCATGGAAAGGTACATGTAAGAAGCGTTACCGTGGAAGCGCAAATCATTACTGATTCATCGCTCATTCGGCTTCTCCGGCTCTGCATTTTCTCCATTCGCCATATTTGAAACAAGCCAGGCATAAGCTCCGCTACTTTTTACCGCACTCATTTTTCTTTGCTTTTCACCCATATCATCATCCTTAAACTGTTCAGCATACCTAAGCGCGCCTGATACGCATGTAGCATACTCAAAACTGTATGGCTCTTCCGGAAACCAGTCTGAACAGGAAAGTTCATCGCATAATTGTCTAAAATAACAGACATAGGGCGTTACATAATAACAATCGGCCAAATCACTTAAAGGAGCATCATAGTTGGAAGGCAAAGCTTTGGCCCAATCGGAAGTTTCCAGCGACTCGATATCTTCCATTGCCATCTGCATCAGTTTTTCAGTATCTTCTCCAAGTACGCCGCCATCAATATAAGACTGGATCTTCATGCAGATTGCCCTTAAACGCTGTATGCAGAATAACAAAAGCCATTCCTTATCAGTAAGTTTTTGGGCCACGTTGTTACCCTCTTCCATATAAGTATAGATGGCGCTGTTAAGCATTTTCTGCTGCAACGCCAGGCGTTCCTCCAAAGGCCCGTCACCCCTTAATGCCATCACCGATTTCATTATCTCCAGATCTCCTTTTCTCTTTGCTGCAAAGAGGGCGCTTCGTGGAATATTCATTTGCATGGAAAGTCTCCATATCTCGGAAAAACAGGTTATAGCACCGTCATAATTCCCCAAAAAAGTCAGGGCATCACCTTCAATATCAAGCAGACTTAGCTCCATAATCGGGTTATTTCTTTTATTTGAAACATTTCCATTTTTATTCTGCTCAAAAAATTCATTTCTAAAATCTTTAATAGATTCATACACTTTTCTTGCGCGTTCCACCTGTTCAGGGGTAATTCCCTGTCCAAGCAAAGCGGCATCACCCTCCACTCCATCATCAGCCAGCTCCTTAACAATCCCCTGAATTTCAATGCGGTATTTAAGCCTCCTCAGTTCAACAGGCATCGCCTTCTCATCAGTATAAAAAGCTAAAATACGCCTGCATTCGCCAATCTGCCGTTTTCGGTAGGCCATCTGTATTTCATAAACATGCCGCTTTTCTTCACTAAAACTTTCAAGTGGAAGCTTGTCATAAAAATAAATCATCTTTTCTTTATTCGACTGGAAATAAGCCGCATCAAATCCTATTTCATAAAACTCCGCAAGCCCGACATTCTGGTCGGGGAAATTTTCCTGGATTTTTTCAGCAATTTGAATCGCCTTATAAACATTTTCCATCTCACCAATATAGTAGCCATGGAATATCACCGCGGCTAAAGCATCGATAATGAATTTTTTAAAATTTTCATCAATCTTCTCACCGTAAGTCAGATCAGTTAAAGTTGTAGTCATGGTACTGCATCCTTCCGGCCGGAAATCATCATAAATATCCATGTTATCAAGAATCATGGTAGCAACGGCATAGCCTTTCTCGTACATATTGCTCCTGCCCGCCGCCTCCAGCGTGTTTCTTGCGCACTTCATGTAGTCATTCCAGAATTCCCCATCCTTAAGCGGTTTATTACGCACCGCATAATGCATAATCTGGAACTGCTGGTCATCCGAAACAAGTTCACATTCACTGGCAGCCTTGTAAACCTTCACCGCCATATCCTCACGGGTGTTTTCTTCCAGTGTACGCGCCAGCACAATATCTCTCAGGTTTTCATGCCAGATTCTATAAAGCCGCGACTGTGAATCCGAAACTAGATAGCCTTTCTCTACCAGAATCTTCATAATCCCCGAGGTTTTTTTGGCTGGAAATCCAAAGGCCAGCTTCATGAATTTTTGGATTGTGCCAAGTTTGGAATTTTTAAACCCAACCATGGCAAAAGCCTGAAGCATCATTAATTCATCAGGCAGAAGCTGTTCCCGGATGTTTTCCAGATGGTAAATAACCATCTCCTTCCCCTGAACTTTTTGCACTCTTTCAAGGCCTTCAGGAGTTAGCTCTACGCGGTTTTTATCAATAATCAGATAATCTTTCCTGTGTGCCAGAATATCCTTCATATAGGAAGTCATATCAAAAGGCGACTTGCAGTTTTCACCAAGTGTATATGCCCATTCTCCAAGCTCACGGTTTTCATTGGTTTCGGGATTTAGACGCAGCTCTTCCGGTAAAGAATACAGGACATAATCGCGGGTTATATTACGGTCTTTAAAGTTAAGTTTCGGTTTATTGTCACTGTCATGAAGCGAAACTGTCAGACAATTTTTTACTGATCTTTTCAGGTTGTCCTGCGCCAGTGAAGCATACCTTTTTTCCGGCCGGCGCATCATAATCGTATTGGAATTTTTACTCTGTCGCACAAAAGCCCCGGCAATATCCATAATGTAACCATCAGAAAGGCGGTCATTATGATGGATGTCATCAACCGACAAAATCAACTTGCCCAGCTCTTCTTCAAGGCACAAAAGAGCTTTCTGGCAAAGCTCGCAGATAGCTTCTGGATCCTGATTGGCAACCAGATCCTTTTCGTTTTTAGTCTTTTCGGCAAAATCAAGCAGAGCCTGAATATTAGCCGGCACCTCCTCCGTGTTAATATCAAATTTCTCCAGCACAAACTGCGAAAGCTGGTCTGCAAAATCTATTAAACTGAAACCAGGTATTCCTCTTCCGCCCGGATCGATCGATATCTTTATCACATTAGGCATACCATCAGTAACCGCGCTGATAAGCCTGGATTTTCCCTCACCGGCGCTACCTTCAAGAAAAACCAGACGGTGAGAGGTCTTTCCGGTAAGGGCGTCTTTAATATCATTAAATTCCTGAGTGTAACCAATCAGCCTGTCAGGGCCGCCTCCGGCCAGATATTCCACTCTTTTATGGACCTCAATCGGAACAAAACCCATTAGTGGGTCACCGGCCGTCTCAACTTTAACGCGCGTTTCATCTCTTGAGCCCTGCATTTTTCGAAGATAAAAATCGGTCGAATAAAAATCCGGCTGGATTTCAGCAAGCCTCTGCAGGTAATCATTCCCCACATGCGTCATGTAATTGTCTATAACCAGATTATTGGCATCAGCCCGGGCAGTTTCCCCTGTACCAAAAAGCAGATTAATTGTTCCGTGGGTCAGATCCCTCAGCTCTTCACCCCAGGTTAACAGTCCGCCGGCAGCCCTTTCATGAAGTGCAATCAAAATCAGGTTTCCCATCTGGTCAAAATTGATGCAGTAATCCCTCGATTGGGAAAGTATCGCCAGATGGTCGAGTATTTTTTTATTATAAGTCCCTCTTAGAAAAACCCCGGGATTAAATGCCAGATATGAACATGGACCCAGTCTTACTTTTTGAGCTTCCCTATTGGCTAATTTTAACAACTTATTCCACTGCAAAGTCTCCTCCTCGCTACTCCGAAAGGGCAGAGTAGCGCGCCCGCTGTTTCCCATGCCCTCGTCACTTTCACCAAATGTAGCGATCAAATCACGTGGATTTTTTATAAAATCCATTTCCAGCGGAGATACGCACCCGTTAACGGCGATACATGGGGCATGGGCGCCGGAAAGCGAAACCCTCGCATCAAGATGCTCTTTTTCAAGCAGCTCAATAAGACCTTTAAAAGCGCCATTATCTCTTACTGCCAACTGTGTAGTACTAAACCTGTCCTGCGTATTTCGCACCAGTGGCAGTGATCCAATACGCCTAACTCCATCCCCTTTTTCCAGTGTTTTTAAAAACTGCCCCTGCAACGATACCGGATAACAAAGATGTGAGATACGCGCTTCACCCGGCAAATCTATTATCACCGGACAGGTATCAACAGGCTCCAGGTCATTCCCATCTTTTTTATCCGTTAAAGTGCGTACAATAGAGCTTCTTACCGCTTCACTGGGCTCAGCAACAGCACGGGCACGTCTTACTCCGCCGGCTCTCAACACAGCAACTTTATCTGAACAGCTGGCATCACTATTATCACTTTCGTTACTTCGTCTAAATGGCACGCCGCGTGTAAATAAAATAATAAGAAGAATGC
>Ga0302253_1002180_pt1 | contig 10092 bp, 8 predicted proteins | sample AAG_RA_Trp_MG_FD_193537 | JGI IMG/M metagenome (GOLD analysis project Ga0302253, IMG submission 193537) | Enriched activated sludge microbial communities from anaerobic digester in WTTP, New Holstein, Wisconsin, United States - AAG_RA_Trp | ecosystem: Engineered > Bioreactor > Anaerobic >... | reverse complement strand
GTTCCTGGTGGTTGAGAAGAGTTGGGGTGCGGGGGAATAATTATTGTGTGGAATGTTTTGATTTGCCTAAGAAAAACGGACTTAAACAGGGCAGATGAATAAGTTGAGTCGAACAATTGATTGTATTGCGAGCCTTCCCACCCCCCCTGATGGGGGTCGCTCGGGCGCCTGTCGGGCCCTCGCTGGGCAGATTACCGGTTCGCATACATGAATAGGTAAATGAAGCCGCCGCGGGAAGTCAATCGCCGCATCAGCGGGGATTGACTGGAGAAGGTCTCAACCCTCGACTTCGCCCCTGCGGGGCATCGAATCCCAAAGGGATGAGATGGGAGAAGAACCATCAGGTTCTTCGAATCGGCGGCAGGCATCGTAAAAGGGGTATGGGGGCATCAGCCCCCATAATTGACATAGCAAATGCCAATTTTGAAAATTCGTTTTCTTTATTACCGCTCAACCTTCCAGTGTAACAATATCCCGTCCTCAATCTTCCGTGCCTCAATCAGCACAAGCCGGCAGAACTCCGCTTCCTTCACAAACCCCGGTCCGTCCGCGAGCGTGGGCGCATCCTTTCCCCCGATGATGATGTTGCCGACAAACGTGTAGATCTCATCCACGAGCCCGGCCGCGATCAGGCCTGCGATGAGCGTTCCCCCGCCTTCGACCATGACCCGCCGTATCTTCATCCGTCCCAGTTCGTCCATCATCGCAGTAAGGTCAACTCGCTCGTCTCCGGCAACAATCACGGTCGCAAACTTCTCAAGCTCGCGGATCTTTGCCGGGTCGGCCTGTTTCGAGACTGCAATGATGCGTTTCCCTTCTTCCTTGTGGAGGATCTTTGCATCCGGGGGCGTGCGGGCATGGCTGTCCACAACGATCCGGACCGGGTGCAGGCTTGTGCCCCGGGCGAGCCGGTTGTTCCGGCACTCCTCGGATTTCACGGTCAGGGACGGGTTGTCTGCAAGCACGGTGCCGATGCCGACCATCACCGCGTCGCTGCCGGCCTTGAGCCGGTCTACCCGGTTGAAGTCCTGCGACCCGGAGATCTTCACCTGCCGGCGCTCGCGGGTGGAGAGTTTGCCGTCAGCGCTCATTGCTGTGTTGACGATCACGTAGGGCCGCATAGTCCATCGATGGTTACCCGGCCAGTTATATCAAACCACTGATCCCGTTACCGATTTTTGGCACTGCCCTGCCCGGCATTCATTCGGATGGGGATGCTATTCCCTACGATCGGTGAGCCATTACAGAAAAGCAGCCGCTCTCCGGATATACGGCATTTTTATCCTGCCTGCAATCTTCAAATAACAAGAGAACCAAAATGGCATCAGGCATGAAGGAGACAGAGGTCCGGATCGGACCGCACCGCATACAGAAAACGGATCTCATCCGGCTGGTCATCATCCTCTCCCTCACGATCCTGTGCATTGCCACATCCATAGTCTCCTTCTCGTCCGGAATCCTCGGCATCATCACCTCCCAGCTCTTTTTCATCCCCATTATCTATGCCGCCTATGTCTCCCCGAAAAAAGGGATATACGTTGCAACAGTATGCGCCTTCGCGTACCAGTCCATCGGGTATTTTTACAGTTACCCCAATCCTGTGGCCTTGGTCAGCATCACGGCAGAGGCGATCCTCTTCATTGTCATCGCCGCCATCATTGCGTATTTCATCGAACTCATCCATGCCGGGGAACTTAAGTACCGCACGGTCTTCGAGAATTCCCAGCTCGGGATCATCCTTTTTGATGCCACAGACTTCTCGATAAAGCAGAGCAACGAGAAGTTTTCCGCCATGCTCAATTACACGGTGGATGAAGTTGTTGCAAAATCCCTGCTCGATATCTTCCTCTCCCCGCGGGAGAAGAGCCGGTTCCTTGAGCGGATTGGAAAGGAGACGACGACCTCCGATTTCGAGACACGTTTCGCCGCAAAGGACGGCTCATCCTGCTGGGTCAACCTCTCGTGGGGCCCGATCGGCGACGGCACGATCAGCTGCTCGGTCATTAATATCAATGCACGGAAACTCGCCGAGAAGCTCAACAACGACAACATGATAAAGTACCGTCAGCTCACGGAAGGCTCCCCCACAAGCATCCTCATTGTGCAGAACGGGACCATCCGGTTTGCCAATCCCTCCTTTGTCGCGTTCGTGGGGTATTCCCTCGTGGAGATCACCGGAAAAAACCTTTCTGCGTTCATCGAACCTTCCCATCTTGATGCCTTCAACGAGTTTGCGGCAAAGTGGGCACAGAAATTCCCAACAAAGCATGCAAAGGAGTTCCGGTTCCTGACAAAGACCGGTGAGACGCGGGTGGGCTCACTCTTCACGAACCAGGTAATCCACACGGGTATCCCTGCCACCCTCATCAACATTGTCGATATAACGGAGAAACAGCGTCTCGAGGACCAGATCCACAAGGACAACGAGCGGCGGCGCGGGGTCATCGTGACTGTTGCCCACGAGCTGCGGACGCCGCTCCAGCCGATCCTCGGGTACCTCAACCTTTTGCTCTCCGATGCGGAGGGTTTCGGCATCAAGGATGACACAAAGAAGATCCTCGAGCGCTGCCTTGCCAGTGTTGACCGCGAGCGGCAGATCATCAACCAGATGCTCGATCTCTCTGTCCTTGAGAGCGGGAAGCTCCAGCTGACCTGTTCGACGTTCCCCCTTGCCCCGCTGGTCAAAAAAGTCCTCGATACCGGGGGATATGCGACCAAGGCCGAGCTTACGGTTGATATCGGGGACTCTGTCCAGATCATCGGGGACAAGGAGCGGCTCTTCTCGGTCCTTGACTCGCTCCTCTCCAATGCGGTCAACTTCTCCAAGCCCCCGCGGAAGATCGGGATCTTCTACCGCTCGGAGATCGGGGAACAGCAGCACCATATCTCGATCCGGGATAACGGTGTCGGCATCCCGCAGGACCAGTTCAGCTCGATCTTCGAACCATTCCAGCTGGCCGATGGCACCGTCCTCTCGCGGAAGTACGAGCGCCTCGGCTTGTCACTCTCGATTGCAAAGAATATCGTGCAGATGCATGGCGGCAGCATCTCGGTCGAGAGCGTGGTGAATGCCGGCAGCACGTTCACCATTCACCTGCCCAAGGAGGAAATACACCATGACGCGTAAGATTATGCTTGTTGAGGATGACCAGCCCATTCTCGATATGATGGACATCCTGCTGCGCAGGATCGGCTACGAGCCGGTGCTTATACCGGATGTGCTGGATGCGCTGGAACGCGTGAAGAGCGACCCGCCGGCCCTCATCCTGCTCGATATCATGATGACGCCAATGAACGGCTGGGAGTTTTTGGAGAAACTCCGGACCGAGTACAATATCCGCGAACTTCCCGTGATCCTCTTCACCGCATCCCCCTCGGTGGAAGAGCGGATCGCCCTGATGAAGGACCCGTACCTCGGGGTACTCCAGAAACCGGTCTCTATTCCGGAACTGAAGGCAGGACTCGAGAAGTTCCTTGGAAAACCGGAATGATCCCTCCCGCCGGCTGTGGCGGGAGGGGCAGTTCCGGAAAAAAATCTGTTACTCTGGTGTGTTTTCGGGTGAAAGCCCGGTTCCGGTATCCATTGCTTTTTTGATCTCTTCCGAGACCGCATGGCCTGCCCGGTTGATCTCCGCTGAAAGTTCATGGATCTGGGTTTCCAGGTCCCGTTTATGGTGTTCCCGCTCTACGTTCTTCATATCCTTGCCAAGTTCGTCGGACAGTTCCATGGGATCGCCAGTTCCTTTCTCAAATTTCTCTTCCGGGGCATAAAAATGATTCTTTTTTCCGCCCGTCCCCGAACGATGTTTTTTTACTGGCGCAGGCTGCACATTGCACTCCTCATAAAAATTACATAACCGGGGGCTCGCCCCGCCGGAAGAGGGGACGGATCTCCGCTGCTACCTGGTCTGTGCAGAAGACCAGGAGGGCATCGCCGCGAGCGAGGACTTCTGTGTCATTGGCGACCGTCATCATGGTGTTGTTCCGCCGCAGGCCGTAATCTGCGACACCATACCGGTTTTTCAGATCCAGGTCGCGGATTGTCCTCCCCTCCGCAGAAGAGCCCGGTTCAACCGTGAGCACGTGGATGCGCAGGGAGAGGAGGACGGTATCCATGCCCGTGGAAGGCGCCACCGCGTCCCCGTTCTTGATGAACTTGGCATAGCCCCAGTTCTGGATCTTGCTGACAATCTTTGCGATCTCGGTGTCCGGCAGCTGGTATTTTTTCAGTGCACGGGTGAAGATCTCGCGGGCGGCCTCGAACTCTTCCGAGATGACCTCGTCGGCGCCAAGGTCGAGCAGGTACTGGGCGTGGCGGACGTGCTCGGTGCGGGCGATGATGTAGATATCCGGCGACATGCGGCGGGCACGGTGGACAATCCGGGGGACCGCCTCCTGGTCCGAGACCGCGATAACGAGCGTCCGGGCGTCGCGGATGCCGGCATGCTCCAGCACTTCTTCCTGGGCCGCATCGCCGAAGATGAAGTAGGGTTTCCGTGCCGCTCTCTCCCGCCTGATGATCTCCGGTTTCATCTCGATGACCATGTAGGGGATGCCGGTGATCTCCGCGGCCCGGGCAACACTCTTTCCCGTGATGCCATAGCCCGCGATGACCATGTGGTCTTTTGGGGCTGACGGGGCGGGTTCGCTCTCCTGAGCAAACGGTGCCTCTATCTTCGCCCGGTAGGGGGCGACCCGGTACCAGAAGTCGGTGAACCGGGGCGCAGCGCTCATCATGAACGGCGTCAGCGCCATGGTGAGGATGGCTGAGGCAAGGAAGAGCTGGTAGACTTTATCCGGAATGAACCCGGACGAGAGGCCGGTCTGGGCCAGCACGAACGAGAACTCCCCGACCTGGCAGAGGGCAAAGCCGGTGAAGATACAGATCCGGGCCGGCATGCCGAGCGCTGCGGCCGCAAACGCCCCGGTCAGGATCTTGATGCCGATGATGAGCGTGACAATGACAAGGATGAGGAGGACAAAGGACGTGTCCGAGAGGATCGCGCCCGTGTTGAGGAGCATGCCGATCGAGAGGAAGAAGATGCTGGCAAAGACATCGCGGAAGGGGATGATGTGGCTGAGCGCGTCGATGTTGTAATCGGATTCGCCGATGATTAGGCCGGCAACGAATGCCCCGAGCGTGTAAGAGAGGCCGGCCTGGTTCGTGAGCCAGGCAACGATGATGCAGATAGCGGCAATCGTGATGAAGAAGAGCTCGCGGCTCTGCTGGGAGGCAATCCGGAAGAGGAGGCCGGGGATGATCCAGCGGGCGAGGATGACGACCATGACGAGGATGACGACAACCTTGACAAGCTCGAGGGGAAGGTCGGTTAAGTCCATGCCTTTGCTTCCCATGAAGACCGGCAGGATGAGCATCATGGGGATGATGGCAAGGTCCTGGAAGAGGAGGATCCCAAAGAGTGTCCGCCCCTGCAGGGTATCCACCTCGCGGCGTTCCTGGAGGATCTTCATCACGATAGCCGTGCTGGAGAGCGAGATGATGAACCCGAAGACAAGCGCCGAAGTGAACGGGACGTGGAGGGCATGCGTGACAAGGGTAACAGCGACAATGGTTGTCACGATCTGCAACAGTCCGCCGATAAGAACCGTCCGCCAGGACTTTAAGAGTTTCTCGAACGAGAACTCAAGGCCGATGGTGAAGAGCAGGAGGATGATGCCGATCTCGCCCACGGTCTCGACCGCAGCCTGGTCGGAGATGATCCCCAAGCCGTACGGGCCGGCGAGCATGCCGATGATGAGGAACCCCACGATGCTTGGGAGCCGGAACATCTGCCCCACGTAAAGCAGGAGAATGGCGATGATCCCGATGCTGACAAGGCCGAGCATGAACTCCATTACGCAGTCCTCCCCGTTTCTGGTATGCCAGAAGAATCGTTTGTCGGGAATAGTATGTGAATTGGTAGGATGGCTGAACTCATGCTGTTCGTAGGGATGCTCCTCTGCACAGGGCGTATGCTCCTTGTGCGGAAGTCGGGAAAAGAATAGTGCCCCAGGCCTGATTTGAACAGGCGACAACCAGATCTTCAGTCTGGCGCTCTCCCGGGCTGAGCTACTAGGGCAGGGATACAAATGTTGTTTCTGTTGACTAATAAATGATCTGTTCCCCCGTTGCCTCATGACCCCCGCCCCGGGCGTTCATTTTTATAGGCCCGGAAGATAGTAATAACCAATGGCGTCGCCGAACAACAGTGAAGATTCCGGCCTTGCAAACGCGATCAGGAGCCGCGCAGGACATGTCGTCCACCTTACGCATAATGATCTTGACGCAGTGGGTGCTGACGCGGTGCACCGCATGAAGTTCGGGAATGACGGTGTTTTCACCATCTGGAGTTCCGTGGGGAAGTTCGCCCTGCTCTTCTCGCTGGTCGCATCCTGTGAAGGAAAGGGCGACCTCCTCTCCATCTCCGACCTCGGGTTCCACCCTGATGCGGAGTTCATTGCAATAAAGGCGAAGAAGAACGGGTGGCTCGTGGAGTGGCGCGACCACCACCGCTGGCGGGAGGAGGAGATCGAGAAGATCGGCCGTGCGGTTTCCCTTCTCCGGGTCGACACGTCAACCTGCGGCACGGGGATTGTTGCCCGCGATCTCATGCCCGGCGATCCGGTGGCAACCGAAGTTGCCCGCGTTGTCTGCGATTACGATCTCTGGAAGCATGCCGATCCCCGTTCGGCCGTGCTCGGCCAGGTCCTCCAGCGCAAGAAGAACCGGGACCATGTCCGCGACTGCCTTGTTCAGGGGGTCTTCACGGACGAGCTGATCGGGCAAGAGTACGCGGATATCAAAAACGAGATGGAGTCGATGATGAAGCACAGCCTCCGGCAGGCAACGTTCACCGGAACAAAATACCGGATCGCCTTTGCGCCGCTGTACGGGTACCCGAGCGAGACCGCCCATTTCATCCGCGACGAGAAGAAGACCGAGATCGAGGTGATCATCGGAAAGGATGGCAAGTTCTCGATCCGGTCGGTCCCGCCGATCAGCCACCTCATTGCCCGCGAGTTCGGGGGCGGCGGGCACCCGAACGCTGCCGGTGGTTCGTTCCATTTCACGGTCGTGGAGCGCTTCACCTGGTGGCTCTTCAAGAAGAGCCGGCACTTCGATGAGCTGGTGAAGGTAGCCGAGAAGTACTGACATTCCCGATTTTCTTCTCCTTTTTTTCCACAAGCCCAAGCCTTATATCCGTTGAAAAAAATGATGAGAAAGGAATTACCATGCGAAAAATTCTTTTCAGTCTGATCCTGGTGATGATCTGGCTCTGTGTTTCTCCTGCCATGGCATCGGCGCCAATTGGGGGAACCGGCTGGCTCACGGTGAACTGCAATGTCGACGGCGCTTCGGTGTATGTCGATGGCTCGTACAAGGGGATGATCTCCGGGGGATCGCTCGATATCGAGAACGGGGCCTATGGAAGCACGTATACCGTCTCGAAGGACGGGTATTACGATGTCACGGGAGACATCAACTACGTTCCCGGCGGGGAGGCAAACCTTGAGATAACCGTAACCCTTACCACGAAACCCACCGGCAGCGGCAAGGGATGGTTTATGGTCTACTGCAATGTCGAGGGTGCCACGGTTGCATTCAATGGCATGACCAAAGGCACGATTGCCGGGGGCTCCTTCACGCAGGAAGTGTCCACCACCGGAACGCCCTATACGTCCTATGCGGTCAGCAAGAGCGGGTACGTGACCCATTCGGGGAGCATCTCCGAAATGCCGGCCGATGGCCAGACCGTCAGCCTGTATGCAACGCTGAGTCCCGTCCCGACACCCACGCCCGCGCCCATCGGCGGTGACACCGGGTACTACGAGGTGACCTGTAATGTCAATGGTGCTTCCGTATACTTCGATACATCATACAAGGGTCAAATCTCCGGCAATGCGCTGACCGTGCCGGTCTACCTGACGGGAACCCCCTACAAGACGTACCGGGTAGAGAAGAGCGGGTACGTGACCGCAAGTGGGAGCATGCCTGCCCTTCCGGCAAAAGACCAGACCGCAACGTTCCATGTAACGCTTGTCCCGGTAACTACACAGGAACCCACACCGGTCCCCACAACCGAGGCACCGCTCGGCAGCGAACACGGGTGGATCGCTGTCCATACCAATGTTGACGGGGCAACCGTCACGCTCGCAGGCTATGACATGGGCACAACAAAGAATGGTGTGCTGAAAATCCGTGTCTCGACCACCGGCACGCCCTACTCCACGTTCACGGTCTCGAAGCCGGGATACGTTACCGTTACCGGGACCATCCCCAGGAATCCCTCGGCAGGGGAGACGGTTGACGTGTATGCCACCCTGAGTGCAGAGCAGCCAACACCCGTCCCGAGCACGCAGTCCCCGGTATCCCTGCCCCTCGTTGCGGCAGGGCTCGTTGGAGCACTGGCTCTCGTGGCAGCCCGCAGGAATTAGGAAATTTCGCTCAATCCTTTTTTCACGAACGGAACAGATCCGGACGCTCTCATCTGTGGGATTGCTGAGTAGATCAGGTGATTAATAGTACTCCGGCCATCCGCTGTTTTTATCATCCCCCTTGTCCAAGGGAATCATATGAAGAAATTCATCCTTCCCATCACCCTTATCTGCCTCATGACTCTCGTAGTCATGCCGGTGCAGGCATTCACCATGCATTCGCTCTCCATAAACCTTGATCCGGCCGGTACGGCGCAGGTTGACCTGAACTACGAGCTCACGTTCCTCGAACAGGGGGCGGTCTTCTTCAAGATCGCAGACCCCGCAAGCGAACTCCAGAAAGCCTTTGACAGCGGATCCGCTGCGAAGACAACCGTGACCTCGGCGACCTCATCTTCCGCGCGTGTCCTTGTGCCAAATTTTGCGTCGGTTTCGACACAAGATGGCATTACGGTCATGAAAACACCGGCCATCTCGTTCGAGCGTGCGGAGAAGGTTTTGAAGAACTACTGGTTTGCGCCGCTCGTTTCCCCGGATTTCTCTCCCGCGGTAACAACGATAACGTTCCCGGACGGGCAGCAGGAATATTTCTACAACCAGGTCAGCATCCCGTCCGTGAAGCATGTGATGAGCGGGTAATTGTCCTGCAACATTATTGTCATAACGAGCGGGTTCCCCCCAACCCCCTCCCCTCACAACTGCCGCCACGGGCAGGCTGTTGTTCGGGCGGGGGAGTTTCGCTATCAAATTTTTTTTAAACCAGTTATTAGAAAATTTTTGCTCTATAGAATCCCTTTCTGGTTGTTATGATCGCACCCATGTGCCATCCCTGTACTCATGGGGGCAGGGGCGCAGGCGATGCCTCTGTATAACCTGAAAGGGATACTCCGACAAAGAGTTGTCTCGTAAATTAAGAAATTGAAGCCGCCGTGGGGACAGCCGCAGGCTGTGGAGAAGTGATAACTTCGACTCGCCCTTCAAGGAGGTAATTGTCGCATCAGCGAGGATTACCTGGAGAATCTCGAAAATCGCCAGACTTGAGAGATTAGAAGAACGGAGTTCTTCGAAGGCATCAGCCTTCGACTTTGGCAGCGGCCGTTCATCATAAAAGGGGGTATGGGGGCATCAGCCCCCATCTTATGAATGATGATTTCGACAGAGTAGGAACATTCTCTTATCGCACATACACCGATCGCTCCACGATATCCTTCCAGTACGCGTCGCACTCTTCCGTGCAATACCCTGCGCCGACAATCTGGTCCGGGTCGAAGTGGGTGCGGGCGAGTCTGATTGCGTTATCGTCCGGCTCGAGCAGGAAGATCCTCCTGACCGTATACTCGTTCATGAGATCGAAGAGTGTTTCCAGCCGGCCCTGCGTGATTGCAACCTGCTGCTGGTGTTCAAGGATGCCCGCAAGGATTTCGCGGTCCGGTTCGGGAGCGAAGAAGAAGGCGTTCTGTCCGGCAAGCGCTACGAGTTCCGGGTTGCCCGCCTGCTCACCGATCAGGACGTGACCCGGAACTCCCGTATCCCGCATGGCCCGCATCAGCGTGCGGTAGATCCCGCAGATCGCATCGTTCCATTCATCGGCATCGCCATAATACGCGTCCTGTATGCCGAGTGCATGCGGCGCCGGCATGGCGCACCATGCGCCCT
>Ga0302253_1002177_pt1 | contig 10117 bp, 8 predicted proteins | sample AAG_RA_Trp_MG_FD_193537 | JGI IMG/M metagenome (GOLD analysis project Ga0302253, IMG submission 193537) | Enriched activated sludge microbial communities from anaerobic digester in WTTP, New Holstein, Wisconsin, United States - AAG_RA_Trp | ecosystem: Engineered > Bioreactor > Anaerobic >... | reverse complement strand
GAATTTTTAACCGTTTTGTCGCCATGAAAACCATTTAAATAGTTTTCATGAAGCAGATATGGAAAGCAGTGGCCTGTAATGAAAAGATCTTTCGAAGTAAAAAGTGACCTGGCCGGAACCGCATGGATCCGGACCCTGTTCTCGTCACTTCCCGATCCGGACCGCGAATTCATCCTGAACGGGACAACCCACCAGGAAATAAGAACCCTTGCAGCGGGGATAAGGCGCCTCAGTGGGAGTGCGGACGGAGGCCATGATTTTCTCTGCCTGTGCTCGGAAAACAAAGCTCTCGTGGCGGCAGCTATCCTGGCCGCTCTTTCCGGCGGACCCCGTCTGGTCTTTCCCTATGCCTTTTCCCGCCAGGCCGTGGCGGATGTGCAGAAAACAATGTCCGTATCGTGCGTTCTGGCCGACGGTCCCGGGGATTTTCCTGCGGGAACGGACATCATTTTCCCGGACATGCTCGATCGGAACGATCTTCAACCCGAAGAGTTCATCGACGCCGATGAACCTTTTCTGATGCTCTTTACCGGCGGGTCGACCGGAACGCCGAAGGTCTGGGCCAAGACGCCGCGGAACATGATCGAAGAAGCCCGGTACATGTGCACGGCATTCGGAATCAAAGGGGAAGACATTTTCCTGGCAACGGTCCCGCCCCAGCATATTTACGGCCTTCTCTTTTCCGTCCTGGTTCCCCTGATCGTTTCCGCCCGCGTTCTGGATGGCATTTACGTCTTCCCACGGGAAATTCTGAAGATGGCTGCGGAATCGAAAGCAACCATTCTGATCAGCGTCCCCGCCTGTTACCGGGTTTTAAAAGGGGATTTCCTGGAGAGGCATCATCTCCGCCTGGCATTTTCATCCGCCGGACCCCTGGATGCCGCAGATGCGGATTACTTCCGGGAGAAAACGGATCTGGATATTAACGAAATTTACGGATCGACCGAAACGGGCGGTGTCGCCACCAGGCGCCGCGGCCGGGATGGAGACACACTGACGGCCCTCGATCCCGTCGAATGGCGGATTGCGGACGGGCGCCTGGTGGTCCGGTCTCCCTTTATTTCCCCTTCCTTACCGCGCAACGAGGCCGGATTTTTCGTGACCGCCGACCGTGCCGATGAAGTCGGCACGGGTCGCTTTGTCCTCCGGGGAAGGGCCGACGATGTGGTCAAAATCGGCGGGAAACGCGTCGATCTCGTCGAAATCCAGGAAAAAATAAAAAAAATCTCCGGCATAAAGGATGCGTTGGTGGTCCTTCTGCCCCGGACGAAGGGTCGCCCGACCGATCTCGCCGCCCTGGTGGTGACGGACGCCGACCCGGCGGAATTAAGGCGGGAACTGGGGACCATGGTGGAACCCTATGCCTTGCCCCGGCGGTTCGTGTTGGTGGAACGGATCCCCATGACGCCGACGGGCAAGGTCGACCGGGGGGCGATCGAGAAAATTCTCCAGCCGGGAAAATCCTGATTGCGGGGAATAGACCGAAAAACGGCCGACAGGCAAAAAACAGAACTTTATACAAATCGAAATCATTGAATAAATGTGTTATAGAATGACTTCGGCCGCACTTTAGCGGCTCACTTGCGAAGGAGGTACGGAACATGCCGTTTCAGGCTTACATGAAGGTTTGTTTCAGCGATATCGATAATGCGGGGATCGTTTACTATCCCCGCTTTGTTCACTATTTCCATGTCGCCTTGGAAGATTTCTTCTGCACGGAGCTTGGCGTTGATTACGCAACGCTTATCCGGCAGCATCGCATCGGTTTCCCGACGGTGCACCTGGAAGCGGATTTTCGAAGGAAATTGCGCTACGGCGACCACCTCACTGTGGAAGTCCGGGTGCTCAAAATAGGCAACACGTCGATTACCTGGGGTTACAAGGTTTACCGGGCCAAGGAACCGGAGCAGGTGGTTACGGAAGGACAGAACATCACCGTCTGCATGAATATGGACACATACGAAAAACAGGATTTGCCTGCCTGGCTCAGGACACTGCTGGAGAATTACCAGGAGAAATGCCATCTCCTGGAAAGCGCAGCCAATGCCCCCTGCTGCTCAAAAACCTGATGAGCGGTCAGCGGTAAAAGCGGGATTAGAATCAGCGGTCCGCGGCAGCCCCCCCTCGTCATGATTTTACTTCCTGTATTCGGCCTCGACGGCAATGGAAATGCCGCCGCGGACGGCAAAATCTGCCGTGACCTTGCAGAAACGGGGTTCCAGAACGGCCACCACATCGTCAAGAATCACATTCGTCAGGTGCTCATGAAAGGAACCCTCGTTACGGAAGGACCAGAGGTAGAGCTTCAGGGACTTTGATTCGAGGATCTTCCGGTCCGGGACATAACGGATTGAAATCTTGGCAAAATCTGGCTGACCGGTGAGAGGACACAGGGTCGTAAACTCCTCCGTTTCCATGGTTACCGTATAGTCGCGTTCGGGATGGTGGTTGGGAAAAGTTTCCAGTTTCCTGATCGGGGCGGTTTCTTTTCCCAGCAGGGTGAGGCCTTCTAGGTCCGAGGCTTGCGTTGTTTTTCCCATGATCATCCCCCTTCTCCTGTTGTGATCGGATTCTCCTCCTGGAAGCGACGGCAATCCAGAACCAAATCCCTTCGGAAAGATTTCTTCCCGTTGTTTGCTCCTTTGTTCCCGTGGGGATATAGCAGAAAAAGCGGTTTCAATAAATGAATATTTCCATCGCCGAACGAAGATAAAAAAGCAAAAACAGGCGCTGACGGCCTCTTCCGGCCGCCGTCGGGAAAAGAGAGATTTTCTTTTGTAGAAATCCTTGTTTAACCGCTGCCGATGGAGTATATACGCCCCCAAAATGACTTATTTCCAACAAGGAGAACCCCATGAGCGATTCATCAAATCTTCAGGATAAATACATCAATACAATCCGCTTTCTGGCAGCTGATGCCATCGAGAAGGCAAAATCCGGTCACCCCGGGATGCCCATGGGGGCGGCCGCAATGGCCTACACCCTGTGGATGCGCCATTTGAAACATAATCCCGCCAACCCGAAATGGCCGGACCGGGATCGCTTCGTCCTGTCGGCGGGACATGCCTCCATGCTCCTGTATACCCTGCTGCACCTGACGGGTTACGACCTGAGTCTGGACGACATTAAAGCCTTCCGCCAGTGGGAGAGTAAAACACCGGGACATCCGGAGTACCCTCAAACACCGGGTGCCGAGGTGACGACGGGTCCCCTCGGGCAGGGAATCAGCAACGCCGTCGGCATGGCCGTCGCGGAAGCGCATCTGGCAGCGAAATTCAATCGTCCCGGACATGCCATCGTCGATCACTACACTTATGCGATTGCGTCTGACGGCGACCTCATGGAAGGCGTCGCTGCGGAAGCCTGCGCCCTGGCCGGGCATCTGGGCCTGGGAAAGCTGATCGTTTTATACGATAACAACCTTGTTTCTCTCGCGGGATCGACCACCCTGACTTTTACGGAAGATCGCCAGGCACGCTTTGCGGCCTGCGGTTGGCAGGTACTGCACGTCGATGAGGGGAACAACGTCGAGGCAATCGACACCGCGATCCAGGCAGCCCAAAACGACCTGAGCCGTCCATCCTTTATCTCCGTATGCACGACCATCGGTTGCGGCGCTCCTTCCAAGGAAGGGACACCGGACGCCCACGGGTCTCCCCTGGGCCAGGAAGAGCTTTCGGCGGCAAAGGCCCGGCTCGGCTGGCCCGCCGAACCGGTCTTCTACATTCCCGAAGAGGCCCTCACCCACTACCGTGCTTCCCTGGCCAAAGGCGCTGCTTCGCAGTCGGCGTGGGAAAAGATGTTTGAAGCCTACCGGGTATCCTTCCCCGATGCGGCCGCTGAATTCGAGCGGATGATGAAGGGCGACCTCCCCGCGAATTGGGAATCGGACCTGCCCGTTTACGGTCCGGAGGCGAAACCCGCGGCGACACGGAAAACTGGCGAGATGGTCATGCAGGCCCTGGCAAAGGTCTTGCCGGAGTTGGTCGGCGGTTCCGCGGATCTGAATCCTTCGACCTTCACCTGGCTGAAGGGCTGCGGCGATTTCCAGCGGCCCGATCTTCCCCGGGAGGGGGTTCAGGGCGCCGTCGGAGGGGAATGGGGATACGGCGGACGAAACATCCATTTCGGTGTCCGGGAACATGCCATGGGGTCCATTGCAGTCGGGATGGCCCTGCACGGGGGATTGATCCCCTATACGGCAACGTTTTTCACCTTCGCCGACTACATGCGCCCCCCCATCAGGCTGGCGGCCCTCATGGGACTGCGGGTGATCTTTGTCTTCACCCATGACAGTATCGGCCTGGGCGAAGACGGCCCCACCCACCAGCCCGTGGAACATCTGATGAGTCTGCGGGTCGTCCCGAATCTGACGGTGATCCGCCCCGCCGACGCGGCGGAGACCGCCGAAGCCTGGCGGGCGGCCCTGCTTAACACGGCCGGTCCCACAGCGCTGGTGCTCACCCGCCAGAACGTATCCGCCCTGAATCGGGACATGCTCGCGCCGGCGGAGTGCCTGCGGCGGGGAGGATACATCCTGAAAGAAGCCGAAGGGGGAAATCCGGACATTATCCTCATCGGAACAGGTTCGGAAGTGGAAATCGTCCTTAAGGCTGCCGAGAAGTTGACCGACGACGGGAGGCGGGTCCGTGTCGTCTCGATGCCCAGCTGGGAGCTCTTCGACAGACAACCGGCGGCGTACCGGCAAGAGGTGCTGCCCCCGGACGTGAAAGCCCGGGTGGCGGTCGAGGCGGGTATCAGGCTGGGATGGGAGCATTACGTCGGAACGGAAGGAAAAATTGTCGGCATGAACTCCTTCGGCGCCAGTGCGCCGGCCACGGTTCTCTTCGACAAGTTCGGGATCACGGTGGAAGCCGTCGTCGCGGAGGCCAAAGCACTTCTCATATAAGCCGAGGCCGCAAAAAGCATGCATTCCGCTCCCCTGGTTCCCTCCCATGGGAGCAGGAACGTCTTCTTCTCACGACAGCATCACCCGGCAAGAGCCCTTGAAAACAGACGGCCGGCTATTCCCTGATGCGTTTATCGGCGGTTTGTTCCCTTAACGTCATTCCCAATAACAACAGGATTTCCGCTTCCCCCCGCACAACGCACGAAAGCTTCTGTATCACATCTGATTCATTGCAGATTTATATGATTTGAAAATTTTTGGTTGACCCTCCAGCACAGAACCGTTTATATACGTACCGTTATAAACGGTTGATGGAAAAAGGATTCCCCTGGCCGGGTATATGCGACATCATCGGGAATCAGGGGAAATCGGGAACTGCAGGATTGTTTTACGGCACATCACTTAAAATGAACCGAAAGGAGAACAAGATGAAAAAAACATTCATAGCCTTTTTGCTCTGCGGTTTACTGGCGGCTGGTTGCGCCGGACCTCAAACAAAGACGCAAAAGGGCGCCGTTTACGGGGCAGCCGGCGGAGCCGTTGCCGGCGCGGTTGCCGGACAGGTAATCGGTCGTGATACGAAGGGCACCCTTATCGGTGCAGCCATCGGCGCGGCTGTCGGGGGACTCGGCGGTGCCGCCGTCGGTAAAATGATGGACAATCAGGAAAAGGACATGCGTGACGCCCTGGCTACCTCCGAGGCCGCCTCTGTTTCAAGGGATGGAAACCTCCTGGCGGTAACATTCAAGGGGGATGTCACCTTCGATACCAATTCCACTGTTGTAAGGCCTGGGCTTCAATCCGAAATCACCCGGGTTGCAGGTATTCTGAAGCAATATCCCGAAACGTACATCCGTGTGGAAGGCCATACGGACAGCGTGGGTTCCGCCCAGTACAATCAGGATCTTTCGACCCGGCGCGCCAACGCCGTCAAAACTTTGCTCGTCCAGCAGGGCGTGGCCGAAAGTCGCATGGAAGTCGTCGGGTTTGGAGAGACCATGCCTGTAGCGACCAATGACACCGAGGCCGGTCGTCAAATGAACAGGCGGGTTGAGATCAAGATCGTACCGACTGCGCAATAACGAATCGACGATCTTCCTTATTCTTGAATGAACGGGACCGAAGCAAAGTCCAGGGCAGGGTGGACGGAGACCACCCTGCCCTCTTATCCGTTTGGGCAAGATGGCGACAGGTTCTCCATCACCATCAATATTTTGACGGCTTTTTCTTACTTTCCCCTTACCTTACCGGTTTCATTGTCCCGATGACATCTCTTTGAAATAGAATGTCGGCACACCTTTCACTCTTTTACAATCGCTCCGGCATGGTGCCTTTTCCATGCTTGTTTTCGTCTCGTTGCCGCATTACCTTACCGGGGGCGCTTCGCGGGACAGTCCGGTATGCGTGAACCGGGATGAATGAACCGACGAGGACAAGGCAACAAAATCAGAGTCTGCATCGATGAACGACAACCCACTGAAAAGTCTGAAGAATATTTTCGGTTACGAAACCTACCGGCCTCAGCAGCAGGAAATTATCGAAGGTCTCATCCACGGTGAGGACGCCTTTGTCCTCATGCCGACGGGAGGCGGGAAATCCCTGTGTTTTCAAATCCCTGCCCTCCATCGGCCGGGTGTCGGGATTGTCGTTTCCCCGCTCATTTCCCTGATGAAGGACCAGGTCGATGCGCTTCAGGCCTGCGGGGTAAAGGCGGCTTTTTACAATTCCTCCCTGAAGAGCAGCGAGGCCCGCCGGGTCCTGGCAATGCTCCATGGTGAAGAACTGGATCTGCTCTACATCGCCCCGGAAAGATTGACCGGCGAGGAGTTCCTCCGGCGCCTTAAGGACATCCCCATCGCCCTTTTCGCCATCGACGAGGCCCACTGTATTTCCCAGTGGGGCCATGATTTCCGGCCCGAATACAGCCGGCTTGGACGCCTGCGCAAGGTATTCCCCAAGATACCGATGATCGCCCTGACGGCGACGGCAGAATCCCATACGCGCCGGGACATCCTCGACCGGCTTAACCTCAGGCAGGCACGGTGTTATACCTCAAGCTTCGATCGCCCCAATATCTGCTATACCGTTCTCGATAAGATCAAGCCCTTTTCTCAGCTTACGGACTTTCTGCGAAACCGCTTCGGTGAGGCCGGTATCGTCTACTGTCTGAGCCGTAAACGGGTGGACGACCTGGCGGCGAAACTGAAGTCATACGGGTTCAATGCGGCCCCCTACCATGCCGGCCTGTCGACGGCCGAGAGACAGAAGGTGCAGGACGATTTCCTGCGGGACAATGTCCGGATCATGGTCGCGACGGTGGCCTTCGGCATGGGGATCGATAAATCGAACATCCGGTTCGTCGTCCATTATGACATCCCGAAAAACATCGAAAGCTACTACCAGGAAACGGGTCGCGCCGGCCGCGATGGTTTGGCGGCGGATGCCCTGCTCCTGTTCGGGTACGGCGATATCGCCATTGCCCGGAGCCTGATCGAAAACACCCACAATCCCGAGCGGAAGCGGATCGAGCTTCACAAACTGAATGCCATGGTTGCCTTTGCCGAGGCCTCCAGTTGCCGCCGCCGGATCCTGCTGGGCTATTTCGATGAACGGATGGAAGAGGACTGCGGCAATTGCGACATCTGTCTGCACCCTCCGGACATGATCGATGTAACAGAGGATGCCCGGAAAGCCCTGTCCTGTGTCTACCGGGTAAATCAGCGCTTCGGCATGGGCCATGTGATTGACGTTTTACGCGGCTCCAGGAAGGAACGGATCAGGCAACTGGGCCACGACAGTCTTTCCACCTACGGGATCGGTGCCGAAAAAAGCCAGGAGTACTGGGGGGGACTTCTACACCATCTTGTCTACGGGGGCTTTCTCCAGCAGGATGTGGGCAATTATTCGGTTCTCACTCTGACCGATGCGGCCCGGCCGGTCTTGCGGGGCGAACAGACACTGGCCATGGCGGCGCCTCGGATAAGGCACGCAGGCGCCTCGAAATCGCCCCGCCGCAAGACCGGCGATGAGGATTACGATGAGGAACTCTTCAGGAGACTCCGGGCCCTGCGGAAAACCCTGGCCGATGCCGCCGGGGTGCCGCCGTTTGTCATCTTCAGCGATATATCACTGGTCGGGATGGCCGCCGCGCTGCCCACGGACGACGAGGCCTTTCTGAACGTGCACGGCGTCGGAGCCCATAAACTCGAACGCTACGGGGCGGATTTTCTTGCCGAGATACGACGGTATCTGCGGACCAGGGAAGAACCATCATAATAGATATTATTGCCGGAGATGAATCCCCCAATGACGATTTTTCCAAGCCATCGATAACACTATATTTTTCTTCCCGAAAGAACCATTCGCAATACCATCATCGCCCTTTAAAAATTCGAAAAAAGATTCCCGAAACAAATCCAAGCCATTCCATTAATCATCCTCCCATAAATTAACAACAAAATGATGGCCCTTATTTGACCCCGGAATGACCTGGCAGTCGCGTCAGGTGAGCCTGCCAATAAGGACCATCATCTTGCCGGAGGGTTGCAATTTCATTATCCGCCGAAGATGTTATTCACCAAGACAGAAACCAAAAGCGAGATTCTTCACTTTACTGACCGGTGACACTGAGAACCTATTTCCTTTCTTTATCCTCGTGGTATTTTATGTCACGATATGCCGCACATGCTCCCGCGACCGGTCATAAGAAAGCGTCCCGAAAACGTTATGATACTGATTATATTGTTTTCTTTTCCCTTCCGCTATCCACTCATCGATATTATCGATGATATTGAGATCTTTAAGCATGTTCCCGATTTCATCCAGGGTACGTTTCCCCACCCCCCTCATGAGGAGCAACAGGTCGAGACTATCGGCAATCACATAGGGATTCAGAGGAATAAAGTTTCGCTTCAGACAGTTCAGGACCCGGGTAGACAATCCATAGTCCCATTCAGGAGAGATTTTCCTATTCTGTTCATGCACCTTGATCAGTTTATCGACATATTGCGGAGAGACGCCGCATTCCCTCGCGATTTCCCTGTGGGTTTTTCCATCCAAACGCATTCTATTGACCTTATTCAACAATTCTTTAGTTCTTTTCCCCACTTCAAAACCCCTGTGTATGTTGTTGCTCGCGTTATATATATCAATACATAGCGCTTGTCAATCTTTTTTCTTGCCCTGCTGAAGGAGAAATATATCCCCGTAAAATGTCTATAACGAAAGCGTGAGTCAGAAATCACTCCGGCAGGAGGCTGTGTCGCAATGGGTGTTTTTGTCATTTTGGCCCTCTTTTCTTGTCATTTCGACCGCGGGGAGAAATCTTAAAGTTAAATCATTTCAAGGTATAAAGATTTCTCACATCCGTTCGAAATGACACCTTTGGGCATTACGACACAGCCTCGAGCCGGGGAGGGCAAAAATGGGCATTACCCCTCTATTGCGCCTACGACCATGAATTTTTTACGTATGGAAAAAGGGGCTAAAGGATGCTAGTGCTGGCTTAGCTGAAAAATTCCAGCATCATATCGGACACGCCTTTGCGACATTGATGCCGGAAGCCGGGACAGCAACCCGGGCATTTCCCATAAAGAGGGCCTGAAGCCATGATCGAAGAGCGCTTGGTGGACATCGAAATAAAACTTGCCTATCAGGAGGAGACCATTCGTGAGTTAAACAGCGTGGTTTGCGAGCAGCAAAAGCAGATCGACCAACTGGAATCGGCCTGTAAGGCTTTTGCTGGCCGGATCAGGGACCTGTCGGAGGTCCTCGAAGGAAGGCTCCCTCTGAATGAAAAACCTCCCCATTATTAGGGGGCTCCGGTCATGATCGGCTGGGAACTGCTGGAGAGCGCCCCCGTTCCGGGAAGCGACAAGGTTATCTGTCTTTTCCGACGACGAGACGAATTCTCGATCCGGGTCGATGGTCGCGAACTCATGAACAGCCGGGTTCACGGATCGGAGGATGCCCTGGCCACCCTGGCCTGTCCGATGGTTGCGGAATGCGCCCGGATTCTCATCGGAGGGTTGGGTATGGGGTATACTCTCGCGTCGGCCCTTCATCATCTCGGCCCGGCGGTCCGGGTGGAGGTAGCGGAACTTGTGCCGGCGGTGGTGGCGTGGAACCGGGGAGTCCTGGGGGATCTGACGGGCCATCCCCTTCGGGATAAGCGGGTTGGTGTGCGGGAGGTCGATGTTGCAGAACTTT
>Ga0302253_1002174_pt1 | contig 10127 bp, 11 predicted proteins | sample AAG_RA_Trp_MG_FD_193537 | JGI IMG/M metagenome (GOLD analysis project Ga0302253, IMG submission 193537) | Enriched activated sludge microbial communities from anaerobic digester in WTTP, New Holstein, Wisconsin, United States - AAG_RA_Trp | ecosystem: Engineered > Bioreactor > Anaerobic >... | reverse complement strand
TCTTTTAAAGGTTTGTTGTTTAGGTAAATGTCTACATCAGTGTACAGGTTTTTGAATTGAAGGATGGTTGACCTGATCTGTCCTTCAATTCTCGGATTATCGCAAACTCCGCCTAGAACCATCTGTCCAGATAACTTAAGTGTGACCTTTTTGTTGCTGTCGGTAACAAGGCTGTCTACTTTTAGGTCTGACTGGTAGAGAGAGTTATATAAGCCTGATTCACCGTAGTACTGCTGTTTGACTGCAAATAGTTTTGTAAGTGCGTCGATGGCGGTACTTTGATCTTTGACAATTCCATATTTGACTTGGGCTGCAATCAGGCTGTCGCCGCAACCGATTGGGGGGCCGGATTTTCCATTGTCATCAATTGCTACAAGATAGATGCTGATGGCGTTTTCATTGATTTCTTCTGTTGACATGGATTCCGTGGATTGTTTTTTTTCTGGTTGTGTTTTTTGATTGGGCTGCTGGACAGTCCAGCTGTCTGAAGCTGATTCTTGGGGTTGTTTAATTGATGTAAATTGGCTGCATGAACTTAATAAAACAACTACTATTGCAAGTCCGCATAATAGTGATTTTTTCATTGGCTATATTTAGGGTTGTAGTTGGCGGGATCTTTTTACTCCGTGGTAGTTCCGTCAAATTCAGCTTCGTTTTTTTCAGCTTCATCTTTGGTGGAACGGACGATCTGGTCTTTATGATGTGCAGGTGAATAAATTGTGTATAGTTTCAGCTCTTCGGTGGAGGAGGTGTTGATGATGTTGTGGCTGGCTCCGCATGGTACGATAATGACGTCGCCATCGGTTAAAGCGTATTCGTTGCCATCGATGATGCATTTGCCCTGTCCCTGTTCAAAGCGGAAAAACTGGTCGTTATCAGTGTGGACTTCCATGCCGATTTCTTCGTTGGGTCGGAGGCTCATTAAAACAAGCTGGCAGTGTTTTGCGGTATAAAGGACTTTTCGGAAATTGCTGTTTTCCAGGGTATCTTTTTCAATATGGGCATGGTAACCTTTCATAAAGTTTTATGTTATAAAATAAGTTTGGTAGACGTATAATAACCGATATACAGATTTATTAAAAGATGGTTTGTGATTATTGATTTTAAGGTGTCCTTTGTATTAAGAATAAATTGTCATTTATTAATTTAGAATTTTTCAATGAATAATAGAGGTTCTTCATTGGTGATCGGATTATTGGCAGCAATTTTCATTCTGATGATGGTTGCTTTTGGCGGATGCGGAAATGATTCACAGAAAAGTTCCTCTTCGGTAACCCCGGCAGTTCAACCCCAGGATGAGCTTGGAGAACTGGACGCTTTGACTTTTGATTATTCAAATATTGAAAAAGCTCTGCCGGAAACACAAGAAACACAGCAGACCCAGGGAGTATCTCAGCAGTTTACCCAGCAGGAAACTGAACAGGTGACTCAGCAGATTCAGGAAGCGAAAATAAGTGCGGATACAAGAAAGATGTTAAGGAACAAGTCAGGGTTATATCATTTTACGGCTGAATATCCGGAAGTGACAGTGAGTGGGGTTGATAATGCCAAAGATATTACAGCGAAGATGAATGAAAATATTGTAGCCTATATGCGCAGGTGTTTTGAAAATTTTTTGGCTTTGACTGCTGGAGCTCCGGGGAATAGCAAGGACACTTTTGATAAGACGATGAATTATGCGGTTGTTTATAATTCCTCTTCTGTTATATCATTCCGTTTTGATACAGTTCAAAGAAGTGCGGGACAAATAAACAGCGATTTATTTGTTTCTTCTTTAAATCTGGATGCTAAAAGTGGGCAGGTGATTAAAGTGGGGGATTTGTTTGTAGTTGGTTCCAATTATGTGAAGGTGCTTTCAGATTATTCCCTGAAGGCAATGAAAGCGGATAAGGCGATAGCCAGCATTAATACCGGTGATGCTGATCAGGATAAGTTAATTAAGGAAGATTTGTTTGCGAAAGCACAGCCAAAGGAAGAAAATTTCCAGAATTTTAATCTTACTGGGAATTCTCTTATTATTTATTTCAGGCGGTTTGATAAGGAAAGGGTTGGAGCTTATGGTGGCGCTGACCTTTCCAATTCCGCTGCAGCTTATATTGAAATTCCCTTTGGGAAATTGAGTAAGGTTATTGATACCGGAAAACAGTTTGTTTCACTAAAATAATTCGGTGATTCAAACATTGATAGTAAGTCAAGTGCAGTCAATGTCGACAAGGAGGTGCTCAGCTTCGACAACTTCACTCCGGCTCTCGTTAGCGGTTCCTTTACCTCTGGCAGTGCAAGCGGACCAGCACCAACAAGATCGCGACGGCATACTGGACCGACTACCTGGGCTATCGCTCGGTTACCGACTACTGCGGTACGGCGGCTCCGGCATGCCAGGGCCGTTGTGGCCCGGGCTGTCCGTGCAATTCGTGGTACTGTTATAATCGGTATTACACGAAGGTTTGTTTCGACCACGACAAGTGTCTCGACTACAATCCGGGCGATGCGACCACATCGCCTACAGCTCCGAACTGTGGGGATGAATGGCTTGACGCCGCAGACGACTTCGTGGTCGGCTCCTCCAGTGGCTGGTGATGTTCCTCTCCTACGATGAGCTGGTATTGATAGTGTTTCGAGGAAACTCGCGGGCATATTCTTCCACTCATATCTGTTCCCGGCACGGATGATATCTGTGCCGGGTCCCCCTAAAAAAGTTTGCGAAGTCATTTTGATTTTGGCCAATAATAAATTATTATGAAGGCAGTATTTAATCTTAATTCCAAATTCATGCGTCCCATTTTTGTTTCGGCTGTTATGGTTTTGTCCGTTTTGATGTTTGCCTCATGTGGAGGTTCGGGGGCTCCATCAGTTTCATCTGTTTTACCTTCATCTTCTTCACAGGAGGTTGGGACTGAAGATAGCGGTAATTATAACTGGGTAATTTATGTTCAGGATTCATCGACTATTACAATGGGTGATATGAAGATGGATCTTGCGATTGATTTGAAGGCAGTTAATACTTCCGGGAATATTTACGGACAGTATATTGGTAGTGCTACCACCAAAGCTGTAAGCAGCATGACTACGGCCAAGGGGTCTCTTAATGCTCCAGTGGAAGGTAAGTCAACAAGTCTTGTTATTAATGTCAGTCCATCTGTAAGCGATGAAGATAAATTAGCTCCGTTAACATCTCCGGATCCGGATGATGATAAGCTTGCTCCGCTGGTTCCAAGTGATGATGATAAACTGGCTCCGTTGACTGGATCACAGGAAAAATCTGATTATGAGGGAAGCGGGTCGATGACTCTTCAGTCCGGGGGCACTGGGACAGTGACAGTCCGTGGGGTTTCTGTTTCAAGAGGTATTGGTAATACTTCAGTAAATCCTCTTAAAGTTTTTATAACCGGAACAACAGTGCGGCTGGAAGTTGATATCCCTGAAATAGGCGCCGTGTATTTTGATGGTTATATAAGAGGAGAAGGGAAATGATGGCAGGATTATATTAACGATCTATCCTTTCTAAGGGCCTGCCAGGTGTCTTGATAAAATTACCCAAATATGATATTTACTGTATAGATATCTTAATTTTTTCTAATGATAAAAAAGCAGGCCAGCATCACTGCACTGGTGACAGCGTTTGTAAGGGCTTATCACGTGATGCATGATGAGCCTAAAATTTTTGATGATTTTATTGCTGATCGTTTTTTTACAGATCAGGAACGTTCTTTTTTTGCGGGGAACCTGGCATTGGCACTGAAGTTTTTGGACCCGGAACTTTATTCTAAATGTGACAATGAAGAGGCGGCGATGGCTGGGTTTATGCGTGCGCATACTGCAGCGGTAACTTTGGCACGGTCAGGTTATGCGGAGGATAAATTGAAAAAGTATTATGAACAGGGGATAAGGCAATACGTTCTTTTGGGGGCAGGGATGGATACTTTTGCGTTCAGGGATTCAGGTGGCTTGGAGGGCTTGAGGATATTTGAAGTTGACTATCCGGCTACGCAGGAAATGAAATATAAGCGCTTGCTTGCGGCCGGATTGAAAGTGCCGGAAAATTTGTGTTTCGTGCCTGTGGATTTTGAAGAGGGTAATTTGGCTGAAGTATTGCAGAAATCTGGTTTCCGAACCGATGAACCAGCCTTTTTTAGCTGGCTTGGCGTGACGTATTACTTGACCATTGATGCAGTCTTTTCCACATTCGGGCAGGTGGTCAGGATTGCGGAAGATGGCAGTGCGATGACGTTTGATTATCTGGAAAAGGAGGCGTTTGATTCCGAAAAATCTTCGGACAAATTTAAACGGGTACTGTCATTTATGAAGAACACGGGGGAGCCGATGATTTCGGGGTTTGAACCGGCGGGCTTGAAATCATCATTGGCCGGGATGGGATTATTTATTGAAGATGATCTTGATTCGAAAGACATTGATAGAAAAATTATCGGGGTAAGGCATGAGGGGTATCGTGCACCCGAGTATTTTCATTTCGCGACAGGTCGCATTGATAAGAAGCAACTTAAATAAAGCCATTAAGCAAAAATTGGCTCCGCAGACTTGGCGCTATCCGAACGGTTTTTTGGGGATATATCGTTAGATAGAATATAGAAAATGCTGCCATTTACAGTATGTGAAAATTTGCAGTGCCGTATTATTTACAAAATATAAAATATGGATTAAATTGCAACATACATGTCTAAATCTTAGTTGTTATGATTTCTGTCATAATTCCGGTTTTGAATGAGGGAAAGACAATAGGTAACATCGTGAGGTTTTTAAAGGAGCAGCCGGAGGTTGGGGAGATTATTGTTGTCGATGACAAGTCGTTTGATGATACAGTGTTCGAGGCAAAGAAAGCAGGAGCCATTGTGGTAAATACGACCAAATTGGGGAAGGGGGCTTCAATGAAGGATGGTTTATTGATATCCAAGGGTGATGTGATTGTCTATCTGGACGGGGATGTTGAGAAATATGATATAGATGTAATTAAAGTCTTGACGGATCCTATTGTCAGCGACGAAGCGGATTTTGTGAAAGGGACTTTTGACAGGGAAGCCGGGCGGGTCACGGGACTTGTGGCAAAGCCTCTTTTGAGTCTTCTGGTTCCTGAGTTGACTGTTTTTAACCAGCCTTTGAGCGGTATGATTGCCGGGAGGAGGTCTTTTTTTGAGAAAATTCAGTTTGAAAACGATTACGGTGTTGATATCGGTATTTTAATAGATATGTACAATATGAAGGCACGAATAAAGGAGGTGGGTTTGGGAAGAATTGATCATAAGATGAAGTCATGGCAGCAGCTGGGTAAAATGGCTAGAGAGGTGTCCAGGGCGATTTTAAAAAGGGCTCCGTTGAACTCATATAAAAACCTGGATTATCTGGGCATTATAGACTTGCTCAGGGATCAGATGGATTATTCGGTAAAGGAAGCTTTGCTAGGCCTGAAAAAGATGGCCTTGTTTGATATGGATAATACGCTCCTGAGAGGCTCTTTTATCAATACGGCCGCGCTGAAACTTGGATTTTCGGAAAAACTGAAAAGAATTCGGGCACAGAATAATGATGAAATGGTTACGACGAAAATGGTGGCGAAGCTGCTGAAAGGTATCAGGTTAAACCAGATTATAGAAATTGCAGACCTTATACCGATGGCGGATGGTGTCGAAATAACCATCAAAAAGCTTAAAGAAAGAGGTTATGTCACGGGAATACTTTCTCATAGTTATGATTGCGTTACGGAACATATAAAAAACAAGATCGGCGCTGATTTTACACTGGCTCACGTACTTGAATTTTCTGATAGTGTCGCCACGGGTGAAGTCAATATCCCCTCGTTTTTTATTCATCGGGAGAATGGTATTTGTTCACACAATATCTGTAAGACTAATGCCATATTGGAATTGATCGCAAGATACGGGATTGCCCTCGCCAATGTTGTTATGGTGGGTGATGACGCCAGGGACGAATGCGCGATACGCCATGCCGGCATAGGCGTAGCTTTCTGTTCAAAAGAGGCGGGGTTGAATTATGCGGCGGACAGGTGCATAAAAAGGCGCACTTTGAAGCCGATTTTGGCGTTTGCTAATTGAGATTTGCTCTGTTTCCGCATGCGGCTTTTTATGGGCAAAGACTGATTTTTTTGTTATAGTTTAAGAGTAATAACTCTTTTCTTAAAGAAGCATGACATTGTTCTGGATCATCCTACTTCTCCTGCTTGGATTCGCGGCATTGATAAAGGGCGCTGAGGTTTTTGTGGATGGGGGTGCGGGGATGGCGCGAAGACTGCGCGTTTCTGATTTTTTCATCGGGGTCACCCTTGTGGCGCTCGGTACAAGCCTGCCGGAATTCATGGTCAGCCTTTTAGCCGGATTTTCCAATAACGGCCAGCTTGTCATGGGCAATATCGTAGGGAGCAATATCGCCAATATAGCTTTGATTTTGGGGATCTGTGGGATGATAATAACTGTTAAAATGCAGCCTGATAGCCTTATTAAACGCGATATCCCTTTTATAATACTTTCGGGATTCGTCCTTTTCATTTTGGGATTTGACCGTTTTTTCCAGAATCATCAGGGTACCGTTGACCGGCTGACAAGGGGCGACGGGCTTATCCTTATATCATTTCTGCTTGTATTTTTATTCTATATCTTTGGTAGTTTCAAAAGCAGTCAGTCTTTGGAGGCGGCAATTGAGGTTAAGGGTGAAATACATGCAAAAGAAAGTATGGTCTGGCTGACGATAAAGATCATCGGAGGGTTGCTGGCGGTAATCGGGGGCGGGAAACTGGTTGTGGATAATGCAGTCGGTCTGGCCGCGTACTTTGGAGTAAGCCAAAGTTTAATAGGCCTTACCATCGTGGCCATCGGGACATCTTTACCCGAAGCAGTAACCACTATTGTGGCGATTATTAAAAGAAAAGAAGAAATCGCCATCGGAAACATTATTGGCAGCAATACTTTAAATATCTTCTTTGTTTTGGGATGTGTGGTAACAGCTGCGCCGTTTGATCTTTCATCCGCCATGATGATTGATGTGGCAATCATGATCGCAATCAGCATTTTTTTATTTATCGTGGGATATTTCCGTAAAGCGATCGGCAAAGTTTCCGGGGCCTCATTCCTTGCCTGTTATCTGCTTTATATGATTTTCATCATTTTACGTAGGTAGCCTGGTTCAAGATAATGTGGTAGCATTCAAATGGTATTTTAATTGAGTCTATTTTTTAACCATAAAATTATGGATTTCTTTAAAGCCAAAACAATGCAATGGTGGGAAATTGTGCTCGTGAAAATTGCCGTGTTCTGTCTGGGAGTTGCAGCTGGAGCATATTGGGCGAATATTTTTTCTCCATATGTGCTGGTACTTGCAATAGTTGGCCTTGTTTTGGGGCTATTTATGTTTTTTTCCTGGTTTAAGAAATAGGACGTCTTTTATATTGTTTATCAATGGATGTTAAAGTTAATAGTGTGTCTGTATAGGATGGAGAAAAGACACTTAAGACGAAAATTTTTAAGAGACCATGAATTTAAACAGACGTACTTTGGAGTTTACATGCTATGAGCTGATAGTGATGTTTTTGAGATAACAAAAAAGCCTCTTATGAGGCTTTTTAATTCTGGCTCCCCAAGCTAGAGGCCATCAGAACTTTAATGATGGTTGTTTGTTAGCGTTGCTGCCCTGACAATGAGATTTTTCTTGTGGTTACGTGTTGAATTGTGTAGGTGTTTTTGCATTTTTTTTGGCAATTTAACTCTAATGACCTCTTCTTTTTGATCATATTTATAAAAAAGACTTACTCCGTTCATTGATTTATCGATTTTTTTGAATTCGTATTCTATTATTATCATGCGATATTTTCTTGTTTTAAAAGGGTGAAATTTTATTAATGTTAAATCGGTATAATTCTTTGCTGGAAGTAATATTTCGTCTGTCAGTGGAAATATATAAAATTTTAATATTTTCCCTTTTTTGGGCTGAAATCGTCTTCCAATTGTATAGTCTGATTCATTTGTTTGTTTTGTGAATTTTTTAAAATGTTTTAAGTCGTAAAGAGTATAGGAAAATAAGTGAATACATTCAGAATTCGTAAAAGTACCTTTAGATTCATTTTTCATTAACCTTTCTTGTTTGGTAGTTTTGAAATGAGAAATACCAGCCCAAAAATGTGAACTAAACTCAATAATGTTTTCTCCGTTATTAATTTTTATGTTTTTATCTTCTCCTAAAAAAGAAATTTTGTTTTTTAAGTCCGGAAAGCTAATTTTAATATATTCTTCTCCTTTACTATCCGTTAATAGACCAATTTTACAAATCCTGAATACATTGTTGTATTTATCTCTAATTATTATTCTTTGTTGTGACATAAATTGACAAAATAATATCAATAACGTTCGCAGCCAGGCGAAGTTTTTTTACCTAGGTTATCCTCTGGGCATATTATACTAAGGCAAAAACTTAGGAGAGTCGTAGCGAACTGCCTAGGTCCTGTTATGTGATGTGTGCAATTTTCTTTAATTCTTTTAATGTAACTTTTTTAGATTTAATTCTCCCGTCCTTGTTATATCCAGTAAGCGCATTAAGCGATTCATTTTCATCAATAAGTTCTAGATATTTTTTTGCCCAAGTATTTAAACTATTAAGGATATCCTGTGCTAGATCCTTTAAATCTAAAGAAAATTCTACTTTGTTATCTATTGGGTTTGTTAAAAATTTTGCCTTTTTTTTATTCATTTGGTTTGCTCTTTGAAATTTGAAACTAAAGATTTTGCCATTTAAATTAATTATTGGAGATTCGATATGGTGCAGTAAAGTTCGGATATCTATATCTATTTTAAACCATTGTTGTTGCCATATTTTTTCTGAATAGTTTTTTCCGATGATATTATCTATTGCTAAAATTTCTTCCTGTAAACTGTGGATTGTGTTTAAATAAGCTGTTAAACACGCTAAAAATAGCTGATATGGTTTATAGCTGCATATTTTCTTATTTCCTTTTTTGTTTATAATTTTTTTGCCATACTTCTGTGTCTCCCTAGCAAAAAAAATCAACTGTTGTACTCTGTTATCCAGTTGAAAAATAACTCGTAGTATAAATTCCTTTTTCTTTTCTTCCGTTAAGTCAATTTTTCGTTTATTTAGTAATTTGGGGGCAAAAGAATAAAATATTTCTAAAAACGTTACATTTTTATTTTTTTTAATAAAGCTATATGTTTCAATACTAGGAGCTATTAAATACCAAGATTTGCCAGTTTTTTCTTTTGCAGTGATTAATTTGCTCATTGCTGTTTATTTGAAAATTGCATGTGCTACATAACTTTTGTTAAAAGAAATATGCTAATTAAAGTCTACTGAAATAACTTTAGTGATAGTTTGCTTATTATCACATGTAGCCGTGATGGTATATGTTGTTGTTCCTAAACCTAAATTGTCCCAATCTTTTTTGATTCCATATTTGAAAATAGTGTTACCGTAGCTATATTTTGTTAAGGGGTAAACATCATAAACACCTTCTGCAAAGTTTCTTGCTGTAACTACAATTTTACTGCAATTTGCCGATGTTTTACCCGTAATATACGAAGGTTTATTAATATTATCGGCAAGATTTGATATTGGATCTATAGTTAAAAAAGCTGGCTGTATATTAATAACCGAATTGATGACACATGCAGTTTTATTTAGATTCACCTTGTAACCTATATTACAGTAGCAGGAGCCATCCATGCTTAGATATGAGTTAATAGGGCAATTATTGGTTATACTGGATGAAGGAGCTGTGTAATTGTATGTAGGGATATAGGAGGGAGTTGTTGGTGTTGTAGTGGTGTAAGAAGGCGTAGAAGTTGAGCTACCGCATTTACCATAGTCGATACATGAATAGTTATTCCAGATGGAACTGTCAGGGCTGGATCTGTAATGTGGTTGTACGTAGGTACCATTTTTTTTTGTATAACCATGCACATATACATCGCTAGCTTTTGTACGGTAACTGCGCGCAAAAGATGCATCTGGATTAAGGGTTAATAACGTAAAAAAGAGTATCATTAAGGTAATAATCTTTTTCATACTGTGGTGGTTAGGAATCCTGTCTTTATTTATAAACTACTTTCTTGGTTTTACCAAGTTTTTCAGTGCTCATAAATAATGAAAAT
>Ga0302253_1002172_pt1 | contig 10128 bp, 10 predicted proteins | sample AAG_RA_Trp_MG_FD_193537 | JGI IMG/M metagenome (GOLD analysis project Ga0302253, IMG submission 193537) | Enriched activated sludge microbial communities from anaerobic digester in WTTP, New Holstein, Wisconsin, United States - AAG_RA_Trp | ecosystem: Engineered > Bioreactor > Anaerobic >... | reverse complement strand
GCTCTCGGACAGGGATATCTGACCCTGAAGCGTTACGATGAGGCTGAAGCGCAATTTAAGCGCGTTATCCAGATGTCCCCGCAGGATTCCGGTGGGTACTATGCCCTCGGACAGACGTACCGGATGGCAGGACGATACGAGGAAGCGCAGGTTCAACTCGAAAAAGCCCTGAGACTTGAGAAGGACTTTGCCAATGCCCATTATGAACTGGGTATGCTCTATGCCGAACAGCAGCAAATCGCAAAGGCACAGGCAGAGCTTAATATTCTTGACGATTACAACTCTGAATTCTATGCGGATTTACAAAACACGATAACTGCGAATTCCGCTCCGAGGTTTCTCGTTGCCTACATCAACAATCTCAATCTTGCTTCCGGACCAGGCACCAAAGTTTCTTCTCTTGACCCGTCCCTGGCAACACCGGGTGCGAGCAAAAGCTATACGATGAGTTTTCTTTTTGACAAAAATATGGACGCGGCTGCTATCCAAAACATCGCCAACTGGAACATCAGCAGGTCGTCCGGTCCCGATACGGGAGGACTTTACAACTGGGGGATGAAACTCCCATCAACAGAAATAAACCTGAATCCGATGCCCGTCAGTGTGGTTTATGATCCCGAACTCCTGACCGCCAAGGTCACCTTCAAGATTACCCAGAACGCCTCCGGCGACGGCACTATCGACCTCTCACATCTGGTTTTCAAGTTCCGGGGCACAGATATTTACGGTAATGCCATGGACACAGCCAAAGACCAATACAACCGCTTTTCGAAGATCGTGTAATATTACTGTCCCTCCTCCTCACCAGTCCGTATCGCCTTTATCCAGGCGAAACCCGTATCGGTAACTTACTGAATATAAAAATGGATTCTCAGACGAACTGATTCCGCACAGCATGACGACAGAAAATCATTTCATGCTGGACCAGGAAGCAGCATGCAGACATCCGTCAAGATGTGAGGTGTTGGAAACGGACTCCGGAACGGAAAGGCAGTGTCTGGGGCATCAAACGGAAAATCTCATCAATTCAACATGTCTTAACGGTTAGATTCTTCGCTTTGCTCAGACATAATGTCAAAAAAAAGACTGAAAGACCTCATTCCGAGGCGAGGGACTACTTCAGAAAATTCAGGATTGAATTTTCCCCCAACTTGGACGCCAGGGCATAGGTCGACTGCAGAGCAGTCTCTTTCATGGATAAAAGCATGCCCAGCTCTGTAACATTGGCGTTTTCCGTATTGGCCGCGATATTGGTAACATTCTGGTCCAAGCGGTTAAGACTGTTCTTAGCCATGTCCAGCCGATATTGTTTCGTTGAACATAGAGAAACCCCGAGTTCCAGCTGCTCGCGCGCGTTCGCCAAATCATCAACCAACGCGTCCACTCCCGCGACATCATTGCTCTCCATGGCCGTAATCAAATCCGACAGGACCTGAAATACATCGACACCCGTCCCACCCTTGGGAACGAAAAGCCCTTCTCCGGGGGTGCTGTAATTCGCAGTATTATCAGGGCCGATCGGCAGAGAAAGGGACTGGCCATCCCCTCTGTAATAACCCTCAGCATAGGCTTTGACATAAAACACGTCATTCGTGCCGACCGCTTGACCGCTTTGAAATGCCAGTGTCAGGTCATCCGAAGGATCCGCCGGTGTTCCATTTGCATCCAGGAGAATGGAATCACCCCCGCTCCAGGTATTGGAGGGAGCACTCCAGGTCTTGCCGCCGTCCGTGGAGAGCTGATAAGACGCGCTTCCGACGGCCCCGCTTCCCGTCATCCTGACGACATAGGTTTTGTTGGCCGTTCCCGTGTAGGTTCCGTTCACCGCAAGGGTACCCCCGTAGACATTCTTTGCCCCCTTGCCGGCTTCAGTATGCGCACTCTGCAGGGTATTTGAAAAGGGTTCCGTACCGACCAGGGACCCGGAAAACAGATAACTTCCCCCCAGGGAGTAGTTGGCAAGAGAATGGATCTGATCTCGTATTTCCCGCACCTGGCCGGCTGAAATGAGCTTGCCGGAGTCGGTTTCCGTGCCATAATTACGGGCGGCAGCCTGTACCTGCGACAGGAGATCCATGATGCCGGTCAAGGTTTTTTCCGTTGCAGAAATCCAGGTTGTTCCCCGCTCAATATTGCTCCGGTACTGCTCGATGGTGGCCAGTGTCTGCCTGCAATCCAGAACTTTCATCATCCCTGCCGGATCGTCTGAAGGGCGGTTGATCCGCTTCTGGGTTGCCAGCTTTTCCAGCAGTTCATTATAGTCTTTCTGAAGGCCATTCAAGTTTTTGATCGCCAAAGAATACTTCATGTTATCCGTTACTCGCATAATCTTCCGCCCTTCACATTTTCCCGACCAATGTTGGCATGACCCTCTTATTGATGGATGCTCATCAGGGTGTCGAGCATCTCGTCGACGACAGAGCAAAGCTTGCCTGCCGCATTATATCCGAGCTGATATTTGATCAGCTTCACCATCTCCTCGTCGACGGATACCCCCGAAATGGATTCCCGCAAATTGGTCAGGTGTTCCATGATATTATTCTGATGCTCCACGGACCAGTTACAGTTGGCTACGTCCTGCCCGATCTGGCCGACAATCGAGGTATAATAATCACCGAATGTCGATAGACCGCCGTTCAGCAACTGTTTTTGTCCCAACTCGCTGAGCTTAAGGGCATTGTCTCCGTCTCCCAAGACCGTCGAAGACGCGGCAATCCGGTTGATATCCCCGGAGATCTCCGCATTGACCCGCATATCTTCCGCCTTGGTCACAGGGTCAAAGAAATTGATCCCCGTATTCCGGTAACGGTCAAATCCGGCCCGATGGACCGCATTCACTTCGTCGGCAATCCCCTTTGCCAGGGTATCGAGAAAGCCCAGGTACCGGGGGATAATCTCCTCCCTGACATCGAGCAATGCCCCCAGTTTCCCCTGTTTTATGCTATTTGTTATGGCTTCACCCGGTTGATCGGTAAAAACAATATCGGAGACGGATGGATCGGTGCTACGGGATTCAAGGGCCAGACTTCTCGTCATCGTACCGTCTACCAGCAATCCTCCGTCGGACAGGAAGACCTTGATGCTGCCGTCACGACCTTCAACGGTATTGATATCGATCAGATTGCCGAGCGATTTAAGGAGTTCCGTCCGGTTATCCAGCATCACATTTGCATTCCCCTGGGTCGAGCCGGCCCCGATAATCTGTTCGTTCAAATCCCCTATGGCCGACACAATCGAATTGATCTGCGTCACAACCGAAGAAATTTCCTGCTCCGTATTCGATCTGATATCCTTTAATCCGGCACTCATATCCCTGAACATGGCGGCAAGACTTTCGGCGGTGTTGAGAACAGCAGATCGTTGCACCTGTCCATCCGGATCTCCCGATAAATCTTCCCAGTTCCCCCAGAACCGGCCGAGGAGTTCCGCAAACCCGCCACCTTTGCTTTCATCAAAAATCGTCTCCACGTTGGATAGAATACCCGCCTTCGTCTCCTGATATCCAACCAGCTGACTCTGCTGAATGATCTGAGATTCCAGATAATTATCATACACCCTTTCGATACCGCTCACATCGACCCCGATTTGCAGGACCCCACTCCTGACATCCATGACACCGGTCGAATTGAAAATGGCCGTCTGCCGCGAGTATCCCGGCGTGTTGACATTGGCGATATTCGAACCCGTTACATCGATGGCCAATTGGTGACTTAACAGGGATTCCTTTGCCGTATTGAGGAGTGCACTGATTGCCATAAACTTATCCTTCCTGGTGGATTAACGTTCCCTGAACCGCGTTTGTACTGAACCGGCCGGTTTTCTGATAATTCATCGCCGGTGAAATCATGCTTCGTATCAACTGCAGAGCCCCCTGGGTATCCGCCAGGGCGGCATGGATCAATTCCCGGTTGCGTCGGTTATGGGTCCGGATGGTATTCACCAGGTGCGGCAGGGTCTGCTGATAATTTTTCAATCGTTTCGCCGCGGCCTCATCCGGGGCCGCCGTCGCCAGAAAAGAAAGAGTCATTTTTTGATGTTCCCCTCCGGCAATGACGCGAATCTGCTCAATGATGTCCCGGCGGGCGGCATCATTTTCCTTTTCCTTCAGGATAAGCGATTCCTTGCGGGCGTTCGTATCCTCGATGGCCTCGGTCGATGCCTGGGTCAGGGCCACTCGCTCTTCCTCCAGAAGCTGGAGCAGGGACTGCTGAACCGACCATTCGTGGTCCAGATTGGCGAGAAGACGGTTATAGAGGAATCCCAGTTTCTCTCCGGCTTCTCCTTCGGTGGTTTGTGTGCTGAATTTCTGATCCATGATTGATCATCCTTTTAACTGATAACGTGTCGACAGACACGTCTCCCGGGCTGAATCCATCGCAGGATGATGACACATGGCATAGAGGGGAACAAAATACGACAGGCGAGTATGAAAGACATACTCCAATATAGGGCGGGTCCGTTTCGCGATATTACGCGAAAATGTCGAGGAGTGATTCTCCCACGATTTTCCCGGCGATCTGTTCCCCGCTCACGTTATATGTTCCCGCCTCTATCCGGTTTTTCAACTCCTGGACTTTTTCTTCCCGGATATCCGGAACGCCCGCCAGGGCATTCTTGATCGAATGAACATCCCGTGCCTTCGTGGAAAGATCAACCTTTTCTTCAGGAGCGGCGACTCCGCCAACCGACTGAACCGTCTCTTGTCGCAGACCGTCATTCTTCTGGTACTGCTGAATCATCTGGGCAGTCGTATCGTTGATACCGGAAATCTTCACCTCTGTTTTCTCCTTTTATATGATCTTTACCACTATTATCGGCAATATCAAAAAAAACTTTAATTCCCCTGTGATAAAACGTCCGGCGTCTTCTGTTGCGTTGCCGGAGTAACGGCGTCTTTGTCGTCTTTCAGGACCTTTCCGGCCAGCTGGCGGTACAGCATTTCTTTCAATCCCAGTCCATTGCCCCGTTTGGAGAGCTCCTCGGCAACTTTCTGGTCCATCATCATGTTATAGGTTTCCTTGCCGGGAAATCGGTCCGTCAGTCCCGAGGAGGGAACCGTATCGCGCATCGATTTGAAGAGATAATAGGTGAAGATGGCCTCAAAATCGGCGCATGATTTACGCAGCTGCTTCTCCTGTTCGGCCCGGATGGCCTCTTTACCGTCTACTCCGGCCGAAGGTGTTGATGTGATTACCGGTATCCCGCTTTTGATCGCGTTGTTCATTCCCTGACCATCCATCTGATTGCAGCTGATTGCATCAGCCCCCGTTAAATAATTTTCAGATCCGCCTGAAGGGCACCGGCAGCCTTGATCGTCTGAAGAATCGTGATCAGGTCCCGGGGCGTGACCCCGATCGCATTGAGGGCCTTCACCACATCCTGAATCGTCACGCCTTTAGGAACGACCATGAGTTGTTTTTTTTCTTCGGCCACACCGACCTGCTTTTCAGGCGTGACAACCGTCTGGCCGCCGGAGGCGACAAGAACCCCTGTTTTTCTATCCTTGACAGCGCGTGCCCCCGGTGCCGCAGCCGGTGCAAAAGGCAGGGGCTGGGATACCTTGTAATCCTCCCGGATCTGGATACTCAGGTTGCCATGGGAAACGGCCACCGTCGATATCCGGACATTTTCCCCCATGACAACGGTCCCCGTTTTCTCATTCATGACAACCACTGCGGGACCATCGACAGGCACCTCCAGGTTTTCGATCCGGGGCAGAATATCGACAACGCTCCCCTCGGCGCCGGGCAAAAGGACGACGGTGACAACACGGCCGTCCATCTGCTTGACTTCCACCCCATCCAGAACGGAATTGACCGCATCGGCCAGTCTTCTGGCCGTGGTGAAATCAGGTTGCTGGAGTTGAATGGTCAGGACACGACGCGTATCCAGATCGTACTTCAATTCTTTCTCAATGAAAGCGCCATTGGCAATACGCCCCGCGTTGGGGTGATTCTTAACAGCGCTGGCATTGCCTCCACCTGCCGTAAATCCGCCGAGGGTGATTGCGCCCTGGGCCACGGCATAGACTTCACCGTCTGCGCCTCTCAGGGGAGTCATCAGCAGAGTGCCGCCCAAAAGGCTGTCGGCATCGCCGATGGACGAAACGGTCACATCGATTTTCGTGCCCACCTTGGCAAAAGGCGGCATGGAGGCCGTGACCATAACGGCAGCCGCATTGTCCGACTTGATATTTTTATCCTTCGTGGACAGTCCCTGCCGGCTGAGCATATTGGCCAGGGTTTCCTTCGTGAAGCCGTTTTTAACGTCATCGCCCGTTCCGGCCAAACCGACCACCAGGCCGTAACCGATTAGCTGGTTGTCCCGGACACCGTTGAAATCGGCAATATCCTTGATCCGTGCCGCATCTGCCGGCAGCAGGCCGACCGCCAGAAAGATGACAACAGCCAGGGCAAATCCCCCAATTTTTTGAATGGTCTTTTCCATTTTAACCCCACAATACCGAAGCCGGCGCACCATAACAATCAGAACGGCCACACCCAGTCCACGACGCGGGTCATCCATCCCGGCCTGAGCTTGTCGTTGACGATTCCCTTTCCCGTGTAGAGGATCCGTGCGTCCGAAATATACTGGGAGGCGATGAGATTGTCCGACGTAATGTCATCGGGACGGATGATTCCGGAAATAACGATGAACTGATCTTCCGCGTTGACCGTAACCTGACGCCTTCCTTCGATCATCAGGTTACCGTTTTCCATGACCCGGATAACCCGGGCCGTGATCCTCGCAACCAGTGTGTTTCCGCGGCTCGTATTTCCCGCGCCCTTTAAGCTGTTGGAAGAGGAACCGCCGACCTTGATTTCTCCGCCCATGTTTTCATTCCGCTCCAGGATGGAGGTCTCCAAACCAAGCAGTGCCGTGATTCTGGCATCGGTGGACGAATTCCGGCTCGTATCCGTTCCCGCCTTGTTGCTTCCCGTCGAAGACTCCGAAACGATAATGGTGACAATATCCCCGATACTCCGGGCCTTACGGTCCACGAACAGTGAATTCTGTGCACTCTCACCCCGCCAGATGGACCCCATCTGGGGCTCCGTTCTCTGTACGGGCGGAGGAACGTAAACGTCTTCCTTCACCGTTTCCTGTATGGGAATACATGAAACAAGGAGTAAAAAAAGACCCGGATAAAGAAAGTATTTTATTTTTTTCATTGTCTTTCTGCCTGATAACCGCTTAGAACGATTCAACTCTGACGAACGCCTCGCCTTCCACTTTCGCAAAGATAACCTTTTGCGAGGAGAGGTTTTTCACCCGGATTCTCTGCCGTTCGACCCCTTCCTCCTCCGCGACCCCCACGGCCATCACACTCATTTGTCCATCATCAAGCACAATTCGTACCATCTCCCCTTTTTTAACCAGGACGGGTTCCTTGATCATGGATCGCTTGATTTCCCGGTCCGGACCGACATCTGCAACCAGCCGCTTACCGACGATTTCGCCGGCATCGGCAATGGATTTCAAGGAGGGGTTGCGGACCCACCGCTTCATCACCTGGATGTCGTTCGGCTCGAGGATGGCGTTCCGCTTGATAACCCTGGCACTGGCCAGGTAATTTTCCCGGATTTCAATGTCCGCCCGGACCGGGTATTTTGCAACCTGAATTCCGTCATCAAAAAAACGGACCATAAAATGGCAGTTCCCGATCATGGCTTCCTTGCCGCTCCGGGAAATATCATAGGAAATATTTTCCCCCTTCAGGTTCACCCGGGATATTTTTGCAGGAAATTCGATCCGGATGTCATCCGCCTCCCAGGAAGAATGCTCCCGCACGTATTGCGTGATCAGCTCGGCCAGATCGTAAGAATGCGCTTTTCCGGCGGATGCCGCCGTCATGGCGGGGAAAAGCAGCACCATGATTCCAAACAGGGCGGTTAAGCAAAAGATTCGTCTTATCATGAATAGACCCTTCAAAGGACTACCTCTTCAGATTGCTGATGATCTGCAGCATGCTGTCGGCCGTCTGTATTGCCTTAGAATTGATTTCATAGGCCCGCTGACCGGTGATCATCTTGATCATTTCCTCGATGACGCTCACGTTGGACATTTCCAGGTAATTCTGGGTGACGGTTCCCAGCCCCTCCTCTCCGGGATTGCCGGTAATCGGTTCTCCGGAACCTTCCGTCTTGTTGTACAGATTCCGTCCCATGCTGGTCAGGCCGGCCGGATTGATGAACTTGGCCAGCTCGATACGTCCCGTTGCCAGGACATTACCGGCTTCATCTGCCGCTGTCCAGGTCCCGCCCTTGTCTACTGTGAATGTCACCGTTTCCTGTGGAACCGAGATCTCGGGTATAATCTTTAATCCTTCAGAATTGCAGAGGAATCCATCCTTGTCGATTTTGAAATTACCCGCCCGGGTATAGTAAGTGGTCCCATTGTCATCGACCTGGAAAAAGCCGTCTCCCTCGATAGCCAGATCGAAGGCATTGCCTGTCAGCTGATAATCGCCCTGAGTGAACACTTTCTGGATCCCGACGGGTTTAACGCCCATACCGACTTCGATCCCCACGGGAGTCTGATTTCCATCGGACGTTTCTGACCCCGCTTTCGCATAAATCTGGTACATGAGATCCTGAAATTCCGCCCGGGAACGTTTGAATCCGATGGTATTGACGTTGGCCAGGTTATTGGCCACGACATCCTGATCCAGTTGCTGCGCCTCCATTCCGGTTGCCGCCGTATATAAAGCCCTTATCATCACTGCCTCCTTGAATCTTTAAGCCAGCCGGCCTACGCGGCTGACCGCCAATCGGTCCTGTTCGGATATGGTGTGAATCGCCTTCTGATAAAGTTCAAATGTGCGCTGAACATCGATCATCTGGATCATCTCCTTTGCGGCGGATGCATTCGACATCTCCAGGAACCCGGACTGGATGTTTTTCTGCTCCGGATCCATTACTTTCCGGCCCGCCTGGCCAGCATCCACGAACAGCCCGTTCGCCGACCGCTTCAACTTGTCCGGATCGGCAAAGGTAACAACCTTTAGCGTCGCCACTTCAACCCCATCTGCTTCATTTCCGTATACTTTGATCATCCCGCTCTTGGCAATCTGAACGCCGGTTGCGGTATCGTCTCCGGCAATGGTAATCTTGCCGGACTCTCCCATCACCGCATTTCCCAACCGATCCATCAGTATCCCGTCAGGACCGATGGTGAAATTTCCCGCCCTGGTATAGGCCGGTCCTATCGGTGTTTCCACCTCGAAGAACCCTTCGCCCTGAAGGGCCACGTCGAGGTTGTTTCCCGTTTTTTCCATGACACCCTGTGAAAAATCGACATAGACCGAAGCGGCAATCTGGGGAGTCTGATCATCTGTCGGATCGGATATGTTGCCGCCGACAGAGGCTTTGATATGCTCGGTCTTGTAGCCGGGGGTGCCGGCATTGGCAATGTTGTTGGAAACCAGATCCAGCTGATTCACTTTCACGGAAGCAACACCGGCGATATCGTTGATCGTATAGGACATGATGTATGAAACCTCCCCTATCGGGTTTTACTCATGGAAAGCAAGTCGCGTACCAATCGAAAAAATAACTTGATTCAAAACGTTTTTGGAAAACAGGAGCAGAAGAAAAGGGGCTCTCTTGCATAACCGGAAAAGGGGTGACCCGCGGGAAGACCGCCGGCAAAGGGCCTTGGAACAGACACCGTCAAAATATTGTCCATCCATGGAAACAGAAAGAAGGCATGCCGCTTCTTTCATCTGCTTCAATCGAACGACTCGGATACGGCAAAGAATGAATTAAAAGGAGGAAAAATTTTCCCGTTCAGGGACGGGAAGGCCCGCCTGGGGAGGGGTCGGTATTCAGTTTATAGACAAAAGCGAGAATCTCGGCAACGGCGCGATAGACGTTGACAGGGATCTGCTCGTCGATATCGAGCCGGCTTAAAATCTCTACAAGTCCGGGATCGTTCTTGATGGGGATATCGTGTTCCTTCGCCAGTTCGATAATCTTATCGGCAACATATCCGCTTCCCTTGGCGGTGACACGCGGCGCTGCATCCTTCAGCGGATCGTATTGGATGGCTGCGGCAACGGTTCTTTTCCTGTCCTTTTTCATTTCGCGATTCTTCTTCCGGTTCAATATCGGGAATTCAACCCCGCCG
>Ga0302253_1002170_pt1 | contig 10142 bp, 6 predicted proteins | sample AAG_RA_Trp_MG_FD_193537 | JGI IMG/M metagenome (GOLD analysis project Ga0302253, IMG submission 193537) | Enriched activated sludge microbial communities from anaerobic digester in WTTP, New Holstein, Wisconsin, United States - AAG_RA_Trp | ecosystem: Engineered > Bioreactor > Anaerobic >... | reverse complement strand
GAGAGTCTAAATATGATATATTTAGGGGCAAAGGAACTCGTCATGAGTTATTGGGACGTCTTTTAGATCGGATGATATGTCAGTTATCCGATCGAATATCAAGCATGGATAGTGTCATTTCTGAAATTGACCGGATCAGGGATTGGGATTTTCAGCCAACCGCACCATTAACACAGAGGGCAGAGTCAATTTTAGCAAATTTCATTGAGCGCGAACGGGGGGTCAAATCGATAGACGATCGGAATCGTCTTATAAACGAGAAGCATTCCGAATTGTTTAATGGCTTTCGCGCTAGCTTTTGCCAATGGATCGATGAACAAATCAAAGGGCTGTCAAAAGCGCTTACCCATAGTGGAATATTGAATATTTCACCAGTAGATCCTCGTGCAAGTGATGCAATAATGGCCGCTATTGAAAACAATAGGAGAGAAATGTGGAGTCGATGTTTTCATAATTGGAGTGGCGTACAATATTGTTTTGGAGAAGGTTTAAATATCACCAGCGGTCGTGGTTTTTCAAAACAGCAGAATCTTGTTTTTTGTCTGTATAAACCGTACTCATTCACAGCAGGTTACCATCTACACTCTGTTGAAGATTCTGATCGTTCCGTAATCTTTATCCCATATTATCACGAGAGCAATACTTTTCATGGGTTCTTTAATAAGCGTGGATCTTCAAAAAACATTGGAAACATGAGTAAGAGTTTCTTTGGAGAAGACCTGACACTTTTTTTAGTTTCTTCTGTTGGCAGTTGGCCAGAGGCAGCAAATTTATATAAAGCTGTTATTGATGAATCAGTTGAAATATTCCTTGAGTTTCTCGAAAACAAAAACCGAACCGGCGGTTGGAGTATTGGTCCATAAACTACAAAGGATTCCGCTCATATAATCTTATTTTCTCTTAACCACTTCAACTGCTCGACAGAAAATTCACAAGCATCTTTAATTGACGCCGGGATCTTCACTGAACCCCGTTTCGCAGAAGGGAAGGAGATATCCCAATCAAAACCACTTGCCGAAAGCTCTTGTGTTTTTAATAGCTCCAGAGCTTTCTCTTGCCCTTCTGAACCCGCTTTATCGTGGTCATACCAGACCAGGAACGATACGTCGCCCAACATTTCTTTTATAAGCTTGAGTCTCGGGATTTGTTCTTCAGCCAGATACGACCCGAAAGTAGCTATTACATTTTTAATTCCGGCCTCAACAAGCTTTGCAACATCGAAGCAGCCCTCGACAATCAAAATCTTACCAGATTTAACAGCTTGGTCGATCGCTTCCGGATCCAGAAGTGCTTTGTCTATATTGTAAACCTCAAGCGTCTTTATAAACCCCTTGTAAGGCTTCCATTTTCCGCCCACAGCCTCTTGTTCTTCATTTGTGGCTCTACCCACATGAGTGAGTATTACCGGGCTTAAATCGCCGTTATTTTGAACCTGGACACCGCGGACTTGAAAGATGATCCGATCCTTCATTTCTCCTTTGGCATTTTCCAAATACCCACAGCCAAGATATTTGCAGGTTTTTTCTGAAATCCCTCGACGGACAAATTCCGGATGTTCGCCCAATTGCGTAAGAACCGGCACCAAGTTTTGTCTTATCGGCTTATTCTCAAGCTTTGTTTCCTCGATCTTCTCTTTAAGATGTTCTATTTGAGCAGCTATTTTTTTTTCTTCACTTCTGTCTTCAGATCCGGAGAGCGAACTGACATTATTTTCTAAAAGCCACCGGCCAGCTTCATAACAGTTGATTGTTTGACCCATCCGATGCCGGAAGTATGCTTGAACGAGCTCTATCGGCCCTCCTTTTTCTTTTGTAGAAAAACAGTAAAATCCATTATCGTTTATGTGAAAGCTCGGTTTGGTTTCCTCGGTGAAAGGGGACTTAGCCCACCAATCATTTTCAGTGCTTTTCTTGGGATCTTTTTCGAGATTCAGAACATCGAACAGCCTTTTCCAATCCGTGTTATTCCGGATTTCTCGAAGTGCTTCATTGTCTATTTGCTTGTTTGCTTGCATAGCTTTTCGATAGTTGGCTCCGCAGAGATTATAAGGTATCTTGACCAAAGAGAAAAGCAGAAGACGGCAGAGCCGGACAAGACCAGCAGAGCTGTTACTGCAAAGCAGCAGAAAGACCCAGCAGAGCAGGGGAGAGGTGATCTCCTGCAAAGCAGGAGGCAAGATTGCAAATCCGTAACGGATTCGCCGGAGCAACGCTCCTAATCTTGCTAGGGGGCAATCCCACCTAGAACCCCCAAGAAGTGAAGAAGTATCTATGCAAAGCATATCAAAAAAAGAAGAGAGAAAAGCTTATCGAAAAAATCACGATGCCAGTTATTACCGGCACGTGACAAAGCGAGTGAACTGCACTTTTTCGCGCGAAGAATACGAGCTGCTTTCAAATGCAGCGCGAAGGCATGGATTTAAACCCACGCCATTCACGAAGAAAGCCGTGATCGCTTATTTGAATCGAGAAGTTTTCCCATCTCAAAAGAGCCGAGCAGATCTCCAGGAGATAATCTATCTTTTGAGAAACGCCGGAAACAACTTGAATCAACTTGCAGCGAGAGCCAACAAGCTCAAGAAAGCTACCATTTTTGATCTTGGCAAAGCCAAGAAGATACTTGTAAGTCTTGAGGCTGAAATAAAAAGCGCGCTATTTAACCGCAGACGCACACATGATATTGAAATCGATGACGCGAAAATCGGAGAGCTTCGTGCAGATAGTCCAATACATAGATAAGTCGGCTGACAAAAGATTTAATCCGATCTTGCACAACCTGAAAACGGCACGAGCTGAAGTGAAGGAAATAATAAATGAGTTCAAAGAAAACGCCCAGCATTGCCCAGCCAGGCGGAACGGAGTTGTTTTATATCACGAAGTCCTTGCAATATCCGGGAGAGACAAGAGAAAGGTATCGCCGGATCTTCTCGAAGATTTAGGACGGAAGTATCTTGAATTAAGGGCAGGACAGGCGCTTGCTTACGGAGCAGTCCACTTTGACCACGCCAACCCACACATTCACTTTGTTATTTCCGGCAACCTGATTGAAAGCCCCAAAAAGCTTAGATTGAGCAAACGAGACTTTAACCGAGTCAAGATCGAACTGGAGAGATATCAGCGGGAGCGATATCCTTTTTTAAAACACTCCGTGGTTTTTGATAGCCAGGCTCGCAGCAAGCAAAGCTTTTCAAACCCAAAAGAGGATGAAAGAAAAAAACGCTTAGAGAAGCAGGGGAGAGCAGCTCCAAGCCGAAAGGACAGAGCCAGAGACCGTTTTTTGGCTTGCCTGACAGCTTCAAAACCGGAGATCTTTGATATTAAATTACAAGCAAGTAATCTTCAGGTTTATGTAAGAGGGGAGACGATCGGCATCTTGGACATCGAGACCGGAACAAAGTACCGGCTGGAGAGGTTGGGAATTCTTGATGAATACCGCGATGCCTGGAGGCGATGGACTTTATCTGAATCCAGAGTTCAAGAAATCGAGAGCCTGGAGAGCGGGAAGCTTCTGAAGAAGTGGAAAGAATACGGTTTCAAAAATGACATCAGGGAAGTATTATGCCCGGATGAAGACCGGGAGACGCGACGTGAGGAGATCAGACATATTCAAGCCAACAAACGTCGAAAGAACCGAGCCTATGATTTCGAGTCTTCAGGCCAGAAGTTTTGAAACAAACACGGATTCAGTTAGAATGGGCTTTGTTTTGAATGTAATGCAAAGAGAATTTATAAATAGAAACCCCTATGAAAAAAGCGAGAGCAAAAAAAATGAACGAAGGAAGTCTTAATATAAAAGAACTTCAACTAAAAAAGCTTCAAGCATTTTTTCCTGAGACAATTACGGAAGGTAAAGTTGACTGGGAAAAATTCCAATCAACTCTCGGGGAAGATGTTTCCTTCACTAATGAGCGCTATGTTTTAAATTGGGCAGGGAAGTCAGATGCATTTAGAGCCATCCAAACCCCCAGCACCGCTACCCTGGTTCCAGGGAAAAGTGATTCGATAAATTTTGAAGCAAGCCCAAATCTATTCATTGAAGGGGAGAATCTTGAGACACTGAAAATTATCCAGAGATCTTATTACGGAAAAGTAAAGATGATCTATATCGACCCACCCTACAACACAGGGAATGACAGCTTCATCTATCCCGACAAGTTCTCAGAGACCAAAGAAGAATACCTCAAGCGAATCGGCAGCAAGGATGAAAACGGGTATTTAACCCGAGAAGGTTTTTTTAGAAAGAATGCTAAGGATAACGGACAGTATCATTCAAATTGGCTCTCGATGATGTACCCTCGTCTTTTCTTAGCAAGGAATCTCTTAAAAGATGATGGAGTAATTTTTGTTTCTATAGATGACAATGAAGTGCACAATTTGAGACTTTTAATGAATGAGATATTTGGAGAAGAAAATTTTATTGCTACTGTGATCTGGAAAAAGAAATATAGTCCACAAAACGATGCCACCTATTTTTCCGATATGCACGATTATATTCTATGTTATGCGAAGCAAAAAAAACAGAATATCAATGATGATTCGGGTTGGGCATTGACCCTACTACCAAGAACAGAAAAACAAAACGAAAGGTACTGCAATCCTGATAATGATTTAAGAGGAAACTGGAAACCAGGAGACATGTTAGTAAAAACATACTCTGAAAGTTATGATTACGAAATTATTACTCCTGCTGGAAGGAAAGTGCGCCCTCCAAAGGGACGTTGTTGGCGATTTTCACGACAAAAATATGAAGACATGCTTAAGGATAATCGAATTTGGTTTGGTAAGGATGGTAATTCAATTCCAGCCATCAAAAGGTTCTTATCGGAAGTGAGACAAGGGGTGGTTCCGAGTACTATCTGGGAAAGAGAAGAAGTAGGCGACAATCAAGAAGCTGCAGAAGAGATAAAATCCTTGTTCGGAGGTCTCATTTTTGATACTCCCAAGCCAGTTCGATTGATCTCAAGATTACTTCAAATCTCGACTTCTAATAAATCAAGCGACATCATTCTTGATTTTTTTTCGGGTTCCGCAACCACAGCACAGGCTGTTTTTGAAACCAATAAAAATGACGACGGTAATCGCAGCTTTATCTGTGTCCAAATACCAGAGACCATTTCTGAAGGGACTGAAGCATATAAATCAGGCTTTAGAACGATCGCAGATATTGGGAAAACAAGAATAAAAAATGTTTTGCGTCAATATGAGGATAAGGCGAAACGTAATCCTGGTCTTTTTAAGGAAGGAGTCTCGGTTGACTTAGGTTTTAAGTTTTTCAGACTCCGCGCTTCAAATTTCAAAACATGGAGAGGACAAATCGAGAATGAGACAGATTTGATGAAACAGCTCAATGCCTTCAAAGATCCGGTCACTCCTGAAGCCCCAGAAGAAAATATAGTTTATGAGCTTATGCTTAAGACGGGATATAAGTTGACCGCCAATGTAGAGACAAGGACGATCAAAAAGCAGCAGATACACCTCATTGAGTCTGGCGAGCTAGTTCTGGTTCTTTCTGGTATTGATTCTGATGTAGTCAAAGAGATTATTAAGCTCAAACCACAAAAAGTGATAGCTCTTGATAGGCTCTTCCAAAACAATGATCAGCTCAAAACGAACACCGCCCTGCAGATGAAAGATGCCGGGATCGACTTCAAATCAATTTAGGAACAGAGTATGAAACTAAACTTTGATCCAAATCAAGATTATCAACTCCAAGCAATCAGAGCTGTTACAGATATTTTCGAAGGTCAGCCCCTAGGCCAGAGTGATTTTGAACTTACCGACCTTCAGGGAAGCACCTTGTTTACCGAAAATGGAGTCGGAAATAACTTAGTTCTAACCGAAGACCAAGTTCTTGAAAATCTCCAGAAAATCCAAGAGAGAAACGGGCTGAAAAGGAACGAGAAATTAGATGGTCTTAATTTTTCCGTTGAAATGGAGACGGGGACAGGGAAAACCTATGTTTATTTACGAACGATTTACGAATTGAACCGACTTTATGGTTTCAAAAAATTTGTGATCGTAGTTCCAAGCATTGCTATCAGGGAAGGAGTTCTGAAAAACCTAGAAATCACCCACGAGCATTTCCAGGGGCTTTACGAAAAAGTCCCAGCCACCTTTAAGATCTATGACTCAAAGAAAGTTTCTGATTTAAGGGGGTTTTCTACCAATAATTCTATTCAAATTCTGGTGATCAATATCGATTCTTTTGCAAAGGACGAGAACATCATCAATAAACCAAATGATAAACTCACCGGCAAACGCCCGATCGAATTTATTAAATACACCAGGCCCATTGTGATCGTTGACGAGCCACAAAACATGGAAACCGAGATCCGGAAGAAAGCTATCGAGGAATTGGAACCCACCTGTACCCTCCGTTATTCCGCAACCCATATCCGGCTGTATAACCTTGTTTACAGCCTAGATCCGGTCAAAGCCTATGACTTAGGGTTAGTCAAACAAATTGAGGTTGATTCCGTGGTTTCCGAAGATGCTTACAACGAAGCATTCGTCAAACTGGAAAACTTGAAGGCCTCAAAAACAAAGGTTCAGGCCAAAATCGTCATCGACGTAAACGAAGACTCGGGGGTATCAAGAAAATCTTTTACCATTTCTGTCGGAGACGACCTCTATGAACTTTCAAAACATCGAGATTTATACAAGAATAATTTCATCGTCGACGAAATTGACGTTGAAAACGAGTATATCACACTCGCTAATGGGACAGTTCTATATAAAGGGCAGTCTAGAGGCGGACTCACAGACGAAATAATGAAAATTCAGATGCAAAAGACGGTCGAGGAACACTTGCTCAAAGAACAGAAATACAGAGAGAAAGGAATTAAGGTTCTATCTCTATTTTTCATTGACCGAGTAGCTAATTATCGAAGCTATGACAACAATGGAAATCCAATTCCAGGAAAGTTCGCAACTTGGTTTGAAGAGGTTTTCAAGGAACTTTCCCAAAAAACCCACCTGAAAGGCTTATTGGATTTTCCCATAGACAAGCTTCATAATGGCTACTTCGCCCAAGATAAAAAAGGAAGGTTTAAGGACTCTAGGGAAGGACACGCCAACCAGGACGACGACGAAACATACCAGCTGATTATGAAGGACAAAGAGAGACTTTTGGACCCTAAAGAACCTTTGCGTTTTATATTCAGTCATTCCGCACTAAGAGAAGGCTGGGATAGTCCGAATGTTTTTCAGATATGCACTCTGAACGAAACGAAGTCAGAACTTAAGAAACGGCAGGAAATAGGCCGGGGCTTGCGGCTGGCAGTAGATCAGACGGGAAATAGAACCTTCGACAAGAACATAAACCGGCTAACAGTCGTCGCGAACGAAAGTTACGAGGACTTTGCCAAACAGCTGCAGAAAGAAATCGAGGATGAATGCGGCGTTGACTTTAAAGACCGGATCAAAAACAAACGCGATCGAATAAAAATAACTTATCGAAAAGGCTTTCAGCTTGATCCCTTATTTCTTGATATATGGAATCGAATCAAATATCAGACGACCTACCGCGTCGAGTATGATACCAAGACCTTAATTGAACAAGCAGCTAAGGCAATCAAGGATTTACCAGAAACAAAGCCTTCAAAAATACGTTCAACCCAAACACACGTGGTAATCCAAAAAGACGGGGTTTCCGGAGTTATCAAAAAGGATAAAACAACCCCTGTTGAAGCGCGTTCCTTTGAAATCCCCGATATTTTAGGCTACATCCCGAACAAAACGGAACTTACCCGGAGCACAACGCTTGAAATTCTACAGGCCACAGGGCGACTTAACGAGGTTCTGGCTAATCCCCAACTGTTCCTGGATTCGGTGATAAAGACTATCAAGAGCGTCATGAGCGAGCTAATGATTGAAGGGATCAAGTATGAGAAAATCGGGGATCAGGAATATAAAATGCGATTATTTGAGACGCACGAGCTGGAATCTTATATCGACAGACTGGCTTTCCGGGTTCAAGATAGCCAAAAGACAATCTATAGCGATCTTATTCCTTTGGATTCTGACACAGAAATGAAGTTTGCCAAAGACTGTGAAACCCGAGAGGACATCGAGTTTTATTTTAAGTTACCCTTTTGGTTCAAGATAAAGACCCCTATCGGGGACTACAATCCGGACTGGGCATTGATTTTCAAAAACGATAAGCGAATTTACTTTGTTGCAGAGACAAAATCGACTTTGGACTTGTCAAAACTTCGAGAAGCAGAAAAACTAAAAATCAGATGCGGCAAAGCTCATTTCGATGAATTCAGAGATGTCGAATTTCGACATGTCACTTCGGTTTCCGAATTGACATAGAATGGAGGCTGTTTTGCCTGATAAAACAAAAAAAATTGATTGGCTCACTGATTTAATGGCTGCTGTGCCAGGTATGCTTGTTTCGGGACACCCATCATTTTCCGAAACAATTGGGTACTCTGCAGAGGAAGTCCCTGTTATCCGATATTTACGGGATTTTAAAAGCAATTTCTATTTCATTCTTACAATTCACTCCGATCCGAAAAAGTGGGATAAATTCTCTCAAGAATTAGATTCCAATCACGCATTTATGGGGATTATTAAAACACTTTCGTCCGTTCTTAAGTCCAATATTTCGGTTGTGTTTTGCTCTAATAATCCAGATGATGATTCTTTCTTTCTATCACTAGATTTGCTTTCTTTTCAGAAAGTTAATAGCAAGGAACTGCAAACATGTTTTGGCAGCATAAATCCCGTTTTAATAAATGATCCGGGGACAGGGAAGGAAGTAAACAAAACGCTTAATGATAGTTTCCATGTTTGGACAAGGCTCTATCTTTCAAGATATCTTACCGTTAGCGACTTGGATGCAATCAATATTGAAAAACCCCATATTTTTGAAGTGAAAAAAATCAAAGATCCTGCTGTTGATTGGCGACCATATTTAGACGAATATGCCAACTATTCTTCTCTCAAAGTAATTTACTCTATACTTAATATTCCCTTTAGCGTCATTGCCTATAATGAAAAACCCTCCGCAGTGGCTCTGCACTGGCTTGATTCCATAGAAAGAGATCAAATATCGGGTAGATTCGTTCTTTGTAGGCCAAGAGATATAATAAACACTCCACTCGGAACCCCATATATTAGCAAAAATCGTCGCCAGAAATGATCTGTATTAAAAATGCTCAATTTGACTTCACTTATGAAGTCATTTGTGAAGTCACTCATTGTTTCGACAACCCATTGTTTGACTTCAGCGAGCAGACTCTCTGCTTTATGGGCTAATCCTTTCTGCTTACGGAAGCCCTCCTTCTCCCATTAAGATCTGTTCTTTGGTCTGGAAGATACTCGGTAGGCCGTAGTCGGTTGCCGGTTCGATCACGAGCGCACGTGTGTCACCGGTTGGTAATTTATCGGAAGGTTCTCCGACAGGATTGTCACCTTCACCGCGGAAGACACGCATGAAGCTTAAGTCCAGACGATTGTTGTATTTCAGGTAATCGAGCGTCTGCTCAGTATACGGCTTATCCTCAGCCGCACCACGGAAGGTATTGTAGCCTGCAAAGAACAGGCCGTGGATATAGAGCTGATCTTCGGTGTTCTGACGTTTGGTTTCGAAATGGTAGGATTTGTTATTCTTGCCGCCCAGGATGTCGTAAAGCGAGCTCAAATGCTTGGCATCGGTAGCTCCGTCCCCGAAGTCGATGTTAAAGACTGCTCCTTCGGCGAAGATATGCGAGAAAATATCTGTGACGGATTTGGAGTTAATCAAGATATTGCCACCCTTGTAAGCCTCGTTCCAGCTACTTTCAGAGATCGGATCACTAGGCGGATTCCCGTTTTCTTTCTGCGTATCCCAGATACTCACCAAACCTAAAGCCTGCCCGCCAGTCGTATCGGGTTCGGGGATCAGATCGGAAGCGATGATCAGGTTACTGCCAACAGTCACAATCGTGAGCGGTTGCGTTGGCAGATAAACCGGACTTACTCCGTCACCCAAGCGTACATTCCTGCCGTGGAAAGCATAAACGGTTCCATTACGATATTTTTGCACTCCGCTGTTATCTCCGGGATTAGTCTCAAGTGAAACATCGTGAGCATCGCAATCTGTAATCTTGAGTTCGCCCTCATCAAAAAGTTCGTAGTGATCATTATTTTTCCAAC
>Ga0302253_1002169_pt1 | contig 10147 bp, 7 predicted proteins | sample AAG_RA_Trp_MG_FD_193537 | JGI IMG/M metagenome (GOLD analysis project Ga0302253, IMG submission 193537) | Enriched activated sludge microbial communities from anaerobic digester in WTTP, New Holstein, Wisconsin, United States - AAG_RA_Trp | ecosystem: Engineered > Bioreactor > Anaerobic >... | reverse complement strand
CCCTACCAGGGATATATTCTTCCAAAAGCACACTTTGGGAATACTGTAATGCTTTTTGGACTGCAGGTTTCAAATCCTCCAAACATTCTACTCTACTAATTCCAACAGAAGAACCTGCGTCATTGGGTTTTACTATTATGGGTAGTCCCAATTGATTGGAAAAACCTGAATAATCTTCCGTTTCCTGGTAGTCCTCTAAAAGGTCTTCCCGCATAAGAATATATTTGGGAACCGGAATTCCTTCCGCACTTGCAATCAGTTTGGAAATGTATTTATCCATACTGATGCAGCTGGCTTTGAAACCGGAACCGGTAACTTTAATTCCTGCCAAAGAAAGAGCTGCCTGAAGTTCTCCATTTTCGCCGCTACCACCATGTAAACCATTAAAAACAAGCAGCGGTTGTTCATATTGGATGGCAGACAATAAATCCGAAATTCTGGAATAATCGGCGGGGTCTATTTCTATAACGGAATAGCCCATATTTTTTAACGCGGAGGCAATTTCTGCACCGCTAATTAGAGACACTTCTCTTTCGGGAGATATTCCCCCTTTCAGGACAACGATTTTCTCCATTTTTTCACTTACCTTTTTTCCCTGCTGAGTTTTTTTCCCCGGCAGATAAGCAAATTATTCATATTAAGACCATAACTTAAGACCGAATTTGAAAGAATAATTTCAGCTGCAGACCGATAGCGCTATTAAATCTGGCTATTTCAGGAATGCTGCTGCCGCAAAAATCCAGTTCCTGAAAGCCCTCTGACTGCAATAAATCAATCAGTTTAACGGTATGCCAGCTACTGGCTCCTTTTTTTAAAGCATTGGAGGCAGTTGCCTGATAGATATTGTATGCCTTGTTGCCATCTTGTAAAACAAGGTTACTGCTCACTATTTCCTTGTCCAGTTTCAGATTCATTTGGCGTAATATCTTTTCCTGATGTAAAATACGGATAAACTCTGTCAAACCCTGGTAATCACAATCGGGATTCCAGCTTTTTTTTTCTTTCAATTGCTGCAATAAATTGATGAATGCCTCTATATTCAGTTCCTCAATAAAGGTGTAGTTTTGTTTTTCAGCTAAAACAAGGTCTCTCCGTTTATCGGGAAGGGGATTAAGCTTTTCGCCCAAATTGTGAATAAAGGTATAAAATGGAATTACTTTCATCTTATTCCACAAGAAACCTCTAATATCACTGGTCTCAGGAGTAAGATTAATCCGATAGCGCTTATAATTTCTTTTGATATATTTGGCTATTGCCGTTGTTATTTGTAAGGCATCCAATAATTTTCTTGCCGGGGAAGAATCGTTTTCCAGCCAAAGATTTAAACCCTGATAGTAAGAAAGAGAGGAGCGTTTTAAGATAGGGTAACCCAGGATTTTCTTTTCATAAATAGGCAGAACGGCAACTATTGTCGTTCCTTTGGAACAGATTATATGCCAGGGGCGAATAGCAGATATATCCGCTACTGTTTGCATAAAAACAGGATTGCTCCAAACATTTAAATTCCGATTGGGGATAAGCTTGGGTGGAGATAGTTCTATTTCCAGCATTAGATATAGGAACCGATAGTATTTAACAGTTCTTTCAGCTGAAACGGTTTGATGATATAATCAGAGGCACCATCCACTATAGATTGAAAAGCGGAATCAGCTGTTGGGTAGCCAGTCATAATCAGACAAAATATTTTCGGGTCTTGTTTCATAATAATCTTCATTAGTTCCAATCCATTCATTCCAGGCATTAGATAATCAATTAAAGCAATACGATATTTTCCGGGTTCAAATTTTTCCAAAGCGTTATCTGCATTTTCAGCCAAATCAACTTCAAAACCGTGCGATGATAAAAAATCACCCGTAACTTCACGCAGTAATTTATCATCGTCTACTAATAGAAGTTTAGGCCTCATATAAGCTCCTCAAAATTTATTGATTATCTTATGTAATCTATTATAATCAAATCTCTCAAATCGTCAACCTAAAAATGCGAAGTGTTCTGCAAACAGTGTGCAGAATAGATTTCTCAGGGAGAGGGGAACACTATGCAATTGTTGAGGTTACCTCGTTGCTAAAAGCTATAGCAAAACCGTAGAAAAAACTCTTTTTTCGCTGAAGATGGCTATCCCGAAAGTATTACCAAAGAGAGATAACTAAATAAAGCGTTTTAGCTAAACCGTCCTACAACTATTTTTTCGTTTCGGGGCAACCAAAGTAAGCTGAACATTGGAAAAATAAAGGTTAAGCAAATTTTTTCTGCATCCTGGAGGAGGGAATTTATTATCAATGTAGGGAATGGCTTTACCCGTTAAATTTTTTCCTTGTTTTAAAACGGGTTAGACATTTTTATTGACATAATCAGCCCTATATTTTTTTTGTGACATTAGGATAAATATATACGAGGTGAGTATGAAAGGAAAAGTTAAATGGTTTAACAAGAATAAAGGTTATGGCTTTATTATTACTGAAGACAACAAGGAATACTTTGTTCATTGGAAATCTATAGTTACTAATTCTCCCAGAGAATTGAAAGTTCTGGAGCAAGACGAATTGGTTACTTTTGATTTGATGGAAACGGACAAAGGCATTCAGGCAATCAATATTATCAGGGTCAATCCCTGATTAGATGCCTACCTTTTTCAGGGGTAATGGCAAGTGAAAAAAAGCCATTACCCTTTTTTAATTGATGCCCTTTTTACCTGTTAACCAATCCGACCTGAAAACGAGAGGTTGGGATGAGTTAGACATTATTTTGCTTAGCGGAGATGCCTATATAGACCATCCTGCCTTTGCTGCAGCAATAATTGGACGCACTTTAGAGGCAGCGGGTTTTAGAGTGGGGATTATTGCTCAGCCCAACTGGAAAGATGATTCCGCTTTCACAGTTTTGGGTAGACCGCGTCTTTTTTTTGGTATTACTGCTGGCAATATGGATTCTATGGTTAATCACTACACAGCACAAAGAAAAATTAGAACCGATGATGCATATAGTCCTGATGGAAAAACCGGCAGGCGTCCAGACCGCGCTACCATTATTTACACCAATATTTTAAGGCGTCTTTTTAAGGGGGTGCCAATTGTCATCGGTGGCATTGAATCCTCTTTGCGGAGGATTGCACATTACGATTTTTGGCAGGATAAAGTTCGCAACAGCATTTTAGCAGATAGCAAAGCAGATATTTTGCTTTATGGAATGGGGGAGAGGCCTGTAACAGAACTTGCTGTTTTATTGCAACAAGGAAATCCTGTAAGCAGTATTCAAAATTTACCTTCCAGCGTTGTTTTTGCTTCTACTCCTCCAACCGAGGAAGATCTTATTTTGCCGGAAGCAGAGAAGTGTGCCGCTAAAGATACCTTTTACTTGATGACCAGGCAATTTGAAGAAAACTACCGAACTAAAATCCTATATCAAAAAACGGCAGGACGCTGGTTAAAGCATAATCCCCCGGCAAAACCTCTTTCTTCTGAAGAAATGGATGCTATTTATGCGTTGCCTTTTACTTATTATCCTCATCCTGAATATGCAGGACATACAATTCCTGCCTATGAACAAATTAAGGGCTCAATCACTTCCCACCGAGGATGTTATGGCGGATGCAATTTTTGTGCGATTTCCTGTCATCAGGGACGCCATATTCAATCCCGCTCAGAAAAATCGTTATTGCAAGAAGCACAGAAACATAACGGTACCATTTCCGATGTGGGAGGTCCTACAGCCAATATGTATGCTTCTTTTTGTAAGCTAGGCTTTCCTGCAAGCTGTAAAAGAAGTTCCTGTCTGGTTCCTGAGCTATGTCCCAATTTGCAAATTAACCATTCAGTCCAACTGCAGCTTTTGGAAAAGATAAACAGCTTGCCCAAGATCAAACATTTGTTCATTGCTTCAGGAATCCGATATGATATGGCAATTATAGACGATAACTATATTGAAGCTATTGCTACAAAATATACAGGTGGGCGGCTAAAACTTGCTCCAGAACATTCTGTTCCTAAGGTTCTACGCCTGATGAATAAGCCCAACATCAATCTCTTTGAAACATTTTGCCGGAAGTATTATTATTATACTAACAAAGCAGGATTAAAACGACAAATTATTCCCTATCTTATAGTTGGACATCCTGGAACCACGATGGAGGATGCTTATAAACTGCGTAACTGGCTGAAAAAAAATAAACTTAATGTAGACCAGGTGCAAGAATTTACCCCTACTCCAATGACGATTTCCACCTGTATGTATTACACCGGGTTAGATTACGAAACAGGAAAACCAATCCCTATTCCCAAACCCTCTGAAATTCGTAAACAAAAGGAGCTGCTTCTTTCCTCTAAAGATTCTTTATATGCTGAGCACATCGGGAATGCCAAACATAAGAAGTGAATTTTAAATTAGCATTAGGGATGATTACGATAATATTTGCTCCTGAACAAACAAACATTGCAGTAAATTCTAATGGGATTGCTGCCAGGGCAGGTATGACAGTTTACTTTTCCTTCAAGAATAGATATGTTATGCTGTAATGAAGCTAGTTGCCAGGGAGGTTAACCTACAGGAAAACAGCAACCTACTGTCTATGGACGACCCTCGTTTTTATTTATTGCTTTTCCCTATTGCATTTTGCCCTTACTTCTTTGCTTTGTAAAGGCAATTATTATCCGGTATAATTCCCGTATCGGATACGGGAACGATACGGGAAGGATACGGGCTGGATATGGGATAGAAGCAGGAGTGAACAAAAAGGGAAAAGAGGGGGAAAAGGGATGAATTTGGTAACGCGGAAAAATGAAAAATTATAAGCCATTATAACACATTGAAAGATAGAGGGTTATAAAAGCAAAAGGAAGAAAGAAAATGCTTGACAATAACCTTATATCATTTAGTATGGCAACAAATTAAGGATACAAATTTGATAGCTCATCAGCAGCTCTGAAAAAAATCCTTAGCATAATTTATAAAATTATAGGAGACAATAGAATATGCAAAGCTCAACTTATACAGCCAGCAATATTAAAGTGCTGAAAGGTTTGGAAGCAGTCCGAAAACGTCCTGCAATGTATATTGGAGGCACCGGTGAACGCGGATTGCATCATCTGGTTTATGAAGTGGTAGATAATTCCATTGATGAAGCATTGGCAGGTTATTGTGATTTAATCATTTGCACTATAACTCCGGAAGGATATGTGAAAGTGGAAGATAATGGACGCGGAATTCCTGTTGATATTCAAAAAGATATGGGAGTTCCAGCAGTGCAAGTGGTTTTAACTATTCTGCATGCAGGGGGCAAATTTGACGATAAAAGTTATAAGGTTTCGGGAGGTCTGCACGGTGTAGGCGTATCCGTAGTAAATGCTCTTTCGGACTTTTTGGAAGTGAATATTTTCAAAGACGGCAAAGAATACTATATGCGTTTTGAAAGAGGCATTCCCGTAACCGAATTGCAGGTTTTAGGTGATACTAATAAAACAGGCACAATAGTAACTTTTCACCCTGATCCGCTGATCTTTGAGACCACGGAATTTAGTTTTGATTACCTCACTTCGCGTTTAAGAGAGCTAGCTTTTTTGAATAGCGGATTGCGGATTATGTTGAAAGATGAACGCAGTGGCAGAATGCATGATTTTAAATATGAGGGTGGCATTAAAAGCTTTGTGGAATATCTAAATCAGAACAAAAAACCGCTCTTTCCCAATCCGATATACATTTCCAGCGTTAGAGAAGGGATGGAATTTGAAGTAGCGGTGCAATACAATGAGGGCTATCAGGAAAATATCTTCAGCTTTGCCAATAATATTAACACTACTGAAGGGGGAACACATTTAAGCGGATTTAAAAGCGGCTTAACGCGTGTGGTTAATACCTATATCAAAAATGCCGATTTGCTTAAAAATGAGAAAGTTACTCCTTCTGGAGAAGATATCAGAGAAGGGCTTACAGCAGTAATTTCACTAAAAATTACTAATCCACAGTTTGAGGGTCAAACCAAAACTAAATTGCAAAATTCAGAAGTGGAAGGAATTGTTAATAGCGCTGTCTATGAGAAGTTGATGGAATATTTTGAAGAGCATCCTGCAGAAGCAAAAAACATTGCTCAGAAAAGTATTTTAGCTGCACGCGGAAGAGAAGCAGCCAGAAAAGCCAGAGAGCTTACCCGCCGCAAAACAGTTTTGGAAAGTGGTTCCCTGCCTGGAAAACTAGCGGACTGCACTTTAAATGATCCGGAAAAAACGGAACTTTTTTTAGTGGAAGGCGATTCTGCTGGTGGAAGTGCTAAACAAGGTAGAGACCGTTCTTTTCAAGCCATTCTTCCGCTGTGGGGAAAAATGTTGAACACGGAAAAAGCGAGAATGGATAAGGTGCTGAATAATGAAAAGATACAGCCGATAATTTTAGCTTTGGGAGCTGGAATTGGGCAGGATTTTGACATTAAAAAGATACGCTATCATAAAATTATCATTATGGCTGATGCAGATGTAGATGGCTCGCATATTGCTACTTTGCTGATGACCTTTTTCTATCGCTATATGCGTTCCGTGATTGAAGAAGGTAAACTATATATTGCCATGCCTCCTCTTTTTCTGGTAAGAAAAGGCAAGCAGAAAGTTTATGTGTATAATGAAAACGAACGCGATGAAGCAATTCGGGAATTTGGCGAAAAAGGGGTGTTCGTGCAACGCTATAAAGGGCTGGGAGAAATGAATGCAGAACAGCTTTGGGAAACCACTCTGGACCCCGAAAACCGAAAATTGATTGCTATTAAGATGGATGATGCCATTGAAGCGGATAGGATGTTTACTATCTTAATGGGGGATGAAGTTGAGCCCCGCCGGGAATTTATCCAGGAAAATGCCCGGTATGTAAAAAATCTGGATGTTTAAGGAGTAAAATAGATGTCTGAACAAACAAAAATTATCCCCGTGCAAATTGAAGAACAACTAAAACAGGCATATTTGGATTATTCTATGAGCGTGATTGTTTCTCGCGCTTTACCCGATATTCGGGATGGCTTGAAACCCTCGCAACGCAGAATAATTTATGCAATGCACGAATTGAATTTAACCCCAGGAGGCCATTTTCGTAAATGTGCTAAAATCGCTGGTGACACAAGTGGTAACTATCATCCCCATGGCGAACAGGTTGTATATCCCACTTTAGTCCGTTTGGCTCAGCCCTGGATTATGCGCTATCCTCTCATTGACGGTCAGGGAAATTTTGGTTCCATTGATGGAGACCCACCTGCCGCAATGCGATATACAGAAGCACGCTTGCAAAAAATAACGATGGAAATGCTGGCGGAATTGGATCAGGAAACGGTTGATTTTAGAAGTAACTATGATGAAACACGCCAAGAACCAGTGGTTTTTCCTGCCCGTTTTCCCAATTTATTGGTAAACGGTTCTTCGGGAATTGCCGTTGGAATGGCTACCAATATGCCTCCTCATAATATCGGTGAGGTCTGTGATGCGGTTATTGCCTTAATTGATAATCCCGATTTGCAACCTCTGGATTTACTGCAATATATAAAAGGACCCGATTTCCCTACCGGTGGCTTTATTTTGGGAACAGAAGGAATTAAAGATTATTTTGAAACCGGTAGAGGTAAAATAATTATGCGGGGGGAAACTAAAATTGAAACCCTGCCCAATGATGCAGAACAAGTAATAATCAGTGCTATACCTTATCAACTATCCACAACGCTGTTAATTGAAAGAATGGTGGAGCTGGTGAAGGATAAGAAAATTGAAGGAATTAGCGATATTCGTGATGAATCCGGACGCGAAGGCATGCGTTTGGTAATTCAAGTGAAACGCAATCAGGATGCGCAAGTGGTGCGTAATTTACTGTATAAATACACTCAACTACAATCCACTTTCGGGGTAATTAATCTCTGTCTGATAGATGGCGTTCCCCAAGTGGTGAATATGAAAGATATGTTGCAGAACTTTATTGATTTTCGCCACGATGTTGTTTTACGCCGCACTGAATTTGAATTGCGTAATGCCAAGGAACGGTTGCATATTTTAGAGGGCTTGAAAATTGCCCTGGACCATCTGGATGAAGTGATAGCTTTAATTCGTGCTTCCCAAACTCCAAATGATGCTAGCAACGGTTTACAGGAAAAATTCGGTTTAAGCGAAATCCAGGCAAAGGCGATTCTGGAGATGCGATTGCAACGGCTAACTGGTTTGGAACGCGATAAAATTGAAACGGAATATCAGGAATTGCTGATTACTATTGCCCGTCTCACGGAACTGATGGAACATAAAGAACTGAGAATGAGCTTGATTAAACAGGAAACAACAGAATTGAGAGATAAATTTGCCGATAAAAGATTAACAACTATCATTCCTGCGCCAGCGGGAACTTTCAATTTGGAAGACCTGATTGCGGACGAAACCGTTGTTGTAACCATTACTCACGATGGCTATGTAAAACGCCTGCCAGTTGATACTTATAAGGTTCAAGGCAGAGGAGGCAAGGGCTTAAACGCTTCCAACCTTAAAGAAGAGGATTTTATTCAATATATCTTTGTTGCCAGCACGCATTCCTACATTCTGCTGTTTACCGACCAGGGAATGTGCTATTGGCTGAAGGTTTTTGAAATTCCCGAGGCAAGCAGAACAGCTCGCGGTAAGGCAATTGTAAATCTGGTGAAACTTTCCGAAGGAGATAGAATTAAGGCCTTCGTTACTTTGAAGGATTTCCATCCGGAACAGAATATTATTATGTGCACTCGTAATGGCTTAGTGAAGAAAAGTCCATTAGTGGCATTTTCCCATCCTCGTTCCAACGGGATTAAAGCTATTAAACTGAAAGAAGATGATGAATTGATAGATGCTCGTATTTGTGAAGCGGGAGACGATATTTTACTGGCTACTCATCAAGGGAAGTGCAATCGTTTCAATGAAGGTGAAATTCGCTCCGTAAGCCGGTTTTCGCAAGGGGTGAAGGGAATTCGTTTACGGAGTGAAGATTTCGTTATCTCAATGACTATTGCTACCGCTCAAGATCAATTGGAAAACGGCAACCCTAATTCTTCCACAATCCTGGCTATCAGTGAAAACGGTTACGGCAAAAGAAGTCCTATTTCCAGTTATCCTGTTACCAAAAGAGGTTCTATGGGTGTTATTACTCTTAAAACCAATAAACGTAATGGCTATCTGGCATCCTTTATGCTGGTTCGTGATGATGACGATTTGATAATTATTACTCAGGGTGGGATGATTATTCGGCAACGCATCTCCGAAATCTCAGTTGTGGGAAGAAATACACTGGGAGTGCGGTTGATAAATCTTGCACCCAATGATGTTGTGCGCGATATTTCTCTGGTGCACAGTGAACCCGATGAAGAATCTATAGATAAAGAAGTGGAAAATTTGAAGGCAAATCCTGCTCTGAATCTGGAAGAGCTTGAGGGCTCGGAAACTGAAGAAGAAGTTCTTGCGGAAGAGGAAGACAACGAAGAAATAGCAGAGCTGGAAAATGAAGAACTTGATAACGAAGAGGATAACGCCTAAACTCTGGAAAATTTTGCTGCCGGCAGTAATTTTGCTGCTGCCGGTAGCTTGTTCAGTTAGCCAATTTGTACCAGCTGCCGGAGTGGAAAGTGAAAACCTCTATGCTATCATCCGGACAGATACTTTAATGATTGTAATTAAGCCCCAAAGCTATCCAGGTAGCTATCAGGAAATCAATAATCACTTTTTCTCGTTGTTTATCAGGATTAAAAACACATCGGGTCAGCGTCTAAAACTGCAGCAAGGTTCTTTCAGCATTCTTTGCCAGCAGCAACAGTATGATCCCATTCCTTTGGATTATATTCTTGCAGATTTGGAAAGAAAAATGATGCTGAAGGAAATTAGCGACCCTTTTGCCGAGAATGTCTTTAGCTATAATATTGCAGAACGGAATAAAGAACAGGAAATGTATTACGAACTGGTTAATAATGCTTTCCCTTGGGGAGAACTGTTACCTGGAGGCATAAAAGAGGGCTATCTTTTTTATAATAAGGATATTACTACTACCAATAGCTTTGTTATAGATGCTTTAGGACATTCGGTAACATTCCAGAAAACCAAAGTGTAGACGGAGCTCGCTGTAGCTCCGCAAAAAGTGTAGACGGAGCTCGCTGTAGCGCTGCAAAAAGTGTAGACGGAGT
>Ga0302253_1002165_pt1 | contig 10161 bp, 9 predicted proteins | sample AAG_RA_Trp_MG_FD_193537 | JGI IMG/M metagenome (GOLD analysis project Ga0302253, IMG submission 193537) | Enriched activated sludge microbial communities from anaerobic digester in WTTP, New Holstein, Wisconsin, United States - AAG_RA_Trp | ecosystem: Engineered > Bioreactor > Anaerobic >... | reverse complement strand
CTGAATACGGACCTTATTTCTGAGCTTAGCAGGTGTATTCTGGTTTATCCAATTGCAGGCATCCGCAAAGGCTTTCAGAGTATCCTCCATCTCTTCGGCCTGGGAGTCTGTTGGACTTAACTTGCATTGGACGGTTAACATCTGCTCAGTCATCAGTAGGCTGTATAGTCACTGAGTGATATATAGGTTTTGGTGGGCTACTTACGGCTTTCCTCCCCGCCCTGAAGAGCGGGGCTTCCAGCCTGTGTTTATGTGAGGTCCGGCAGAGGTTGTAGCCTCTGTGTCTCCACATGAAAAAATCTTAAGGCATGCTGGTTTTCATGCTTTGGAATGGAGAGGAACCCAAAAAGGGGGTGCAGAATTGCTTATTAATCTCTGCATCATGGGCAACTTCTTGTCACAATCGTCTATATCTATAGAGTTGCTAATGGAAGTGGACGATCCGGGAGCACTGCTCCTTGCCTCCTGCATCCTCGGATCACCCCCTCCTCCCTCACCTTTTCTTTTTCATCTGACCGACGTTCCCGTTCCCGCGTTCAGTCCTTCAATCCGTCGGTTGTCACCGAGAAGACCGCTTCCCCATCAGGCAGGTTGGGCGAATCCACCAGGCGAGCGATGCGTTTCTCCCCTTTGGATTTTCGCAGGTAGAGCCGGAAGGTGGAGGTATGGCCCAGGACATGCCCTCCCACCGGTTTAGTCGGATCTCCGAAGAAGGTGTCCGGCTTGGACATGACCTGATTGGTCACCAGGATCAGGGCGTTGTTCAGGTCTCCAAAGCGCATCAGGTCGTGAAGATGCTTGTTGAGCTTCTGCTGGCGGTCGGCCAGGGTCCCCCGCCCCACATACTCTGCCCGGAAATGGGCAGTCACCGAGTCCACGATGAGCAGCCGGACCGGCCTCTCAGAATCTTTGACCTTCTCCGCCAGGTCCATGGCGCTCTCCGCCAGCAGGATCTGGTGATTGGAGTTGAAGGCCCTGGCCACGTTGATGTTCTTTAAGAAATCCTCAGTCTCCCAGATCCGGCCGTCGGGTGCAGGCGGCAGCCCCTTGACCATCTGGTCGATGCGCTCCGGCCGGAATGTGTTCTCAGTATCGATTATGATGACGGAGCCATTCAGCCCGCCCATCTCCACCGGCAGCTGGATATTCACTGCCAGCTGGTGGGCGACCTGGGTCTTGCCGCATCCGAACTCTCCGTAGAGCTCCACAATGGCCTGAGTCTCCATACCTCCGCCCAGCAGCTCATCGAAGCTCTTGCAGCTTGTAGTGACCTTACCCACCTGCTTTCTTCTCTCCAGGATGCGGTCACCGGTCTCAAAGCCGCCTACGTCTGCCGCTTCCCGTGCCCCGGCTATGATCTTGGCGGCAGTGGCCTCACCAACCTCCGCTGCGCTCACCAGCTCTCCAGGAGAGGCAACGGCAATGGCCTCAATTGAGTTGAATCCCGCCTCGCGCAGCTTTTCGGCAGTGGCCGGACCCACGCCCGGCAGGTCTTCCAGTAGTTTTATTGCCATCTTCACAGTTCCTCTGGTAGGTGTTCTCATAACTCACATAACTTCCTTACTCAGGCGGGGCGAAAGTAATCCTGGTGCGCCATCCGCAGGAGAGTTCCAATCCCTCATTCCAGCCGCTCTTGACCTGCGCATCGATAATCTCCGCCCTGTATCCAAGATCAACCTCAAGCAATCGATCGACATGCTCACCCCATAGAGCTGCCCGGATCCGGCCGGATTCATCAGAGATGTAGATATTTGCCACCCGGCCCACTCTGCCATCATCCCTCTGAAACTCCCGCACCTCCCCCAGGCCGGAGACAAAGCCGGAAACGCTAGAGAGCATTCCCTCTTTCAGCTCCGCTATTGGGGTCATCCTCTCTGAGAAGTCCAGCTTTTTAGTGCTCTTGCGAATAGCGGTGCTCCCACCGGTCTGGATCTCCAAGAGGCCGTACCTCTCCCGGACTGAGCCGCCGACGATCTCAAGCGTCTCCCCCTTAAGAAGAGGCATCTGGGCCTGCTCATCCCAGAGGGTGAGCCGGACCTTGCCGGTCTCATCTCCCAGCGTCACCCCTCGAACCTGGCCCTTGCCCCCATCTCGGCGCTCAAACTCCCTCATCTCTCCCGGATCCACAACCGCCGCCAGAAGGTTGACATCGCTCATGTCCCTCTTCAGCTCTCCAATCCTGTAAGGCGCGACGCGTGGATGAATATCCTGATCTATCTCCTCGAACCCGCCACCGCGGCCAAGGCTGACCTCAGTCCCCGCAAATCCCTCTTTGGCCAGTCCCCTCACCTTGAGGCACTGGTCCACAGCGAGGTCCCCTGACTTGATTAGCTCTGCTGTCTCGTCCCAGAGGGCGACACGCACCGACCCGGTCTCGTCCGCCAGGGTGATGTTTGCCACCCTGCCAAGAGATCCGTCTGATCGCTGAAACTCCCGCACAGGAGATACGGCGATCACCCTGCCGGTGAATGTGACGTTCCCCATCTCAGGCCGGATGCTCCCGATCTTGGTCAGAAGATCAGGGCTGCCCAGGTCCCTGGCCACCAGCATGGCCGCGGTCCGGGAGTCGCATAAGCCGGCCATAAGGGCCACCTTCTCTTTCACCCTCTCCTCGAATTCTTCAGGTGATATGCTGTCTGCAACCTGACGGTAAATCTCCTCCAGCTCTGAATCCATCAACGATCATCCATGAATGGCATAACGCTCCTGCGTACTTCTCAGGTAGGGGGCATTGCATCGGGAGAGGAAGGCATTAGAGACTTCAATGGGATCTCCGTCTGCAACCAGCGCGCCGTTCTCCATCAGTATGGCCCGGTGAGATACCTCTTTGACGAAATCCACATGATGACTCACCAGGATAATGGTCGTACCAAACTCCGAGTTGATCTTCTTTATGGCATTGGAGACCTCCCGCAATGTGATGGGATCGATATCTCCAAACGGCTCGTCCAGAATCATAACCTCTGGCTGGGCGGCAAGGAGAATGGCCAGGGAGGCTCTCACCAGCTCCCCGCCGGATAGCTGCCTGGGAAGCTTCCACATGACACTTCTGTCCAAATCCAGCAGGTCGAATATGGGCTCAGCGAACTTCTGGGCCTCAGTGTTTGGAAAGCGGGGGAATAGATCTTTGAATATATCCCTCGTCAGCCCCAGAGACTCCAGAGCGGACTTTGCATCCTCTTCAGACATATCCGCCATGGCATAGATGATATCCAACACCTTTTCGCTTATGCCCATCTCCTCGGCTACGGAACGGGCATATCCAATCACATCGGTGCTCTTGATGCCCATCTGATATGCGATCTGATCGATGATGGTCTCCCCGGCATAAAGGGCGAACTCCTGGTACATGACACCCAAAGTTCGACGCACATTCATCCTATGGGGTGAATAGGTGAGCATATCCACCCATTCATCGCCATAGCGGTAATAGACCGCTCCAGCATCCGGCATTCTGACTCCTTGCATGATCTTGAGAAGGGTGGTCTTTCCTCCGCCGCTGTTGCCTATGAAAGAGGTGATCTCCCCTTTGTTGATGTCGAAATTGAGATTCTCTATCCTGAGGACGTCTAAAACCTCTCCCTTGCAGACCTGGCAGCTCCTCTTGGACAGGTCTCTCACCTTGATCAATGGTCCCAGGTTTCTTCTTGGCGCCAAAGGCTCGGGCTTTCCAATTCCCGCCATGAACCTGTTCAGGATCTCTCGTGGCTCTCCAACAGCTACGATCTCGCCCTTCTCCAGCCAGATCAGCCTGTCCGCCAGATAATTGTGGACCTCCGGCAGGTGGGAGACGACGACTATTGTCAGGCCAAGCTTATCCCGAACGTTCTTGATGGCATCTAAAACCTCCTGCTTCGTGGCCGGGCAGGCCATGGTGGCCGGCTCGTCCAGCAAGAGGACCTTGGGCTTTTTGGCCAGCTGTCTGGCGATCACAAGCCTCTGCTTCTCACCGCCGCTGAGGATGGTTGCCAGGTGGCTGGCCTTCTTTTCCAGGCCCACCAGGCCCAGGTAAAAGAGCCCCTCTTTGTACATTTCATCATAATCAGCATTCTCGGGTATGGGCAGGACCTCATAGCCCGTCTTGCGTGAATGAATTCGTCGCACCACGTTATTGAGAGCGGACTCCGTCCAAAGGGCAAAGTCCCTTTGCAGGTGTATGGCGGTGGCCGCCATCCGCGCCCTTATCTCCTCATCGCTGGAGTCTGGGGTGATGGTAATGCCGTCCATGGTGATCTTGCCGGAATCAAAGCGATCCATGCCTCGCAGGATCTTCATCAGGGTACTCTTTCCGCCTCCGCTCTTGCCCACTATTCCCAAAATCTCGCCCGGCTGGGCGGTGAAGCTTATGGCTTTAAGGGCTTCGATATCCCTGTCGTTTAGCCTGTAAGTCTTGGAAAGATTCTCTATCTGCAGCAAAATCATACCTCCTAACGTACTTTTGTTCCCGTTTCCACTGCCTCTCTCGGCCTGAGAAGCACTGCCCTGCCTTCCACATCAGCCGCCAGGAGCATGGCCTGTGATTCTATTCCGAAGAGCTTGGCCGGCTTCAAATTGACCAAAACCACCACCTTCGTGCCCACAAGGTCCTCTTTTGCATAGGACTGGGCGATGCCTGCTACCACCTGGCGGATCTCTCCTCCTATATCCACATTGAGCTTGAGGAGCTTGTTTGAGCCTTTAATGGCCTCTGCATTCTTGATCTCCCCTATTCTTATATCCATGGACTGGAAATCCTCAAAGGAGATCTCTTCTTTCTTCTTATCTTGCGTTCCCTTGCCTTTGGATCCGGCCTCTTTTATCCTATCCATGAAGATCTTCTCCAGTTCTTTGACGAATTTCTCCTCCAGGCGGTCAAAGAGGATCTCAGGGGTTCCCAGGCTCTGGCCGGAGTCCAGGGGCACAAGAGCATCTTCTAAAGCGATCTTACTGACCTCTCCTGGCATGCCCAGCTGCTTCCAGGCGTTTTGCATCTTTGCGGGCATTACCGGTTCCATCAGAATTACCAGCGCTTTGGCGATCTGCAGGCAGCTTCGAAGGACAGAGGCCGCTGCATTCCGGTCGCTTTTGACCAGCTTCCAGGGCTCATGGCTCTGGAAGTAGGTGTTTCCATAGTCGGCCAGGGTCATCACGCTGTCGGTGGCCTTCTTGAACTCGTACTCCTCCAGGCCGGATATAACCTCGGCCATAGTCTCTTCGATCCGGGCCAAAACATCAGCATCGATCTTGCCCTCAGGCACCTTTCCCTCGAAGTTTTTCGCGCTGAAGGTGAGGGCCCGGTTGATGAAGTTGCCAAAAGCCCCCACAAGCTCGGAGTTGACCTTATCGGCAAATATGTTCCAGGCGAAGTTGACCTCTTTATTATGAGCGGTATAGCTGGCCAGGTAATAGCGCAGAAGGTCGGGATGCAATCCTCGGTCCATGTAGTCGTCCTTCACCCAGATGACATTGCCCCGGGATTTGGAGAACTTCTTGTCATCGATCTTGAGCATGCCGCTGGCAACTACTGCCGAGGGCAGGGTGTATCCCGCTCCTTTGAGCATCGCCGGCCAGAAGATGCAGTGATGATAGACGATATCTCCGCCGATGAAGTGAATGATCTGGGAAGGTTTTTTCCAGTAGTCCTCCCAGTCCCGGCCAGACCTGGCGCACCACTCCTCAGTGAAGGCGATATAGCCTATAGGAGCGTCCACCCAGACGTAGACTACCAGGTCGTCGCTGCCTGGAAATCTGACCCCCCAGGCCATATTGCGGGTTATGCACCAGTCCTTGAGCTCCGAGCGGACCCACTCCGTGGCATAGTTCCTGGCTGAGGCGGTCCCCCCCAGGGTCTGCAGATGCTCGAGCAGGAAGTCCCGGAATCCAGAGAGGCGGAAGAAGTAATGAGTCTGTTTGCGGTACTCTGCCCGGCCGCCGCAAACCTTACAGATGGCATTCTTGATCTCTCCCGGCTCCAGGTGGCGACCGCATCCCATGTCGCACTCGTCTCCCCGGGCGGGCTTGCCGCAGTAGGGACACTCCCCTTCCACATATCTATCCGGCAGGAAGCGCTCGCATTTGGGGCAATAGGCAAGATCGATCTCCCTGGGATAGACGTAGCCGTTCTCCATGAGAGCTTCTACCATCTCTTTGGTGCGATTGTGGCAAGCAGGATCGTCAGTATCGCCAAAGAAGTCGAAATCAATCTCCATTCCCTGGAAGATCTCATCGAAGTGCTGGTGATACTTGATGGACAGAGCCTTGGGGGTCATTCCCTGAGCCTCGGCATTGACCACGATCGGGGTTCCATGGGAATCCGAGCCGCAGACGAAGAGCACCTCTTTGCCCATCTTTCTCAATCCTCGGACGAAGATGTCCGCTGGTACATAGGTTCTTAGGTGGCCCAGATGACAGGGCCCGTTGGCGTAAGGGAGGCCGCAGGTTACAAGGATAGGCATTGACAATTAAGAACACCGCCGCTGGATATGAAAGAACAGGGAGATATAGGTTTCCCAATAGCTCTCGGGGGCATGGTACAGGGATCCTGGTCGGAAGAATCCTGGATAAAATGTATATAACCGGATGATAAAATACAGACAATAGCAGAATGCAATTTAAATGCGAAAAAGCATGAAGTCAGCCATTTCATGAGAGATGATGGCAAAAGTGGGGATATTCAATGAATAAGATGTGTTTAATTATTCCGGCCTTCTTACTGGCACTGGCTATGGGCCCGGCAGGAGCCTACCCTCTGCAGGCCAGCGATGGAAATGCTACGGTAGTCCTGTTTGGTTCAATCAGGATGCCATTTGAGTTAAATGATAGTGAGGAGGTCCTGAAGGTGGATACCGGGCTTCTGAACGCCTCGAATGCCACATATCAAATGATGGATCAGTATGATGCTGTTTACGATCCAGCGATGTACAAACCCCTGAACGAGGGAAGGCAGCTGGTCTATTTCGTGGTTCCAAAGGACAGCCTCTTCAAGTTGATTACTGCGACTCCTGAGGGCGGAAGGCCGATCAACATCAACTGGTGGGCTACACCAAAAGCCGGCAATGAGTTTCTGCTGATAAGGTACTATGGGATCACAGACTGGCTGATAAATCCCGACGAGCAGGGAATAGTGGTTCAGGTCCGTGGCCAGAACAATGGCACCCAGGATGTAGTATTCAGTCCAGAGAATTTCGTCCTTCTTGATCAGTGGGGCTGGCCGTATAGTGCAACTGCGGGATTCGATACCGAGGTCATAACTACTGGAAACGCGAGCCAGGATCGTGCGCTGGTGGGCTTCAGCGGCATCTCTTTGCAGAGCAGGCCTGTGTCTCTGGTGTATGGCTACTATACCGATAGTCCCATTGTCATTGACTTTAATAGCGACTATCTGCAGCTCACAAATGAGCAGGTCTATGGGACGGCGGGAGCACAAAATGTCTCCGCAGCTCAGCCTGCCGGGCAAGCAGTCCAGCCGATTGCATTGGCCGCTGCAGCGACAAACGAGAGTGCTGTAGCTGGAGCTGCGGCCAACAACACCACAGCCCAGAACGCAACCGTGGCCTCCAACATCAATTCCAGCGTCAGCTCAACTAAGGCCAGGCTTGCTGCGGCAAGAGAGAGGCTTAAACAGCAGACCAAGGGTGATGAATCAGAAGGCAGTGCCATACCCAGCAATGCCACTGCAAGCAGCAACAATGCCCCTAGCAGCGCTCCTGAATCAACTGGAATCTTTTCCAGCGCAAAAGACATTATGTAAATCGCATAAGAAGTATGGTCTGGGAAGCAACGTGAAAGGGATTCCGGAGATGGACTGAGGACAGGTGGAATATATAGTCTTTACTGCAATGCATTATATTCCCTCTGCCATCTCCACCCTATTAGTCATTTTTCTTGCCACCAGGGTCCGCCCTCATAGGGGCCTTGCCAGGACCCCGCTCCCGGCATCAGGTCTGGACGCGTTTGCCCTTCAGGAGAACGTCTCTGCTGCCATGCCTGAGGTGGAGGCGCAGGAGTATCAGGGGAAAAGACTGATACCCCTGAACGAGCAGGGAAATAACGCCATAGAGGTACGCAATACATCAACAGGAGCGCCTATCGGCTTCTCGTCACGGGCCTGGTGGAAAGAGAAATGAGCCTGAACTATGAAGAGCTGCTCGGTCTTCCCGCCTACGCGGAAGCGGCCTATATGCCCTGCGTGGAAGGATGGGGATTTGATGCCAAGTGGACCGGATTCCGGGTGGAGGATCTGCTGAACCTTTCCGGCTTGAAGTCAGATTCAACCTATATCGTATTCCACTCTCAAGATGGCTACTCCACGGGACTTGATCTTGACTATCTCAGGGATAATGATATCCTCCTTGCCTATGGCATAAATGACTTAACCCTGCCTCCAGAGAGGGGCTTTCCCCTTCAGCTGGTGGCAAGGAGTCGTTACGGCTACAAATGGGGCAAATGGATAACCAGGATTGAAGTTTATGTGAATAAAAAAGTGATAGTCAAAATAGATCCTGGCGGATACAGGAGATCCTCCTCAGGATCAAGAGGGACTGGAGTCCTTCCCGGATCCTTTCGGGATGAGGGCTTCTCTTGGCCTTAGTCCTCTTTGCCCTGCAGCTTCTGCAATCTTTTTAATACTGCAGCGGCATGGCCATCCACTTTGACCCTCCTCCAGATGTATGCTATCTTTCCCTCTGGATCGATGAGGAAGGTGGACCTGACAGTCCCATAGCTCTCTTTGCCGTACATCTTCTTCAGCGCCCAGGCCCCATAAGACTCGGTGACCCTATGGTCCGGATCGCTCAAAAGCGTCACCTTCAGGCTGTGCTTGGCGGCGAACTTCTCGTGGCTTGCAGGACTGTCCCGGCTGATTCCCACCACCTCTGCGCCTAGCTTGCGAAAATCCGGCAGATGGGCAGTGAAGTCCATAGCCTCTCGGGTGCAGCCGCTGGTGTTATCCTTGGGATAAAAGTATAAGACCAGCCATTTGCCGCTATGGGCATTAAGGCAGATCTCCTGACCCCCTGCTCCGGGCAGACAGAAGTCCGGGGCAACATCGCCAATCTCTATCATATTTAGCGCCATCCTCGATGATTCTAATAATTGATAGGATTGGAGAAGTGAAAATAAAAGGCTATGGGAAGAAAGATAATATAACTGTAGGACGCGCAGATTTCGCAAATTAGCCAGATTCTATCCAAAGGGCTTTCATAGGAAGATTAAAATTGTATTATCTCATCTATAATGCTAATAGCATGAAGGTGGAACTGTGAAGGCAGTAATGGCAGTATTAATTGTCCTTGGAACGGCATCTCTTTCCCTTCTGGCCGCGGATGGCATCGAATCTGAAGGGCTTACTATCACCGGATCTGCTACACCCATATCTGGCTCAATGAATATAGATGCTCAGAGCATGGAGGATAAGATCGCTGATTTGCAGAGCGGTCCCGTATCCAACGGCAACCAGTCAAATAACAAGCACAGCACATTCTTTAGCATCGGTATTGATACTGTCCAATCGAATGGCTCAACTGTCGATCTATCAAAGCTCATCAATCTATCCTCCAATGATTCCAAAAATTCCAGCGCGGAAAATGCCTCGATCATTAACACAAGAACACTGAACTGGACTGCGCTCAACACCACTGCTCATAATGCAACCGCAGTCAATGCTTCTGACCGGATCGGATCCGGCAAAGATCCAATGGCTTCACCCGTATCCGGGATCGGCCGCACAGCAGTCGGTTCAGAGAGTGCAAGCTCCAGCTCTCAGTCCAGCTCTAAAGGCATCCATAATTATTCATCATCCCAGGGTGGATTGGGCAAGAGCAAGATCGGATCCAGTATGTCCCTGGAAGGGGATTTCGAGGTTCAAAGATCGTCAAGTTATTAAAATGTTTATTTTTTTAAAATTTTGTATCTAAATTCAAACTGGTATTACCTCGCTAGCCATGAAAATTTTAGGGTAATTTGAAAATGCTTGATCTACAACAAAAAAATGGTCAATTAGGAATCTATATATGGTATTATTGGTTTTTTGCCAATATCAAGAAGAATTATTGAAGAAATACAAGATAGATCCTAAACTCCGCCTTGTGCAATAACCATTTTTCTCGCTGAATCCTTCTGCCCGCGGATTGACCGAAGGTTATTTATACTATTATGGTTATTACTCTTAGCTATGACATATCT
>Ga0302253_1002162_pt1 | contig 10169 bp, 9 predicted proteins | sample AAG_RA_Trp_MG_FD_193537 | JGI IMG/M metagenome (GOLD analysis project Ga0302253, IMG submission 193537) | Enriched activated sludge microbial communities from anaerobic digester in WTTP, New Holstein, Wisconsin, United States - AAG_RA_Trp | ecosystem: Engineered > Bioreactor > Anaerobic >... | reverse complement strand
GTGTATATCGATGACAAGGACGTGCCTGCTGCCATCGGCAAGGGCGGCAAGAACGTCTCGGCCATCGTGAACAAGCTCGGCATCGGGATCGACATCAAGCCCCGGTCCGAGTTCGAACGCCAGCAGGTGCAGGCACAAAAGAGCGAGGAGGAGTACAACCTCGGCGGCGGGATCAAGATCCAGACCGACAAGAAGCAGCTCACGATCAGTGCGCCGTCCGAGAGCGGCAAGATCGTGGACGTCTTTGCCGGGAAAGAGTACCTCTTCACCGCCACCGTCAACGAGCAGGGCGAGATCCACCTTGCCAAGAATTCAAGCATTGCGCAGGAGATGCTCCGGCGCCATACGAACAATGAGGTTATCAAGCTGAGGCCGGTATAATCACCGGGAGCAGGTGCATAACGTGAGCCAGTTCAATCTTTCCGCCTTTGAAGAAGAGGCACATGAGATGTGGACCCATGCCTTTGAGTCCAACCCGTCAGACCTGGAAAAGTATTACCTGAACGTAGCCTTCCCGTACCCGAGCGGCGCCATGCATGTGGGCCACGGCCGGACATACATTGTGCCGGACGTTGTCGCACGTTTCTGGCGTATGCGGCAGAAACAGGTGCTCTTCCCGATGGCATTCCACGTCACGGGAGCACCCGTGGTGGGCATCTCCAAACGGATCGCAAACAAGGACGAGAAGACCATCCGGTTGTACCGCGATCTCTACCGCGTGCCGCAGAATATCCTCGACCAGTTCACCGACCCCTTAACCATCGTTAAGCACTTTGCGGACGAGTACCAGCGGGTCATGACCTCCTGCGGCCTCTCGATCGACTGGCGCCGGCGGTTCATCACGGTGGACCCGACGTACTCGAAGTTTATCGAGTGGCAGTGGAAGCACCTGTACGAGGCAGGCCACGTGATGAAGGGCGCCCATCCGGTCCGGTACTGTACCGTTGACGAGAACCCGGTCGGCGACCACGACCTGCTCGAAGGCGACAAGGCAGAGGTCATCAAGTTCACGCTCGTCATGTTCCGCTTCGGCGACGCGTTCATCCCCTGCGCAACCCTCCGGCCCGAGACCATCCACGGGGTTACGAACCTCTGGGCCAATCCCGATGTTACCTACGTGAAGATCAAACTGGACGGCAAGCCCTGGATCGTCTCGAAAGAGGCAGCCGAAAAACTCGCCCTGCAGGACCATACCGTTGAAGTCACAGGCGAGATCAAGGGCAGCGACCTCGTTGACAAAAAGGTCAGCCACCCGCTCTGCGGCGAGGTCCCGATCCTCCCCGCACCGTTCGTTGACCCCGACATGGCATCCGGCATGGTGATGAGCGTCCCCGCCCATGCACCGTTCGATTACATTGCCCTCCGCGACCTCCAGCAGAAGGGGCAGTACACGGAGATCAAACCCATCCCGCTCATCAAAGTCGAAGGCTACGGCGAAGTCCCGGCGCAGTACGCTGTCGAGAAGGCCGGTATCGCAAACCAGATGGACAGCCGGATGGATGCGCTCACGCAGGAGATCTACTCCGCCGAATTTTCCAAGGGAAAACTCTTCGACAAGTACGGTGGCAAGCCCGTGCGGGTAGCCCGTGACGAAGTCGCCGAGCTGATGCAGCAGAAGTACGACTCGGTCGTGATGTACGAGTTCGACCAGAGACCGGTTGTCTGCCGGTGCGGCAACCGCGTCCGCGTGAAGATCCTCCACGACCAGTGGTTCTTAAAATACGGTGACGAGGCCTGGAAGCAGGAGGTCCAGGACCACCTTGACACCATGGCACTCGTACCCTCCGAGGTCCGGGCCGAGTTCGACCGCACCATCTGGTGGCTCAAGGACTGGGCCTGCACCCGTCGTGTCGGCCTTGGCACGCGGTTCCCGTGGGACCCCGCCCAGCTCATCGAGCCGCTCTCCGACTCGACCGTGTACATGGCGTACTATACCATCGCCCACAAGGTCCGCGAGATCGAGTCAAAGCTTCTCACCCCCGAGGTCTTTGATTACATCTTCCTCGGGAAGGAGTCCGAAGACCTGCCCGAGAAGAAGAAACTCGACGCCATGCGAAAGGAGTTCCTCTACTGGTACCCGTACGACTTCCGGTTCTCGGCAAAGGACCTCATCAGTAACCACCTCACCTTCCAGCTCTTCCACCACTGCACGGTCTTTGCCGGGCAGAAGGACAAGCTGCCAAAGGGCATGGTCGTCTTCGGCATGGGCCTCTTAAACGGCGCCAAGATGTCAAGCTCAAAGGGGAACGTCTTCCTTTTAGAAGACGCCGTGAAGGAGTTTGGCGGCGACACCGTCCGGATGTTTTTGATGGGCAGCGCCGAGCCCTGGCAGGACTTTGACTGGAGAAACGAACTCGTGCTCTCAACAAAGAAGCAGATCGAGCGGTTCTATAACACCGTGATGGAGATCAAGGACGCTTCCGGTGAGCCGCACGACATCGACCGGTGGCTGGCGAGCCGTCTCCAGATGCACATTGCAAAGACCACCGAGGCGCTCGAAAACTTCCAGACCCGCCAGGCCCTGCAGGAGGCATACTTCGGGATCGAGACCGACCTCAAGTGGTACCGCAGGCGCCTGCCGAAAGACTGCGACGGCAGCCGCGAGCTCCACGATCTCAGCTCGGTCTGGGTCCGGCTCCTTGCGCCATTCATCCCGTTCACGGGCGAGCACCTCTGGAAGGAACTCGCAGGCGAGGGCTTAATCTCGTTTGCCCCGTGGCCGGTGGCAGACGAAAAACTTGTGAGCCCGAAGATCGAGCTTGCCGAGGAACTCCTGGCCCGGACGGTCGAGGACATCGAGTCCATCGTAAAGCTGATCCAGCTGCAGCCCAAGGCGATCACGATCGCCCTTGCCCCCGAATGGAAGCACCAGATCTTCAGCATGATTGCAACAGCACAGGACAAGAACACCGTGATCAAGGAGATCATGAAGGACGAGTCCATGCGGAAACGCGGCAAGGAGACAACCGACACTGCAAAGCAGTGCACCACCCTCATCCACCGCCTGCCCCCGCACGTTGTTTCGCCGCTCGTTCAGGACCCGATCAACGAGAAGGCCGTCTTCGATGCGGCAAAAGGATTCCTCGAACAGGAGTTCGGTGTGCCGGTCCACGTTGTCATGGCAGAAGAGGCCGGGCATGTCAAGGCACTCACTGCGCTGCCGTTCAAGCCGGCGATCATTATTGAATAATCCGAGAGGTTCAGTATGAACCTCGAGGACGAGAAGAATTGCGAAGCAATTCTTCGAACACCGTTTTTCCGAGAGGTTCATTCATATAACCCCGAGGTTCCACTCAAATGATAAGCCGGGGGAGGATACGTTTCTTTCAGATTCTTTATGACCACGGGCACACGGATACTTGTCCTCTCAAGCCTCTTCATCCTCGCCGCAAGCCTTGTCGGCAACGCGTCAGCAATAAGCATCGGGATCGACTGGAAGCAGTCCCCCTACCTTCCCGAAAGCGTCTTCTCCGGAGTCACGATAACCCCGGATGCATCCACGGCGTTTGCCGGGGGAAGCCAGATCCTGGTACGGAACTGGAACGGGAGCATGCGCTGGGGAGGCCAGCCCGGGTTCGTCACCTCCATGAGCCCTGACGGGGAATGGATTGTAACAAGCAACGGAATCACCGCAACGCTCTACAACCGGTCCGGCCAGGAGATGTGGTCAAGGAGCATGGGTGGTGCAGTCCGTGCAGTGGCAGTAGCGCCAAAAGCTGCGTTCGTTGTCACGGCTGATGACATGGGCAACTGGATCACCTGGAACCGGAACGGGGAACTCCTGCACCGGAACACGACCGAGGTGGCAAGACGCCTGGCCATCGCCCCTGCCGGCAACCTGATCGTTGGCACGACCGAGAATGGCCTGCGCTACTATTCCTCCACGCTCACGCCCCTGTGGACCGACCCGCGGGAGGGGAGCTTGGACGAGTACATCCTCTTCTCAGCGGATGGTTCGACCATCCTCACGTACGGCGGCAGGCGGCTCTCTTCGCACACGACAGAAGGGAATCGCAACTGGCAGGTGGACGTGTCCACAGCAGCCATCAACGACGTTGCGTGCAGCCAGGACGGTTCGTTCATCGTGGTCGGCAGCCAGGACAATGCGGTGAGGGGGCTTGACCGGTACGGGAAGATACACTGGACCTTTAAGACCGTCCAGTGGCCCAATGCAGTCGCCACCTCGGCAAACGGCGTTGTTGTCGCCGCGGGCGTGAACGACGGATCTGTCATCATCCTCGATCACCACGGCAAGGAGCAGACAAAAAAGCAGTTCGATCTCCGCATCCAGCCACGGACGCTGGCCATGAACCGGGACGGGACAAAGGTTGTTGTTGCCGACCAGCGCTACCTGTACGGCCTCTCCCTGCATGACGATAGTGCGGCCGAGACCCCTGACGAGACGGTCTTTGTCGCCGCCCCGCTCAACCCGGTCCAAAAGACCACAGAGCCGACACCGGTACCCACGACCGTGATACAGGAAGTCACGATGCCCGAAGAGGCACGGCCGATCCCGGCCACAACAAAGGCGTCCCCATCCGGTGCATGGGCGCTCCTCCCGGCAGCCGCGGGAGCGCTCTTGCTTGCCGTGCGGGGCCGCAGCTGATCGCGGGGAAGTGCCCGGTGAGCACCCGCAGCCTCATGTCCGTCGTGAAAAGGAGACGATCCGGTCGATCAGCGTGTACTGCTCGCCTGAGTAGAAGAGGACCGTCACCACGACCCGTTCAGCACTCCGCGTGCCGGTGACGGTGACCTCGGTCATCCCCTGCGATGGGAGAAGGTGGTCTGAATCGGTTGTCCCGTCCGGGTGGAATACCGTCACTTCAATATCTTTTACCACGTTCCGCGACGGGCCGGTGACAGTTACTGTCACATCCCCGGTCACGACATCTTTGAACTCTTCGAAGTGAAGCGTGTACTGGGGGGGCAGGATATCGACCTGTTCCGGTGTTTCAGTGGCTGCGGGAGATGCAACGGGGACTGCCAGTGCGGGTGCAGCGGTTTCTGTTTCAACGGGTTCCGGTGTAGGAGCGGTCGTTACGACTGTCGTTGCGGTGGCAACAGGCGTTGCCTGCACGAGGGGAACCTTCGTGCCCGATGAACCGGGACCGGTCAGCAGGGGCTGCAGGGCCACGAACGCGATGGCAATCACGAGGATCGCGGCAATGAACCCGATGATAAGGAACGTCTTTTTCGAAGGGGCGGGCTTTCGTGGCGGGGTTTTCACTGCGGCTTCTTTTTGTGGGGTTGTCGTGGCAGATGCAAGACGTTTCTCTGGTCCGGGGCCGGTCGGTTCTTCCGGCTCGAGCCCGAGGAGGAGTTCGTCCACCGGCCCGGCGCGGGGTTTCCGGGGAATCACGGGAGGCGCGGGTTCTTCTGTCACAAGTTCCGGTCCTTCCGGCTCATCTAGCCATTCTTCCCGCAGATCTCCCTGCAATGCTTCTGCCGGTTCTTCTTCCGGTTCTTCAACCAGTTCTTCTTCCGGTTCTTCTTCAAATTCCGGTTCCGGTTCTTTTACCGGTTCTGCTCCAACTTCACCTGACGCTTCCATCCACGGAACAGGCTCCGGTGCGGGTTCCGGACCGGATGCCTCATCCACCATCGGGCCTGCGACATCTATACCCTTGACAGCCTTTGTATTCTCCGGCCCGGAATCCTCAATTGTTTCTCGACCGGCCACAGCAACCGGTTCTTCCGTAACGATCAATCCCCGAGGGAGGGCAGGTTCTTTGGAAACAGGCTGGGCACTGGCAAGAGGGGACGGGACGGGGGCCTCTGCCTTCTTCACCGGGTCGCCGCAGTTCTCGCAGAAGCGTGCACCGGGCTGGAGGGGCGTACCGCAGGAACGGCAGACCGGTGCCTGAGCCGGGGGGGAGGGCAGGGCGGGGGGGATCTTCTCACCGCACTTCTCGCAGAAACGGTCGCTGGCATTGACCGGGGATTTACAGGCAGGACAAATGGACGCGGTCTCAGGCGCCCGCTCTTCGCGCATCATGGGAGGTTCCCTGTAGTAAAAGGGTGGGACTCAAAGCTGATAAGTGCTGACATTTTTGTGCGGGAAGTAAAGAGAAAAGAGGGGCAGGTATTGTGGATGACGCTGGTGCACAGGGACCTTGCAGCAGCTCAACCCCGCGTTATGGCGGGTGCCCTATCCTTCAGCCACGCTCTTGGCCCGCTTGACCCGTTCCTTGGTGGAGAACCCGGTGACCGCATCTAGGAACTTCCGGAACCGCTTGTTGGTATCGATGATCACAACATCGGTTGCGCTCAGATCGGATTCGGTATCGATAGTCACCGTCTTGCCGCCTTCCCCCATGATCACGTCCAGCCGCTTCAGGGCGCCAAAGGTAATCCGGTAGCCTTTGCCGGTCTTTTCGGGCGCAACACCAAAACAGTTCTTCAGTTCCGCGATGGTCCTCGTCTCCAGGTCCTTGGTGAGCCCGCGCTTGATGGGATACTGTTGCATAATACTTTTTTAGTACTTGGTCTATGTTAAAGTAATGACGGCTGATGCTCCTGAGCTCGGGGACCGGATCTCAAAAAAGCTGGACAGTGTCCACGCGGATCTTGTCACGATCGCCTCCAAAAAAGATCTCAATATCATCTCGCAACCACTCCCGAAGAACGGCGCTGTCCTGCTGGGCTTCCCGGGCAGCGGCCTTGTCGGGACCATCGCACTCCAGTACATGGTGGACCAGCTTGAGTTCGAGCAGATCGGCTCCATGAACTCCCGCTACTTCCCGCCGCTCGCGATGATGAACAAAGGGCTCATCAACGATCCGGTCCGCATCTATGCCAAGAATACCGGTGACCTGAACCTTGCAGCGATCGTTGCCGACATCCCCATCGCGCCCCCGATCTGTTACGAGATCGCAAACGGCATCATGGAGTGGCTGGAGACCTTCAGGCCAAAGGAGGTTTTGACCATTGCCGGTATCGTGACAAACGAGCCAGAAAAACGGGTCTTCTCGGTTGCAACCACGCCCCAGGCCCTTGAGCGGATCCAGGATATCACCCTTGTCCTGCCCATCGGGAGTATCTCGGGAATTGCATCCAGCATCCTCACCGAATGCAAGGCGCGGAAAATTCCGGCGATAGGGCTTTTGGGCGAGACCGTCAATGCGCCCGACCCGCGGGCATCTGCCTCAACGATTGAAGTTCTCAACAAGATGTACAACCTTGCCCTGGAGACGCAGCCGCTGATCGAGCAGGCCGTGGAGATCGAGCAGAGCATGGGCAAGCTTGCCGAGGAAGTGCAGCAGTCCGCGGAAACGACCCCGAAAAAAGATCTTCCGATGTACGGGTGACCTGCCATGAAGTGTGCTGCGTTAACCAGTATCTCCCCGGACATCATCAAGGAGCTGAAGTCGGGGAGGCCGCGGACGATCGAACTCCAGAGCACGCACAACATCGTCACGGTTGCCGAGGTCGTGCCCGGCCCAGAAACCCATATCTTCATGACCTCGACCGATATCGAGGACCTCTCCCCGGGCGATGCGGGGATCTGCGTCTTCGTCCTCTCGACGAGCCTTGCCATGAAGCGGGTGGTTGAGTTCGCGCAGGGGGGAACCGTGTACGAGGAGCGGGAGCGTGTCTCTGCCAGGGTGCAGGTGAAGTTCTGCGCAACCTCGGTTATCAAGGGCGTGTACCGCGACGGGCTGATGAAGCCCACGAAGGTTGAAGTCCTTAAGTCCTCGTGTTATCACGCGGGGTGAGCGGTTCGCTGGCCCCACGATACACTTTTTTGCACGTCCTTACCAAAACGAGTCCCGGCACTGCACCTGTTCGAAAAGGATTGTTCGGCGAGCGAGAGGGCCCGGAACCGGGGGGTTGGGGTCTGCCACACGATTACACGAATGTGTCGCGGAAAAAAGAGGATGAATGAGGCCCGTTACTTCCTGCGCAGGGCAATCAGCGCAAGACCGATGCCGCCAACGATGACAAGGGCATCCAGCGGTGATGCGGGCGTTGGGGTATCACTCGGCCAGGGTGTCGGCGTCGCGCTCGTCTGCTTTCGTGTCACTTTGATGGAGGTAGGTATTGTTGTCGGCCCTGAGGTGGGTGTAGCCGTGGTGGCGGTTGTCTTTACTTCGAGGTTCGCCGAGAAGGACTCGGTCTTGCCCGAAGTAATCTTGACCGACCGCATCCAGTCAGCGTAACCGTCTTTCTTGACCATGAGTTTGTAGGTTCCGACGTCAAGATCACTGAGGGTTATTGGTGTCTTTCCCTTGCTCACACCCTCAAGGTAGACCGTTGCATCCGAGGGGGATGAGGAGACTTCGATTGCGCCAACCTCATCGCTGGTAACCTCGAATTCGACATCATCGTCACAGACAATTGTTCCGAAATCGTCCTTGACGCAGACCTCGTACGTGCCCAGCTCCTTATCGTTGAGGTTGAACGTTGCATTGACTTTCGTTGCTGACTTTACGTCAACATCCGTCTTGGTGATGTTACCCTCATCGGAGTTGTGGAGGTACACATCCAGAATCTCCGACAGGCCGGAACCGGTAATCGCAATCTCGACATCATCCGTGTTCGTGCGGGCTTTGGTCGGGTTCACGGAAGAGAGTGTGATTGCGGGACGGAGCGTGATATCAGTCCCATAGACTGTATCGGGAATGTCGGGGGCAATAATAACGAGTTTTCGCGATGCCTCGGTATTGCTTCCCAAGCTGTCGGCTATCTTGGACTTGGAGAAGGAGCAGACAATCTGCGATGAGGAAACAGAGTTAATTGTTGCAGTTTCATTAATATCAGAACCCGATTTCATCAGCTTGATAACAAGGCTGTCCTGCGAACTGATATTGAATGTCCCGGTGATTGTAAACGTAACCGTCGAGTCCGTGTAGGCAACTTTCGGCGTTACTCCGGAGATACTGGCCGAATCGGCCGCGACAGGAACCACAATAAGAAGCAGGGCGAGCAGACAAAGGATCATACTAATGGTCTTCATGGAAAAACACCCACTAATCGTATCAGGTTAGAAGATAGGAACCCAGGTAAGATATATTTTATTAAATTTATTCGGTGGCAGACCCCTTGCGGGTCCCCGCGTGAAGGTTTCGGGGACCCGCGTGAAACAGATTAATTATCCACGAGCGCGAAATTACATGGCACAAGGGCCTGTGGCTTAGCCTGGACATAGCGCCGGGCTTCTAACCCGGATGCCGGGGGTTCGAATCCCCCCAGGCCCGTTCACTTTTCACAGTCAGCACACCGTGATTGCAGAGCGTCCGCTCTCTGGTGAGATCGGGTGAGAACGGTTACTGGCAAAAAAAGGATTTACAGGCTGTCCTCTGCATCGGCAATCTGGCCATCCATGGGCTTTTGCAGGATCTGGACATCTGCGATGTTATGCTGGCGCAGGGCGAGCTTTTTCGCCTTGAAGATGTTCTTGCCTTCCTTGCCGATTGCAATACCGCGGTCCTCGTCCCGGACTTCCACGGTTGCAGTCTTCTCCTCATCCTCTCCCTCGAAGAGGATGGAGGTGACCTGGGCGGGCAAAAAGCAGTTCTTTAAAAACTGCTCGGCGTTACTGTTGTATTCAACGACCTCGATCTTCTTGCCCATTACTTCGGAGGCCTTCTTGATCGAGGCACCCTTCTTGCCAATCGCAAGCCCCATGTCACCGGGGTTGATGACAAAGATAAGCCGGGCATTGCGGTCATCGACCACGCAGTCGCGGCTCCCGGCCCCGGTCAGGCTCTCGAACTGGGAGATCAGGCGCATGCAGTCTTCGGTCAGTTTTACTTCGACCATAGATTGCACCTGAGGTTACGCCCTCTTGAGGGAGAGGATATCTGACTCGCCCGGGCTGATGACGGCGAGGGTGCTGACCATGAACGGCTTACCGCAGGCCTTGCCGAGCGCAACGCTCGATCCCTCGAACGTGTGGATAAAGAGATTCTCATTCGTGGAGAGTTTCTCTTTGAAGGATGCCGGGCAGTTGCCGGCAACGACGATCATCTGGGCTTTGCCTTCCTTGATGCATTTCTCGGTGTTGTTCTGGCCAAGGATGACGTTTCCTGTCTTGATTGCTCTTCTGAGTGAAGCATTAAAATCCATGTACAATTCCTCGTAGGTTTGTGCAATTAATTCTCGTTCTGCCTGATTGCTATCAGTTTTACATCGCCGGTGCCCAGCTGGATTGGCTGGCCCACGATGAC
>Ga0302253_1002161_pt1 | contig 10170 bp, 6 predicted proteins | sample AAG_RA_Trp_MG_FD_193537 | JGI IMG/M metagenome (GOLD analysis project Ga0302253, IMG submission 193537) | Enriched activated sludge microbial communities from anaerobic digester in WTTP, New Holstein, Wisconsin, United States - AAG_RA_Trp | ecosystem: Engineered > Bioreactor > Anaerobic >... | reverse complement strand
GAGCTTTCATTGCGGAAGACCTCCTCCACAAGCAAAATGCCTGACGCAGACACTATAGTCGAACTGGTGCTGATTGTATAATCCCGGTCGGAGACTGAAGCGCGAACCGTCTACCGATATCCGAACGAAACGGAATCGATCTCACCGATCACGAACGTTGTCCCGGGTTCCAGAATCGCTCCCCAGATCTGCAGGTCACTCACTGCTCCGAAGTCACCCGCAGGCCAGATGAAATCCAGAATGGTCCGGTCGACCGCCACCTCCGGTTCCAGCGCGATGGTCGCGGATTCCGGAGTGGTCGACCAGGACGGATAGAAAAAATACTCGCCGAAGACATCCAGCACCCCATATAAATCCGCGACGGTCTGCCCGGTCGGAGTACGGCAGGTCGCGGTCAGAACGAACCGATCCCCCGCCAGCAGATCCGTGTCCGGAAGCGTCAGGCGAACACCTGTCCACGTGGCCGGTGTCGCAGTGGGCGTTGGAAGAGGAGGTGAATCCGGGGCTGAAAAATGGTATCCGAGGTCGACTCTACCTTCATCCGGCACCTCGTCGGTACGGGTCGTCCCACCGGGCGAAGCCCCGGTCTCCGGATCTCCAGCATCCACACACGGACTCGTCTGACTCTGCCCCGCCACCGTCTGACTCAGGTAATGCGCGCCTTGAGGCCCAGTGACAAACAGAGGATCCGATCCGTGCAGATCACCGTCTCCGGGGCTCACGGCACTATAGTCCGTCCCGTTGTTCCAGAAGGCGTTGTACCCGGAATGAACCGATGAATTGCCGTTGTAATTCGCAATACCGACCTGATTGCCGGAAAAAATGCAGTGATGGATCGGCACCGGATCCATGCTGTTGAGCACCTGCACGCCGGCAGACGTATTGCTGACAAATGTGCAGAAGGAGACGTCGGTCTGATCCAGCGCGAGAATCGCCCCCGTTCCCGGAAATGAACTCGTATTTCCCAGAAACAGGCAGTTCTCGATGTCCACACCACCTCCCGCGACAATCGCCGATCCGATTCCAACGTTGGCCGAAAAAAGATTGTTCCGGACCAGGCAGGGTCCCCAGACATTGAGCGCACCGCCGTAATAGTCGCTGCCCTGCTGTTCGTTGCTCTCGAATGTATTGCCGATAAAATCGATGTCGCCCCGTGCATAGATTCCGGATCCATCGATGTATGCATTGCCATGATCCCGAATCGCGCAGTGCGAGACCGAACCGTGGCAATTGATCAGATACAACCCGAGACCGTCGCTGTGAACATACTCGGCAACTCCCGTATCGTTTCGCTCGACGGTGCAGTTGAGGAGAGCAATGCCGCATTCGTCGAAGTACCCGCCTCCCCCCTGATCGATGGAATGGTTGTCCGAGATCACCGAGTTCGCGATCGAGACCTCACATGTCGAAAAATACGCGCCGCCCCCGTCTTGCCCCGCGTCATTGTTCCGGAACACGCAATCGTCAATCTGAACCCGGCAGTTGGTCACGTATAACGCTCCTCCGGATTGATTGACGGGCGCACCGTTTTCAAAGACGACATGCTCGATCCGTATCTCCGTACCCGAGGCTCCCGGTGTGTAGTGGAGACACCGCTTATCTGCGGGTGCCGAGACAACCGGACGGTTTTCGGGAAACTCGCCTCGAAGGGTCAACACCGCGAGACCGGGCCATTCGAGCGACTCGGTATATACTCCGGGAGCGACCAGAACGATATCGCCGGACAGGGCTGCATCCAGCCCTGCCTGGATGGTTGGTTGATCCGAGGGCACTTGGATGACGACGGCCGACACCGACGATCCGATGATGATCAGGATGCTTGCCGTGAGCAGAAACGATTTCATGGTCTTCTCCTTTCAGTCCGGTCCCAAGCAGACCGCATCGCACACACCTCTGCAGGAAAGGAGTCGATTCACCTCAATGTTCGTGCTCACCTGGTTCGATATATCCCAGCGCTTCGAGTTTCTTCTGGAGGGCATCGCTGTGGGCCGCTCCGGTGTCCGCCTCTCCGATCGGTTTTGCATGAAACTCCCCGACACGGTTGCTCATGTCGGCTTCTTTTTCCGGCTGCATTCCAATCAGATTCATCATTTCCATCGGATCGTCCGGGAGATGGTACAGGCCGACTTCCGGCTCCATGTAGTACGGCTGCCCGAAGTAATGGATGTATTTGTACTGCGGCTCCCGCAGCATCACGGCCTGATTGTTCGCATGTTCCGATATGACATACGGGATCTCGGGGATCGACTCTCCGGACAGCAGCGGGAGCAGGTTCCGGCCCTCAAAATCGGACGGGATCTCCTCCCCTGCGATGCGCATGATCGTCGGTGCGATATCGAGCGACTGAACGGTCTGCCTGAATACGCGCCCCGCTTTCTGGCCTCTGGGCGGAACGACCAGCAGGGGGATATGCATCTGCTGTTCATACATCCCGGCCATGATGAAATACAGATTGTGCTCGTCCAGACTGATGCCGTGATCGGCGGTGATCACGAGCCAGGTATTCCGGTCCGCGCCGGTTTCAGCCAGAATCCGCATCAGTTTTTCGATCGTCGCATCCATGTAGGTGATCTCGGAGCGATACTGCGCCTTGAGATAGTCGATATCCGTGATGTCCCCGATCCAGCTTTTCATGTATTCGACCTGTTCGGGTGAAAATCCGACGGTGTCCATCGAGTGATTGGCCGGATCGCGGGGGTTCCCCGAATAATACAGCGAATCGTACGGCTTGGGCGGGTCAAAGGGCGTGTGCGGATCGAAAAAGTGGAGCCACGTGAAGAACGGCTGTGAGGCGCTGGATTGAGCGCGCTCGCGCAGCCAGTCCGCAATCGAGCGAAATGTCACCGGGGCGCGGCGCTGCGCCTCTCCCGGAGCATAAAAACGCTCGAATCCCGGCCCGAGACCGTGAGTCCGGGCCGACAGCCAGGCGGCGCTCGTCGCCGCGGCGCACCGGTACCCCTCCCGAGCCAGCAATCGCGCGACGGTGGGATGACGATCGCTCAGCGGCGTTACCATGTCATAAACGCCATGCGTATGCGGACGCTTGGATGTCAGTATCGTGTAATGCGACGGAGGCGTGTTGTTGATCTGGCAGATGCAATCCGAAAACACATTGCCATGCCTCGCCAACCGATCGAGCGCGGGGCAGAGGATGATGTCATCGCCGCCGAAACCCAGCCGGTCGATCCGGCAGGAGTCCATCGTGATGAGAATGATGCTCGGCCTGCCGGGTGGACCTTTCGGAACATCCTCACCGACCACCCGAACATCCGCCAGTGCGAGCAGATCGCCGGTCGGATCACCCTTCTCGCCCGCATCGAACTCAAACGCAATCTCGCACTCCTTCCCCGCGAAACCCTGGTCAATCTCGACTCCATGCTCAGCCCATTTCTCACCCGGTCGTACCGCAATCCAGTCGCCGACCTGTTCCATGTCCCCGGCACGCACGATCATTCGGAGGCGTCCGCCGTCCGATTTCTGCACCTGAGCGTAATCGTCCAGCCCCGTCGAGAACGCGAGAACATTCCGCTCCTTCCCGAACGTCGATCGAAACGAAACCGTCACGAACGGATACCCGATCACCGCGTGCCGGATATCTTCCCAGACGGCGGCCCACCCCAGCCGGGCGCCTCCATCGAGCGCCGAAATCCGTTCGATGCGACATGCCGCGTGAGGTGTTAACTCGACCTCGATCCTGTTCGTCCCGAGCCGGGTCATCGAAGCGGGGCATGCGAGATCCGCCGTGATTGAATCGCCGTCGACGACCGGCGTGAGTGCAGGGAGAGCCTGACCATCGAGACGGGCCGAGATCTGAACCGGTTCCGGGGATTTCAACCGAAACCGCAGCAATCGATCCCGGACGGTGGCAAATGGCAGCTCGATGACGAGTTTTCCTGCATCGGCACGCACCGCATCCCCATCGTCGAGCCGGCCTTCCTTCAGAATCGCACGCCCCTTTGCGTCACTCATGTCGTAATGAGTCGCGCGTTCGGCGATCGTCATCGGTGTTTTTCCGTCGAGCATGCTGAGGCTCGATTCCGGCAGGCGATTCGGAATCGTGTCCGTACATGCCTCCAGCAGAAAAAAAACCGTGATCATCAGCATGAGATGCCGCGTGCGTTTCATGGAGCTATTCCTTTCGGTCCTGCCAGAGAAAACCGCAGGCGATCGAACATGACCGCGAGCAATCTGAAGTCGTTGGTGTGCGGCAGATCCAGACCGGGACAACCCGTGTATCCATACGCAAATTCAATCCGATTCAAACCATGTATCAGCGCGTGGGACGGTATGTCAAACGCCACACGCTGCCAGCCTGGTTTCAGAGTGATCGTCTCACAGACAACCCACTCATTGACCCGGACCGTCATGGTCTGCTGCGTCCGTTTACCGATCGAATAGGGATTGACATCCAATTCCGCCCGAATGGAACTCGCATTCTGCAACGGAACCTCGATTTCGCTCTTTAGCCCGCCCGAGGCCCAGGTCACGGATCGACCTTCACTGATTTCATCGATGATACACCAGCCCTCGCGCAGCATCGACCGCACCTCCGGCATACCGAAATCCAGTTCCATGACCGGTTCGACATCCGCCCGGGTGTGAATGAGTCTGCACAGCAGGCGGTCGAAACCGGCTCCGCTGAACTTCCGGAACGTCATTCGGAGGGGCTCTCGACCGGTCTGGTAAAAATCGATCGCCCGGGCGCGCCGGACGACAGTCCCGGAGAATGTCTCGGGAAGCCACCCTTCCGATGCGCCGGGATCGCACGGCAATCGAATCCACCGCAGTCCCGGCTCGCTCACGATGATCTCGGCGCCGTCTTCATGATCGACCCATTCATACGGAAGATTGATCCGTTCGATATGGAATCCGTCCATTTGCCCGCCGTTCATGCGGACCGTTGTGTCGCCGTCCGGGCGAAGGCCGATCTCGAATGCGCCGTCATGGGGATCCAGCCGCCGCACATGTGCATCGGTCGTCCAGTGAACACCTCCCGCACGTTCCGGCGACACCTCGATCCGAACACCCAGGGCGCTGCGGAAGGAACCCGCCTGAGCCATCGCGACCGAGGAATCGACATGGAACCGGATAATCCTCTCACCCTGTAAATACGCGCGGACAGGTGCCGTCCGGGCGGCAATGATCGATCGCGCGACCTGCGGTTCGGTCAGCGGAACATATCCGCTCACATCGCGGAGCCATTCGAGAGACTGGATCATGGTCTGGAATTCGGGATCGAGTTGATCGAAGCGGTCCGCCTCATGAATGAATTCGGGGTGAAAATACTGCAGGACCGGCATGCCCAGAGCGGCGGGAAATCCGGTTCGATTCAGATAGGAACTGAAGAGCGGGCGAGCGGGAAGCGGCGAACCGACGACGAGCGGCAGGAGGCGACCGGCGGCGTCTTCGAGAAGAAACGGAGGGGAATAAGGTGCGTACGCCGAGCTGGTGCAGAAGGCATACGGGAAGAGATCGAAGCATGAGAGCGTTTCGCCGCCGAAATCATGAAACAAACCACGCTCCAGCAATGAATGATACGACTGCCAGACCGGGCTGGCGTGCGTATAAAACACATGATGATCACAGCCCGTGATGTCCGTGCGCGCAATACCAATCGCCTCGAGGTTCGCAAGGTCCCGGTCAATTCGATCAAGCTCGGTTTCGCGCGAATCGGTCGGTTCGAACGTCAGATGCAGGTTGAGGGGAATCCCGCGCTGCCTGCAGTAATCCGCCACATCGCGCGCACCGTTCGAGGACCCCGCCATTTCCGGGCGATCGAACTGCGTCAGATCCGAGCGAACCGTAAAGGAGGGGATCAGTCCGCGTTCGAGCAGGATCCGGCTCCAGCGGATCGCGTATTGCGCCGTCCAGTTATCGTAAGCATCGAGATGATTCTGAAAGGCGCAGCACGGCGCTCCGTTCGGCCCGGGAACGCGCCGGATGGAATACCCATATTTCAATTTGGCAGAGAGATCCACGAGACGATCGCGGAACAGGTAATCCAGCCCGGCCGCACCGTAATGAAAATTGGTGGCCTCGGGATCCGGAAATCCCAGCCGGAAATCCCGGATTGTCTCGACCCCATGAAACGGAACCGTTTTGCGGCTGAAATCGGCGATCCAGACGACGGCACCCCTCCCGATCCGGCGGAAGGTCATCAGCGGATTGCCCCGGGGATCCGCAACGAGCGTCTGAGCGGAATCCGCGCGTGCCGTGAAGCCGCGGATCCATCGACACTCCTGTTCAGTGGTGTCGACGAACGACGGGAGATGGGTCTGTTCATACGTCGTTCGGTCTCCGGTCGGCGACTCGATGGACGCGGTTCGGAGAATGGATTCGAGATGCTGCAATAGAGGCGGAAAGGGAGAAAAGATCGGAATCACGAGAGTCGGTTCGTTCGGGCTGACATCGCTCAGACCGGCTAGATCCTGCATGTTGTGGAGGGGGACATCCGCTTCCAGAAAGACCAGAGCTCCGGAGTCAGCGGCTTTCCGGCAGAAAATCTCGATATCACGAATTGATGCGCCGCTGCTGCGCACGAATTCGGACGACAGATCGATCAGATCCCAGGCCGTCGCCTCCGCCGCAACGGGCATCTCACTGCGAACGGATGTCTCGGCCCCCAGATTCCAGCTCTGGCGAAAGTGACTGCCGGTTTCGAGTTCAGGTTCCGGGTAACCTCCCAGCACCAGAATCCGCACGGTATGCGTTCCGGCTTCTCGAACGTGCGTATCATCCGGAGGGCTGACGCACGACACGGTGAAGCAGATGAGTCCCGCAATCAGGATCAATGGCGCATGTCCGGAGCGATTACTGAAACATCTCATCGGATTTCCTGTCCTTGTTCTGAATACACTCGCCTTATCTAAAGCTTTTGAGACCGGGATCAAACGAATGGGATGCAGGGAATCATTTCGTGTGTCGATCATGCTCGAAGATGTTATTACGATCAGAGATATCCTGTAAACCGAATCCAGGCATGTTTTCTATCGTTTCCTTGTGAAATGCGGTCGATCGAAGATTCGACGAAACATCTCATATAGTTTAAAATAGGAAAGGGGGAGGCATCTATGCAACCGCAAGGCATCGACCCACGCGTGTTGACGTTGCTGGACGTGACGAAAGCGATGACATCCACCTTGGAACGCGACGAACTGCTCCAGCGGATCGTCAGAGCCGTGACCGAGATGCTTCCGTGTCAGGGGTGCATCCTGTGGCTGCTCAATCGTGACACAGGGCTTCTTCATCCCACGAACATCCATGGCTTTTCATGGGATGAGGTCGGAACGCATGCCTTCAAGCCGGGCGAAGGAACAATCGGTTCGGCTTTCTCGGATCAGATACCCGTCATTACGAACGATTTGAAACAATATACGAAGTTTGTCCGGAAGGGCGAGGTCGTCGATCGGATTGTTTCGCTGATGGATGTTCCGATGATACTCGAGGGGGACTCCATCGGTGTGCTCGACGCCGCCAACAAGATTCCGGGTAACGATTTCAATGATGATGACGCCCGCATGCTGTCCCTGCTCGCTTCTCAGGCCGCCATCGCCATTTCGAATGCCAAGGCTCATGCGGATGTGCAGCGCCGGGCATACGAGCTGGAGGTGTTGCATTCGATCACGCAGGTGATGGGCACCAATCTCGAAACGCGCGACATTCTCCGGATCATCACCCGCGAGACTCTCAAGCTGTTCAACTTCGAGGATTGCTCGATCTTCCTCTATGACAGTCTCAACCGCTGCTTCGAGCTCGCTGCCGCAATCGGCGCTCGCGAACCCCTCACCGGAAAACTTCGGATTCCGTTCCGGGATGGGTTGATTTCGTATGTGGCGGAAACGCGTCGGACCACCATGGTCTCCAATGAGGATCTCGACGCATATCGATCATTTCCTCCAGCGGATTATGACGGCTTTAACACCGCCATTGCCGCACCGCTGTTTCTCCCGAACAAGCTGCTTGGCGTGATCGAAGTGCGCGATTCGGCCGAGCGTGAACTGTCGATGGAAGATCTTCTGCTGTTCAAGACGATCATCCGGCAGATGTCCGTGTTTCTGGAGAAGGCGCATCTGTTTCACACCGTCCAGGAGTTGTATCTGGAGGTGATCAAGTCGTTATGTGAGACCGTCGAGGCGAAGGATCCGGAAACGATCGGGCACTGTTTCCGCGTATCGGAGTATGCCGTGCGGATCGCGAGGCACATGGAGCTGGATGAAGAAACCGTGGAGCAGATCCGGGTGGCGGCGCATCTGCATGACATCGGCAAGATCGGCATTCCGGAAGCGATTCTGCTCAAGGCAGACCGGTTGACGACGGACGAATACGAAAAAGTGAAGCGGCACAGTGAAATCGGGGCACGGATTCTGACGCCGATCGAGTTTTTCGGAAATGTGACGGCGTTTGTCCGCCATCATCATGAACGGTGGGACGGGAGCGGCTATCCGAATCGTCTCGCGGGAACAGACATTCCGCTCGGCGCACGCATTCTGGCGGTTGCGGATTCGTTCGAGGCGATGACGTGGCAGCGTCCCTACGGCCACAGCATGTCCCGCGAACAGGCTCTGGACGAGGTGATCCGATGTGCGGGAAGCCAGTTCGATCCGGACATTGTCGAGGCATTCCGGGCGGTGTTCAGGGACGTCCTGCGAATCGACTGTCCACGCCGCTGAGGTCGTTCATATACAGTAGACGGCCCGAACAACTGATCCGTGGGTGCGCGTCCGGAGTCAAGCGATGCGCCCATCGGTATCTATCGGGTGTTTGCCGGTGGTCCTGCGGAGCCGGTTGATTTTATCCATCGTGATTCATACGATGGTATCACGAGGCTCGAGAGGCCGGGAGAGCTGCATGGCGAATCGGAAACCCACATTCACAGTATTCGTTCTGACGATCGCGGTGTGCATGCCGGTGTTTCTGTTCTTCGCGTCGATCTGCCTCTGCCGTGCGCATGACGATTCCCGGTGCGGCGATCATGCCTGTTGTTGTGAAACGATGCCGGGTTCCGAATCGAGGCATGCCACATGCGGCTGCGTAATGTGCAGTGCCGACCCGATGCCTCTGATCCCTCCGCCACAGATTCTCACCCTGCATCTCGTCCGCACCGCAGAACTCATGCCGGATATGATCATCCCGCCCCTGTCCGCGTTCAAGCCCTTGATTCTGCGGTCAGGAGCGCCTCCGCCGGATACGCTCGAGAGTGACCGATCCTGTGCCGTGGCCCGATCGGTCGTTCTGCGCATTTAGACCGTTCCGGTCTGTTTCAACGTTGTAATCTCTGAAAATCCAAATCGCATATCGGCATGCCGGTCATTGACCCGTACTGCTCAGGTACGAATCACTATCGGGCATGCAGAGAAAGGTTCAATGTATGAAATCGATGCAACGATCCCATGCCATTCACCGGATCGGAATCAACTCGGTCATCTGTGTCATTCCGATCACAATCCTGGGGTTCGCGGTGATGCTCTCGGGATGTTCCAGCGCCCGAACGATGGACCTCGGCGTGTCCATCCCCTCCGACGTACAACTCGTGACGCTTTCGAGCGTGCTGGCGTCTCCTTCGAGTATCAATGGAAAAACATTCGCCGTCAAAGGCGTGATCTCCTCACAATGCGCATCCCTGTGCGACTTCGTTCTGAAGGACGGAGTCCATAAAGCCACCATTTACCCGCAGGGATTCAAGTTCCCGAAACTGCCCGTCGGAAAACCGGTCACCGTTTACGTCCAGGCAACGGTCGGGGATGAACAGATTGTTCTGTCCGCTCTCGGACTGACGATCGGATGAGGTGGCGGATGACCTTCATGACGGTTTCCTGGAGTAATCTGCGCCGCAACCCGATTCGAAGTGTGCTCACCGGATTGAGCCTCGCTGTCTCCGCCATCACACTCACGGTCGTTCTCGGACTCGACAAGGGATACTCCTCCGCAGTCACCGACGAACTGGTGAACAAGACCGGGGTTCACATGTATATCACGAAGGAAGGGTGCCCGATCGAAGCCGCTTCGGTGATTGCCCAGGGAGGTCTCAGTCCGCTCTATGTCGCCGAAGACCTGACCGAACGTCTGCTCCGGCACCCGAACGTCGATGTGATCATGCCGTTTCAGCTCTTCACGGTGACCATCGAGGACGGTTCGCGAACCGACATTTTCATGGGCATCACGGACACGATT
>Ga0302253_1002158_pt1 | contig 10181 bp, 9 predicted proteins | sample AAG_RA_Trp_MG_FD_193537 | JGI IMG/M metagenome (GOLD analysis project Ga0302253, IMG submission 193537) | Enriched activated sludge microbial communities from anaerobic digester in WTTP, New Holstein, Wisconsin, United States - AAG_RA_Trp | ecosystem: Engineered > Bioreactor > Anaerobic >... | reverse complement strand
GAAACATCTGCGTGCACGTCGGAAAAGATAACTGAACCCATACGGTCAGGACAAGTATTGGAGTGTCTTTGCTGATAAAAACCATTGATACCCGGGGTTCAATATATGCCGTTTGGGATCGAGGGATATGTTGATGTAAGACGGATTCACACTATTATCCGGAAACCGCTTGCCGCACCGGCCTTGTCACCCGTGCGGTTGCATCCACCCGGGATCGCCGGCAGGGACGGATCGGGTATCCGGCCCCCGTGTGAACCCGTTTTTGGGAGGAACAACCTGATGGAAAAATACCTTGACGACTATATTGCCCGCATGCGGACGCACTACCCCCGGTTCCCGTCCGCGACGGCTCATGAGATCGCATCGGCATTCCTTGCCTTCAAGTTCGGCCTGTACGAGAACGCAGTCAGGGAATGTGCTCATGCCCTCACCCTGGTGCCGGACAGCCCGACAAATACTGCCCTGAAAAAAGCGCTCGCGGTCGTTCAGGCAAATGCAGAGGACCGGAACAACTCCAAGGTAACACCTGACATGTCCATCGCCTTTTCGGCAGAAGAGCGCATGTTCGTGCCAATCAACCTTCCCCCCGACAAGATCGAGGACCCGGGAACCCTTGAACTGGACAACGCCCTTATCCTGATCTACGTGGTTGCCCTCATCACCTCCCCCGATGACGAGGAGATGCTGGAGGAGCACCGCAGGATGATCGTGCGGATGCTCACCGATTACAAAAAAGCCATGGGCATGGAATAACCGCCCATATTCAGACTTTCATCAGTCCATCCTTTTTACAAAAAGAACTTACGCTGTTTCACACGTATGTGACATGCCCTCGCAAAAGACAGATCATAAAAAAGGATTCCAGCCTGTTTACAGGCTGTCCATGCTGATGCCGGTGAAGTCCTGGGCAACCGCCTTGATATCCTTGACACCGAACGCGGTCTGGACCTTGTCGAGTTCGAGCTGGTTTGCTGCATCGCAGATGTAGTCCAGGATATCGACCGAGAGCTCCTTTTGGATCTTGCTCTTCTTCAGCTGGTCGACCAGGGAGGCCATCTTCTCGGGAGACTCCATCCGGAGTTTTGCAAGGCTCATGACACACATGTAGATCCGGGTAAGGTTCCGGTCGGTGCCGGTGATACAGTCAAAGAAGTTCCTGATCACCTGAGCCTGGTATATCTCTCCTCCTATCTTCTCCACCTCCTTCCTTCTCGTGGTAAATGGACTGTTCACATCATCCCTATTTAAATCTTGTGGGAAAATTGCCGTTTTTGCGCAAAAAAACCAGCAAAAATCGGGGATTTTTGAAAAGAGCGGCCAGATTGTCTGACAATTGTATGACAATCGTCATACTGTCCCCGGAACCCGCCGCACCCGGTGTTACTTTGCAGCGCTCACGATCTTGATAACGTCTCCGTTCTTCAGTTCGTGATTCTCCTTGATTCGCATCTTGGTCTTTGCGTCGACCGCGTACAGGAATCCCTTACCGATATCTGTGTGCACCTGGAATGCGAGATCGTGAGGAGTAGAGCCCTTCCGCATCAAAAATGCGTCCGGCAGCACGTCGCCCTGCTTGTTGCAATAGTGGTTCTCGTCTTCCACCGGGTACACAACAATCATGTCCAGGAGTTCGAACACCGCCCGGTTGATTGCCTGCTGGACGCCAGTGCCTTTGCATTGCTTCATCACATCTGCAATCTTCGCAAGGCCGGCCTTCTGTGCCGCGGAAAGGGACCCCTCGTTTGCGACTGTAAACATCTCATCGCCCGGAAGATACTTGACCACGTTTGCCGCAGCCGCATTCCGCAACGCAAGCTCCGATGCCGCGCTCGCGAACGCAACCTTCTGCTCTGCGAGTTTTACCCGGAGCGCTTCCGGCGCTTCATCGAACTTGTTGCCCACGACAAGCATCGGCTTTGAGATCTTCACAATCTCTGCACAGAAGGGAATGAGATCTTCCATCTTCGCATGCACCAGTTCCAGTTTCAGCGCAAGTTCCGCGTCCCGCACATCCTCGGGTGTGATCCCAAGGCCGGTGAACGTGTCTGCTATTGCCTGGTGGATGGAGAATCCCTTGACCTGCGCCTGCCGGTTCAGCCGCGTCCAGTGCTTGTCGAGTATCCCGTACACCCACATCGTCATCTCGTACCCGAGGAACTTCACATCCTCGGCCGGGTCGTGGTTGCCCACCCCCACCGGATTTCCTTCGCTGTCCGTACCGCCGCTCGCATCGATAATGTGGAGGATCGCATCGGCCTGGCGGAGTGCGTCAAGGAACTGGTTGCCAAGCCCCTTGCCCTTGTGCGCATCGGGGACAAGCCCTGCCACATCGATCAGGTTGACCGCGACAAACCGGTTCCCGTCAACGCAGTGGCTGCACTTCACCTTGAGTTCCGTGCAGGCACACTTCGTCCTCACGTAGGCGACCCCGAAGTTCGGGTTGATGGTGGTGAACGGGTAATTCGCAATCTCGGCATGGGCCATCGTGGCGGCCTTGAAGAACGTGGATTTCCCGCAATTGGGTTTTCCGGCAAGGGCAAGCGTGAGCATGGTTTCTTCCTCTCCATAGGCAGGTAACGATAAAACCGGAGAACACTCCGAAAGAATCTGACAAAGTTTTTCCCTGTGGCTTATTAAAAGGTACTTATGTCGTTTGTGCAGAAGAGAAGTTACTATTTCGATACGCCGGGACCGGCCAATACGGAAGACGCTGCCCGGTTTTCCCTTGAGCGGGCAAAGGAGATGGGAATAAAGACGGTTGTTGTTGCCAGCACCTCGGGTAAGACCGCGCAGGTCTTTTCGACATTACTGAAAGGATCGGAAATCCAGCTCGTGGTCGTCACTCATGTTGTAGGGTTCACGAAACCCGGCGAGTGGGAGTTCTCGAAAGACATTGCCGCGCAATTGCAGAAAGAGGGTGTGAAAATCGTAACCGGAACCCATGCCCTCTCCGGTCTTGAACGGGCACTCTCCCGGTCGCCAAAAGTGGGCGGCGGATCCCGGACCGAGGCAATTGCCGAGGCGCTCCGCCGTACGGTGGCCATCGGCCTCAAGGTTGCCGTGGAATGTGTACTTATCGCTGCCGACCAGGGCACAATTGGCATTTCTGACGAAGTAATCGCTGTTGGTGGGACCGCGAGCGGCGCCGATACCGTCTGCGTCATCCGCCCGGCCCATACCGCAAACTTCTTCGACCTCCAGGTCCGGGAGATCGTTGCCATGCCGAGGGTCCGGTAACCATGCCGGTGGCGGAGTTCAAAGAGGCCTGCGGGCTTCTTCTTAAGATGCCGGTCCTCTGGGTACCAGGGGTTGTCGGGGGCCTGTGCGGCGCCTTCATCTGGCTGCTCTTCATCCTGTCCGGGGCGTTCTTTGCTGGCAGGTTCATCGTGATCACCGGCCTTATCGTGCTCTTCTTCATTGCCGGGATGCTTGCGATGATCCGGCAGAACGAGGGGAGCATGGGGACGCTTGCTAACGGGGGGCGCCAGTACTTCTTCCGCGTACTGCTCCCGCTGCTTGTTGTGCTCTTCATGATCCTGCTGGTCTTTGTTCTCGTCATGCTCACGCTCACCCTCATCGGGATCCCGTCCGACCCTGCCCTGCTGGTCTTCCTCTCGTTTGGTGTTGCGATACCGAGCATTCTCATGACGCTCTTTTCCGACGCGGCTGCGGTCTTTGAGGACCGGAAGGTGTTTGAATCGATCCAGAGAAGTGTCGATATCGTGAGCCAGAACACCGGTAAGGTTATCTCCTTTGTCTTCATCTCGACACTCGCGAGCGCAGTCATCCTCTTCTCGCTGATGATCGTCTGGGAAGCCCTTCTCTTCGACAAGCTCGAGCCCCTCACCCACTATACCGAGGAACAGTTGAAGACATTCACGCCTGACCAGCTCCTCACCATGATCGGGAGCGACGGGACATGGGTAACGGCCGGGGTCATCTTCCTTGCCGGGCTCATCCTCATCCCGCTGCTCATGAGCTACAAGGCATGTACCTTCCGCAAGCTTGCTGCCGGCAGCACCGTCATGATCCAGCAGGTAACCGGCGAGTATGACAGCAAGGGGCGCTGGTACAAGTATTAGTTTGGCTTATAAGGATTCTCTAATTAAAAGGCTGAACAAAAGTGCTCTGTAATAATGTCCTTCCAATAATCGTTACCCCCCTTGCGCCAGCCCTGCCCCCAAAGGGGGCGGGGGCGCTGGCGATGCCTCCGTATTACCTGAAAGAGATACTCCGCAAAGAGGTGTGTTCATATAAGAAATTGATGCCGCCGTGGGGACAGCCGCAGGCTGTGGAGAAGTGACAACTTCGACTCACCCTTCAAGGAGGTAATCGTCGCATCAGCGAGGATTGTCTGGAGAATCTCGAAAATCGCCAGACTTGAGAGATTAGAAGAACGGAGTTCTTCGAAGGCATCAGCCTTCGACTTTGGCAGCGGCCGTTCATCACAAAAGGGGGTATGGGGGCATCAGCCCCCATCATCACTTCAAAGAGTTCAATAGAACTAAAAACAAAAAGTCTTTTTTATACCGGCATTACGAGATATAGCGCGACAGCAACGATCCCGCCGCTGATGGTTGCAGCAAAGTTCGTTCCCGCATTGCCTAAAAATCCCTTGTTCTCAAGCGTTGCCCCGACCAGGCTGTCCACGTTTGTCCCGATGAAGGCAGCCAGTGAACAGGCAACCAGCATCGGGAACGTGATGATCCCAAGAAGGAGTGCGGCAGCTGAAATAACGATACCCCCGGCCAGGGCAACCAGCTCGCCCACGAGCGTTACACCGCCATTTGTCCCGACCGGGACAGGTCTCAATGTTGTAATCATCCGGGGTTCTCCCCCGGTCATGCCGATCTCGCTTGCCAGCGTATCGGCCGCTGCCGTTGCCACGCAACCCACGTACAGAACAATAAAGAGGGGCTCCTGGAAGACGCCGTACAGGACTGCCGCAGCGGTTGCCGCCATCCCGTTAGCAAAGACATTCTTATAACCCCGTGCACCGCTATGGCCCTGCTCAACGCCGATCCGCTTCTTGTACTCGTACTTGTATTTCGTTGCAATCGAACCCAGGATGAAGAAGACGATCATGACGATGAGCCAGCGGGGGGTTGTGAAGACAAGGAGGATGATGCCGACAAGCGCGATGGAGAAGAGCCCTGATAGGTCAGCAGTTCTCGACCGGTAAGCAAAATAGGCAAAGGTGAACGCGGCAATGACTGCCATCACTACGATCTGGAGATCCGCCTGGTAGTTGAGCTCCTGGATCAGGAGCATGGTCATTGCAGTCCCAACCCCTTCAATAACGAGGGAGTCCTCGTATTTCAGGAGGATGACCTTGAGGAGGACCGCCGCGATGATCCCGAAGATGATGGTGAGAATTGCGGACTCTTTGAGATATACCATCACGAGCACGCCGGCCCATGCCGTTGAGATGATGTAATACAGGTAGGTGTTCAGGTCGTCAGCGCCGCGCTGGAACACCAGCTCCCCCAGGACAATCATGGCAAGCGTGGTGGCAAAGACAAAGAACGGGAGGAGCCCGACACCATAGAGCGCGGCAAGGGCGCACATCGTGTAGGTCAGGTATTTTGTGGCAAAGAACCGCCAGAGGATAAGTGAGAAAAGGATGACGACAAGCGCCATCAGCCACGCGGGTTCCACGTACGGCCCGAGGAGCGTGACCCCCCCGACCAGTGCCGCTGCATAGCCGAGGCCCGGTTGTCGCTGCATTATCCAGTCATTTGTCTTCAAGCACAAAGAGTTTTATTGTGCTGGACTGGTTCCTCACTTCACAAAAATCCGATCAGTATATTTCTATCAACGATCAACCTTCACCTCAAATGGTGTCATCTGATCAACTGCCGAAAAACTATGACTTTGCCGAAGTGGAGGAACGCTGGAGAAACACCTGGCGGGACGAGGATAACTTTTTTGACAAGAACTCAAAAAAACCGCAGTTCGTCATCGATACCCCGCCACCCTACCCGACCGGGAACTTCCATATCGGCAATGCGCTGAACTGGTGTTATATCGACTTCTTTGCCCGCTACAAGCGCATGAAAGGCTTCAACGTGATGTTCCCGCAGGGCTGGGACTGCCACGGCCTGCCTACGGAAGTGAAGGTCGAGGAGCTCAACCACATCACGAAGAACGATGTCTCCCGGGAAGAGTTCCGTAAGATGTGCCGCGAGCTGACTGAGAAGAACATCGCGGCAATGCGCATCACCCTCCGGAAGATGGCGTTTTCGACCGACTGGTCCAACGAATACATCACGATGACACCGAAGTACTACAGCAAGACGCAGCTCTCCTTTTTGCGGATGCTTGCTTCGGGATACATCTACCAGAGCGAGCACCCGGTCAACTACTGCACCCGGTGCGAGACCGCGATTGCGTTTGCCGAAGTCTCCTACGATGACCGGGAGACCCAGCTCAATTACTTTGATTTCGATGGCGTAGAGATCGCAACCACCCGGCCCGAGCTTCTGGCTGCCTGCGTTGCCGTTGCTGTCCACCCGGGCGACGACCGGTACCACAAGCTGAAAGGCAAGTCCATGAAGGTCCCGCTCTTCGGCCACGATGTCCCGGTCGTTCAGGACGAGGCAGTCGACCCCGCGTTCGGTTCCGGCGCCGTCATGATATGTACGTTCGGCGACAAGCAGGATGTCCACTGGTGGAAGCAGCACAACCTTGACCTGAGGAAAGCCATCGACAGACAAGGAAAGATGACCGCAATTGCCGGCAAGTATGAGGGCCTTGACACCACGGCCTGTCGTAAGGCCATCCTCGATGACATGAAAGCAAAAGGCATCCTCCACCAGCAGGAGAAACTTGCCCAGCGCGTGGGCACCTGCTGGCGCTGCAAGACCCCGATCGAGATCCTCTCCGAGCGGCAGTGGTTCGTGAAGATCAAGCCGGACGAGATCCAGAAGGCAGCGCACCAGATCACCTGGTACCCCGAGCACATGCTCCGGCGGATGGAGAACTGGGTGGACCAGATGGAATGGGACTGGTGCATCTCCCGGCAGCGGATCTTCGCCACCCCAATCCCGGTCTGGTTCTGCAAGAAATGCGGCGAAATGACCGTGCCGGATGAGAAGGACCTCCCGTGCGATCCCACGCTGACAAAGCCGAAGCACCCATGCAAGAAGTGCGGCAGCACGGAATTTGAAGGAGAGGTCGATGTGCTCGACACCTGGATGGACTCATCCATCTCGGTCTTAAACGTCACCAGCTGGGACGGCAATGGGAATCCCCCCTACTTCCCGGCCCAGATCCGCCCGCAGGGGCATGACATCATCCGTACGTGGGCGTTCTATACGATCCTGCGTTCCGTTGCCCTCACCGGCAGCAAGCCCTGGGACCAGATTCTCGTTAACGGCATGGTGCTGGGAGAAGACGGCTTCAAGATGTCAAAGAGCCGGGGCAACATCATCGTCCCCGAGGACATCCTCTCCAAGTACGGCGCTGACGCCCTCCGCCAGTGGGGCGCGATGGGCGCAGCCACCGGCTCCGATATCATGTTCAACTGGAACGACGTGGTTGCTGCATCACGGTTCCAGACCAAGATGTGGAACATCACGAAGTTCGCGCTGATCCAGCTCGAAAAGGGCGGCTTTGACAAGAATACCCCCATCACAGCGCTTGCCGATCGCTGGCTCCTGGTCCGGCTCTCGGACACGATCGAAGCGGTCAGCAAGGCAATGGAAGAGTACCAGTTCGACGTCGCACTCAAGACCATCCGCGAATTCGCGTGGGACGTGTTGGCCGACAACTACATCGAGCTTGTCAAGGGCCGGCTTTACCAGCAGGATGGCTCCCGGGCGGGTGCCTGCCTTGCTCTCCACACTGCATTCGACTCCCTCTGCCGGATGCTCGCCCCGTTCATCCCCTACTTTGCCGAGGAGTGTTACTCGTACCTCAACCCCGGCCAGAGCGTGCACAAGCAGCCGTGGGTCAATTTCACGTACGATGATGAGGCAGCACGAACTGAAGGGAACACGCTCGTGCAGGTCGTTTCAGAAGTGCGGAAGTACAAGCATGACAACAACATGGCCCTCAACGCACCGCTCGGCAAGGTCACGATCTATGCCCCCCATTCGGTCAACGACGAGGGCGACACGGGCCGGGCAATCAACGCAGATGTCCACTGGCGCACCGATGTTGCCAAACTCGACCGTGCAATCACCGATATCGAGTTCAACCGCTCGGTCGTGGGCAAGACATTCAGGAAGGATGCACAGACGTTCATGGACGCGGTGAAGGCTTTGTCTCCTGCTGAATTAGAGAAGCCGCCCAAAACGATCAAGATTAACGGCGTCGAGACTCCATTGCCGACCGATGCATTCGCGCCGAAGTTCTCCTACATGGAGGAGGGCGCGAAGGTGGATGTGCTGACGGTCAGCGACGTTATTGTGACGATTGCGAAGAAGGAATAATTTTTTTCGATTTTCTTTTCTTTAATTTTGAAGATTACGAGGGAACCCACCCCCTTCGGGGGTTGGCGCGACGCCTCGAAGCCTGATGGGTTCTGCGAATCAGTCCTGCTAATGCAAGCCAGATACTCGTCGGGTCGCGCCTGGGCAGATAACCTGTTCGCAATCTCTAACCGGTAATTTGAAGCCGCCGCGGGGCGCCCTTCGGGGCGGCGGCAGGCATCGTCACGGGGGGCATGGGGCATCAGCCCCCATCATCGTTTCCTGAATGACTCAACCATCATTTTGGAGATGTGATCAATCTTCGCTAAAAAATTTCAATCGCGATCAAAACCGTGCATGAAAATTTTTAACCGCAATCCGGTTGATCATCCGGACCGCTCACGTCGGAGACCCTGAAAAATTGTCAGTTGTACAATAGTGTTGTCGGTTAATTAACCGACAATCGGTTCACTTACTGACAAACATAAAGCGCGATTAAAAATTTTTCATTCCAATCTGCTGCAAAAAAAATCCGGAAAAAACCGGCTCACTTCTTCCGGCCTTTCCGCTTCTTCTTTCCCGTTTCCCAATCCACCCGGATCGCATCCGCCACGAACCGGGCAACTATCTCAGGAGAAAGCATCGCATCCACAATCACGAACCGCCCCGGCTCAGCTTTCGCGTAGGTAAGATAATTGTTCTGCACCTTCTCAAGTGTCTCCCGCTTCTCGAAATGCTCACGTTCGATATCAGGTTTCAACCGGGTCAGCGCCTCATCGATCGGCAGCATGCAGAGGAATGTCTTGTCGGGAATAATCGTCCAGCCGTTGTGCATAGCCCGAAGCCATTTCTCCGGTTCCGGCACAATGCCCTGCAACGTCGCGGACTGGTACGCGTACCGGCTGTCGCTATACCGGTCGGAAATAACAAGCCGGCCTTCCGCAAGCGCCGGGCGGACGACCTTTGCAAGGTGGGCTGCGTGGTCTGCGACAAAGAGGGTCGCCTCCGTAATCGGGTCGGTCTGCTCCTTGATCGCACGCCGTACCTGGTCGCCCACCCACGTTGCCCCCGGTTCCCGTGTCATGAGCGGATCGAGGTCAGACAGCAGGTCTTTGAGGCTCGCATGGAGCGTACTCTTCCCGCTCCCGTCAATCCCTTCGAGCGTGATCAGCATACCCTGCCCCTCCGGATCCAGTCGACCGGGATTTTTCCGTGATGCAGGGCTGTGGCAATGATTGCGCCATCGAATCCGGCATCACAGAGCAGATCGAGATCTTCCTGCGATGCAACGCCACCGCCCCAGAATAATTTCCGGTGATATGCAGATCGCATCGCTTCGAGCAGAGCCGGATCAAGACCGGCCTCTGTACCAACGGCGCTGATATTCAGGATAATACAGCCGTCGAATTTCCAGCCGTTTGCCTGCCGCAGGAAGTCAACCGGGTTGCGCCCAGAGGGGATGACCCGGCCGTCTTTTACATCAATACTGAGAAAACCGCCCTGGTACTGCGAGAGTTCGCTCCCCCCGGTCTCCGTCCCGATAATGTTCGTGATGTGATACCCGTCGAGCAGGTCATCCGGCCCCCGGCACCCGCGATCAATGTAACAGCGCTGGACAAGGGATGCGCACTGCCGGATAATGGTGTCATGCGAACCAGTCCCGGTGATGCGGTCGAGGTCCGCGATGTAGATGGATCGCGGCCGGATAGCCCGGACAAACCCGACCGGATCTGCCGTCGGAGAACAGCCCCAGTCGAGCGGTTTGTA
>Ga0302253_1002157_pt1 | contig 10182 bp, 6 predicted proteins | sample AAG_RA_Trp_MG_FD_193537 | JGI IMG/M metagenome (GOLD analysis project Ga0302253, IMG submission 193537) | Enriched activated sludge microbial communities from anaerobic digester in WTTP, New Holstein, Wisconsin, United States - AAG_RA_Trp | ecosystem: Engineered > Bioreactor > Anaerobic >... | reverse complement strand
CGTGCGATCCGTTGAATGCAGGATTCCGGCAATGTCCTTCGTTGATTTGCCTTCTCTGATCAGATTGGCCACCTCGATCTCTTTTGAAGTAAGATTGAGAAACTTTGAACTCAATTTGTTGGTAAATGGAGAGGTGATATCCCGGAGAGACAAATCGATCACCGTCACACAGGCAGCTTCTTTGGGATTCAGAGGGCTGCTTTTCAGCTTATCAAGGTATGGCGTCACCAGTTTATGTATATTGGACATGATGCTGTCTTCCAGTTCCCCCATGTCTTTTTCCCGCTGATTGATCAGGACTCTCAGCGCTGTGTTGGTTTCCTCCAGCAGCCCGGTTTTCGCTTCAAGCTCTGCCGTCCGCTTTTTCACCATTTTTTCAAGGTTTTTCCGATGCTTGCTTAATTCCTCTTCCGCCTGCTTGCGTTCCGTAATATCCACGCCGGAGCCGCCTACATATTTTCGGCCGTGCGTATCTTCCAGCCGGAATTTGTAACTCCACCAGTAGCTTTTTGTACCGTCCGGATTGAGTAATGCTTCGAGGACGGTGCGGGTGCGTCCATCATGCAGCACGGCAAGATCGTTCTTATGAAAGACCTCGGCTGTTTTTCCAGGCCAGAGTTCAAAGTCAGTCTTGCCACGCCAGTCATCGTTTCTGAGGCCAAATTGCCGCTGATAGGATTTGCTCAAAAAAATGTAACGCCCTTCCTCATCTTTGATCCATGCAATACCGGGACTGTTGTCCATGAAGATCCGGAATCGCTCTTCACTTTCCCGCAACGCCGCCTCGGCGCGCTTGCGTTCCGTGATGTCGGTAACGAAGGAATAATACTCCGGATTCCCCAACCTGTCCGATGCAAGGTTAACCAGTAATTCGACGGCAACGCGGGTGCCGTCCTTGCGGATGTATTCCTTGGAGTACTGAACCGGCAGACCGGTGCGGTGTAGTTCTGCCAGCATCTGCTGTTCAGTCTTGTGCCATTCAGGGGGTGTTAAATCTGTTGTCCAGTCTATTGTTCTAAGTTCATCTGCGCTATACCCCGTAAGTTTCTCGAAGGCAGAATTGAATAGATCGATCCGCCCTTCCGAGTAAGCCATTGCGAAAGGCTGTGATGAAAGCCTGATGATGTTTGCCAAAAACTCGTTTCGCTGCCGGCTTTCGTGGAGCGCTTCCTCCAACCGCTTGCGTTCGGTAATGTCACGGCCGACCGCCTGGTACTCCAAAATCTGCCCTTCCAAACCCAATATGACCTTGTTATTCCACTGCATCCAGTGCAACCCCCCGTTGGGCGCGATCACGCGGTGTTCAATGGTTCCGGATGGGTTCGATGAAGTAAGTGAAGAAATGTGCTTATTCACGGCATAATGATCTTCTTCGGGAATTAAAGGGGTAAAGGGCTTGCCGACAAGTTCGTCGCGCTGCTTGTCAAAAAAACGGCAATAGGCCTCGTTGACAAAGGAGAGGGTTCCGTCTGAAACCCACCGGCAGATAAGCTCGGTTTGATCTTCCACGACGGCACGGTACCTTTCTCCGCTTTTTTGTACCTCTTCCTCCATGCGCTTCCGCTCTGTGACGTCCATTATCAGGGACAGCACAGAAATAAGTTCCCCCGTTGCGTTCAACAGCGCAGAATTGTACCACTCGCAAATGATGATGGAGCCGTCCTTGCGATAGTTGCGGTTTATGTGGAGATTGCTGGTACGGCGTGATGAAATCATGTCGGCACTCAGCTCGGCGACACGCCGCACATCATCTTCATGAACCCATCTTAACTGGTCGATCCTTTTGCCCATCACCTCTTCGGCATTCCAGCCGAATATTTGCTCGGCTTGCTTTGACCAATAGGTAATCTGGTAGTTCCTGTTGAATTCCACAATTCCCAGAGGTGTGTTCTCCATGTGAAAATTAAGCCGCTGCACTACTTCTTTCAGCGTATTTTCAGCCTGTTTTCCTTTTATTGATTCTTCTTCGAGAAGCCTGATTCTTTTTTCCAGGTCTTCATAGGTTGGTTTCCCGGTCATTCGGAATGGATACTCCTTTTATTTGCCGAAAAAAATGCATGATGATTGACGGTACGGCTTGGTGAACGAATCCGGTTCGCTTTTCGTTTTTAATCAACACGACAAAAATTAAACTTTTGCAATCTTGATATTGCATTTCCCCGAGAATTCAGCAATTGAAGACAACAGACGGGAAAATTTCGTTTCCTCGCCGGCAAAGATTCCCTTTCCCCCGGCGTAAAATCAAGTGTGGTGGCGATTCAACAGCTTCTTCAAGTCATTTTCCCCGGTGTGAACGGGAAAGAGATCCCGGATTTCCCGTGCCGGTCGATTTTCGTCCCGGTACAGGATGCCGATGGCGATTCTGTCCGGCCAGGACTCGGCGGTCCGGATCGCCTCAAACCGGTCTGCGGTGGGGGCGACCCGATACACCCGGTCGGCGTACCACTGGTAAGTGTTGATCTTGTTGAAACTCACGCAGGGCTGAAGAATGTCAACCACCGCCGTTCCCTTGAAGCGGACCGCCTCCTTGATGAGTTCTTTCAGGTGGTCCTTTTCCCCGGCGAAACCCCGGGCCACGAAAGGTGCTCCCATGGCAAGGGCCAGGGTCAGCGGATGGAGGGGTTCGTTGGGGTTTCCCAGCGGGTCCAGCGGGTTTTTGACTCCCCGGTCCGTTGTGGGGGAACTCTGTCCCTTGGTCAGTCCGTAGACCTGGTTGTTGGTGATGAGAATCGTGATGTCGAGATTCTTCCGGATCGTGTGGAGAAAGTGGTTTCCTCCCTCCCCATACATGCAGCCGTCGCCGGAGACGGCGAGCACCGTCAGTTCCGGCCTGGCCAGCTTGATCCCCACGGCGAGCGGTACGGAACGCCCATGGAGGCCGTTGAAGTAATTCGTGTTCAGATACTGGGGCATCTTCGCTCCCTGGCCGATGCCCGAGGTCAGGACGATCTGCTGTGGCGGAACGGCCAATTCGGAGAGGGCTTTCTCCAGGGCGCTGCGGATGGCAAAATTCCCGCAGCCGGGGCACCAGGCAATGTCGTAGGGCAGGGTTGTCATGGTTTGACCTCCATGATTTTCAGGATATGTTCACGAATTTCGCCTGCCGTGAAGCATTCCCCGTTGTATTTGAGAATTTTATGGTTGATGTCCACACCGAGTTCCCGCTTCAGGAGCCCTGCGAACTGGCCGGTGGCGTTATTTTCCAGGCAGACAAGCGTTCTCGCTTCCAGGTTCCATTCGGATGTCATTCCCGGAAAGAGCGGATAGACCTGCGAAAAGTGCAACGCGCCCAGGGGTAACCCTGCCTTGTTGATCTCGCTGACGGCCTCCTCGACGATCTGCCGGTTCGATCCCCAGGAAAGAATCAGCCATTCGGCTTCCGGATCTCCACAGAAAGTGGGTTTGCGGGAGAAGGATTCCATGTGTGTCGTTTTTTTCATCCGCTTGTCGACCATTCGAACGTGAAGATCGAGGTCCTCGGTGATGCGGCCGTCCTCGTCGTGCTCGTCCGAATCGACCCGGACGAGGGCCTGACCGATGCCCGGGCAGGTGAGAGGTGAAAGGCCGCCCTCGGTCAGGGCGTAACGCCGGTAGGTCTCATCATAGGCCTGGTCGTTCCGCCGGCTGACCGACAGAGGCACGTCCTGTTCCAGGACCTGGATCGAATCCGCCAGGTACTGATCCGTCAAGATCAGGATTGGACACTGGAGCGAGTCGGCCAGATCGAAGGCATTCCGGGCGATCTCGATCGCTTCCATGATGGCGCCGGGGGCAAAAATCATTCGTGGAAATTCACCGTGACCGGCGTGAACCAGAAGGTTCAGGTCTCCCTGTTCGGTTCTTGTGGGCAGTCCGGTGGAGGGACCCGGTCTTTGGGCCAGCATAACAACCACGGGCGTTTCTGTCATTCCTGCCAGGGAAAGGCCTTCCGTCATGAGATCGAAACCGCCGCCGGAAGTTGCCGTCATGGCGCGAAGGCCCGCGTAGGAGGCGCCCAGGGCCATGTTGATGGCGGCGATTTCGTCTTCCGCCTGCTCGAAGTGAAGGGGAAGATCACCCGCGGCATTGGCAAAGTAGTTCATGATAGAGGTGGCGGGGGTCATGGGGTAGGCAGCCATGAACCGGCAGCCGCCTAAAATGGCCCCCAGGCCCAGGGCCTGGTTTCCGTCGAAGCGGAGGAATTTCCCGGCTGCGGGTTTTATGGGGAATTTTCCGGCCAGGTTTTTCTCCTGCGCATAGCGGTATCCCTCCCGGATCATCGCCAGCCTGTCTTCGTTCATGACAGCATCCGGGAGCGTTTCCGGGTTGCAGCCGATTGCGGCCAGCACACAACCCATGAGGACGACGTTTGCCGCGAAGCTCCCGGCGAATTTCTCTTTTACATCTTGCCCGATTCGCCGGATTTCTTCCTCGTCGATCAGGATGCCGTCCGGGGAAAGGGTCGGCCCGTGCCTGCGTCCGGATTCTTTATCGAAGGCCAGGAGCATTTCCCAAGCATTCCCTCCCAGGGCATGAACCGGTCCATCGGAAATCCGGATCATGTGGAAGTTGTGCCCTCCCCGGATCCGGGACATGTAGTTTTTGGTGGCAAAGAAATGATAACCCGTCCGGGCCAGGATCTCCGTCACGCCGAGCTCAATGCTCAACAGGCCGTGCCCCGCCTCTCCCGCGATTTTTAGATTGAATTCCATTTCAACTTCCTTTCCTACAGACAACAAGAAGAAGTTTGGACTACTTGTCCGGACGTTTCAGAAATTCCCGGAAACGATCCAGGGGCTGGGCTCCGACGAGACGGTGCCTTTCATTGACAATAAACGTCGGAACGCCGTTGATCCCTTCCCGGCAGGCCATGTTTTTGAAGGCGTCGATCCGGCTTGCGTATTTCCGCTCCGTCAGCGCCTCTTCCAGGGCCGCCTTGTCAAGGCCGCAGGAGGCGGCGGCATCGAGAATCGTCTGCATCAGGCTGATATTCTTTTCTTCGACGAAGTGAGCCCGGAAAAGGCGATCGTGGAAACGGTCGAATGCCGCCGTCCGTTTGGCGAATTCGGACGCTTCCAGGGCCAGTCCGGAATTGTCGAGTCGTTCCGCATGGCCGAAGGGCAGATCCGGTACGCCGGATTGTCTTGCCAGCTTTCGATAGAACTTATCGAAGAGGGTACCCGGGAACATGTCCGTCAGGAGTACGCCCTGCGGCGGCGTTTCCGGGTGGACTTCGAAGGGGATCCATTCGAGGTCTAGGGGAACTTCCCTGCCCACAATGTCGACAACGGCCTTGCCGACGTAGCAGAACGGTCAGATGTAATCGAAAAAGATACGGATTCTTATTGCCATGGCGTCTCCTTGGGTTTGCAGGAAATGAATCATGCCTGTTTGACGCGGCGTAGAGTATTGTTTGACGTCATATTGAAACACAGAATCGCATTTTTCGCACCCGATTTCAGAGGTGAAAAAAAACAGCAAAAACTTTTTCCCCAAGTGTGCGGGCGGGTCATTCGGCCTTCATGACAGGTGAAATGCCAGGGACAGGGCGTTACCGTCTACCGTGAGCCCCATGCCGGCATGGATCAACTCGCTGTTTTTCCGGATAAAAGGGTGATAGACGAGTTCCGATTCCAGGAGATTGATTTTTGTCCCAGCAAGAGTTTGCAGGAGCCTTCGTTTGTCCGAGAGCAACTGGCCGATATTCGTTCTCACCCCTTCCATGGCCTCCGTCAGGGGAAGAGTGACGGGATGAAGCATCTGGGTTGAAATGGATTCCGGATTCGCATGTCTTTCTACGGTTGGTTGCGAAACGGTCATCTGTCTTATCCAGCGCAGGTACAAACTCGGGCTGATCTTGAAAGCGGGAGACCAGAAATAAAGGGGGATCGTTTCACGGAGCGGCGTGGTCACCTTCGGAAGGTTGGCGAGGCGGATCAGATCCGCATAGGACTCGAGGGCAAATCCGTCCGCGGCAATTTTCATTTTCCAGAAGGGGAGATAGCTGTCCGGCATGGAAGACGACGCCAGGATCGTAAAATCGAGTTCTTCCAGCCGATTCTTCCGGTACTGCCAGAGGGAGTGGCAATTGTTGCAATGAAGGCTCAGTGCGTCCTTTTCTCCCTCCAGGTTCCATCCGCAGCGGGGACACAGGGTGGGCAGAAAGAAGATTTTCCCGTCGGAGGTCGGATCTGTCCGGGGTAGATCCCGGAGCACACCCGGCTCGGCCAGGTCGTTCAGTCGCCGGTTCGTGACGGCATCGTAAAGAGTTTTCCCTTCCAGATAGACCGGGGTGTAGATCAGGCTCGTGACTTCTCCGATAAAGTCGGCGCCCCCGTCTACATCGTGATCACCCGGTGGAAAGATCGACTCCATGGCAGATCTCTCGGGAGCCAGAAGGATTCCCGGTATCTCCGGCGTCAAAAATCGCAATTTCATGGCCTGGGGACGAACGCCCAGCGACTGCGGGATCTGCGTGAGCCCGACGGCCTTCCGGTTGATGTCGACGAAACGAAACTGGGCCTGCATGTCCCGGAAAAAGAATTGGGAGCCCTTCACGCGCCAGTAGGGAAGGTGATAAATTTCCCGATCCTGCCCCTGATGGTGAGGGATGACGTAGCGGAAGCCGTCTTCCCGGACCAGGTACAGCTTTGTCCGGCAGTAGGGGCAAGCCAGAATCCGGTCCGTTTCGTCGAGCGTGACCGGGGCGCCGCACTGCGGGCATTGGTAGTCGATTTGCCAGTTGCCTTCGGTCATCGTCCTGTAAGCTCCTGTAAGAGGCTGTGATGGGGGGAGCCTCCGGAATGCCCGGCAAGACTCAACGGCCACCTTTTAAGGTGTTTTTGCTGTTCCGGCAATATTTTTTACAGCGTGGCCTTGCCGTTTCACCGTCCGGTTGATTCTTTCAGGATGCGGCTGATTCAAAAGGGGGCTGGTGGGTCCATTCTGCTTTATCCTCCCCAGACTTTTCTTCGTTCATGAAAGAAACAAGCAGGATTTGACAAAATACAGCAAGATGGTATTTTCTTATCCATCATTCGGTCCCCTTTTGCGACGTCTGGAGATCATGGCGATGTTCCGAACGGTAGACAGCGATCCGGGGGGCGACGATCGAAAGGATTCGACCATGATTTCAAGATATTCAATATGGAAGCGGTTGGTTGTGCTTTGCTCCCTGCTGCCTTTTTTAGTTTCCCCTGCATTCGCAGACGACCGGAGTGCCCGGGAATCGGTCGTTCCGGGGACTGCGGCTTCGACGGAGGGGAACAAGGAGGAAATCATCGATCAATTGGTCGAGACAGCCAAAAAGCTGACCCGTGAGGGCAGATACAATGATGCCCTCGACGATTACAACCAGGCCATCACGTTATCTCCCGGGGACGCCGTTTTATATTTTGAAAGAGGCAGTCTCTACTACTTCATGATGGTTTCTTCGGGGTCTGAACCGGATCAAGAAACCACTTCACCGGCCGCTTCTCCCTCGGCGGCGGCAGGACCCGCCGAAGGCTCCGAGCCTGTGTTCCCCTTCCGGCAGTATTGCAACCTGGCCCTGGCCGATTTCAACCGTGCCATTTCCCTGAACGAAAACTTCAGCATCTTTTTTTACATGCGGGGCTCCCTGCTGGTTTCGGACTTCTGCCCCCAGCGGGATGCGGTAAAAGCCATCGCGGATTTTGACAGGGCGATCCGGATCAATCCTTCCAATGCGGTTCACTATCTGGAAAGAGGGACCGCCTACGCGAGCCTCAATCAGTTCGATTCGGCCGTGGCGGATATCCGTAAAGCCATTTCCATGGAACCGAATAACTATTATTTCTATCATGATATAGGGATGATCTATGAAAGAATGCAACTGAATCGGGAAGCCGTCGAACATTACAAAAAGGCCATGGAATTGGCTCCTCCGGATCAGATGCCTTTGCTGAATCGTTCCCTGATCCTAGCCCGAGAAAATAAAAACCGGGACCTGATCGGGGATTACACGGAACTCATCGCCAAAAGGCCCGAAGTATCTTATCTTTACATCAATCGAGGCAGCCGCTACGGGGATGAAGGGAGGCTTCGTCAGGCGATTGAAGATTATTCGACGGCCATCACCCTCCAGCAGGATAACGGAGAACTGTATTTTACCCGTGGCAAGATGTTTTATGAATTGAGGCAAAAAAAAGATGCCTTAAAGGATTTCAGGGTGTCATGCGGCCGGGGAAATGTCGGGGCCTGCTGTTATCGAAGGATTACCGAACAGGATCTTGACCGGGGTGACGGCTGGATTTCCTTCTGGTATTCCAGGGATCACCGGAGATACTTTTATGACCGGAAGATAAGAGGTCTGGAAATAGGAAGCGGGAAAGTGGTCCGCGTACTGATCGAACCGGATATAACCATGGAAAAAAATGCCGCGGAAAACGGAAAGGGAGTAACGGGCGCCGATGAAAAGCCTCTGGTCCTCGAAAGGTGGGAATTCAACTGCTTCCGTCACCGGGTTCGAGTCAGGACGCAAAAAAAGTTCCACCGGGATGGCCGGGTAATCGCAAACGATCCGAATTTCGAGCCATATTCACGCCCTGTTTTCCCCGGTGGCATCAGCGAGCGGTTGTTTCAAATCGTCTGCACGAAGGAGTGATGTCCTATACCCTTCTCGAAGAGTGGGCGCGCTTTGCTGGGAAGCGGGTTCACAAAACCCATCAAATTTACGCCGAGGCTTTTTATAGGCCTGATGCTGAGTATCAACAATTGCGGATTGAAGCACGCACAAAAAAGGCAGAGCCGAAAGGCCCTGCCTTTTTTGTAACTATCTAAAATATAAATATTAATCTTCGTGCGGCACTTCATATCTCCGGGGCAGGGGATACTATATTGATAGAAGATGGGTATAATGCGGATCATATCCTGTGGTAAACGGCGGTGAATCCAGAAATGCCGGGTTAATACGGTCTGAATATCTGTTCTATTCCGGTATGTACCAGTCATTTAGGAATTTTTTTGAGGGTAATGAGACCATGTGTCTTTATTGAGTATAAATTCTACTGAAGATATAAGTATTTAGTACGGATATTTCAGTTTACCACCGGGATGAATCATGTTAAGAGCCCTCCTTCATGAAGGTCGGACAGTCCACTTTTGATTAAGCCGCAAAAGTCTTGTTTTGTCATTCCGAAGAGCACCGGCGACGAAGAATCTCCTGTAATGTTGGATCTTTTCCCGATGCCCGGATGACATTTGAAGTGCTTTCGACTTTTTTAGAGGCCATCACTTTTTAAGAGGTGGCATGTCATAGTTATTATTTATTGATAGTGTGGAAGTGCATATGAAAACAGTGAAAGATGTTTTAGAAGTGAAAGGTTACAATACCATATGGTCGGTCTCACCGGACGCGATGGTTTATGACGCATTAAAATTAATGGACGAAATAAACGTCGGGGCATTGCTGGTCATTGACGAAGGTGAACTCGTCGGAATCATTTCCGAAAGGGATTGTGCCCGCAAACTTACTCTTCAGGGAAACTTGGCGATTGATACACCCGTTGGAAGTATTATGACGAGCCACATAGAGTGGGTGACGCCCGATGCCGGTTTAGAGCAGTGCGTGAAGCTGATGAAAGAAAAAAAAATCAGGCATTTGCCGGTTTTTGAAGATGGCAGTTTAATTGGCGTCATATCCGTTGGGAACATTCTGAAAACAGTCATGTGCCGGCAAAGTATGTTAGAGTCTTAACCCCCTCTGTTACCTGGTTCACCAATCTGATCAAGCTGTTTTGCCGACCGGGAAAGAAATTTCCCCTCCAACTGGTGTCAGCCGCCATGAGAGACGCTTTTCGACTACCGATGAGAATCCTCGGATCATGGCGGCATGAAATCCTTCCATCTTCCCAGAGGAGGGCCGAGGCGCCGGTGTTTTTTTTGATCCGTCAGGAAATTCTCCAGGGAATCGATTTTTTGTCAAGCCATTCGATTTGATGCGGAAGAAATTTTACGCCGGTTTGATTCGTTCTCCGCACTGGTTGCAAAACATGGCGTTGAAAAGATTTTCCGCACCACAGCGACCGCATTTTACGGGTTGCGGTTTCTCCGTAACGGGTTTTCCGCACTGCAGGCAGAACTTGGCGTTGGCGGGCAGATTCTTGCCGCAATCGGGGCAGCGTTGAAAGACGAGAATCTGGTGGCCGCAGAAGGGACAGAACTTCGCGTCGGCCTGGATGGCCT
>Ga0302253_1002156_pt1 | contig 10187 bp, 7 predicted proteins | sample AAG_RA_Trp_MG_FD_193537 | JGI IMG/M metagenome (GOLD analysis project Ga0302253, IMG submission 193537) | Enriched activated sludge microbial communities from anaerobic digester in WTTP, New Holstein, Wisconsin, United States - AAG_RA_Trp | ecosystem: Engineered > Bioreactor > Anaerobic >... | reverse complement strand
GAATTGTTTCAACCATAATTTCTCTATTAATTTTGTTGCAAAACTATAAAATATTCCTGATTAAAAATTCAATTTACTAATTTTTTTTCAATATTTAATTTTTTTGATAATAAATTATGTAAAAAATATTTTGATAAATGTGTGTAATTATATAATATTCATAATGTTAATTGCGAATAATGATACATGGCAGAAAATGAGTTTCATTTATTTTTCATCAAAATCCAGTATTTAAACCAAATTTCTATAACCAGAATTTTCCACAACCGCCAATGGTCGTGTAAGTCTAAATAATGATTTACGGTTTGCTGATGGATGAGTCCATTGGCTGCAAGTTGCGATTTCCGAAGATACTGTTCGTACAAGGTTGTTTCGATGTATGCCTTGTCGGGTCCAACAAATCCTTGTTTGCGACGCTGTAAAATAGGTTCAGGAATATGATTTTTCAATATTTCTTGAAGGATATACTTTTGAATATGCTTTTTATAGTACAGGGAAGGATGCAATGAAAACATAAATTCTACCATTTCATGATTTAAAAAAGGCACTCTGACTTCTAACGTATGTGCCATACTTGCCCTGTCAACTTTGGTAAGAACCAGTTCAGGCAGGAATGTTTTTAAATCGAGATACTGGGTTGCCTGTAATGGATGCAATTCTTTTTTATAATATTTTCTGTAGAAATGAAATACATCATCGGGAATATCTTTATGAAAGGAAGTATTTATTAGTTTTTTCAATTCAGTTTTATCAAAAAGCCCCATTGCCATTGCGTTTGCATAATAGTTAACGTGCATGTTGGGTTGTATTTTTCGGCAGAGCATAAAAAAAGACAAATGTTGCATGAGTTTCTTATGCCATGTATAACCAGCAAAAAGTTCATCACCGCCTTCGCCCGATAATACCGTTTTGACATATTTTGAAGCAAATCGACTGATTTCAAAAGTGGGAACAATAGAAATATCGGCAATAGGTTCGTCATAATTATAAACCGATTCCGTAATGTTATGGAGAATGGATGCGTTTAGTATTTTTTCATGAAATGGAATATGAAAAGTATCGGCTATTTGCCTTGCTGCTTGATGCTCACTATTTTTCCACGAATCAAAACCAATGGTAAAGGCTTCGGGGTTAAAGTTATTTTTCTTTGATAGCAAAGCAACCGTCGTAGAATCCAAGCCACCACTTAGAAATATTCCCACGGGCACATCGCTTTGAAAATGTAATTTGACCGAATCGTTGAGTTTTTGTTTAACGGTATCAATTAAATTATTAAAAGAGATGTTACTCTCATTAAACGGCAATTCCCAGTATGTAATGGGTTCTGTTAATTTTCCATGTTTAATTATCATAAAAGTTGCGGGTGGCAACTTATAGATATGTTGATAAATAGTATTGGGTGATGGAATGTAGCGATAAGTAAAATATTCACTGAACGAAGTCATATTGATTTGTCTGGAAAAAGCAGGATGATGAAGAATGGCTTTTATTTCGGAGGAAGCCATAAAATTATTTTCAAAGGCTGAATAATATAAAGGTTTAATACCAATTCTGTCACGGGCAATGAAAAAATGTTGTGCTGTATCATCATAAATAATAAAGGCAAACATGCCATTCAAACGCTGTAATACTTGAACGTTCCATGCTTCGTATCCATGAAGCACCACTTCTGCGTCTGAATTGCTTATAAAAACATGTCCCATCTCTATTAATTGAAGACGCAGTTCCTTATAATTATATATTTCACCGTTGAAGGATAAAAAAATCTGTTTGGTTTCGTTTACCATTGGTTGATTTCCCTGTGTTGACAAATCGAGCAACGACAAGCGATTGTGTGCTAATGCACCATGTTGATTATTGATGATTTGAACGGAAAGATTGTCTTTACCTCTATGAGACTGCGTTTGAGCAAGCGAATGCACCATTTCTTCATTCAATAAACTATTTTCTGACCATATACCCAATATTCCACACATTTAGCCAATAACATTAAATTGAATAATTAAATAGGTGATTACAGTAATACACGAATAAAATAAAAACCATGAGAAAGGTATATATTGGGAAGGTTTAATCTTTACTTCACGTTTTACAAAATAGATGAGTATAATTTTTTCGAGTATAAATGCAATGACAGTTCCTAAAGCAATGCCGATAAGTCCAAAAAAATAAAGCAATACTATACTGAATAGAATTTTTGCAACGACTTCGATGGTAGAAGCCATGAGAATAAAATTATTTTTGCGTTGTGAAAGTAAAATAGTTTGAGGGAAAACCATTCGTGGAATAATTAACAGCAGCATGACGTTGAAAATGGGAACACTGGCCAAAAAGTGTGGATTGAAAAGAATTTTAAAAAGAAAATAACTGATAACCATTAATAAAATACTAAGTGGAAAAAGGAGATGCATCAATTGAAGCGATTTCATTTTTAGACTACGTAACGACCATGTCATATTTTTAGATGAGGAAAGCACGGGTATCATGGCATTGCTGAATGCGCTTGCCAGCAATAACGAAACAGGAAATTCTCGTGCACCGTATCGATAAATAGCAAATATAGAATCATCAAAATGAAGCGAAACCAACACACCATCAATATAAGGAATAGAGCCAGCAATAAAAGCACCGAGAATTAAAGGGAACGAAGATTGAATATTATCTTTTATAAATGACCATGAAAAATGTGGGTTTGCATAGCGAAAAATTAATCCTGTAAGCCATACCAAGCGGATAAGCGTTATGATGACCAATCCACCCAACGAATACGATAATCCAAGATTGAAAAATGCTGGGAAGGATACTAAAATAAACTGAAGTGTATAACTTATAATGCCGTAAATATAAATTTTTCTATATTTTTTGTTCAGCAGGTAAATGTATTCTATAAAAAAAGTTACAGGCGATATTGTCAAATAAAGCAGGAAAAGTGTTTTATTAGGAATCTGACTGTTGTTAATAAAAAATAAACTGAAAGGTTTTTGAAATAACAATAAAACGAATAAAATAAGAATACTGAAACCAACCGATACAAGGATAGCATTAAATAAATATTTTTTTTTATCGTTGGATGATGAAAGGCTGTTGTATTTTCCTAATAAAGATTGAAGTAACCCATTTGTCCAGAAAAAACTTAACGCACCGGCAAAATAAATAAATTTTTCATAGTTGCCTATTTGTTCCACCGACATGCAACTTTTGGCAAATGCTATACTAATTAAAAAGAGTATTCCAAATCTGAACAGTTGTATAAATTGCAATGAAGTTATAGGGGCATTGAGTTTATGTATCCATGTTTTAACAGACTTCATGTATTAAAACGTTTATTGTTCAGCACAAAACTACGAATAAATTACGATATATAACATTTTTACTTCAATTCGTTATTCTGATGGCTATTTCGAAGGATTATATGACTCATATTTTTTTATTTATGGCTTCAGCGACGGCTATTCCATCAAAGGCTGAAGATGTAATACCACCGGCATAGCCAGCACCTTCGCCACAGGGATATAAATTTTGTATTTCTGTTTGCTCTAATGTTTTTGTATTTCTTGGAATGCGTATAGGTGAACTGGTACGGCTTTCTACGCCCATCATTATAGCATCATCTGAAATAAACCCTTTAATATGTTGTTGCAGTTGAAGAAATGCTTTTTGTAATCGTTTATGAATAAATGTTGGAAGCCATTTGTGCATGGGCGAGGAAACCACACCGGGAATGTACGATGTCTTTGGTAAATGGTCAGATTTTTTTTGTTGAATAAAATCTACAATCCGTTGAGCAGGAATTTTTAATCCTTGTTGTACGGCATTATAGGCATTTTTTTCATATTGTTGCTGAAACTGCCATACATCATTTGCCGATGGATGAGTATATATATCTTCAGGATGAATTTCAACAACAACACCGCTGTTGGCATAAGGTGAATTGCGTTGTGATGATGACATACCGTTTACCACGCTATATCCATTTTGTGTAGATGCAGGAACTACCATACCTCCCGGACACATGCAAAAAGAATAAACGCCTCTGCCTTCCACTTGTTCTGTAATTTTATATTCTGCAGCCGGCAAATAGTTTAAATATTGATTGCCATGATATTGAATTATGTTGATTTGATGTTGTGGATGTTCGATGCGTACACCCATAGCAAAACCTTTTGCTTGCAACTGCACTCCCTGTTTTTCGAGCATCTCATATATACGGGATGATGAATGACCTGTTGCCAATATTACGGCATCTGCCTTTATTTTTTCTTCTTCATTAACTGTAACGCCTTCACAAACTCCGTTTGTAATCAGCAACGAAGTAACAGAAGTACCAAAATGAACTTCACCGCCACTGTCAATAATCCATTGACGAATAGTTTGAACTATGCCCGGAAGTTTATCGCTGCCAATATGCGGGTGTACATCGATTAAAATATTTTCTGAGGCACCTGCTTGCTGTAATACTTGCAATAACCAGTTGTTGTTTCCACGTTTGGATGAGCGTGTATAAAGTTTGCCATCCGAAAACGTTCCTGCACCGCCTTCACCAAAACAATAATTGGAACGTTCATTAAGTGTATTGCTACGATACATGGTTGCAATATCGCATTTGCGTTGATGAACATCAAATCCCTGTTCTATTATTATCGGTTTAATGCCAAACATTAACAATTGCAATGAGGCAAACATGCCGGCTGGTCCAAAACCAACCACAATAACTTTTTTATCGTTTTGTAACGTTTTAGGCTTGAATGCTTTTTCGCAGGTGGTTAATTCAATTTTATCCAGATGAACCAATAAAGTCAGATTGATTTTTACGTTAGCATGACGTGCATCTATAGAACGTTTTATTATTTGCATAAAAGCAATTCGACGAGGTGAAATATTGAGTTGACGGGCAACAAACATACCCCATTTTTTTTCCTGCATTGCTTCCTGCGGTGATAATACTAAATGAACACTACATACCATTTTGTCAAAACTAATTTCAAAATAAACAGGAATTTATTCTTCTCATCATCCTTTTTTTCTGCTAAACATTTTAAATATACGTATATCGCTGCCTTCAAAGGTAAACGAAAGCATAATCATTTTGCTGTTCATGCGTTCTATGGCTCTGGAAAATTGTGTGCCATCGGGGACAATAACGTTATTTATACCTACTGCATATTTTAACTCCATAGCATATTTAAAATAGGGAAGGAAAAAATCGGCACCAAAGCCAATTTCATAATAATAACTTAATCGGGTTAAGCGTATTTTGGGACGTTCATCATCACGGATACGTTTTTGTGAAGCAAGGTCAATTTTAAAACTTCCACCTGCAATGATATATGGTCTAAAATTATTGATACGTGCTCCCTTGTATTCAAACAAAACAGGAAAATCAAGAAAAGTCGATTCTATTTTCATAATGTGTTTGTAGTAGGTAGAATCATTTTTTCGTAACCAGTATTCCATGTTTCGTTGTCCCAAATTCAAGCCGGGTAAGAAACGCAATGAAAATGCAGGGGTAATATTATAATTGGAAACGATGTTTATGTTAAGCCCCAATTGTGGAATATTTTCTATAGACATGACGGAATCCATAGTATATATTGCCGCAGCATGGTGTATAGTAAAATCCATATAATTCATTCCCAGCGACATGCCAAAGTGCAGGGGAATTACATCGTATTTGGGTAAGTTATGTGGTGATGTTCGTTCTTGCGAAAAAGACCATTCACTGCACCATAATAAAAAGAGGAAAAAAGTTATAAATGACTTGAATTTCATAACGCTATTAACGAGCAATGTTGAATTTTATTTTTTGAGTACAAAAATAGCCACTAATCCATAAAATAACGAAACTGTTTCGATGTGTTTAAATTGGTTGTCATTACAAAGTTTTTCAAATTCTGGTGTTGTATAAAATGTTTCGATACTTTGAGTAAGATATGTATAGGCAAATTTATTTTTGGAAATTATTTTGCCAATACATGGAAGCACATTATTCAAATACCATTTCAGAAATGTTCGTATAATTTTACGTTGTGGCTTTACAAATTCAAGTATTACCAGTGTACCGTTGGTTTTAAGTACACGATGAATCTCGGTCAATCCTTTGGGTAAATCTTCAAAATTACGAACGCCAAAGGCTACGCAAGCACCGTCAAAAGTACTAGTGTCCAAAGGAATTGATTCGGCTGACGCTTGTATAAAATTTATTTCCCAATCGGGATATGTATGGCTGATTTTTTGACAGGCAATGGTAAGCATGTTAGCAGAAATATCTATGGCGGTAATAGCCATTTTTCCATGTTTCGCTATTTCCAATATCATATCACCGGAGCCAGTTGCAACATCCAATATCTGTGACGGATTATGCTGTAAAAGTTTTTTTATGGCTTTTCTACGCCATTTTTTATCGTTATTGAATGATAAAATATGATTGAGCGAATCATAAGTGGGAGCAATGTTGTCAAACATTTCTCCCATCGTTTCATTACGTTTATCAAGAGGCATGTTATGCGTTCAACTTATTTTCGATGGCGTTTTGGTATAAAGTAGTATAATCTTTAATAAAACCGAACGATGTATCGTCTATTCTAAGTTCACCTTTAGTAACATGTCCAAGTGTTATAAATTGAATTTTCTGTTTTACCATAAAATCAATAAAATCATCTTCCATTGATGGGCTTACAGAAACAACAACACGGCTTTGTCCTTCACCAAACAAAAAGGCATCTTCACGAATTTCGCTGTCTGTTGTAATATCAAAGCCTAATTGATTTGGAATGGACGATTCAAGTAATGTTATAAATAAGCCGCCTTCGGAAACATCATGTGCAGAACGAATTAAATTATTATCTATAAGGTCTATGATAACATTCTGTAATTTAAACTCCATCTCCAAATCAAAATAAGGTGCTGGAGATTTTTTGATGCCGTGATAATGGATAAGATATTGTGATGACGAAATATCTTCAACGCTTTTGCCAATAAGATAAATCATATCACCTTTACGTTCAAAGGCAAGAGTCGTCTGATTTTTTTTATCCAGTATTCCCAACATGCCAATGGTAGGTGTGGGATAGATAGGTTCAACTTTTTTGCCCAATTTGGTTTGATTATAGAAACTAACATTTCCACCAGTTACGGGTGTCCCAAATTTTTTGCATGCTTTTGCCATTCCCTTAATAGATTCTACAAATTGCCAATATACTTCGGGATTGTATGGATTGCCAAAGTTCATACAATCGGTAATAGCAATAGGTTTACCACCTGAGCACACAATATTACGTGATGCTTCGGCAACTGCCATGGCTGTTCCTTCTTGTGGATTAGCCCATACATAATGCGAATTGCAATCAACGGTTAAGGCTAAGGCTATATTGGTACCTTTAATATTAACTATGCCAGCATCGGCAGGCATATTAGTCGTCATATTATTGGTGCGAACCATAGTATCGTATTGTTCAAAAATCCATCGTTTGGAAGCAATGGTAGGCAATTCCGTTAGCATTTGAGCAATTTCTCTTAAATTTTCGGGTTCAGGAATTTCGTTTATATTGAATTTTTCCAATTCCTTTAAGTAGGAAGGTTTTTTCTGTTCACGGTCATATACGGGTGCACCACCACCCAGCACGAGCGAATCGGCAGGTACATCCGCCACAAGTTTATTTTGATAATAAAAGTATAAACGGTCTTCTTCAATTATCTCACCAATAATTGCGTAATGCAAATCCCATTTTTCAAGAATTTTTTCTGCTTTTTTCTCATTCCCTTTTTCTACTACAAGCAACATCCGTTCTTGTGATTCAGACAAGAGAATTTCCCATGCTTCCATGTTCTGCTGACGCAAAGGAACGTTATCCAGATTGATTTTCATTCCGCATTTTCCACGTGCCGACATTTCGGAAGTAGAACAAATAATACCGGCAGCACCCATATCTTGCATTCCTACAATCAAGCCGTTATCATTTAGTTCCAATGTTGCTTCCATCAATACTTTTTCCATAAAGGGGTCGCCTACCTGAACACTGGGTATATCTTCGGATGATTTTTCATGCAAATCGGCACTGGCAAAGGTTGCACCATGAATGCCGTCTTTCCCGGTAGATGAACCTACAATGTAAACGGGGTTTCCTATGCCTTTGGCTGTTGCAGAAATAATTTTATCAATATTTACAATGCCTACCGACATGGCATTAACCAGCGGATTGTTCTGATAGCATTCGTCAAAATAAACTTCGCCAGCAACAACTGGAATACCAAAAGAATTGCCGTAGTCGCCTATACCTTTTACTACTCCTTTTAACAACCATTGTGTATGTTCATTAGATAAATCACCAAAACGCAACGAATTTAACTGTGCTATGGGGCGAGCACCCATGGTAAAAATATCGCGATTGATACCACCTACACCCGTAGCAGCGCCTTGATATGGCTCCACAGCCGAAGGATGATTGTGTGATTCAATTTTAAACGCACAGGCAATGCCGTTGCCAAGATTAACAAGACCTGCATTTTCGCTTCCAGCCTCTGCCAGCAAATATTCGCCTTTACGGGGTAATGTTTTTATCCATTTAATAGAGTTTTTATAGGATGCATGCTCCGACCACATGACTGAATAGATACTCAATTCGGTGAAGTTAGGAACACGTCCCAGAATTTTTTTTATCTGTTCAAATTCTTCAGGCAATATCCCCAACTCTTTGGCTGTGTCTAAGGTTACTTCTTTTTTCATGATACTGTATTTTTTGTCAAATTTGACGAGACAAATATAGATGAAAAAGTAATAAGGAAAAATGAAAATTAAATTGCCTTATTATTGTATCTTTAAAAACGTTTATTTTATACTAAACCGCTCATAAAAGAATGCAATGAATTTTGTTAGTCGTCCCTTAAAAAATCGTTTTTGTATAATTCCCCCGTAAACAGTTATAAAGTAAAAAGTTTGTAAAGTTTATAAAGTTTTGATAAGACCTGAAAGAACTTTCGATATTTCTTCGGCAAGTATAAAGTGTTTCGTAAATTCAAGTAATAAAAGTTCCCAAAAGAAAAAACTCGCCTCGTCATTGCTGACGAGATGAAATTTTTCCTAAAAACATAGCAATTTTCCGCTACAGTAAAATTAATCAAAACATTCGTAAATGCAACTATTTTTTATTTAAAAAATAACAGTTTATTATATTGATATTATGTAATTTATGTTTCGATATTAAGCATAAAATGGAAAGTGGATTACGCAAGTTTTAATTTTGTATTTACGAATGTTGTATATTTGTTGCGTAAATAAAATGTTGTATGCAAGGCTGGACAAATCCAAACTAACCGGAAAAAAATAACATAATTGAAACAAAAAGAAAATAAAAACTACTTGAAATAATGTGTTCAGATATGACACTAGTAAAAATAAATAGAATCATAGTACTAATAAGCATAACCATCTTTTTAGTGGCTTGTGACAAAATATTTGAATTTAGTCCTTACGAAGCAAATGTTAATACGGAATTAAAAGAAACAACAAAAAAGAATTTACAATTAATTAAGGACATTCAATTAAATTCTGACACTTTTTCATTTGCAGTTGTTACTGATAATCATTATCACTACAATAATTTGAGAACTGTAATTGATGATATAAATAAAAAAGATGATATAATGTTTGTAATCTTTGGTGGTGATATTGCAGACCAAGCATTATTAAAAGAATATGAGATTTTTTATGATATAATGAAAAATAGTAACAAACCTTATATAACAGTTATTGGGAATCACGATTATAATTCAAATGGAGAAATCGTGTATGAACAAATGTTTGGCGATAATAATTATTCTTTTGAATTTAATCATAACAAATTTGTAATTTTTGATGATGTAGTTTGGGAAAGTAATAAGAACCCTGATTTTGTTTGGCTGTCAACCCAATTAACTAACAATGCATTATTCAAACAAGTTTTTGTAATTGCTCATATCCCCCCTTTTTCCGATCAATTTGACAGCGAAATGGAACAAACATATAAAGAAATACTGCAAGAAAACAATGTTCAATTATCAATACACGGACACGTTCACGGTTATTCCTATGGTACGATTTATGACGATAATGTAAATTATTTAACAGTGCCTTGGCTTAAAAAACCAACATATTGTATTATAAAAGTACACAATGAATCTTTTGATATTGAACTAATAGAACTATAGTATAA
>Ga0302253_1002155_pt1 | contig 10189 bp, 8 predicted proteins | sample AAG_RA_Trp_MG_FD_193537 | JGI IMG/M metagenome (GOLD analysis project Ga0302253, IMG submission 193537) | Enriched activated sludge microbial communities from anaerobic digester in WTTP, New Holstein, Wisconsin, United States - AAG_RA_Trp | ecosystem: Engineered > Bioreactor > Anaerobic >... | reverse complement strand
CGCTGGAGGCACAGTACCTGTACCGGCGGGGCCGGGAACTGATGGATCAGCAGAAGGAGGATATTGCCCTGGCCTATCTCAGGCAGGCCGTATTCATCGCACCGGGCTTTTCAAAAGCCTACCGGGACCTGGGGAACTGCCTTGCCCGTCTCGGCCGGATGGACGAAGCCTCAGTATATTATCATAAAGCAGCCCGGATCGATCCGGTTGCCAGGGAAACCCCAAGCGGTGATATCGCTCTGAAGGGACAGGGGCATGACCAGCCGGTAGCGGGAGCCGGACTGGCGTTCCTTGTCTGGTAATGCTCTTTTTCCCACCCCGTCCGCTGAAGTTGGCACCTGGGGGGGGGGAAAACACCTGGTGATCTGCGGATGAATGCCTGCGGGTGACAGGGACGGTATTCCGGAGTCAATTACCGGTTTCCGTATCAGAACCGGAACGCGATCTTTGCCCAAAACCGGTCCCTGAAATGAACAATTACATCAATCCCTGATTATTCCGGAAGAATCGGATCCCGGTTTTCATTTCAGAATCAGATCCCGGTTTCAAAAAAATCGCTCCGCGATCGAAAAACCGTGACAAAGAGAAAGTCACTGACAGAGCACAAAACCGGATCCCGATTTTTTATGAAGATCGATCCGTAATTTTTCAAAAAAAATCGATCCCCGAAATTATTTTTCAAATCGATCATCGTTTTGTTAAAAAAAATCGGTCCGCGATCTTTTCTGGAAAAATCGATCCCAGAAAATTTTTTCCAGATCGATCTGCAACTCTCACAACAACATCGGGATCCGATTCCCCCCGCAATCCTAACATCCAAAAAAGATCCGGGGTCATTTACCCGGAACTGACCGGGTTCACCATCCGTCCCATGAACAATATCGCACCGGTCTCGTCATCCTGGATAAGGAAGACGAACGGGTGGTCGGCCCTGAAAACCGGCACCGGCTCCGGGTTTGCCGGAGCGGCTGCCAGTCGCATGACAACTGCCGTTGCAGCAGCAGCTTCGGTCCCTTCCTCGTTCACATCAACGAAAGCCTGGTGAACCACATCGCTGATGAACAGATCCCTTCTCCCGTCCATTCCCGAGAAGTCCGCGTCTGAGGAAAACGCCGTTGGCATGCCCATCGCTGCCAGGGTCCTGCCCATCTGTGTATATTTTGTCTTCACGGTGAATTTCGGGAGGTATACCCTCACCTGCCGGGATTCTGCCGATCGCTGCAGTGCAGACAGCATGCTCTCGTTCAGCATGGATTCGGTCCAGGTCAGGCTGTCGTCCCGGGGAAGGAGGATGACCATCGAGAGCTGCTTTCCGGTCGTGTGATCGTACGGCATCGAGAGCATCTGGAGATCGCCCGTTTCTGCATAGCGGAACACCGCGTTCTCATCCGTCCGCTGCATCATGGGCACGGTCATGGTCTTGCCCGGTGCCGCCCTGAACTCGGCATCTGCGGTCTTGTTCCTGTCGAACTGCTTTACCCAGGTGCCCTTGAAGTAGATGGCATTCGTGATGACGAGCCTTGTCATGGAGTCGATGACGCCTGCAGGGAGCAGGTCCTTTATCCTGTTCCCGGTTTTGTCCTCCACCCACGTATTGATGGTCTTCCGGGAATCCTCCGGGCTGCCGATGAAATCAAGGTTCGTGATCTTTGCCCCGTATGAATTGCCCGCAGCGTCGGTGTACTCCGCAAGGAACGGGAAGGTCTTCTCTGCCCACAGGGCATTTGCTGTCCGCAGCGAATAGCGGGGATCACCCGTGTTGATCCCGGCGTTCATGGCCGAAAAACCGCTTCTCATGGCCGTAGCATTGTCCGGGAAATAAAACACCGACCGGATCTCTTCTGCGGTCTTCCCTTTCGCCCCCTCGCTGGTTATTGCAAGTGCAGAGGAGAGGGAATAAGGTGAGAAGAAGAGGTTGCTTCCATCGTTCCCGTCTTCTTTTACCAGCCTGGTGTACATTGCGAAGGCGAACCGGTTGTTCCCCTGTGCTGTCGCCCGTGTATCTCCGGGGGTTCCGGTGCCGGAGACGACCGGGGATTCCGGTGATTGCGTGACAGGGGGTGTCACCGGGGTTGCCGTAGTTTCAGGGATTATGGGTTCGCCCTGAGATCCCGGCGGAACCGGTCCGGTTCCCGTGCAACCGGCTGTCATCATGAAGAGAAGGGAGAATACAGCCAGTACCGAAATACCAATGATCTTTGGGTTCATGAAGAGCATTGCATGAGACCCGAAATATATCTGGCGTTAATTACGACAATTTTCGCAGTAATACCGGAAATTTTCATCACCGGCCTCACCAGTCCCTCTTCATTGCCTCGGCCCGGAGGTCCGCCGGCATCTTCTCGATCGCGTACCGCAGCGCAGTCCGGGGCATCCGTCTCTTGTTTTCCATCACGAATGCGTGGATCTCGCCGGTATGGTTCCGGCTGGCCTCCTTGAGGAGCCATCCGTATCCCTTCTGGACCATGTCATCGGTATCGGTCAGCAGCAGGCTCGCGATCTCCATGGATTCCCTGAGGAATTTTCCCTGTTTTGCCGGCACGATCAGGGACACTGCCGCAGCCCGGCGCATCCAGCGGTTCCCCGATTGCGTCCAGCGCTTGAGCTCTTCGGTAGTTTCGGGATACTGTACAATAAAATCTCCCATCGTATGGTTGCAGAAGCCGTCGCAGGATGCCCAGTTGGTGATATACGTCTCGATCCAGCGCCGGAATACCGCGAGATCGCCCGGTTCGTAGTTTCCCGACAGCCGGTGTGCCCATTCGGATACGATAAACGACTCTTCCATGAATCCCGACTGGTACAGCTCCTCGCACAGGGTGAAGATTTCAGCCTTTGGCCGGTTTTTCACATCCTTCCAGTACTTCTTTGCAATCGCGATAACCGTTGCCGTCTTCGTCCCGTAGCACCGGATCTCTTCCTTAAAAAACCGCTTCGCGGATCTTTCGATCTCCGGGTCGGCGATGGTTTTCAGCTCCTGCCGTATCTGTGCAATAACCGGGTCCATGCGTGTAGGTGAACCAGAGAACGTGATAAGGCATGTGGTAGACGGAGGGTGAAAATAAAAAAGGGATTGCCGGAAACACGGGATTGTAATTCCCGTCGCGCCGACCTGTATGAGATTTCAGGCGGGGCAGCCCAGTCCCGTATTCCTATCCCGGATCTTCATATCTCGTCGTACAGCTCGACAATATCATCGAAATCGATCCTGCTGTTCCCGTTCATGTCAAAAGCGGCAACGGGCTCGTTTGCAGCAATCCAGTCCATCTGGTCAAAGTAGAGGACAACATCGGCAAAATCCAGCCGTCCGTTTGCGTTCATGTCCTCGTACACCCCGTCGCCATCCGTGTCCGCGGGAGGATCAGGATATCCTGGCAGAGGCTGTACGGTCGGTTCCGACGTTACGCTGATGAATCCAATCCTGGTGACATACTCGGAACTGACCGCGTTGTAAACCCGCATCTGGACATTGTACGTTCCGGGTGCGGTATACGTATATACACATTCAGGGGAGGTGCAGGTGATCGGGCCGTTCTGGGTTGCGGTATCGTACTCCATGATCCAGTTCCATGATGTCGGGTAACCGGTTGAAGTATCGGCAAACAGGACCGTCAGCGGTGCAGCGCCGGACAATGGCTGGGCGGAGAAGTTCCCGTGAACGGTCGGGACCGAGAGCCAGAAATTATTCTCAGGCAGGTCACCGCCGGGGAGGGGAGCCTCGTACTGGATCCAGCTGGCATTCTTCACCGTACCACCAGGGCTCTGAGCTCCCGAGGGAACAGCACCCGGCAGGGGATTTCCGGAAACAATACTGTAATACGCATATGGTTGTTCAGGTACAGGTATGCTGAACGCACCGTAATACCCGGTCTCGGTCTGAACAAGAATCGTTCCCGGGTCGTCAGGACTCGTTGATCCATAGAGGGTGACCGGGATGTAGTTCAGCCATTTCGCCGTATCTCCCGGTTCACCGGCATAGAGGTGTCCGGTAACGTACGCGGGTGCAGTCTGCTGGTTCCCTATCGCATAGAGGCGGTCCCCGTCAATGTAGACAACCCCGTCAGTAATGACCGGCGATCCCCGGAGGCTCCCGTCAGCAGGCGTTGTATATCGCCAGAGTTCCGTCCCGTTGCCGCGGAAGAGTGCGTAAAGGGTTTTCGTACTGCCCGGTGCATAGATGAGATCCCCGGCAATTGAGGGTGAAGCCCGCAGGAACCCGCCGGTATCGAATCTCCAGAGACTGGCCTGCGTCCCGGCGTCGATGGCATAGAGGTACCGGTCGCTGCCCCCGGTATAGAGAATGCCATTCGATACCGCCGGCGAAACAAGCTCGAAGTTGAGGGATCCGCGGCTGAGTCTGAATTTCTCGGTTCCGTTTGACGCATAGAGGGCGGTGAGGTTGTCCCTCCCGGGCCCTCCGATATACACGATACCGTTACTGATCACGGGGGTTCCCGGGGGAATCTGGGACATTGTGGTGGGGCCGGTGTACTGCCATTTCCGGGTGCCATTCGAGGCAAAAACCGCGAACATCTTCCTGCTGGGAGCCCCGAAGAAGACAATACCGTCTGCAACGGCAGGAGAGGATTCCGCCTCGCTGGTGGAGTCGGAGTTGAAGGGAAATTTCCATTTCACAAAACCGGAACCGGTGTCGATGGCATAGAGGTTGCGGTCATAGCTGACGATGTAGGCCGTCCCGCTGTCAATGGCGGGAGCGGAATAGCCGACGCCATCGTATCCTGCCCCTGTCAGCACCCTCCATCTCAGGGAACCGTCGGCAGCATTGATCCCGTAGATGGAACCGTCGCCGCTGCCGAAACAGACAATCCCGTTATTGACTGCCGGTGCAGAGCGGATCATGTCCCCTGTCGTATACTGCCACTTCACCGATCCGTTGGAAGCAAAGAGAGCATACAGGTTATGGTCTTCACTGCCGAAGAAAACAATCCCGTCAGCTATGGCCGGGGCCGTGATGGGATGGTTCTGTTTGTCAAATGTCCAGAGAAGGTTGTTGTTTGTCGGGACGGATCCCGGATTAAAAACACCGGTATGCTGGGCATTTGCACGGTACATGACATCTGAGGCAAGGCCTGCCGGCACCAGAAGGAGCAGAAATGCCAGTGTTATCAAAGATTTCCTTATGATATTCATGAAAAAAACCTCCGGACGACAACATAATCCGGCTAATGTACTGGTTACCTGTTGTCTGTTGGGGGATTATTCCAAAAACCGCGATAAATAATGCCAGAACCGCACCAGTGGAAATGCTGAACCGGCCGGTTACCGAAGCTAACCCTGCCGTTCAACCGGAGTGGTAACACGGGAAAAATGGCATTTCCGATCCCCATGTACCGGGTACAGTGGATCAGATTTTATCGTACAACCCGACAATATCATCGAAATCGATCCTGCTGTTCCCGTTCATGTCAAATGCAGCCACCGGCTCGTTTGCAGCGATCCAGTCCATCTGATCAAAGTAGAGGACGACATCGGCAAAGTCCAGTCTCCCGTTTGCGTTCAGGTCCTCGTACTTCCCGTCATTGTCCGGATCAGTGGGCTCAGCAGTCATTCCCGGGATGGTGACAACCCCTGAAGGAATCGCAGGAACCATGCAGTCGAGGATCTGCCCGCTGGTCGTGTAAGTGAAGGTTATCGGTACGGTCGATGCCTTCCGCCCGTCCTTTGCGGTGGCATGGTAGATAACGGTGTCCCCGCTCTTTACCTGGATATTTGCCGTGAAGACCGGTTTTCCATGATAGGGGTAATCCTGGAGATCCATCCGGGTCAGTTCGCCGTCATGTTCAACGTCAATGGTGATAGTATTCAGGTCATCTGCAAACACTTCCATCCACCATTCGGCACAGTTCATGCGGTGAAGGCCGGGATCCCACGCGAGGGTCTGCGCATCAGCGACATGTACGGCAGTCGTCGCGGTTTTTGCCGGATCTGCGGTACTTGTTGCCACGATATGGTATGTGGCAGTGGTTCCGGCAGGAACCGTCGCGGGTGCGGTATAGACACCAGAGGAGCTGATGGATCCCCCGCCTGCTTCCTGCACGCTCCACTGTATTCCTTTGTCATTCGTACCGGTGACCAGCGCCCTGAACACCGCGGTTGTACCGCAGGCAACATACGTGGATTGGGGATCAATGGACACAGCCACAGTCCTTGAAACACCAGGCTCGATGAACCCGGCCCGGAGGGCTTCCATCAGGAAATTTGGTTCAGCGTGGGACGCAACATATCCCTGGTTGATGGTCCAGATGATGATGCCCCCGTACCCGTTCTCGCGGGCATACTCCCCCTTTGCAATCAGCGACTGTTCGTCCTCGAACGACACGTACTTCGCGCCGAAACTGTCCGGCTGCGGCAGGCTGAGGTAGGGTTCGACAGCAGAACCGTCCCACCGGCGGTACTGCTGGTCGTATGCCCCTCCGGTCCCGAAAAGCTCCGAGAGCGGGTATGTATTGTCGCCCCCGACGATATCGCCCGAGCTGGTCGGCTGGTTTGGAGCGGTGATACCACCGTTATATCCGATCGCATAGAAGCCGACCCCCATCCCCAGCTTTTCTTTCGGGATACCGGATGCGTTGTACCGCGCAAAGGAGTCCTCGATGGAGACCGGTGTGCTGCCCTTGGCGCCTTTCAGCGGGCAGTTATGCCACGAATCCCAGCCGTCACCGGCCCAGGCTGTCGACGGGTAGTACGTCATCAGGTTGAACTGGTCCACGTATTTAACCACTTTCACCAGCTGGGGGTCAACGGTCATGTAGTTACCGTTGATTGCACCCCCCGGCAGCGTGATGATCTTGCCGGGTGCCGCCTGCCGGAGTTCCTTTGCAAAGGTCTCGAACAGGACGAGGTCGACATCGTCTTCCCAGTCAAGGTCCACGCCGTCATACCCGAGATCGTTCATGGTGCTGACGATATTGGCAATGAAGGCAGCGCGGTGATCCGTTACGGCAGATCGTATTGCCGCACCGTTCTGCGCCCCGCCCAGCATCAGGATGGCCTTTTTATTGTGCTGGTGGGCAAGGGTCGAGATCTGGCGGGCAAGTGCCGGGCCCCGGGTATTATCGATATAGAAATCGGTATTGACTGTGCCGTCGGCATTTGCGGTCACGGCACCCATGGCGATATGGGTCAGGCCGTTCCAGTCGATATTTTCCGGCGGGAGCATGTCCCGCTGGTACCCCACATAGTATCCGGTCACCCAGTGTGATGTTCCGGACCTTCCTTCAGGTAGTGCGGCAGCAGGTGCTGCCAGGACGTGCAGGAACAGTATGATGAGTAAAAATGCAGGTATCCTTATCGATCGGTTCGTAGGGATCCCCTCCAAGGGGTATTGAGCATGCCGGACAGGAGCATGCAGGCTGATAGTGGATTTCTGGAATACCCGGATAATATAATCCCGCGCCGGGAATGGTTAGAACGACGAACTCCGGAGTTATAGGAAAGAATCAGTGAAACGGTTCAGCGGCTGACAGCCATTTGCAGGATGAAATGCGTTTCCTCAGAAAATCCGGGACCCTGTCTGCAGTCCTGCTGAAAAAACCAAGAGAGGATGTTATGTTCTCTTCTTCCCGGCCTTCGTCGGGCACTGGTGCGCGGTCTCTCCGTTAATCCCGAGATATTCGGCCCCCCAGTTGCAGAGCGCCTCGAGAATCGGGATCAGCGTCCTCCCGAAATCCGTAATGGCATATTCGACCCGCGGCGGGACTTCCGGGTATACCTTCCGGCTGATCACCCCGTCCTCCTCAAGTTCGCGGAGCTGCTTGGTCAGCATCTTGGTGTTAACTCCCGGGAGCTCCTTCTGCAACTCGCCAAAGCGCATCACGTTGTCCCCCAGTGCCCAGAGGATCAGGGGTTTCCACTTCCCCCCGATGACATCCAGTGCCGCTTCGACCGGGCAGTGGAAGGTCTTCCCGTTCTTCGTATACCCCATAGTTACCACAATGAAAGTATGTTTCAGATTTTACTGTATCTGATATATATTCAGTTAAGGCAGATTGTGATCCAATGGTTCAGATTGCCCTTACAGAAGAATAGTTTGTATTCCGCCTGTATATGGCTTTCTGTCCCGGCATGCCGCACACCGTGCGGGGAGTATATACTATGGAAAAAGTACCCATCCCTAACCACTTCTTCATCCCGATGCCTGTTGTACTCGTCGGGACGCAGGTGAAAGGAAAGGATAATTTCATGGCAGTCGGCTGGATTGCGCGGGTGAACTACACCCCCCCGATGATTGCCTGCGGTCTTGCAAAGAACCATTATACCAACCAGGGGATAGCGGAAAAAAAGACCTTCTCGGTGAACATCCCGTCCTCGGGCCTTCTCGAGAAGACCGATTACTGCGGGCTCGTTTCCGGTGCGAAGGCCGACAAATCGAACGTCTTCGATGTCTTTTACGGCACCCTGAAGACCGCCCCGATGATCCGGGAATGCCCCGTTGCTCTCGAATGCCGGCTGGTCCGGACCGTTGACCTCCCGACCCACAACCTGCACATCGGGGAGATCGTCGGGGTGTACGCGGACGGCCGGGTCATCAGGGACGGGAAACCTGACTTCCCGGCAATCGACCCGCTGTTCCTGACGATGCCCGACAACCGCTACTGGACTCTCGGAAAACATGCCGGCGATGCATGGAGCGCCGGTAAGAACCTGATGAAGAGCTGATGCCATGACAAAAGTTGTCGCAATCAACGGAAGCCCGCGGCCGGAGGGGAATACGGCATTCCTGATCCGGACGATGCTGGAAGAGCTGGAAAACGGAGGAATCGAAACGGAGATTGTGCAGGTCGGCGGGAAGAAGATCCGCGGGTGCACGGCCTGCAACAAATGCTTTGAGAACCGCGACAGGCGCTGCGTGTTTGATGACGATATCGTGAACGGATGCATCGCGAAGATGGCAGAAGCGGACGGGATCATCCTCGGTTCGCCGGTCTATTTCTCGGATATCACCTCCGAGCTGAAGGCCCTGATCGACCGTGCCGGGTACGTCTCGATGGCAAACGGCGGGCTCTTCCAGCGCAAGATCGGGTCCGCCGCCATCGCGGTACGGCGTGCCGGGGCGATTCACTCGCTTGATTCGATCCTCCACTTCCTCCTCATCAGCGGCATGGTTGTGCCCGGCCTGCCTGCCATCGGCATCGGCAGGGAGAAGGGGGAGGTTGCAAAGGACAGCGAAGGGATTGCCTGGGCGAAAAATGCCGGAAAGAACATGGCATGGCTGCTTGAACAGGTGAAAGTTCAGGGAACGGCATCACAGAAACGAAAACAGCGCTGATACTAAAAACAGTCACGATACGGAGAAAGAACAATGGCCACGATAATCGTCAATCAGGATCTCTGCACCCGGTGCGGGATCTGCTCCAGCGTCTGCGTGATGGGGGTCATCGACCCTGCAGACGAGAATACCCTGCCGAAAGTGAACAGGGCGAACGCCGGCATGTGCATCGGGTGCGGGCACTGCGAGGCATGCTGCCCGTCCCAGGCGCTCCTTTTCAACGACCGCCCGGACGAGAAGGAACGCCTCCCTGCAGGTGCGGGAACCATAGCACCGGAGGAGATGGGATACTACCTGAAGAAACGGCGCTCCGTCCGGCGCTATACCAGGGATCCGGTGCCGAAGGAGACGATCCTTGAGCTCCTCGATATCGCCCGGTACGCGGCATCGGCGGGGAACGGGCAGCCGGTGGAGTGGGCGGTCATCCACGATCCGAAAAAAGTACAGAAGATCGCCGGCCTGACCATCGAGTGGATGAAGACGCTCCGGAATTCAGATCACCCGATGAGCGGCTACATTCCGCTCCTCATCGGAGCATGGGAGAGCGGAAGGGACGTCATCTGCCGGGGCGCCCCCCACCTGCTTGTTGCCACGATACCGGAGGGTAACCCGATGGCCCAGACCGACGCCATCATCGCTATGACCCACTTCGATATCGCAGCCCCTGCCTTCGGGGTCGGGACCTGCTGGGCGGGGTTCATCGCTATGGCTGCCTCACAGTACGGGCCGCTGCAGGAGGCACTCGGGGTCCCCGCCGGCAGGAAGTGTGCGTACGCGATGATGTTCGGCCACCCGCAGTATAAGATTCACGGCATCCCCCGCAGGAAACCGCTGGGTGTAACATGGCAGTAATAAAAATTCCTGAGACGGGAAAAAGGAGAAAAAATGGAAGCACTCGAA
>Ga0302253_1002154_pt1 | contig 10190 bp, 6 predicted proteins | sample AAG_RA_Trp_MG_FD_193537 | JGI IMG/M metagenome (GOLD analysis project Ga0302253, IMG submission 193537) | Enriched activated sludge microbial communities from anaerobic digester in WTTP, New Holstein, Wisconsin, United States - AAG_RA_Trp | ecosystem: Engineered > Bioreactor > Anaerobic >... | reverse complement strand
GCTCGTGGGGAGAACCGATTTCCGAGCAATCAATGCAATAGCGGGTTGCCTGCCAGATTTGCTGTACGAAGGGATGGGATATGGAGGTGAAGAGATGGAACTGAAAAGGATACGGTCGGAAACCAGGGAAATTTTCAATAGCAGGGCTGTAAGAGCAAGCCAGGATGGAGGCGAGGACAGGCTTTTATCCTCTATCGGAAGGATAGCTTACCAGCTAATCGAAAAGACAAGGCTGGGAAACAGACTCGAGGCCAACTACCTTCTCACACGGACCTTCACGGCCAACGGCGAGCCTCTCCCGAAAAGCCTGTGGGAAATCATAGCAACAGGCTCGGAGGAAGAGTTTAAGCTCGGGGTGTACGCGTTTATAGATACGGTCGCCGGAATATTGAAAGAAACGGAGAGCCAAAAAGTAAAGGAGGAAGGGAAATGAACGACATGAAAGGCATTACCGGAACAGTAATTTTCGAGTCTTCCGCACTGAACAGGGACCAGAGCGTCGGCAATATCACGACTCTCAAAAAGCTGAGTGTCGGGACGGATTCATTCGTCTTCCTGAGCAGGCCGTGGGTCACCAATAAACTCTTCTCGACACTCGCCGAAATCTATCCCGATAGCTGGAAACCCGGCGTGCTAACCTCTAGCAAGGGCGTAATACAACACAGGCTACTGGATACGCAGGACAGAGAGCTGAAAATCTTCCAGGACATAGTCAGGAACGCAGAGCTGGATGCTTTCGGATATATGAGCACAGCCGCAAAAACTAAGAAAAGAGGAAAAGACACTCAAAAGGAGGAGGAAGGTCCTCAGGAAGAAGAGAAAAGCTCATCCACCACGCTTTCGCGAAAAGCCGCCGTTTCTCTTACGAAGGCGATCGCTCTGTATCCCTGGAGGGGCGATATGTCTTTCTACGCCAATCACGCTTTTGTGAGCAGGATGAACGCCAGTGCTGATAGAACGGCCGGAAAACTGGAAACCCCGAACCCTTATTCCCGCGAAGAGGATTACAATCTTTTCAAATTCTCCTTCACTATCGATCTCACCAGGTTTGGGAAAGATCTCTGGGTTTTCGACGAAGCTACCATGAAAAAGCTTTCCGGCAATCTGAAGGAATTTGAGGAAGAAATAGAGAAAGCCAGCGGGAAGGTGCTCTGCGATACAAACGCCGGATCAATCTCTTTCGAGCTCTCCCGGGAGAAGAAAATAGAAAGGGTCATACAGATACTGGATGTCATTAAAAACGGGCTTCTCGCCCAGTGCGCTGGGGAGAATTACGGCATACTCCCCTCTTTCATGATAGTGGCCGGCCTAAAGGCACCGGTCCCACTCTTCCATCCGGACATCTATTTCGACAAGCGTAGTGGTGAACTTTCCTTTTCCTCGCTCTCGAGAACGATAGCCCAAAACGACTACATAATACACAAAAACGGAACCACTCTTGTTCACGCTTCAGGGAAAGAGAAAATAACCGGCTGGAAAGCGGAAGGTTCGATAGAGGACTGGAAAGAATTCAAAGATAAGTTGATAGAGTGTATGTGAGGGGTGCGTTAATGAGAGCCCTAAAGATAAAGGTATGGCAGGATTCTGCGCATTTTAGGGTCCCGCATACCACAAGGACACTGCAGACGCTTCCGGTGCCCATGTTTTCGACCGCGCTTGGTTTTCTATGCACCCCGCTCGGCGAAGATGGAAGAAAGCGCCTTCTGGAAGGCATCCAGCTCGCCATATATTCGAGACACACGGCAGGGTTTGAAGACAGAATCTGGCACAGGAATATGTCGATAAAGCAGCACTTGGGAAGGTTTGGCAGTAGAGAATCACGTCTTGCCGACAACCGGGCCGAGCATCCGGGAGGCCAGAGCCCCGTGACAATCGAGAGGCTACATGATGTCACAACTGTCATATACGCCATATGCGATGCCGGTGTTATGTCGGAACTTGAAAGAATCTTTTCCGACGGAAGCATGTCGCTCTCCCTGGGACTAGCCGAAGACACCGTTCTTGTAAGGGAGGCGCGGGTGATGGATTTTGGAAACGACCCCGAACCGTTCCACGGAAAGGTCGATTTCTTCTCATGGCTTCCAGAAAGAAACGACGGCAAGGGCTTACCTTCAAACTATGGCGAGTTTTTTTCGCGCATCCCCGGCAATACGAAGCTTGTGAGCTCCAGATACAGCATCGTCAATGTCGGCGGCGTGGCAGTAAGGGATTTCACATACTCCCGGTGCAAGCTCTTCAGCCCCCGGGGGCTGCCTGTAAGTTTTACCGAGCAGTACAGCTTTTACATCGACCATGCCGAAAAGATCCCGCTCTGGTTCGCCGTTCAAGGGGAGGTGGCACAGTGAAAGCGGAAGAGTTTATGGCAAAGTCTTCTCCCGCAATAAGCCTTATAGATCACAGCAGGGATGTAGAAAGGGTCGCAGGTGGCCTCGGCGAGCCCGCGCTCAAGCTTTTATCTTTGCTTCATGATGTAGGAAAGGTCTCGCCATCTTTTCAGAGAAAGCTGGGCAATGAACGGTTCTCGGAAAAAGATCCGCACTTTCAGCTGGACGTGCCGCACAACATACTCTCGCTGTTCTATATAGACAAATGCAGGCTATACGAATCATTTGCGCAGGATAGCCGCGTGATACTCTCCGCAATCGCCTTCCATCATTACAGGGAAAGCATGAGCCAGTATTTGTTAAGGCCTGAAAAACTGGCAGTTGCTGCTGGGGAAATGAAAACTCACACGGCGGAGATAAGTGAAGCCCTATCCGGTTTGGACAGAGAACTTGGCCTTGGCGGGCTCTTGAAACTCGACTTGCAGATGGTTGAAGGTATAATCGGCGGGGCTTCCTTGCTGGATATGGATATACTAATCCCCCCTTACAGGCTGGATTTCTCGATCATAAGGCAGATTAAATCCACCGGGGCGATCCGCAGATTGGTCACACTCTCTGGTTTCTTGAAGTATTCGGACCACCTGGCCTCTTTCCTCGAAGATGCCGGACAGAGGGATTTCAAGATCCCCAAGCCCCTGGACAGATATCCGGCCGTTCTCTCGTATATGAGAAACTCGGGAATCTCCGACAGCGACAACTGGCAGAAACGGAAAATGACAACCGGGAATACTATATTGCTCGCAGGAACCGGCAGCGGGAAGAGCCTCTTTGCGCTCATGTGGGCCGACGACAGGCAAATGATTTTCACTCTTCCTCTAAGGGCGGCGGTTAATGCCATGTACGGAGATGTGTCCAGTATTTTCGGGAGCGATGCTACCGGGCTTCTACACTCTGACGCCGATCTGCAGACCGACCGAAATGACGAAGAGCTGAACGGGTTCACGCTCGATCTGGCAAAGCAACTTTCCCTACCAAACATAATCACCACCGGGGATCAAATATTCCCTTCGGCCTTGAAGTACCCGGGATACGACAGGATCTACGCCATAGCCTCCAGAAGCGCGGTAGTAATAGATGAGGTTCAGGCTTACAGTCCCGTCGCATCGGCCGTGGTCGTAAAGCTGCTGGAAGACATATCCGCCATGGGCGGGAAATTCCTACTTATGACCGCCACACTCCCGCTTCATATAAAAGAAGAAATAGAGACAAGGTGTGCGCTGAACGGCGGTTTTGAATTCGTTGACATGTACGACGAGCTCTTCAGGGGTATCAGGAAGCACAGGGTAGCGGTCGTTGGAAGGACGCTGGTAGAATCCGCGCCGGAGATCCTGGCCCGTCTGGGCGAAAGGAAAAAGGTCCTAGTAATAGCCAACACAGTCAAGCGAGCACAGGAGATATATCAAAAGCTCAAGGACAAAAATGGCAACGTAAAAGAAAGCATTAGGCTTCTTCATTCAAGGCTGACTATGGAAGACAGGATGGATAAGGAAAAAGAGGTTCTGGAAAAATTCCCCAACAGCCTGGAAGGCGAGCCGGGAATACTCGTCTCCACACAGGTGGTCGAGGCCTCGCTCAACATATCTTTCGACTATCTATACACCGACATATCTCCAATAGATAGCCTTGTACAGAGGATGGGGAGAGTCCTCCGGCACATACGCGAACCATTTGAGTACGAAGGCAATGCCAATGTGATTATTCACGTGGCTCAGGATAAGAGAAAGATAACAAACTCCGAAGTCTATAACGATAGCCTGGTGGAATCTACCCTAAAGGCTATGGAGAAATTGGCCGGAGCGGGTGATTTTATGCCCGCGCCTGGTGGAATGTACACGATTGAAGAGCCCCTATCCGAAGGAGACAAAAAAAAGCTGATCGAAACGGTTTTCTCAGACATGGAAGGGAGCGACTATCTAAACGAATTTGAAGAAGCGCTAAAGGTTCTGGAGAGCGGCTGGATGTCGGACAGGAAAGAAGACGCCCGGCGAATCTTCAGAGATATTTCTCAGACCGCTGTTATCCCGGAAGCCCGTTTGAGCGAAGCTGTGAAGTCGATAAGAGAAATGATAGGAATGGCTGACTGGAAAGGGTTCAAGAAAGGTATAGTAGCGAAATTCGTGGTGAATGTGAGCCAGAACTCCCTCTGGAAAAGGGAAAAAACGGAATTGGCAAAGCTGCTGGAATACAACTTTGAGATAAGCGACAGAAAGCTGCTCCGTTATGCTAAAGGGATATACGTTGTAAAAGGTTTTACATACGACAGAGAGCTCGGCTTGAAATAATGGCTGTGGTCTTTGACAATTCCGTCGGCCTGTAAAGAGGGCAAAACGCCGGGGGATCGACGCAACGGCTGGTTTCATTTTGCAGAGCCATGTTGTGCAATCATACTCCCGGGATAAGTACGTTGAAGCTTTGCCTGTCTATGCAAATAAAGCGGGGTCGACAAAATAATACGCAGCATTCCTCTGAAAAGCCTTTGCGAGGGGCAATATAGTTGATTATGCGGTAATTGCTAAAACCAGCGGTTCATAAGCTTTTTGTTAGAATAATAGTAAATGGGTTTCGAATCAACCAAAGAGGGATATAAACTGAAGGTGCTGCGCGTCAAGCAGAATACCAACGACAGTTTCGAATCAACCAAAGAGGGATATAAACTGGGGATCCCGGCAGTGTACGAAGCGAACTCGAAGTTTCGAATCAACCAAAGAGGGATATAAACGACAGATGGACCGATGAAAGGCAGATTGACTACGGTGGTTTCGAATCAACCAAAGAGGGATATAAACGTGTTTGTACTTGTAAGTATTGCTCTACTGGGATTTGGTTTCGAATCAACCAAAGAGGGATATAAACGATGCTTCTAAGGAATTGATGAAATCTATTAAATCGTTTCGAATCAACCAAAGAGGGATATAAACAACTCTCTCGGCGACCTTCACAGAGAAGATAACGTTTCGAATCAACCAAAGAGGGATATAAACACGGGCTTGCGACATACTCCCGCCCCGTGGGATGGGCCGTTTCGAATCAACCAAAGAGGGATATAAACCTTCTTCGAGCCGAGATGCGTGTCTGACACGAGCCCAAAGTTTCGAATCAACCAAAGAGGGATATAAACACTTTCGTCATGTTCATGTCTATTCCTCCTTCAATTCAGTTTCGAATCAACCAAAGAGGGATATAAACGCGCTGGCACAGGGGGGGTCCTTCCTGCAATCAAGTTTCGAATCAACCAAAGAGGGATATAAACCGGACCTGATCGACCAGGATGTCGCGGGTCTTCACGTTTCGAATCAACCAAAGAGGGATATAAACTACATTCTAATACTTCAACACTTATAGTTGTGGGTGTAGTTTCGAATCAACCAAAGAGGGATATAAACACGCTCCATACGAGGGATTTGATGTTTTTGCATTTCGTTTCGAATCAACCAAAGAGGGATATAAACAAGAGTTCTACGAAGCGAACGGCATACCAGAGAAAGAGAGTTTCGAATCAACCAAAGAGGGATATAAACAAGGATATGCTCATTCGCCCTCCCCCTTCCTGACTCCCCAGGTTTCGAATCAACCAAAGAGGGATATAAACTTGCGCCGTCATACCATAGGATTTTCGCCTCTCCGAGTTTCGAATCAACCAAAGAGGGATATAAACTTCTCGTTCTTCGTGATCTCGGTAGGTTCGCCTTGTTTCGAATCAACCAAAGAGGGATATAAACATTTCACTGTGTTCGTTCTCTTCGTGTCGATCTCCTGTTTCGAATCAATCAAAGAGGGATATAAACTGCCTCCCCCTCGAGTATCTTCGACGCTATATCGAAGGTTTCGAATCAACCAAAGAGGAATATAAACGAGAGCTCGCGGGCAACAATATTCTTAATTACAGTTTCGAATCAACCAAAGAGGAATATAAACCGCAAAGAGTTAATCGAAGAGCCGAGAGAATTCACGTTTAGAATCAACCAAAGAGGAATGATAAACAGGCTTAAGAGACTTTAATTTTTCCTATGAAAAGCGCAGCAACCGTAACTTTCGGATGCTAACATCTATTGTAGTATTATAATTATCAAAGAATGAATCTAAACGATGTAATTTTTATTTGCTGCGAATTATCCAACGAGGAGTAAGAGCCGGCTTATCCGGCTCTTTCGCTTTTCAATCATCCATAGCCCCAGGATATGGAACTGCCATTCGGAAGAGTGTTTCTTCGGTACACGATTCAGAAGAGGGCGATATGCCCAGAGTACCTCTTTGATCATTCAAGACCCATAGCGGAAATTCGTTGACCTCGCTGTATAACTCTCCTGTCAAGAGGTTTAGCTGCAACAACTGAAAGACTGAAGGCTGAAGATGAACAAGTCAGACATAGAGATACAAGAAAGATGCGAAGAGAAGCATCTCATTTTCTGTCAATAAAAACGAAGTCCGCAAGACAACACAATTGATAAGTAAACAACGCGAAATCCTTTACAGGCTTGAGGTAAAAGCACCTCCGGCTTTCTTGGAAATCCAGCAGAATACCCACCAACGCACTCATAATCTTCACAATCTCTATAAACCCTTCAGGCAATTGAACTTGAACATTTTCTTTGTTTATGTCATTTCGGGCGCGAGATGATAATATTGTTATTATTTCGGATATTCGAGGTGAAGTATGGATAGAGAGACTGTAAGACTGACACTTCTGGCCGAAGCGCTGGAGTTGAACTGGAAAGGCCGTGTTGGATATTCTGCGCTTGATGAACTGGACGCTTTTTTCAATAGAGAGAAAGCAGTTGGATTTGCCGAAGCTTTGAAGCGCGAGTTTTTGCTGGATCAGCCTTTGGAAGGGATAATGGAGAATGGTTTCTTCAGAGGTTATTTTGCGGGGCTCATGCTCTCGAGTGACAGCCTTTCTCATGAGAAGAAAGAAGAGATGGCGAGAATTCTTATGGAGAGGCTTCTCGCTGATTTGAAGAAAGCAGATGATGCGTTGCCGGGTATGGATAAGTTTTTTGACTCTGCGGAGCGTTTCGAGAAGCTTTTCTTTCCGTTTTATAAGGATATTCATCGCGAGCGGGCGAAGATGGATTTTAGAGATAACTTACTGATGTACTGGTGTTTCAAGAATAGCGAATATTATATCCCTCTAATCCTCTGGGGCAATGAACTGGCCTCGTTTCTTTGTGAGATCGTAGATAAGGAGAGGTTTGAAGGTGAGTGGAGAGAGAAACTGAGAGTGATTTTGCCTCCGGTTCTGGCTTCTCATTCAATAGTCGAATTTGCTGGCTATAATGTGGATATAAATCTTCCGAAGGTCGAGAGCATTGCAAGTTCGCTATTCCCAATGCTGGTGCTTATGGGCAATGAGAAGTTGACCCCGCAACAGCTGACGGAGTTCATAAGGAGCATTGCCCATTTTACAACGATCGATGTTTTGCTTGTTCCGGCGGCAATGGCTGCCGGAGGAAGTGACGAAGATAAGGCGAAGAGTGTTGAGATAATCAACAGGATCTACACTTTGCTGGACGATTCGATGCTTGGTTTAGTATTAAGTCTTTCCAGTGGTATGGCTAGAAATGGCTTTCTGTACGAGCTCGTGATGTCTAACGATTTCGCTAATCTCTTTGACAGGCTGAAGATTCTCCTGGGAAGTCTCAGGAAGGAAAATGCATCGAGCGCTCTTGCAGCTATTGCGAGCGCTCTTGTTGAGAAGGAGGAGTCTAGAGATAGCGCTGAAGAGTTCATAGAGTATCTCATGACGCTCGAATCTTCCGCGGGAGTCGAGGTTTCCGGAATTCTGCTCAGTAAAAAGTACGGTTTTGAGCATGAAGAGTTCTTCAAGAAGGGTGTGAACAGCAATATATACGAAGAATTCGATTATTCGTTCTTTCAAAAAATTGCGCGTAATTCTATTAGCTCTCTCGATGAGCTCTACGAGGAGATTATACTGGGTTATGAGAATAGATACAGGCCGGAATATATTATTGCCAGTGTTGAAGCGATGCTGGAGCCTTCCTTTCTTTCATGCGAAGATAATGAGGTCGAATACTCGAGAGCACCGATGTATACGCTTATAAACTCTGTGATGGAGTTCGGCGATGTCGAGGAGGCTTTCAAAGCTATCGTGGCTTATTGTAAGAAGTATCCCTACAATTTCGAATTTGTAAATGCCCTGATGTATATACCTACATTAGAGGTCGATAATGTGAGCAACATTTTGCTCGATGCCGGGGAAAGGGCTTTTGGGATTATATCTAGCATCGTTGTTGACGAAGACGAGGATATATATCTCAAGGAGGGTGAAGAGAGCCCGTCCAATAAGGAGTTGGTGACTGTTATCAGCAACTATGTGGACGAAATGGTCACGAAAAAGGATTATAGAAAGGCGCTGAAGGTTGCAGATACCGCTCTTCCACTTTTCGGTATAGGAGACTCAAGTTCGCTTCTCGCGAATTCTCTGGTCGCTCACTGGAGGCTTAAGGATTATAAGAAGCTGCCTGAATTGTTCGAAGAGGTAGATGATGAAAGCGAGCCGAAAGCCCTGATGGTTATGGCGCTGATGAATTATGTCAATAAAGAGATAGACGATGCGGAAAGAATTATTCTGGGTATCCTGGAGCAGCTTCCCCATTTCATCCGGTTTCTGCTCGGGAATGAAGAGCCGAGCCATGAAGACTTCGATAAAGCTGAAGAGGGCGATTTTCAACACCAGAGAAAGATCGATGCCCTGCTTCTCGCTGAAGATTTCAGAGAGGACTGGTTTAAGCTCAAGGGCGCCAAGGAATGGCTGAAGAAAGTCCAGCGGGTCTTTGATGAAGTCAGCACGGAGTGGTGAGAGCCGTTGTGGGTTGTGCGTTGTTGGTAAGAGCCGAGAAAGAGCATCGAGGGTTCGCTTCGCTCACGAGAAGACGAGAGCGAAAATAGGGACTGACGGGCTCCTGACGTCTGTCCCCGTTTTTCGCGTCTCTCTTCTCTCTCTTTCTCCTCCTCTCTCTCTTTCCAAGGACGTTTCCTGAATAAATGGAGTCTGTCCCTATTATTCTCTTCTGACGTCTGTCCCCGTTTTTCGCGTCTCTCTTCTCTCTCTCCTCTCTCTCTTTCCAAGGACGTTTCCTGAATAAATGGAGTCTGTCCCTATTATTCTAGCGGGTCTTTGATGAAGTCAGCACGGAGTGGTGAGAGCCGTTGTGGGTTGTGCGTTGTTGGTAAGAGCCGAGAAAGAGTATCGAGAGTTCGCTTCGCTCACGAGAAGACGAGAGCGAAAATAGGGACTGACGGGCTCCTGACGTCTGTCCCCGTTTTTCGCGCTTTCTCCTCCTCTCTCTCTTTCCAAGGACGTTTCCTGAATAAATGGAGTCTGTCCCTATTATTATTATTTCTCTCTCTCCCGCTCTTTCGAAGGACGGCTCGGTTTTACTGGACTCTGCGGGCCTTTTGATCTATAATGATATTACTTCATCAGCGGCGCCGGAGATGTCTCAATTGGACAAAATAAAACGCACACAGATACTCTCTGTATTTGAAGGCTCGATATACAACGGGTTCTTTCTGATAACCCAGGGTTTTTTGGGCACCGGCCTCGCGCTGGAATTCGGCGCTTCCGAGCCGGTGATAGCGCTTCTGGGAGTGCTCCCGACGATTTCACAGTTCGTCCAGCTTCTCGCCCCGGCCATGATGCGGCTCATAGGGAACAGGAAAAGGGCGATGATGATTTTCGCCACCATTAGCAGGCTTTCGACGGCCTTCATTCCCGTGACTCTGGCCGTTGGGATGAACCGGCAGTCGATCCTGCTGATGATTATGGCCTTCTTCTCTATGGCGGCT
>Ga0302253_1002153_pt1 | contig 10191 bp, 9 predicted proteins | sample AAG_RA_Trp_MG_FD_193537 | JGI IMG/M metagenome (GOLD analysis project Ga0302253, IMG submission 193537) | Enriched activated sludge microbial communities from anaerobic digester in WTTP, New Holstein, Wisconsin, United States - AAG_RA_Trp | ecosystem: Engineered > Bioreactor > Anaerobic >... | reverse complement strand
AGTAATAATAATAAATGGTAATATCCATAAAGATGTTAAAGATATATTTTCTATATTTACAAATATTATCAAGGATATTGCCACGAAAGAGAGGAAAACAGTTGAACGGTTAGTAGTCAGCAACATTACGAATAAAGATATAATGGTATATGTAAACACCATATATTTATTTAAGTTAAATTTTTTCTTGTCCTTAATCGTAGTAACTATGCATAATCCCAAAGTAAAATTCATAAATGCATATTCAGCTGTAAGAGGACTATTGGCCATAAAACTTGGAAAAAATATTGCTGCTCTATTATGAACCTCACTATATCCAATAAGGGGTGAATTTATTCTTATTATTCCATATTTTGAGTTAAGCTGAGAAAGAAACATAAGTATAATCATCATAGTAGAAATTCGAACAAATAAACCAAAATTGTTCTTACTAATTTTTATTGATGACAATATAATAAAAGCAGCTAAATAAGATATCAAAGTAATAGTACCAATGAAAATAGCATCAATAGAAGTAAGACCTTTTATAAAGGTCCCTAATATATGAGATACAAGTATGATAACGGCGCAAAGTAGTAATAATGGATGACCTTTGATATATCTAATATTTATATTTTGGGATACTAATAAGATGACAAAGAAACATATATTATATAATCCACCCCTAATATAAGCAAACTCATAATAACTTAATATATAAAATAAAAGAATTATTAAGAATGTATCTTTAATATAATTAGTATATATTAATAATATTAATGTTATTATAAGGATGCCTAAATAGTTTAGTATTATATTATTTATGATCGTATTGATGGTAATATGTGATATTAATAATATCAAAATTATCCAAATAAAAGATAGTTTCTTTTTTGGGGGGCTAATAATCAATTTCTATAATCCTAAAATTTATTCTAATTCTATATACAAAATATTAATTTAAATTGTAATTACTTCCAACACAACTTATCTAAATTTGACATGTTTAAGAAATTCATCCCAATTACCCATATCAGTCCAACTCTCTTTACTTACAGGAAAAACGCCTACTCTTCTTTGCTGTTCCATTAACAACTTAATTAAATCTGTAATATGAAAGAGTTTATTTGCTGGAATATATTTAAAAACACTTGGCTCCAAGATATATAAGCCACTGTTTATTTTATAGTAATATTCGGGTTTTTCATTAATTTCTATCAGCTGACCTTCATTATTTGTTTCCAAAACTCCATAAGGGATGCTGGATTGCATTATTGCTGCTACAATAGTTATTTCATTTTTACTTTCTTTATGGAAATCCAATATATTAGCATAATCATCATCTATAAGAATATCGCAATTGCTTACAAAGAAAGTAGAATCAATGAACTCACTTGCCAGTTTGATACTTCCAGCAGTCCCTAAAAACTCTTTTTCTTCAACGAAGTGAACTTCGTAATTATGATTATTAAGCGAATTTAAATAATATTTTATCATATCCGATTTGTAATTTACCGAAATATAGAATTTTTCACACTGGTATTCCAGAAAACTATCTATTATCTGTTCCAGTATTGTTTTTTCCCCAATTGGGATTAATGCTTTAGGAAATACATTTGTTAAGGGCTTTAGTCGTGAACCGATCCCTCCAGCCATTAATAAAACAGGTAGGTTAATCTTTCTTTTTTCTTTTTTCTGTCCTCCATCAAATAAATCATCCCAAAACAAAACACGGATTATCTCATTGTTATCTGATATTATAGGCATATATTCTGTCATACTTGCAAGCATTTGTTTCTTAATTTCCTCAATAGATTCATTTTCTCTGGCAATTGAAATAATAGAACGCATAATTGACGAAATAGATTCTGATAGATCTATCCCTTTAATAATCGCTCTTTGGATATCTCCAATACTCAAAAGACCCTTAAATTTATCATTTTCAATCACTATTAAGAGCTTTCGCTTAATTTGATCCATCTGTTTTAAAGCATCGCCAATTGTCTTTTGTGATGAGATAAATAATTCTCTGATTTTATTATTATCTATCATAATTATCTAATCCATTTAATGTTCTGCTTATTTGTATGTCCCATTAAAAATTAACTCTTCAGTAATAGGAATTCCCTCTTTATAGTTAGCTATAATTGCCCTATATTGCCGAATATTTGTTTCAATATTGGCTTCTTCACTAAAAACCCTTTTTGCAAAATTTTGACCCCTTTTTGCCAGTTCTTGAGCATAGAGGGGATCATCAAGCAACTTTTTCATATATAAAACTAAGGAATCAATATCTCCAGTAGGAACCATTAACACATTTTCTCCATCTTTATTTAAAAAAGGCATTCCACCTGTTGCATAAGTAATTACCGGTAATCCCATTAGCATAGCTTCTACTGCAGAAGTAGCTAAACCCTCATTTAAAGTAGGTAAAACATATATTTTTGCCTCAAGAGCTCTCCTGAATAGATCTTCTCTTTTTTGGATATGTCCACCAAATACAACATTGTTACTAACCTCTTTATTATTACATAATTGCAGTAAGTATTCTTGATAGATTTTTGAACAAGGACCCAACACTAAAAGAGAAATTTCCGGATATTCATTTTTCAATCTGCTAATTGCCTCAATTAAATGTTCTATTCCTTTACTAGTTATGATACTTGCAAAAAATACAAAATTATACTTTTTTACTATAAACTCTTTTCCAGGTTCAGTATTTATAGTCCGTATATCAGGTCTAAAAAAAAATGTTGCCTTAGGATTGTCCTGTTTAACGAGAGAGTAATGCTGCAAAGTTCCTACTATATAGTAGTGAAAACTACTATGGATCATTTTTTCTATTTTTATCCTGGCAATATCTCTCTTTTCATATTTAAGAAATTCTGGATCGCTTACTATCCCTTGAATTATAATACAAATAGGTATTCCACAATTCTTTAAACCAAGAACAGTAGATGAATAATATGGATTTTCAGCACCATTTAAATGGATAATATCAGGTCTTATCCTTACTACCAGCGATTTTACATATATTCTCTGAGGATAATAATAAACTAATCTATATATACCTCTTATCTCTTCTAATATTCTATTTATAAATCCCTTTGATATGTAGCAGCATAAATAATTAATTGCTTTTTCAACAAAGCTACCAATGAAAGGATCAGACCTGAAAAAATAATAATGAACACCGTTAATTTCAAATTCCTGACGCCTTTTTTGCATCCCTTTGTGAGGAGAAACAATATGTAATTCAACATCATTTCTTTTCTCGTATCCATTAATTTGATTTGTTATCCAATTTGCATAATCAGCAATTTTTTTATTATCTTTGAGATGTAAACAACTCCGTATCTTTTCATTGGAAAAATGACAGATCATCAGTATTTTAATTTTCTTCACTTTTACAACGCTTATTTATTTATATATCTATGTTAAAATAATATAATAAACCCAACAATATATGTTTTGTGATTATAACATAATATCAATATACATCAGAATCAATAAATCTATAGTGCCAATCTTTTAGATTAGAAATATCATACATTTGATTAATAGGATAATAAACAAAATAGGCACTAAACTGACATTCTATAAAACCTATTTTTTCAAGCATGAGATGCTCTTCCGAATTTAGATTTGCCCACATATTTATCTTTTTAAATCCCTTCTCCAATATAAAACTTATTATATCATTTAGAATGGTATTATATTCTTGAAAAGAATCATTATCATAGAACAATTCCATTATATCAATCTCACATTCTTGATAACTTTTTAAAACTGCTGATGCTAAAAGTTTCTCACAGAAATAACAGTTGCAGGTAAAATAATGATTAATTGGATTATCCATCAATCTCCATTTCAAAAATTCATAATTCCTTTGGAATGAAAACTTTTTTTGTGTCACTGCCATTTTAGATAATTTTGTTATTTTTTCTTCTGATAATTCTTCAAATATCACTTTATGTTTTGAATTATGGACAAGCTTTTGTTTTACTTTTAATGATAGAAGAGAAAACTCTGTTAATAAACCTATATCCTTCCAACCTAAATATTTTACCTCAGGATAATGTGAATTATGGTTATCAAAAGCAAACAAAAAATTAAAACCGTCATCTTTTAATTTTTCTTGTGTTGCTTTATATAATTCACTATAATACCCCTTTCCTCTAAACTTAGGATTTGTTAAACCCCAAACGGCTAGCCCGGTATTAAAAGAATTATCATTTATATTAAACGAAATAGGAGAAATAGCATAGAATGTGGCTACCTCATTATTTTCCATAATGTAGGAAGCGTATATTTTGTCCTTAGATGGACAATTTAAAAACCGCCATTCCCATAATAATCTTAAACGATTCTTATCAACCTTTTCCTCACTTGATTCAATAATAATTTTGGCAATCAAATCAAAATTAATAGGTCTTTCCCAAAAGAACTCTACTTTCATTTTTAACCTCTTATATTTAATTGATTATGATTAGGTAAATATTCATCATAATATTGCATTGTCTTTTGTGCTCGCAAATTAACACAATTTAATACTCTTTGTCTGGGTGCCATTGCTTCCTCCTGCCACATACCATCGTGAGTAAGTACTTGCAAATATTGAATTGAACTTTCTTGCAAAACATCCTCCAGGCGTTCATATCTCCAAATACCGGTAGAATCAGTACAGTATCTATATTTTTCTCTAATCGCTTTGGCATATACATTTAGCATTCCTGCATAATTTATATCATTCAGGGCAAGTAATTGTGGAGTTGTATTATGATAAGAGAAACTTTTAATTTCAACTCCTAATAAAGATTCCAGCAATTTCCTATCATAGAAGAGACATTTCCCCAAATCATTCTGATCTTGAATTTCCCAAAAATGAGCATCAAAATGCAAACCAATATAGTGATTAAGCTTAACTATTTCCTTAGCCAAAAGATAAATCTCTTTCTCAAAGATATTATAAAATTCACTATGAATTTGAAAAAAATAATGTGCTTTAATCCCTAATTCTTTTTCAATTTTTGCCATTTTTAGGGCATTATGAACAGAGAATTCTACATCATGACGCCAGACAATTTCCTTTTTTGACTTTCCTGAATTATCCAATGAATAATCACCAAATACAAACCCCATATTTAGAGCTAATTGCAATAATCTTTGGTAATTAGCAAAAGTAAAATCGTCAAAATGATATTTTTCTCTGTTAGTCATTATTTCCAAACTTTCATAAAAAAATAAGCCATATACTTATTCAAATCATAATTATAATATATCACCATATCATTTATCCACAAATTTAGTCCACGAATTTACACAAATTTACACTAATTGTTATAATGCATTATTTATCAAGTGATTACCTGTATGAAAAATCTTAAAACCTTCTAAACCTTCTCAACCCTTTCCATCCTCTCAACCTTTTAAAACCATCTCAACCCTCTCAACTTTCTAAACCCTCTCAACCCCCTCAACCTTCTCAACTTTCTCAACCTTTTTTCGTGCTAATTCGTGTAAATTTGTGGACTTAATTGGGGGACTTGGATAATATTTTACGGTAGATATATCCTAATCACTCTCGGCAAATTGCCAACGAACATTAGCATATATCTACCACAGTTTATAATAGATGTAAACACTATTTTATCCTTCTTGCAGGTATGCCTACATAGGTTCCCGGTTCTGTAATATCTTTGGTAACAACCGCTCCTGCACCTATTATGACATTACTACATATATTTATCCTTGGTAAAATAGAAGCATTCGCTCCTATATAACATTTACTTTCTATATTAACAAATCCCAAAATAATTGCATTAGGTGCAACAGTCGTGTAATCACCGATTTGGACATTGTGCATAATATTAGCATAGGTGTTTATTTTAACGAAATCTCCAATTCTGGTTAAAGATGATATATTGCAGCCATATTGAATAACAATTCCGGTCCCTAGTAAACTACTTCTTGATATCTTAGCATTTGGAGATATTAAATTAATATATTTTAATCCATATATTTTTAATTTTTCAGCCAACCTTTCTCTATTTAATGGGTTATCTGGACTAATTATAAAACCTGCTTCATTTGAAAATTTTGAAAAGGGAAAAGAATCATCATCTCCAAAATATTTATAAGGGTAAACTGATAATTCCTTATTAAATTGATGATTATCTACATAACCAAGGATATTATAATTACATTCTTCGCATAATTCAAATAATTCAGAAAATCCACCAATTAGAATAATATCCATTTTATCGTTTAATAACCTCACCAATATATTTTATCTCTTGTAATTTGAGCTTTGAGTACATTGGCAAGGAAATGAGAGATTGATAAGCAAGTTCAGTGTTACAAAGTTTATTATTATTTTCTGAAAAGCAGGAAAACAAATGAACTGGAGGATAATGAATACTGGTTTGAATACCGGCATTATGTAATTTTTCCCTTACTTTATCCCTTTTTTCTTTATTTGCATTTTTTAATACAATAGGAAAGATATAATTGGAGACAAAACCAGTATAATTGGCAAAGGGAATTATAATGTCAGGATTATCTTTAAGTGCTTCTATATACCAGGAACGCACTCGAGCTCTTTGTTCCAGATCATTCTTAAGCTTACCTAATTGCACTAAACCAATTGCCGCTCTAATATCATCCATCCGATAGTTATAGCCCAACCGAATTACATCATATTCAGTTGCATGCCCGGATGCTCTTTGATAGGACATTGTTGTCATCCCATGAGATCTTAAAAGACGCGCTTCCTGGTCATAATTAAAATTATTGGTCACCAGCATTCCCCCTTCACCGGTACTGATATTTTTATTGGAAAAAAAACTAAAACAGCCAATATCGCCAATAGTTCCAAGTTTTTTATCTTTATATTCAGAAAGAGGACCATGACAAGCATCTTCTACAACTCTTAAATTATTCTCTTTAGCAATTGCCATAATTTCATCCATTTTGCAGGGAAAGCCACCATAATGCATAACTATTATAGCTTTGGTTTTAGCAGTAATTTTTCTTCTAATATCCTCAGGGTCAATAGTTGGCTCTTCTAAAGAAATAATATCTGCAAAAATTGGGGTTGCTTTAACATATCTAACAGCATTAGCTGTAGCTACAAAAGTTAGAGAAGGAACAATTACTTCATCCCCTTCCTTTATTCCAAGAATTACCATAGCCAAATGCAAAGCGACAGTGCAATTTGTTACACTACAGGCATATTTTACATTTAACATTGAAGCAAACTTCTCTTCCAAGTCCAAACACTTGGGCCCTGTAGATATCCAACCTGATTTGATTACATCGTAAGCTGCTTGAGCTTCTGCGTCATCAAAATTTAAATCAAAGAGAGGAATTTTATAGCTCATATTTCTTCCACCAATTTACACAAAATAGTCCACGAATTAGTCCACGAATTTACACAAATTAACACGAAGTTACACAAATTAACACGAAGTTACACAAATTAACACGAAGTTACACAAATTAACACGAATTTATAAGATTAGGCGTTTATAAACTAAACTGGAAAAGCCAAAATTGACTAATAAACCACCTCGGAGTTTAGTAGCTTTCAAGTAGTTTAATATTTGAGAAATATGATCATTGGAAAGTTCTGAAAGAGCTTTTAGCTCAACAATGATTTTCCCAAAACATAAGAAGTCAGCTTTGTAACATTTATCTAATAACTTATCTTTATAAAAGATGCGAATCTCTTTCTCTTTTTCAAAAGGTATTCCTTGATCTAAAAACTCAATAGCTAATGATTCTTGATATACAGCTTCCAGAAAACCAGGTCCCAATTCCTTATGAACATTCATACACGCTCCAATTATCTTGTAGCATTCTTCCTTATACAAAATATCATTATTCATCATTCATTTAAATTCGTGTTAATTTGTGTAAATTTGTGGACTAATTCGTAGACTCTCTAAATATTGCTATACTTTGTATTATCAGGATCAGATATAATCCCATCTCTTAATACTTGTATTATATCTTTCATCCCTTCGGGTACTGTTTTTGTAATATTAAAACCAAGGACCTTATTGATTTTTTCAAAGGAAACCCTATAATCACGCGGGTCTTCATCTTTCTGAACATATTTTACTTTAAGTTCCGGTACCAGTTTTTTTAATTCCTCTGCCAGCATTTTTTTCTGATAATTTTCTTTGGTATCACCTACATTAAATACATTCTTTTTAACTTTTCCTGGTTCAGATTCCAAGACCAAAACACAGGCATTAGCAAGATCTTCAACATTACAATAGGGACGCCAAAATTGCTCTCCAAAAATCACTAATTCTCTTCCTAAAGCTGCATCTCGAGTAAATTCGTTGACCGTTAAATCAAACCTCATTCTGGGCGAAAGACCATAAACAGTAGCAAATCTTAAGGCAGTCGGACAAAAATCAGCTCTATAATCATTTTGCAGTAGGTGTTTTTCAAATTGAACTTTCAACTCGGCATATAACGATACTGGCTTCAAAGGTGAATCTTCAGTAATATAGTTATTTCCTTCCATCTTCCCATAATTGCTGCAAGTGGAAGCAAAGATGAATCTCTTAATACGATTGATATTATGCGCGGCATTTAGCAAATTAACTGATCCTTCCCAATTGATTGACCTGGCTAAATCCGGTTTTTTTGCACAAGCAGGGTCCCCTACAATTGCTGCTAAATGCACAATGGCATCTACTTGTTCAAGAATGGGGCTAAGAATATCTATGTCCCTAATATCAGCTTTATAGAATTTAAAATTAGGATGATTAAAAACACCGATAAGTGACTCCCCACCATACATTAAACAATCAATTCCTATTACATTATAGCCCTTATTCAATAGTTTATTTACTAATACAGATCCGATATAACCTGCTGCACCGGTAACTAATACATTCATTTATTACTCCTGTTTTTAAAAAGGTTGAGAAGGTTGAGAGGGTTGAGAGGGTTGAAAGAGAAGGTTTTTCACATATTTTGCGATAGCAGGGCTTGCTGTTAGACCAGGTGATTCCATTCCAATCAAGTTTACAAAACCTGGAAGTCCGTTTTTTGTTTCTTCTTGAATATAAAAGTCCTTAAATCCGTCATTCGGTCCTTGAAGTTTAGGTCTAATACCTGTATCATCAGGCATTAAGTTAGCCCTATCAATTTCCATATAACGGTTAACTGCCTTATAAAACTCTTCAAAATATTCTTCCTGAAATTTATAATCAATGCTATCAACATAAAAGGCATTAGGACCGAAACGAACTTCTCCAGCTAAATTGATAGTTAAATGAATACCCAGAAAAATTCCCTTAGGATCGGCAATGGGATATACAAGATGCTGTATTCCATTTATCTTTGTGGTTTTATAATATTCACCCTTACACCAATGCTGTATAAGCCCTAAATTCTTTATATCCATACCTGCTATTGCAGCTATTTGATCAGACCATAAGCCAGCTGAATTAATAACATAATCACATTGATAATATTCCCCGTTAGCAAATCCAAGTTGATAATGTCCATTTTCTTTTCTGATAGAAACGATCTCCATTCCATAGACAATAAAAGCATCATTATCATCAATACTGTTAGTAAGTGATTTCATATATTGATGAGTATCAAATATTCCTGTTGAGGGAATGAATAATGCCTTTTTACAGGTAACTTTTGTTTCAAGCTTTTTTACTTCGTTCTTATCCAGCATTCTAATGCCTAGACAACTATTTTGCTCACCCCAACTTTTATATTGTTCTAATACTCTTATTTCAGAATCATCATTGGCTACAATGATTTTGCCGGTATTTTTATGAGGAATTGAATGTTCTTTCAAATATTTATATAATAGCTGATTTCCTTCCACACATAACTTAGCTTTCAAAGAACCGGGTGGATAATAATGACCTGCATGAATAACTTCACTGTTTCTGCTACTGGTATGCATACCGAAACTACTTTCTTTCTCAACAACCACCAAATCAGGATTTTGCTTGGATAATTCATTGGCAATAGCTAATCCAATAGCTCCTGCTCCGATAACAACTGTTCTTATTTTCTCCATTTACCTAATACTCTTATTATCTCATTAAATGCGGAGCTTCAGCGAGCTCCAACTACACACATTTCTCAACCCTCTCAACCCTCTAAACCTTTTTTCTTTTCGTGATAATTTGTGAAAATTCGTGGACTAATTCGCGGACTATATTC
>Ga0302253_1002152_pt1 | contig 10193 bp, 9 predicted proteins | sample AAG_RA_Trp_MG_FD_193537 | JGI IMG/M metagenome (GOLD analysis project Ga0302253, IMG submission 193537) | Enriched activated sludge microbial communities from anaerobic digester in WTTP, New Holstein, Wisconsin, United States - AAG_RA_Trp | ecosystem: Engineered > Bioreactor > Anaerobic >... | reverse complement strand
CGGCCGGGCCTTGCGCAAAAATTAATCTCCGGTCTGGCAGCGCCTGTTCTTGTTTTCCGTTCAGGGAATTATGTCAGGTTTTCTGCCCCCATGCGCCGCGGCACGATCCGATACGCGGCCGTAAATTGTGTTACTCCGCTTTTGTTGGAAACAGGGATCTTGGGGCCGGAAGACGAAAAGGTCCTTAGGATCATGCGGACCATCGAGGCGGGGAACAGGATTTCCTTCAACGGGCGCAGTTTTACGGTTCGTCTCAACAGCCGCTCCATCCTCGAAGTGAATTTTTCCGACAGGTTTTTCTGCTTTTTAGATTTTAATCAAGACGCACAAATCCCCGGCCCTGCCCTGCCTTCGAGCAGGGCGAGCCTTGGCGCAAGCCCGTGGGGTTGCAGGAGACCGGCAGGGGTGACGGGGCTTGCATGAAGATGCGGCAGTTTTTTGCGGAGGCCCCGCCGGGATCCCGTGCCTTCTTAGGGAGATTATTCGAGAAGCGTGGCCTGCGGGCGATTGGCATTGTAACGCAACGGCAAAAATTATATAATTTATATATGGAGAGAAGAGATTTTTTCGATAGGGCGGACTCTCCGGGATTGGGACGGGAGGGGCGGGCCGGCGATGAGCGCGGGGGTGCAGCCGCGGCCTCTTGCGTCGCTGCAGGACGGGAAAAAAGGCTTTCTTCTTCCGAGAAGAAGACTCAGGTTTCGGGATTTGTTTCAAGTTTTTTGTGCTTTTTGCCGGTGTCTCCGAAGAAAATAGAGGCGTCGCGTCGTTCTCCGGCAGGGTTCACGCTGGTGGAGGTCGTTTTGGCGTTGGCGATCCTTGCCGTGACGTTGTCGGGCCTGCTGTTGACGTATGTCAGCATGTTCGTCCTGACGGACATGCAGCGCGATCATGCCTTGGCAAGCAACAGCCTCCTGGCCAGGCTTGAAGAGATCCGGGCGATGGATTTTGACAGCATTCCTGCGGCCGCAGGCCCTTTTAATTTGACCGATTACGGGTTTCCGGCCAATCGGTCCAGCCGCGGGCGCGTGGAGGTGACCACCAGTTTTTCCGGGTATCCGGCGACGCTGACAAAGGTGCGCCTTGTCGCGTCTTATGCGACGCGGCTCAACAGGACTGTCGGGGAAGATAAGAATTTCAACGGGGCCCTGGATGTCGGCGAAGACGTCAACAACAACAGCCGTCTCGATTCGTCCGCAGAGGTGGTGAGTCTTGTTGCAAAGTAAAGTCTTTTTTCAGATTTTGAAGCACCGTCGCGGCCATACGCTGATTGAGCTGGTCGTGGTTTTCTGTATTTTTCTTATTATGTTTTCCATGTTTACTCTCATATTGAGGAATGCCGACAGGGATTGGGAGATCGGCAGGGGCAAGATCATCGAGAGCCGGGAGGCCCGGCGGGCAGGAGACAAGTTGTCGGGGCTGGTCAGGGAAGCGAACCCCGACTGGGTGATCAACGGCACGCATTATCCGGTGTCGATCACCAATAACACGCGCATTGACTTTTACCGTCCCATCTTCAATGCCTCCGGCGTCGTGACGTCTTTGCAGAAGGTCACCTTTAAGCTCGACCCCGCCAATGCGTCGCGCCTCTTGATGAAGGAAGGGACGGCCGCCGAAACCGTGGCGGCAACGTCCGTAGAAAACTTTTTTGTCGATTGCGGCTGTTCAGGGTGCACCGCGGTGACCGATGCCTGCCCGCGCGTCTTGATGGAAATAGAAACCAGGCGGGAGGCCGGTTTTGATTGGGAATCACGGATAACGCTGCGCAATTTGAACATGACGGTTTCAGCCGGCACAACGGTTGAGGAGCCGGCCGAAGGCGAGTTTTAGAGGTAAGATTTAGGGAACTAATATATTACTCCCCGTGTAAGCATCTTGACAATTTATGTCTCGGCCTGCCAGGGCAGGCCAGCCAGCCTTCACTCGGCCCGGCCTTCGGCCCGGGCCAGGTTCAGGCGGGTTCCGCAGAAAGCGGAACACTGGCCCGTTCAGATGGGGCCAGGTGCATCCATAAATTCTCAAGATACGCCGCCGCAGAAAGCGGCACACTTGCTAGACCGATGAAACAAGGTGCGGCTCATCCGCCGCAGAAGGCGGCGTACCCGCCATTCCGATATGGCGGGGTGCGATGGAGCCAGGTAATCCACATAGCGGAGGGCCTAATTCCGCCAAAGGCGGAAGGATTAAGGAAATAAACGTTACTCCTCGCGTAAACATCTCGACAATTTATGTCTGCATCCAGCCTTCGCAGAGCTCAGGCGGGCAGCCATAAATTCTCAAGATACGCTCGGAGTTAATTCCGCCAGAGGCGGAATTAAGGAGAGGGCCATGGGACAATACAAGAACGAAAAAGGGGTTGCGCTGGCCGCTGTCCTGATGGGGGTGGCCGTGCTTTTGGTCCTGGCGAGCATATTTTTTTCAAGCGCGCTGACTCAGAAGACGTCAGTGGATATCCAGAAATATGCGATGCAATCCCTGGCTTTGGCTGAGGGGGGGGCCGCACAGGCACGGGCAGAGCTTAAAAAGCGTATCCGCGTGGATTTGAAAGGAAGGGTGGAAGACGATACCCAGCATTGGACGTCCTCCACCTTTTCGACATATGTGACAGGGAATAATTCCTTGGGTTTCTTGCAAGATTTTGCCTACGCGACGGGTCAACCGCAATTCTCCGTATCCGGCGATACCGCGACATTGACGCTGACTGCGCCCGATCTTAACACGGGGATCAGCGGTAATTATACCTCGACGCTCATGGTGTCGCCTAACGGCGCGCCTACGAATCCCGCCCAGGATATATTTGTTTTCCCTTATCTTTATACCATCAGCTCTCAGGGGTCTGTTTCGGCCGTGAACCCTCCTGTGCTGAAGACCATCCGCTTATGGCAGGGGCAGTTCACCTTGACGGTCCTTCGGGCCAACTTTGCCAAATTCGCATTATTCACAAGTCACCACACCACACCTTCAGGCACGACCGTCTGGTTTACGGAGAATACCAATTTTACAGGGCCTGTCTCGACGAACGAACGTTTCAGCTTTGCCAATAATCCGTCGGGGCATTTTTCGGATGAAGTCACTCAGCATGAAACCAAGGCCAGGTTTTACAACGAAGGGGCGTCCGTCCTGCTGGATGCGGATGCCAATGGCACGAAAGATGTGCCTATTTTTGATGTGGGCTTTACGCGCGGCTACAGTTTGATCAATCTTCCTTCTACCGTGACGCAGAACGATCTCAAGACCCAGGCCTTGGGAACGATGTCCAATCCGGGCTCCGACGGGATCTATGTGCCGGAAAGCGGCGGTGCGCTCACCGGCGGCATCCTGATCAAGGGGGATGCCGGCGTGACGATGGGCGTTGACGCAAGCAATAACGCCGTTTATACCATCACACAGGGGTCGACGACAAAAAATATCACGGTTAACCGCACGGCCAACCAGACCACGGTGCAGACCGTCGGCGGTGGCACATCGACGTATACGGGCCTGCCGGACGGCGTCAATAATGAGGGGACATTGATTTATTCTCTGGACGATATCACGGCATTTTCAGGGACCGTGCAGAAAGATACCTCTCTGACGGTGTCGGCGGAGCGGGACGTCGTGATATCCAATAACGTCCGTTATGAGAAATATACGGCCAGCCCCTTGAGCGGGATTAATCCGGACACGGGCACGGCTGCCGATAATATGCTGGGTATCATTGCCTGGGGAGGCGATGTGCGCATCGGGACGAGCGCCCCGAATGACGTCGATATCCACGGCATCATCATGGCGCCTCACGGCGAATTTACGGTGGATAATTATGATTCCGGTGTGCCGCGCGGCACGGCCACACTTTTGGGCGGCGTCATCACTGATTTTTACGGCGCGTTCGGCCAGTTCTCCGGGACGACGCCCATTCACGGCTATGGCCGCAATTTTGTTTACGATCCGCGCGTCCTGAACGGCAAGACACCGCCGTATTTTCCTTATCTGTCTGGTTTTACGGCCCAGGACGATCAGCATATGGATGACAGATTGATCTGGGAAGGAGAAGGGGTCTAATATGAAAAAAGCGTCTCTCAATTTATTGTTGATAGCAGGATGTGTTTTAGCGGTGGTCGTCCTGGCCTTGGCGCTCATCGCCTTCTGGATGGAAAAAAAGACGGGATATTCCCCGGTTGTAACGTCGTCGGCTGATGTTTCTGTGAACATTCCGATGCATGAGGTTCCGGCTGTTGGTTCTGCGCCGGTCCAACAGCAGGAAGTTCCAGAGGCCGCGCAAAGTCCCGAACAAGAGAAGGAGCAAGAGAAGACCGTTGAATATGACGGCATTGTCCGCGGTCCGATGACGATGTGAGGAGAGAGGTTTTGGAAGGGGAAAGTTACGGCGCCCCGCCGGATGAAAAAGATTCCCGGCGGGGCGTTCTCTTTCCTAGAGTTTCTTGAGGAGTTCTTCGGCGGCTTTTTTGCCCGACAGAAGCATGCCTCCGAAGATGGGGCCCATGCGGGGTCCGCCGAAAGCGGCGTTGGCGCACATGCCGCAGACATAGAGGCCCGGAGCCACTTCGCCGGTATTTTTGACGGTTGTCGCCTCGGCGATCTCGGCCCACATGGAGCCTTCGCCGGCGGCCCTTCCAGTTTTTGTCTTGAGGCGTATCCCGGATTTATTTTCGACGATATGGACGATTTGCGCGTCGTGGCCCGTGCCGTCGACGACATAAGAGGCGCGCATCGTGATGGGATCTACGTGGAGCCGCGCCATTTCGACGGCCGTCCAGTTGAGGACAAGTCCGCAGACGCGGTTTTTCCTGATCATGACATCTTCGGCGCTCATGCAATTGAAGACGGCCGCGCCGGCCTTGAGGGCCTGCGCGCACAGCGTCGCCGTGGCTTCGATGGAATCCGCCAGGTAGTAACCGTTCTCCCAGAGGCGGCTGCGGATGCCGAATTCATCGAGGATCTTTTTGGCCTGTGTCTGGACGACGATCTCGTTGAACATGATGCCGCCGCCCCACATGCCTCCCCCGACGGAGAGCTTGCGTTCGAAGATGGCGACTTTTTTGCCTTTTTTGGCGAGATAGTAAGCGCAGACCATGCCGGAAGGCCCGGCCCCGGCGATGGCGACATCGACGCAGAGATGGTCGGTCAGTTTTTTCGTGTAGGCGTCGATGATAGCCCTGGAAACCTTGATTTCGTCGATCATGCTTTTTCCTTTCTTCAGACGGGTGATGATGCCATAAGGCGCCAGGCCTCCAGAAGGCCCGCGGCGCATGTTTGCATTTTAGCAAATCGGGGACGAATGTAAAGAATGAGCCGGAAAAATTTGATTGTGTGATATGGCGGCTTTTGGTAAAGTATCTTCAATCCCCCGGCAGGAAATGCGTGCTGCCTTGGGAGGGAACCCCCGGCTCGTCCTGTCCACGGCAGGCGCGGCGGATTCCGCTGAATTTTAACCGGACGGACGCGGAGAAGCGACTATGAGACGCATCATCAGGATAGGGATTGTTCTTATATTTCTGGCCGCTTTGGCGACGTCGGTTTTTGTTATTTTCTTTGACCAGGCCGTCCTTGTGCGCAAGGGGACGATCTATCATGAGCGGGTCAAAGAAAAGGTCGTCGCCCTGACGTTTGACGATGGTCCGTCTCCCCTGTGGACCCCCCGGATCCTTGACGTGCTCAAGGACGCCGGCGTCAAGGCGACGTTTTTCATGCTGGGCGAGCACGTCAAGAAGTATCCCGATGTCGCCAGGCGCGTGGCCCGCGAGGGACACACGATCGGCAACCATACCTACGACCATCATGTCCTTCTGTATTATCACCCTCAAGAGCTGGAGAGCGAGATCCGCCGCACAGAAGATATCATCAAGGAGGTGACGGGCGTGCGGACGCAGTATTTCCGGCCGCCGAAAGCATGGATGACACCGTCTGAAAAGCGCCTCGTGAGATCCATGGGCTATGAGATCATTCTCTGGTCCTTGAATTCCAAGGATTGGGTGACGTTTGACGATAAATATATGATCAAGTATTTGATGCATCATGTGCGGCCGGGAGATATCATCCTGTTTCACGACAGCGGCGGGGTTTTCAGCATCGAGGGGGGAGACAGGGACGAGACGGTCCTGGCAGTCATGAGGCTGATCGAACGCCTCAAGGAAAAGGGGTGGAGGTTCGTCACGGTCGATGAGCTGGTCAAAATGAGGTTAAACGATGCTCAAGGTCCCGGTAAACATTAAATTTGTCTCGATTCTTTTGGTTTTAGGGTTTATTTTTTTGATGGCGGGCAACGGGCTATTGAGCCTTACCAATCCCGACGAAGTTTTTTATGCCCAGACCGCCAGGGAGATGCAACAGCAGCATAGCTGGATGACGCCCTATCTTTTCGGGGCGCCCCAGTTTGAAAAGCCCATTATGACCTTCTGGCTCCTGCGCCTGAGCTTTGATGCTGCCGGAGCGACCCCTTTTGCTGCGAGGTTTTTTCCCGCGTTTTTCGGTATCGTCGGCGTCGTCGGACTTTATTATCTTGGATGGTTAGGTTTCCGTGACGGGCGCAAGGCCTTCGTGTCGGCCGTCGTCCTTATGTCCTGCGGCCTTTATGTCGGGCTTTCCCGGACGGTTTTTACGGATTTGATTTTTACGGTCTTTATTCTCTTGTCTCTCTTGGCGTTCTGGTGGGGATATGCGGTCGAAAAGAGGCGGCAGGCAGGGTGGGTTCTGTTTTTTGCATTTTCCGCTTTGGCGGTCCTTACCAAGGGGCCCCTGGGTCTCATCATTCCTTTGTCGGCCGTCTTGCTGTTTCTGATTTTGCGCAGGGAATTCCGCTTGATTGCCGGCGGTGGATTCCCGCTGGGGTTGGCGCTTTTTTGCCTCTTGGCGCTGCCGTGGTATGTCTTTATGGTCAAGATCTACGGTAATGCCTTTGTCCACGAATTTTTTTACAACGATCATTGGCGGCGCCTGGTCGAAGCCGAGCACCTTGCGGCCGACACATGGTATTATTATCCTCTCTCGACCGTCGGTAGCATGTTTCCATGGAGTTTGTTTTTCGTCGCGGCGTTTGCCGGGTTCGCCAGGAAATTGCGGCACCAGGCGCCGCCGTTTTTCATATTTCTTCTGAGCTGGATCGCCGTGGTTTTCGTTATCTTCCAGGTTGCACATTCCAAGCTGACGAGCTATGTCCTTCCTTATTTTCCGGCCCTGGCTTTGATGACGGGATGTTTTCTTGAAGAGACGCATGCGGTGCGCTTTTTTAAGGAGGCGCCGGCGCGCGGCCCGAAAGCCCTGTATCTTGCGACCGGCATTTTCTGCCTTGCATTTCCCGTGGGCATGGTTGTGGCGTCGTCCAAGTTTCCGCAATATGTCACCGACCGCACGCCCGTTCTTATTTTCGCCGGCATCCTGGCGGCTTACCTGATTGTTTACATAATCTCAAGTGCCCGGAGGCGTTTTTCGTGGAGTTTCTGGATGACCGCGGCCTTCCTGCCTCTCTTATTGGTTTTTGCCCTGTCCATGAGTCCGCATTTCGAGTCTTACGTCTCTTCGAGGGAGGCCGGCCGCTATCTGAGAGAGAAGGCCGATCCGGGCGCGCCTGTCCTTTGCTCGAAATTTTTTGCGCGCGGCATACGGTTCTATACGGACAGACAGATCGCCGTCATCGATATCAACGGCGATGGATATTTCAGCCCCCATCCGGTGGAATATCTCAACACCATTGAGGCCTTGCGGGATTATCTCAAAAAAAGGCTTGAGACTTACGCGGTTTTACGCAAGGACTATGTAAATGGCCTTGATCGCCTCATGGGCGATGAATACCGCTATGACGTTCTCTACGTGGCCGGTGACGAACATATCGTCCGGATTCAGCCGAGAGGGCAGGGAGCAGGGAAGATATGATTCTTTTTCGCAAGGCATTCCTGGTTTTTTTCGTTTACCTGTGGACGTGTCTTCTGGAGGCGCCCATGGCCGCCGGCGCCTCGTCCGAGGAAGCCCTTCCCCCATTTTCGCCCGTAGACAGGGTTTTGATCCTGGCGCCCCATCCGGACGATGAGGCGATCGCAACAAGCGGCGTTATTCAGCGCTGCCTCCAGAACCATGCTCCCCTCAAGGTCGTTTATTTCACCAATGGTGATAACAATGAGTTGTCCTTTGTCGTTTATGAGAAGCGCCTGGTGTTTCGCAAGAAGGCTTTTGTGTACATGGGCGAGGTGCGGCGCAAAGAGGCCGTCCGGGCCATGAAATATCTCGGCCTCGGCGAAGAGAACCTGACGTTTTTGGGATATCCCGATTTTGGGACGATGGAGATCTTTATGCGGTACTGGAACCCCGCCAAGCCGATGCGCAGCATGCTGACGCGGGTGACGGCGGTGCCATACAAAGACAGCTTTTCTTTCGGCGCGCCTTATGCGGGTCCCAGCGTGATCAAAGACCTCAAGAAAGTCATTATGGATTTCCGGCCGACAAAGATATTTGTCTCTCACCCTGCCGATACGAACAGGGACCATCGGGCCCTGAACCTGTTTTTGCGCGTAGTTCTTTGGGACCTGGAGGGTGCGATCGATCCACCGCAGGTGTATACTTATCTGGTGCACGTCGTGCACTGGCCGATGCCGAGAGGATTCCGTCCGTCGCTGGGACTCTCGCCACCGGCAAATCTCGCGGACGCCGGCATCAAGTGGCAGGAATTGGCATTGACCGATAAGGAAGTTTGGAACAAGAGGGAGGTCATTTCTTGTTACAGGAGTCAGTTGGCCTATGCCCCGTCTTATCTCTATACATTTGCCAGGAAAAATGAACTTTTTGATGATCTTCCGGATATCCGCGTCTCCTGCACAGATGCGTCGTCGCTCCAATGGCAGGATGTGCGTATCTATCCGGAAATGGACGAGGCGGCTGAAGAAAAGAGAGAGATCTCAGGCCTGAGCTACGGCGTCAAAGGACGGGATCTCATGGTCCGCCTGACGCTCCGGCACAGATTCAACAAGAACCGCGGCATCTTTCTGTATCTTTTCGGTTATCGTAAAGATGAGGATTTTGCCGAGATGCCGAAGATCCGGATCAGCGTGGGTATGCGGGGGGCCCAGGTCTGGGACAAGCTGAGGAGGCTGCGCACCAAAGATGTGACGCTGGCCTACGAAGGCAAGTCGCTGATTGTCAAGATTCCCTTGACCCTTTTGGGCGGCCCCGACCGTATTTTGGCTTGCGCCAAAACAAGTTCCAAGGATCTGCCTCTCGACAATACGGCCTGGCGGGTCGTCTTCTTGGATAACGGCGCCCCCGATCGCCGGCTTTAATCAAGCCGCAGAAATCCCCGGCCCCGGCCTTCGGCCAGGGCCGAGGCCGGGGAATATGGGTTGACAAAAGCGGCCGGATCCCCAAGGGCATGCAAGACAAGATTTTCTTGACAGAGGGAATGTTCCGTCGTAATATTTTTCTGTTTAGTAGTAAATAAAGGAGTGGAAGGTGTTGGAAAGCAGTTTTGCACGACCGTGTTCCCTGCCGTTATTTACTATCTATGAGCCGTAATGATGCAGGAAAAATTTGTAAGAAAGGAGGGTAGTAGATAATGGCAAAAGGAAAAGTGAAATGGTTCAGCAATCAGAAGGGTTACGGATTCATCACTCCTGAATCTGGCAAGGATGTCTTCGTGCATTACAGCGTCATTCAAGGCGAAGGATATAAGACCCTCGAAGAAGGCCAGGAGGTTGAGTTCGAGATCGAGCAAGGTCCCAAGGGCGAGCAGGCCACAAACGTTCGCAAGGCTTAGCGTCGGTTCGGTAAATCCAGGGGGCCCGGTAGAAATACCGGGCCCTTTTTTTAATGAACGCACAATTTACAGAGCAATAGCGAATATAAATTGTATGTGTGAATTAAACCCGCCGACGGCCGCCACCAGAGCATCGTCGGCCGTCCGCCGACGTCTTAGCGGCGGACGCTTTAGTGGCGGGTGGATCAGCGGACTTCGTCCGCCATGATTTTTCGGATTCTTCCCGATCAAGGCGTGTCGCTGGATTTTTCAGCGGTCTGCTTGAGCCTGCGCCAAAATCGATCAACAGATTTTTTAAACCCTCGCGTGTTTCCGACTGCTTTTTGATATCTGCGCGCTTGCAGGCCGGCCCACAAGTGTCTATAATTGAAATCAAATGCCCATCCCAAATTTTCCCAAAGACAAGTCTCCGGAGGTTCATATCGTCGAAGCTTCCGCAGGTTCCGGAAAGACG
>Ga0302253_1002151_pt1 | contig 10195 bp, 5 predicted proteins | sample AAG_RA_Trp_MG_FD_193537 | JGI IMG/M metagenome (GOLD analysis project Ga0302253, IMG submission 193537) | Enriched activated sludge microbial communities from anaerobic digester in WTTP, New Holstein, Wisconsin, United States - AAG_RA_Trp | ecosystem: Engineered > Bioreactor > Anaerobic >... | reverse complement strand
AGAGCGTTTCGGTTTCTTTCTGGAAGCGCTTAAATATGGCACTCCACCTCATGGAGGCATAGCTCCCGGTTTGGATAGATTAGTTATGATTATGACCGGGGCAGATTCTATCCGCGATGTAATTGCCTTTCCTAAAACATTGAAGGCGACGGATTTAATGAGCCAGGCACCTTCGGAGGTTGATGAACAGCAATGGAAAGACCTGCATCTGCAACTCATAAAATAGCTGTTTTGGGCAGCGGTTTAAGTCGGGGCTCCAATCTTTGTGCCCTGCATAACTATTTCACGCAGAATAAATTGCCTGTGGAAATCGCTCTGGTGATTTTCACCAGTAAAAATGCCCCTGCAATCCAATTAGCAAAAGAAAGAAACCTGAATTATCAAATAATTTCTGTCCGCAATATGCATTCCTTTGAACTAAAAGTTATAGAACTTTGCCGCCAAAAGAACATAGAACTTATTGCCTTGGCTGGTTTTTTAAAGCAGCTTTCGGAAGATTTTATCAGGCAGGTTCAAGTTCCGATTTTGAATATCCATCCTGCTTTACTGCCTGAATTTGGAGGCAAAGGAATGTATGGAATGGCTGTTCATCAGGCAGTTTTTGCTTCGGGAGATAAGGTTTCCGGTGTTACTATTCATCTTGTTGATTCCCAATACGATAACGGAAAAATTGTAGCCCAGCAAAAAGTGGATATCAGTTCCTGTAAAAGTCCCGAAGAAATTGCCGGCAAAGTGTTGGAAATTGAACATTTACTATACGCTCCTGCGATCTTTCAATATTTGTTAAATTCGTGATCCGCATCGCAATTGCTACCCTTGGTTGTAAAACAAATCAGGCAGAATCAGCTGTTATTTTAGACCAGTTTAGAGATTTCCAGTTGGTTCCCTGGCAGGAAGAAGCCGATCTTTATATCATCAATACCTGCACCGTAACCAACCGAACGGACTATAAAAGCCGTAATTTAATCCGTCAGGCATTAGCTCAAAAAGCCAAAAATCCCCTGGTTAAAATTGTTGTAACCGGCTGTTTTGCTCAACGCTATCCTGAAGAAATTGCCAAAATGGGCAATATTGACTTACTGATTGATAATCAACAGAAACTTAATATTGCGGATATTCTGGCGGGTAGTAACTATGAATTTATGGACATTATGCAGGCAAAGGACTTTGCCTATAAGCCCACTACTAAAATGTATAACCGCACTCGTGCCTTTCAAATTATCCAGGATGGCTGCGATTTCAATTGTGCCTATTGTGCAGTTCCTTATGGAAGGGGACGCAGCAGGTCAGCAACTTTGGCTCAAGTTCTTCAGCAGGCACAGCTATTTGTGGAAGGCGGCTATAAGGAAATTGTGCTTTCGGGTATAAATTTAGGGCTGTATAAAGATGGAAGCAACGATCTGACAGATGTTTTGCTTCGTTTAAACGAAATAAAGGGCTTGGAATTGATTCGCCTCAGCTCTGTGGAACCGCAACTATTTAATGATAAACTAATTAACACTCTTCCCTTAATTTCCAAACTTTGCCCGCATTATCATCTACCGTTACAAAGTGGTTCCGATAGTGGACTAAAAAGAATGGAACGCCACTATATCACTGCCACAATTAATCAACTAACAATTAAGATTTGGGAGCAGATTTCTTACCCTGCCATCGGAATGGATGTAATAACCGGTTTTCCCGGTGAAACGGAAGAAGAACATCAACAGACCTGTAATTTTTTGCGCTCTCTACCCCTGGCTTATCTGCATATTTTCAGCTTTTCCAAAAGGAAAGGAACTCCTGCCTTTGATCTGCCTAACCAAATCCCGAAAACAATTAAAAATCGCCGAGCCAATGAACTAAGCCAAATATCCCGCGCCCTGACTGGGGCTTACGCTAATTCCTTGGTAGAAAATAAGATCCCGTTACGCGGCATTGTGGAAAAAAGTGCCAATGGCTATTGTGAATTTTTAAGCGACCACTATCTTCGTGTTCGCTTTTCCGGCAACTATAAACCAGGTGATTTTGTCCAAATTCCAAGCCAAGACCTGAAGATAATATAGGATTTATATTTACAATCCATAAATACTTATTATCTTGTCCCATTTTTTACGAAAGAAGGAGTAAGAAAGGAGACAACCCAAGCCCAGCATGGAAATGGGTTGCCGAACTCCGATTCGGCAAATGCCGTCAGGCATACTTTTTTCTCAAAGGACTTCTATATTATTGGCAAATCGGAATTTGCCAACCCATTTTCTATCCGGAAGAAATTGAAAGAGTAATAGATACTTTACCCGATTTTCCCTTAGTTCGTAAACTTATAACTATAACCATTCATTATGGATATCCCTCTTTTTAGCAACTACATTTCTTTCCATACACCGAATATTAGATTTAGAATGGGGGTTCTATCTCTTTTTTCTATGGGCTTACGCACACTTTGCTATTTTTGTGTTGTCCCAAAGAGCTATAATGTATCTCCATTCTCCATTCTCAATTCAATCTCTTTTTCTCTTTCTCTCTTTGTTCAAATATCCTCTTTTTTATTTTATGTCTTTGCACTATGGAATATATACCATAACTACTTGTTGCCTGGTCATTTCTTTAACGACTCTTTAACGACTCTTTAACAATACCTTAACTTTGTTAAAGAGTCGTTAAAGAAGTGTAAATGCAGTATAAAAGATTCAACTTGGCAGGAAATAATGCACAGCATAAAAATAAGTTAAAGATTCTGCCTGTATACTTAAAAGGGTGATTCTCCACAAAACTAACTCCCCAGAAGGGAGTTATAGTGCAATTAACTCAGACAGAAGAAAGAAAATCAGCAACTATTTACCCACCAAATAGCAACTACATTTCTTGCAATAGACCGAAAATTGGATAAATTAGATCAATTACCTCAGCTGGTTTTCTCTACTGCTAATTGAATGATAATAAAATCTGCGTGCTTTTATATTATTTTCGGTGTTTTCGGTGTCCTCGGTGGCTAATTTTTCTTTATTTCATCTACGCAATCGGCGTGCTTTTATTTTTTACGGGTTCCAAATATTCCTCTGCATAATGATATTTCCACTTCAGCAAAATCCTATCCAGCAAAGCTACAATTCCAAATAACGCTAAACTTACCACTACAATAACAATGATCACTGCAAAAATATGAGCTGTCTGATAGGACTTTGTAGCCCGGGTCATATAAATTCCCAAGCCGGAGGTTCCACCCAACCATTCACCGATAACGGCTCCCATCACACTGTAGGTTGCAGATAATTTTAAGCCGGTAAAAAAATTGGGCAAAGCCGCGGGGATTTTAAGCAGCGTAAAAATCTTATAAGGAGTTGCCCCCATTGAAGTTAAAAGGCGTATTTGGTCTACGGAAACACTTCTGAAACCATCATAAAGTCCCAAAGCAATGGGGAAAAAACACATCAGCACTACGGCAAAGATTTTAGCGCTGATTCCATAACCAAACCAGATTATCAGTAAAGGGGCCACAGCTATTATAGGAACTGTTTGAGAGATAATCAGATACGGGTATATTATTTGTTTTATCAGGCGGGAGGAATTCATTACAATGGCGGTTATAGAACCCAGAATAACACTTATTAAAAGCCCACTTATTGCCTCGGTTAAAGTTGGTTTTAGATGATGCCAAATCAAACCTGGATAATCAAGGAAAACTTTAAATACCTGTTGTGGCGAAGGAACTACCCAAAAAGCGATTATCCCTTTGGTGCAAATTGCTTGCCAGAGGAAGATCAAAAGGACGAAAAATAGCAATGGTAGGATTATTTGCCGGCTTTTCAAATTTCCCCCACCATCCGAATTTCCGTTTGCAGATGAACATTATAGCGTTCATAAACAGTTTTTTGAATATGCTGAATTAGCCGTGATACATCCTGGGCAGTAGCAGAACCAAGATTAACAATAAAGCCGCAATGCTTTTCTGAAACAGCTGCATCCCCAATCCGAAAGCCCTTTAGTCCGCAATCTTCAATCAATTTTCCGGTAAAAAAACCCTCCGGTCTTTTAAACACACTACCGGCGCTGGGTAAATCCATTGGCTGTTTATCCTGTCTTTTTTGCTGCAATTCCTGCAGTCGTTCGCGGATCTTTTCCGGTTTATCTTTTTTTAGGCAAAACCAAGAGGATAGATGAATTAAGCTCCTCTCCTGAAAGACGCTGTGCCGATAGGAAAAATTATGCTCTCTTGCTTTCAGGTATAAAACAGGGTTCTTAACAGCTAACATTTCTATATCCGCCAAAATAGCTCTGCTGCTGTAAAGCACATCCTTAATCTCTTTTCCATAGGCGCCGGCATTCATAAAAACTGCACCGCCCACTGAACCCGGAATGCCAGAACAAAATTCTAATCCGCTTAACCCGTTCTCGCAGGCAAAATTACCTAAGTCCTTAAGCGTAACTCCACAGGATGCAGATAAATAACGCTTGCCTAAAGTGATTTTATTAAAACCCTCCGTAGAGATTACTATTCCTTTTATTCCTTTATCCGAAATCAGTAAATTTGAGCCCTTACCTATAATAAAATAGGGAATATTATGCACAAGGCAAAACTTTAGCAGCTCCAGTAACTGTTTTTGAGTGTTCGGAAGGCAAAAGACCTCGGCATTCCCCCCAATATGAAAACTGCAATGTTCTTTTAAAGAAACTTCCTGGTGAATAATGCCCTCAGCAATTAGCTGAGGATATTCCTTCCGTAATAAACGATAAGTGTCCATACTCAAAAATTCGTTAGTAAAGGATTGAAAAATTTACTGATTTCTGTAATTAGCTGCTGTTCATCTTTCAGCTCAATGCAGGGTCCCGGTAAAATTTGCTTAAAGTAAGTGCCATATTTTTTTTTGGAAACGCGGGAATCCATAATCAGCACTATGCCGCGGTCTGTTTTACTTCTAATTAGGCGTCCAAAACCTTGTCTTAAGCGCAATAAGGCATTCGGCAACATCAGGTGCATAAAGGAATCCTTATTTTCCCGTTCCAGTTTATCTATCAATGCTTCCACAATTGGCTCGGAAGGCACTTGAAAAGGTATTTTATATAATATTAGAAGAGAAAGGGAATCCCCTTGCACATCCACTCCTTCCCAAAATGAAGAAGTTCCTAATAACACGGCATTTTTGCTCTTTTTAAATTCATCCAGGATGGAATTTCTGCTGCTCCCTTTCCCTTGTGCAAAAAAAGGACGATTAAGATGATATAGGGTATCTCCAAGATGGTCGTAAACAGCATCCAAATCCTTGTAGGAAGTGAAAAGCGCCATTGTGCCTACATTGGTAGTAGTTAAAATCTGTTCCAGACAACCTAATGCCTGGCTTTGAAAGAACTTATCCTTATGTTCAGGCAAAAAACTGCTGATTAACAATAATGACTGCTTATCATAATCAAAGGGTGACTCCACAATGCTTTGAGCTACATTTTTCGCGCTTACTAAACTTAAGCCCGATTGATTTAAGAAAAACTTGAAAGAGCCCCTGATAGATAAAGTGGCTGAAGTGCACACAATGCAAGGTATCTTATTATAGAGCAAATTATTAAGATGAGCCGATACCTCCACTGGAGCATAACAAAAAGTGCTTGTAGGAATATTGCGTTCCGAGTTAGAATCGTTTTCAATCCATAAAGCATAATTATCCAAATCGGGATTGAGCAGGTCTAAAAGCAAACTTTCCGTTTCCGCATAGCGCAGCAAATAGCCGTTCAAATTATCTTTCATAATGTCCAAATCCTTCACTTGATTGCTGTTGAATGTCCTCAGCACATTATCCAAAGCAGTTAGGTCTTTTAGAATATCTTTGAAGGCATGTGATAAATCCTTGAGGAGAGCACCAATATCCGGAAATGCATCCAGGTTCTTAATCCGCAATTTATTATAACTTTTGGCTTCTTTACAGTAATCTGCAGCCAAATTAAAAAGATTGGTGATAACTTGACGCTGGGCTTCAATTTCCATCGCTAATTTGGTGCAAAGGGTTTCTATATGCGTCTTTTGCTCATTGGTCAACACACTTTTATGCATTGCTTGAGTTAGCAAAGACAAAAAGCCCCCGGCATATTTTTTGGAAGTATGTGCCAGCTGATTGAACAAACTGTTGAGGTCTACATACCCTAAAGTGAAACCCAGATTTTTGGAAGCAGCAGCCATTAGATTGTGGGCTTCATCAATAACCAGATATTGATATTCACCTAAAGTAGAATTATCCATTTGGGCATCTGATAGCAACAATGAATGATTGATAACTACAATAGACGCTGTTTCAATATGCTTGCGTAATTTCATCACATAACAGGTATGAAAGAAAGGACATTTGCGTCCTCCACATAAATAGCGATCGGAACAAATCTTATGCCATAAACCACTAAACCGGTTTTTATCAAAAGAAGAATTCTCGGAAACATCGCCTGTATGGGTATGTTCCTTCCATACGATAAGGTTTAGCAAACCATAAGCATCGTAAGAAGTTATCCCTCTTGTCTGCTCTTGTAAAAGTTCCTGCCAGCGTCTTTCGCAGATATAATTTTCCCTGCCTTTCACTAAGACCGCTTTGAAGGATAGAGGCAAAATCTTTTTCAGTTGCGGTAAATCCTTGAAAAACAGCTGTTCCTGCAAATTTTTGGTGTTGGTGGAAACAACTACTTTCGTTTTATTGCGCTGGCTGAAATCAATTGCCGGAACCAGATAGGCAAAAGATTTGCCTACTCCCGTGCCCGCTTCTACCACTAAGAATTCTTGCTTGGCAAAAGTATTGGCAACTTGTTCTGCCATAGTCATTTGACCCGCACGAAATTCAAAATTGGGAAATTTGGAGGCAAAGATGCCATCATCAGCAAAAATCTCCGGAATGCTCTTTATGGAACCCGTAACAGAATGTTCTATTACATTATTAAGTTCATTTTTTAACGGAACGGGCTTGTCTCCTGTAAGAGCCGTAGAACGCTGCTGTTTCACAATCAATTTCAAATATTCAGATAAACCGCTATTAAGATTTGCCTGCGTTGCCAAATCCTGTAATCGGGCATTGAGCAAATAACCAAAATGAGCTAAGATATGATTGGTTAAGGCATTAAAAAGCTTTCCGGTAGCCAAAGCATCAGCATCTGCCCGGTGAGCATTATCCAATTCAATTCCAAAATAGGATGCCAGCGTAATCAATTTATGGTCTGTAACAAAAGGCAGATATATCCGCGCTATTTCTGCAGTATCCCAAAACATATTATTCAAGGGAAATTCTCCACCCCTAGCCAGAAATTTATTGATGAAATTAAGGTCAAAACCGATATTATGCCCCACCAAAGGACTGTTCCCAATAAAGCGGCAAAAATTTTGTAATACTTCATTTATCCCCGGGGCGGTTTTTAATTCTGCCGCTGAAATATGCGTTAAATGCTCAATAAACTTGGGGACTTTCCCCTTGGGCTTAACCAAGCTAACATATTGGCTGATAACTTCTTCGCCTCTAAAACGGAGAGCTGCTATCTGAATAATTTCATCCCAATCAGCATTCAGACCGGTAGTTTCAATATCAATAGCCACAAATTCCAGCTGTCCCAAAGGCAGTTCAGAACCTTGCTTTTCTATATCGTTAACCTTGCTGTTAGTATTTGCCACCCAATTTTCCTAAGCTCTAATCTTCTTCTTTATAGAGGTTGTAACGCTGCATCTTTTTAATTAAGCCCTGGCGTGATAAACCCAATTCTTTTGCTGCCTGGGTTTGATTCCACTGAAATTTCTCCAGCGATTGGGATATTAATCTGCGTTCCAATTCTTCAATGGCATCTTTTAAGTTTTTCTTTCCCGCCAGCATAGCAATTGTATTACTGTATTCAATATGACGGTAAACTTCTTCGCTGAAATCGCTGGGTTTAATAAAAGTATTAGCTTCCGCCAAAGTTACGGCTCTTTCAATTTCGTTTTCCAGTTGACGCACATTTCCAGGCCAATCATATTGCTCCAAAACCTTCATTGCCTCCGTAGTCAAGCCGGGAACATTTTTATTCATCTTTTTATTGTATTTATCCAAAAAATGAATTGCCAATAGGGGAATATCACCAGTTCTGTTTTTCAACGGGGGCACATCAATGCGGATAACATTTAAGCGGTAATAAAGGTCTAATCTAAAATCTCCTCTTTTTACCTTTTCCATCAACGGGGTGTTAGTTGCACACACAACCCGGACATCAACTCTCTCTGTTTTGGTAGCTCCCACCCTTTTAATTTCACCTTCCTGCAAAAACCGCAACAGTTTGGATTGAGTGGATTGACTGATATCAGCAATTTCATCCAGGAAAAAAGTTCCGCCATCAGCTACTTCAAATAATCCCTTTTTATCATAAGCCGCTCCGGTAAAAGAACCTTTCACATGACCAAAAAGTTCGCTCTCCAGTAAGGTCTCAGGCAGGGCTCCACAATATTGAGCAACAAATGCTTTATTTCTTCTGTTGCTGCTATAGTGTAAGGCACGCGCTATCAATTCTTTACCGGTTCCGCTGGGTCCTTCTAATAGCACTGTAGTAGGGGTATCTTTCACCTTTTCAATAATCTCAAAAATCTTCATCATTTCGGGGCTTTTTCCGATGATATTGGCATAGATATTATTGGAGCTAAGCTGTTCGCGGATAATATTATGACTCTTTTCCAGATTGGCGCCAAGGATGTTTTCTATAATAACGATTATTTGATTAGCCAGTGCCGATAGCAGGTTGATAATCCGTTCGGAAAAATATTTGGAACCGCTTTTACAGAAAAGCAGAACAACCCCCAAAGTATTCTTCCGGATGGATAGAGGTATTGCCAAAATGTTATTATAACTGGGTGCAAAGTGTGGTTGTTTAATGTTTTCCAGTTTATTATTTTGAAACACTTCGTAGCAGATATTCTGAAACTGGTCGTGATATTTATCCTCGGGGGAAAAGTTTTTATAAATCCTATATTCCCAGGCATCAGGCAAACTGGGATTAGGATGCAATAAAAGCATTCCTCCATCGGCATTGGCAATTTCCACTAAACTGGTTAGAGAGTGTTCAATCAGCACATCCAAATCGGTTATCGTATTTAAGTTTTGGGTTATTTCATAGAACTGATTCAGCAGGTTTTCTTCAAACTTCACTTCTTCCATTTGGGAAGAATACTCGCGGGATATTTTTTGCATCAGGATGTCGTTTTGTTCCAGTAACTTGATGGAGCCGTATTTTTCAATTACCTTGCGGTTATTTTTTAAAATCTCCAGTGCCTGTTCCCATTCTTCCATATCTAAAAGCACACCCGCAAGTTCATAATTGGCTAAGGATAGTTCATAGTTATTGCCTGCTTCTACAAAATGACGAATTGCTTCGTTCAGATAATTTTTGGCTGCTTCCAGATTTTTGCGTTCCAGCAAAGCTCGCAGGTAATAGGAACGCCCGGTTTCAAAAGCTAAATTTTGTTCTGTTGCCATTTTTTGCGCTTCCGCAAGATAATAGTCCGCACTTTCAATATTGCGAGTTAAGATAAAGTAATATGCCTGTTTCAGATAGCCCTCAATGATTTTATCCCGGGCAGCAATGTTCTTAAAGAAATCCAAGCTCTCCACCAGATAGCGATATGCCTCTTTGAATTTATGCAATTTGGTAAAAACGCTACCCAGATTACCATACAGTTCTGCCTTAATGTAATCATCGGATACGGCAGGCAGCAATTCCAGACCTTTAATATATAGGTCATAAGCCAGGTTTAGTTCATCCTGTTTTTCATAGACCTCGCCGAGGTTATTGAAACTGCGTAAAAGTCCTTCGTTAAATCCGCCTTCCTGAGAGAGCTTAATTGCTTTTTCATAGTAGGCAATAGATTCCGGCCAATCACCTTTCTTAAAATAGAGCCCGCCCAAGTTATTCAGGGAGGCAATCGTATTTCGCTGAAAACCAAATTCATTAGCTGTATCCAATGACTTTTTCAAGGCATCTAAAGCTCGGTCATAGTCACCGTGATCCATCAAAGTTACGCCAATATTATTATAGATATTGGTAATATTATACGGCTCTACCAAAAGCTTTTGAATTTTAAGCGCTTCTTCCAGATAATAAAGAGATTTTGCTGGATCACCTTTATCGTCCATCAAACCACCCAGGTTATTGTAACATACGGAAATACCGTTTAAATTATAATATTTCTTTTCCAGTTCCAAACTTTTCAGAAAATAGGTTTCACTCTTATCCCAAA
>Ga0302253_1002150_pt1 | contig 10199 bp, 10 predicted proteins | sample AAG_RA_Trp_MG_FD_193537 | JGI IMG/M metagenome (GOLD analysis project Ga0302253, IMG submission 193537) | Enriched activated sludge microbial communities from anaerobic digester in WTTP, New Holstein, Wisconsin, United States - AAG_RA_Trp | ecosystem: Engineered > Bioreactor > Anaerobic >... | reverse complement strand
CGGGCTGCCACAAAGGAGAGCCCTTTCCAGACAAGCCGGTCAAGCAGTTTCTGGTCAACCGGACGATCGAGGACCAGGCCGCTCGGTACGGTGTCAAGGGTATCGATGGCCTTCTCCACTTCATCGGAACGCAGCTCCTTTATCACGGTGAGATCCTCGGCAAGGAACCGTGCAAGACCCTGCCCCCTGATGTCATCGGCATGGTCTCTGAGAGTCACGGGTCCTTTCCCGGGCTCCCGCTGACGCTTCTGGGCCGGGGGCCGGGTCTTCTTCTCAGTCCCTTCCCCTTCATCCGCTGGGGTCCGGGCCGCCCGGAGTTCCAAAGGGAGTTCTGCGGAACCCTCGAAATACTGGTCACGCACGTACTCGACCGGCACCTTGTTCCGCAGGGTCTTGATGACCTCTTTTCTGGTCATGTCCTCCACGCTCTTCCCCCGCGGGGAGAAGGCGACGAAGTCGATGTCCGCGACCTGCAGGAGCTCCCTGAGGATCAGCTCTCCGCCGCGGTCGCCGTCAAAGAACGCCGTTACGGTCTTCTTCTCGCACAGGTCGATGACAGTTTTGGGGATGTTCGTACCCTCGACCGCCACCGCGTTCTTGATACCATACCGCAGGAGATTCAGGACATCGGCCCGTCCTTCAACAATGATGATGGCATCGGACTCGAGAACATTGGGGCCGGCCGGTGCCTTCTCTTCCCCGATTGACCCGATCTTCTCGATCCGCAGGCTCTGGCGGACATCGTCAAGCAGCTCATCGGAATCGATGGTCCCGTCATCGAAACGGTCGATCAGGATCTCCTTGGCCCGCTCAACGATCTTCTTCCGCTTGCTGACCCGGATGTCCTCGATGGAGGCAACCGTGACATGGGCAACGCAGGGGCCGACGCGGTCGATGGTCTCGAGCGATGCCGCAAGGATCGCGGTTTCCGCCCGGTCAAGAGATGACGAGATCAGGATCTCTCCGGTTGTTTCGCCTTTCTTGCTGGTTATCTGGACGTCGATACGTCCGACACGCCCCGTCCTCTGGAGATCCCGGAGGTCGAGGTCTTCGCCGAGTAACCCTTCAGTCTGGCCGAATATGGCCCCGACTACGTCAGGTTTCTCGACCACCCCCTCTGCAGTGAGGCTGATGTGAATAAGGTACTTGGTAGTATCCGGTGAATACACGTAAACGCACCCCCATGTATCATGCAAAGCATGTGAAGCGTGATCATAGGTACAAAAAATATATATATACTTGGAATACTTAAAGGCGTGCCTTATAACAGCCACTGGGAGTGGGGAAAAGGAAGATAAATGTGAATGAAGATTACGCGATTGGATTGAAATCTGTAAGAATCATTGATGGGGGCTGATGCCCCCATACCGCTGGTTGCGATGCCTGATGCTGCATCGAAGAACCTGATGGTTCTTCTCGCCATCTCATCCTTTCGGGATTCGATGCCCCGCGGGGGCGCTCCCGCGGCGGCCTTCAATTACTGATTTCCCGGAACCTGCTCTGGCCCCGCCGTGATTCGGAGTCCGAGTGGTTCATCAGAACCGCGAGGAGGAGCAGAACGCGCTTTGCGTTCTTCGACTTGGCCCTGAGGCGGGGAGCCATCATAAATTCTGGATAGTTAACCGCCGGTATTGAGGGAACAACCTTTTATTCCCCATTCCCCAGCCGCCCGAGCACCTGCTCCCGGCTCAGCCCGGCAACAAGTACCCGTTTCTGCGATGATGTCGCGCCTGACAGGATCGAGACTGAAGATGCAGGGACGCCCAGCGTCCCGGCAACGAGGTGTACGATCGCTTTGTTCGCCCGGCCTTCACGTGCGGGAGCGGACACGCGGCACCCGATGCTCCTGCGCCATTCGTTGTATCCTGCGGGAAAAACATCGGCTTTTGCACCGGCTGATACTTCGATTGCGATGATAACCCCCTGCTGCTCCCCGGTCACTGCAGCGGAAAGGTCAGGCATTGTTCGCTCCATATCTGAAAAGGAATGTTGCCCGGCAATAACGCACGCGGATCACCAGTGGCATGTTGCCGTCCTTCACCGGTGTTTAAACCCTTGCCGGGCAGCTGCCTGTCGCGCATCCGGGTTGTCCCATGGATCATGTCCAGACGCTTGTCAATCGATCTCCCGGGGACCTATGGATGCGCATGTATCGGCACTCAGTCAGTCGGTCTTCCGATTATTTAGCCATTGGGGATGAGGAGAATGGCATTCTGCAGCGGACGGAACCCGGAGTTACAGGCTGAACGGAACCAGCCGGTCGGACAGGTTACCGGGGGAAGTACCCGTTCCCCGGTATCCACGCGGGGCCGGGGCGGAAGAACTCCCCGTCCTCGTACACGACCACACCATCCATGATAACACGGGTGGGGAATACTCCTTTCATTCCCTCGAACGGGGTCCACCCGCACCTGCTGTACAGGTTAACGGCATCGATCACTTCCCCCGTTTTCGGGTACAGGGCAAAGTCAGCCCGCGATCCCGGTGCAAAGCCGGCCGGCAGGATTCCGAGGATCACGGCAGGATTGTAGCTCGTCTTGGTGATCACGTCCGGCAGGCTGATCTTCTTCTCCAGCACCGCTGCAAGGAGGAGGGGGACCATCGTCCCGACACCGGGAACGCCGGAAGGGGCGTCCGCAAACGGCTGCCGTTTTTCGTCACGGGTGTGGGGTGCATGGTCGGAGGCGATGACATCGATCCGATCCCACTGTTCAAAAAGGGCTTTTCGTTCCTGCTCGCTCCGGAGCGGCGGGTTCACCTTTACCGATGCACTGGTGTTTTCAAACATTTCGCGCGACAGGAAAAGGTGGTGAGGTGTTGCCTCCACGCTCGCACCCTGCGAAGCTGCGATGACCGATGCACCGGTACTCATGTGGCAGAAATGGAGGCGGCACCCTGCCGTGTTGGCCTGCAGAACCGTCCGGACTGCCCGCAGCTCCCCTTCGCCCGACCGTAATCCGGCATGGGACTCGAGCGTGGTGTCGGGGCCCGGCATCACTTCTTCCGCATGGATTGTTGCCAGCCCGCCGAACGATCGGATATGATCGAACGCGGCCGAGAGTTCCGGGAGCGTGACCGCCTCGCCGTAACTGGACGGGGCATAGAAGATCTCGCCAAAGGCCATAGCCCCGGCGCTCCACATGGCAGGAAGGGGGGTATCGCGGGTCACGCCACTGTTGATGGCGAAGTTGCAGAACGCTGACTCCTTCGCGGCAAGGATTCGCGCATGCAGTGTCCCGGGTGTTATGACCGGGGGAACGGTGTTGGGCTGGTCAACGACAATGGTCACCCCTCCGGCCAGGGCGCTCTTTGTCCCGCTCTCCCAGTCCTCCTTTGCCGACTGGGTACCTCCCCTCATGTGGACATGCATATCGACCGCTGCCGGCAGGACGAACATCCCGCTGCAGTCGATCACCCGGTCCGCAGGGACACCTTCGCCGGCATGGGTGACGATCCCGCCGGCTGTCGAGATATCGGCCACACGCCCGTCCGGGAGACTGACATTCCGGAGCACGAGGGATGGAGGCTTTTCCATAGTACCTGCTTTTTTCCTGTTCATGCATAAAGACATGGGAAGTGCCAGGCCAAACGGCAAAAGACCGGGATCGGGAGGCAACCAACAGGTATTCAATCCGGATGTATCAATAGGATATACAGAAGGCGGGGGCATCCTGCCAGGGCAGGCCGGATTCTTATCCTTCAGCGGAGTCGTGGTATGGAAAGGACGCTTGGAATAATCCTCGGTATCCTGATCATAGTCTTCGCGGCACTTTCGGCAATGCTGGGCTTTTCCGCCTATACTGAGTATGCGTACCGCAGCACTCTCACGGGCAATTATTCCTACCTCTGTACGGTGACGACCGATGCCCCGATGTATAACGTCACGCTCTTCATTCCTGTTCCTGTCGATACGGCCGGCAATTCCCCGACAGCCGCCGGATTCAGCAGCCGCAGCATCAGAGGAGTTCCGGCAGGCTGGGAGACAATCCTCCTGGATTCCAGCAAATCCACGATGGTGAAGATCACCACCCCCGCAGTCATTCCTCCTCAGGAAACCACTCACGGGCACCCGTTCACGATAACACTCTCATCAGAAGATTCCACGGAGACTGCGATCGATACATCCGATCCAATAAACGGCAGCGCTCTATTCCGTCCCGTCCAGGCGCTGAAGGAGAATACCTGCCTGCCGGGCAGGGGCGGGAGTGCCCGGTGCTTCACGTTCACAACGGCGGCATTCGCCGAATACAGCACTGCTGCCGATACCACGGCGACCATCACCTCCGCCATCACCGGCAGGAACAGCTGGAAGGTCCTGGAACCTGCCTCCAATGAATACCACGCGGAAGTCACCCTCACCATGAAGGGATCACAGCATGGCTGGCAAACGATGGACGGGGAGATGACGAGCGGTTCGGGCACCTTGCTCCGTTCCTGAATCCCCCGGCGGTTTTTTAACCTGTACCGGCATTGTTGTTCAGGAGACCGGAGTGTTATATGTCTGATGGGAAGAGCGGGAAACACCGGGATGCGATCAGGCCGGGTCTGCTGGTTGACATTGTCCAGAAATCCGACCAGCGCAGCGGTAAACTGACCCGGGGCAGGGTACAGGAGATCCTGACCGGTTCCGCCACCCACCCTCACGGGATCAAGGTGAGGCTGAAAGACGGCCGCGTCGGGAGGGTTGCGGCGATCGTGGACGATGTCAGGGGAAACTGTTCACGGGAAAAAGCCTGAACATCGTTTTATCCGTAACAAGGTTCAGGGGAACCGTTTCCTGACGTAATCCACCAGTGCCTTGTCCGTGATCTGCCGGGTCTCGGCATCGATCCGGATAAAAAAGAGATCGTCATCCTGGATTTGTACAAAGACCGCATCGTCCGCTTTCCTGATCTCGAGCCAGCAGAGGGTATGGTCTTCCGCTTTCATGAAATGGATCCGGATATACCTGCCGAGATGGTTGAAGATCCCGGGCGGCAGGAACTTCCGGATGATCTCGTCGATGAGCATGCGCCGGTAGCCGTCAGAACACGGGTCTCTCAGCCGGGGATAATCCTTTTCAATACCAACGATCTCGTTCGGTGAACCGCTCCTGTTCTCCCGGATACCGATAACGAGGTTCCCCCCGTCCGTGTTCAGGAAGCCTGCAATGGTCTTGGCAATGACAATCTTCGATGTGTCCCTTCCGTATTTATGGACATCCCTCGATTCGCTTGCAGCGATATCCGCTTTTGAGAGCGCCTTGCTCCACAGGGCGCTGGACTTGAACTCCACGAACTCGTTCTCGCCCCCGCGGATGATCGCCTGGAACGTCTCGTCCGCGATCGAGGGTATCACCGGAAGTGCCGCCGGTTTTTCCGGTTCGTGCTGTGCACTGCTGTCGCTGCTGTCGATGAAGAGCGTACGGAACTGGGAATAGACCTTCCGGAAAAACTCGTTCTCCGGTTCGAGGCGGACAGCCTCACGGTATTCGTTGAAAGCATCGATGAACCGGCGGGTCTTGACCAGTGCATCCCCGTGCCTCTTGTGCAGGCCGGCATTCTTCGGGTCCCGGGCAATCGCGGTACGGTACTCGGTCACCGAATCCTCGTCATTGTTCGTGATGAAGTAGATATCCGCAAGCTTCTCATGGAACAAGGGCTCTTCCGGGCAGAGCTCCGTTGCCCGCCGGTACTGGAGCATGGCCCCGTTCAGAAGACCTTTCGAGAAGTACAGCTCGCCAAGGGCTGCAATCAGATGCGCACGCGAACGGGACACATCAGACGCACCCACTTTCACAGGAGGAACTGCTGCAAGGATCGCGGCTGCGTTCTTCAAAAAATCCTCGGTCTCGGCAAAGGTGCTCTGTCTCTTCAGGGAGGCAGTAATTGGACTGGCGAAGCGGTGCAGCAGGCCGGGCTCGAGTCGTATCGCTTCGTATACGAGCGATCTGGCATCGGCAACGTTTCCCCGTTCAAGCAGGATCTGCGCAAGCCAGTAGCGCGAATTCCCGTCTGAGGGATTGCTCCGGATGGCTGCAACGAACTCCCCGACGGCTTCATCCTCCAGTTGTTTTTCCAGAAGCGAGCGGCCCAGGTAGTGATGGGCACCGGAGCATGCCGGGTCCTGTCTCAGGATCCGCCTGAACCGGTCGATCGCATCATCATACTGCCGGTTGTTGAACAGGGTCTTGCCTTCCTCAAAGGACGGGGGAACGATGTCCGGCATGATACTAGTCTGTCTGTTCTGCCGGGAATATAAAGGGTAGTTCCAGAAAAGATCCCTGCCGGATATCCGATTCCTCCTGAATTCAGGACACACGATAACGGCAGATTACCGTAACGTTTCTGTAAAAACAAGTGCGAGGGATGCGATTCGAACGCATGAACCTCTGCAGGAACGGATCTTAAGTCCGTCGGAGTTGGCCGGGCTTTCCTACCCTCGCGCTTTAAACTATTATTCCTTGTATCACAAAAAAGAATCCGTCCGGCCGGTTCCGGAATGAGACCGGTTACCGGGTAACCGGCATCTTCCGGAAGTCCCGGAAATTTTCCGGTGCTGCGGGGGAGCGACCATTACCGGGCAGTCCATGTAATCTCGTCAGGCCTCCCGAAGAACTGCGCCTTGAGGAAGAGGAGAAACGACGTGATCGCAATGATGAACGCTCCCATGATCAGCGCGGTGCCCGTGAGCGAAATGAACGGTGTCCCCTGCCCGAACCGTTCGAGAACGATACCGAGAAGTGCTGCTGCCAGTGCAACGAGTGAAGCCTGCATGGTTTTCCCTGCTTTATTGGATGGCAGAATTGTACTTAAGGATATGGTTTGGAAGAGCTGCACCATTCCCTGATGGCGTATTGCCTGACCCGGTGATCAGGTGGTTCCGCCGGTAAAGATCCATTCCCGTAAAAACAACAGGAATGCCGTAATGGCAATGATGAACGCCCCCATGATGAACATGATCCCGACAGCACTGATGAAGACCGAGAGGGATCCCAGCTGGGAGAAGAGAATGCCGATGCATACCGCGATCATGGCAAGCAGCATTACCTGTACATTGTTGTCCATGCCTCAGACTCCTTGCTGGAGGGATTGGAGGAGTCCTCAATAAAAGCTTTTGATCTCTTCCGGCACGCAGGGGCTATCCGGAGCGATACTTTTTTTTCACGCGGGGGGCACTGAGTGTGGACGAACAGAGAATGCGGGGGACAATGGAGAAGCCTGTACTTTCGGGATGGGTGGAACAGGGAGGCCGCAGGCTTTCCTGCGATGAGGTCTGTGCGATCTGCCGGAACAGGCCGGAGGAGATCCTCAGGTTCGGCGGGGAGTTTTCCCTCTCCTGGGACACCTGCACCGCCCGCGACCATCTCGGGATCATGGAGGGAGCGGGCCCGAAGGGAGTCCTTGCCTGCAACGGGGTGACGAAGGGAACAATCAGCCCGGAGGTACCGGATCTTCCGCTGGAGGCAGCAATCGTGACCGCCGTGGGACTGCGCAGCGACGAGGGAATCACCGCGCTCTCGGGCGGGGTGGACTCATCGCTCGTGGCACGGCTTGCAGGGAGGGAGTGTGTCGCTGTCGGCCTTGAGAACTCCCATGACCTCAGACAGGCCCGTCACGCGGCCACCGCGCTCGGCCTTGACTGCACCTTTGTCACGGTTACCGAGGCGGAGATCGCATCGGCGCTCCCCCGTGTTGTTGCTGCCATTCCGAAGAAGGATCCGGTGAATACGGGCATCGCGCTCACCCTGTATTTCGTTGCGCGCTCTGCGAAGGAGCAGGGGCACCGGCGGATCCTGACCGGGCAGGGGGCGGACGAACTCTTCGGAGGTTATGCCCGGTACGAAACATCGGAGAACCTCGAGAAGGAACTCGCGCGGGACTTTCTCGGCCTCGAAGCGCAGGCCCGGCGCGACCAGGCGGTTGCGGCGCTGCATGGCACATACCTCTCCATGCCCTACCTTGACCTCCGGGTTGTGCGCGCTGCGCGTGCCATCCCGGCCCATGAGAAGGTGCAGGGCAACCGGCGTAAAATTCCTTTAAGAACGGTCGCAGAGCGCCACATTCCGCCGGATCTCGCATGGGAGGAGAAGAAAGCCATGCAATACGGGAGCGGGGTCTGGGGGGTTCTCCGGAAGCTGGCCCGGAAAAACGGTTATAAAACGTCCCTGCAAGATTACATAGACCAGATCATACGGGTGGAACATGGTCACTGAGAACGACGTACAGCATATCGCAGAACTGGCCGATGTCGGCATCAGCACAGAAGAACTGGGCACCTTCACGCACCAGTTCAATGCAATCTTAGAGTACTTCGATATCCTCGACCGCGTCGAGGGCAGCGAGCAGGCGGAGCGCGAGCTCTACAATGTCCTGCGCGAGGACGTGGTCGAGCCCTCGCTCCCGCAGGAAGAGGTGCTCCGGAATGCCCCCTACAAGGAAGACGGGTTCATCAAGGCCCCGCGGGTGATGTGATGGACGGATCAATCACCTTTGCACCTGACGACCGGTACAACGCCTTTCTCTCCACCAGCACCTCCGCCCCGCACGGGACCGGGAAACTCAGCGGTGTCGCGGTTGCGGTAAAAGACAATATCTCCACCCGGGGGATCGAAACGACCTGCGCATCGAAGATCCTGAAAGGCTACATTCCACCCTACGATGCCCACGTTGTCGGGCTCCTGAAGGCTGCCGGTGCGACCATTGCCGGCAAGACCAACATGGATGAGTTCGGCATGGGAACCACGACAGAGAACTCCGCGTTCGGCCCCACCCTCAACCCCTGCGATACCACCCGCGTCCCCGGCGGTTCGAGCGGCGGCAGCGCTGCCGCGGTCGCGGCGGGGATTGTGCGGATGGCACTCGGCTCCGATACCGGAGGCTCCATCCGCTGCCCGGCCGCGTTCTGCGGGATCGTAGGCCTGAAGCCCAGTTACGGCCGCGTCTCCCGGTACGGCCTCATCGCGTACTCCAACTCGCTCGAGCAGATAGGCCCGCTGGGAAAGACCGTGACCGACGTCTCCACCCTCATGAGCGTCATCGCCGGCTATGACCGTCACGATTCCACCTCGCAGAATAAACCCTATAACCACACGCCCAAAGCGGATGTGAAGGGCCTGAAGATCGGCATCCCGCAGGAGTACTTCGGAAAAGGTGTCGACCCCGATGTGGCCGCGGTCGTGAAAAAGGCTATCGGCCGGCTCGAAGAGCTCGGCGCAACAACAGTCCCGTGCAGCATCCCCTCGATGGAATACGCCCTTGCCGCATACTATGTCACCTGCACGAGCGAGGCGAGCTCCAACCTTGCCCGGTTCGACGGCGTGCGGTATGGCCCGGCGCCGGACTGGAAGAAATCGTGGCACGACGCCTTCCGGGATGTGCGGGGCTCGTCGTTCGGTGCGGAAGTGCGGCGCCGGATTATGCTCGGGACGTTCGCGCTCTCCAGCGGGTATTACGGGAAGTACTATGCAAAGGCACAGGTTGCCCGCGAGAACGTACGGGCGGACTTCAACCGGATCTTCAGGGATGTGGATGTAATTGCCGGACCGACCATGCCGACCATCGCGTTCAAGCTCAAAGAGAAGAGCGATCCGCTCTCCATGTACCTCGCCGACATCCTCACGGTGCCGGCCAACCTTGCCGGCATCCCGTCCATCTCGGTACCGTGCGGGAAATCACAGGGCATGCCAGTCGGACTCCAGATCATGGGCAGGATGTTCGAGGACGAGCGCGTAGTCGATGTCGCGTATGCCTACGAGCAGGCGGTGAACTGAAATGGCGGATCCCGACGGGCAGGTCATCGTGGGCCTCGAGGTCCACTGCCAGCTGGATACCAAGAGCAAGCTCTTCTGCGGCTGTTCGACCGATTACCGGAGCGACGGGCCCAATACCCACGTCTGCCCGATCTGCCTCGGACTCCCCGGCGCCATGCCGGCCCTGAACAAAAAGGCGATCGAGTACGCCATGAAGGTGGCAAAGGCGCTCAACTGCGAGATCGTGAACGAGGCGGAGTTCTCGCGCAAGAACTACTTCTACCCCGACCTTGACAAGGCCTACCAGATCACCCAGTACGACAAGCCGCTTGCCGAAGGCGGGTACCTTGAGATCGAGAGCGACGAGGGCGGCGAGAAGAAGGTCCGGCTCACCCGCATCCATGTCGAGGAGGACCCGGGCCGGCTCGTCCACATGGGCAACGTGGAGCGGGGGAAGTACTCGCTCGTG
>Ga0302253_1002147_pt1 | contig 10215 bp, 12 predicted proteins | sample AAG_RA_Trp_MG_FD_193537 | JGI IMG/M metagenome (GOLD analysis project Ga0302253, IMG submission 193537) | Enriched activated sludge microbial communities from anaerobic digester in WTTP, New Holstein, Wisconsin, United States - AAG_RA_Trp | ecosystem: Engineered > Bioreactor > Anaerobic >... | reverse complement strand
GTTACTACTTCCTTAATCTGCCTCCGGTCTGTATAAGCGTAATCTTTGAGCTTCTCTAATACAGTCTCTTGAATTATAAAAGAAGCCCTTGTCCAGCCCTCCGGGAGCCCTTCCTGAGAGCTCTTAGTCATTGTCCTTGTTATCGTTATAGGTCTTCCCGGCTTCCGCTTAAGTCCGGGCTTGCCCTTAGCCTTCGGCTTCTCTGCCTTTGCCGGAGCTTTAGTCAATATATCTATAACCTTCTCGGCTTGCCCTCGCTCAAAGGGGTCTGTCCCTAATCGCTTTTTAATCATACTCTTGCCTCCCTTCAATTTATGCGTTCCTTATTCTCTGTGTTACTCTGCCGATTATATCCTTCGGCGGTCTGATTGTCCCTTTAAGCTTCTCAATAGTATATTTCCCCTCCGGAGACAATAAGAGGATAGTATCCCCTCTCTTAGTCTGAGCCTTGTAGTTTATAATAACTGTGTCCCCGTCCTTAATGTCTGAGGTCTTAGAGAGCCCTCTTTCAACTAATAGAGAAAACTTAAGCCCCGTTTCCTTTGTCTCTGCCCCTGAGTATTCAATAACCTTTCTCATTTTTTATCTCCTTTCCTTACAATTTCTCTACATAAAGCTAAGTAATCCTCCGCCCCGTAGCTGTCCTTCCTGTAAGTAAATATATCCTGTCCGAAGCCGGGAGCCTCAGCTAAAGCTATGTTATCTCTTATAAGCGTATCAAAGAGCTTATCCTTAAAGTATTCCTTAATCTTCTCTATTACTTCTTTATTGAGGTTTTTTCTACTGTCAAAGCGTGTCCCTATAATCCCGGTTATGTCCAGCCCCTTATTAAATCTTTTCTTTACTATGTTTACAGTATCAATAAGCTTAGTCAGTCCCTGCATAGCTAAAAACTCCGTCTGTAAAGGGACAAAGACTTCCTCCGCAACTGTCAAAGCGTTAAGCGTCAATAAGTTTAAGCTTGGCGGACAGTCAATAAAGATATAGTCATAATCCTTTGTTATATTCTCTAAGGCTTCCTTAAGCAATAACTCCCTCCCGGCTATCCCTGAGAGCTCTATCTCCGCTCCGGATAGGTTTAAGCTGGACGGGATTAAGTGAAGCCCGTATTTTTCTATGATAATCTCCTCCGGCTTTATATCGCCCTTTAATACTTCGTAGACAGTCCGGCTCAATTCGTGAGCCTGTATCCCTAAGGAATATGTCAAGCTTGCCTGAGGGTCTAAGTCTATAAGCAATACTGCATAGCCTAACCCGGTCAATCCTGCCCCTATGTTCTTCGTGCTGGTAGTCTTCCCTACTCCGCCTTTCTGATTGACAAGTGATATAACTCTCGGCTTCTGCCCTTTATTCTTCCGGAGGAGCTTTTTAATGTCTGCCTTATATTCTGCTTTGCCCTCGCTCATAGTTTACCTCTCTATTTAATTGTTTACTCAGTATACTTTGTATACTCAGTTTACATTCCCCTTATTAAGCCTGCTGAGGATATACGCTCTCAAGTCCTCCGTAAGAAGTTTATATCCCTCTTCCTGCCCCTCCGCCTTCATTCGTTGATATATCCCGGAGAGTTCCTTTTCAAGTGCCTGAAGCTTCTCGGAGGCTTCCTTCGGATAGTTATTGAAGTCTTTAGCTATAATGTCAAAGGTCTGTCTCATATCCCGGAGCGTGCCCTCCAGCTCCTCTCTTAAGGTATCCCTCCGGGTCTGTGCCTGCTTTTTGAGATATACTTCAGCGTAATTCATACGCTTAGCATTCCTCCGTAGAGTCGCTTATCTTTTGTATAGCTCTCTTGAGTTCTAAGGTTACTTCCTTGTTAGCCTGTCCGTCCCTGTTCTTTAATATCTTAACTGTAAGCTTAGCGGTATGAGGATTATCTCTTGATGTAGTATTATCTTCAAAGTCCTTATTAAATAAACCTAATACTAAGTTAGCGTCCTGTTCTATATCTCCGGCTTCCCTGAGAGCTGATAGGCTTAAGTCTTTTTCCGTTTTTACTTCCCTATTAAATTGAGCCCCTAAGATTATAGGGAGCTTATCCCTGTTAGCTGTCTCTAATATCTCCGCTGAAATTTTCTGTAACTCTAACTGTCTTGTAGAGTAGCTCCCTTTTATTTTTATCTTCTGTATATAGTCAATAAATATAGCTCCTATATCGCTGTATCTCTTGCTTAAAAAGTCTATCGTATCGGTCAGCTCCCCTATATAATAAGGCTCGTATATAATCCAAAGTCTGCCGGAGGAAGCATACTCAGAATATCTCTTTTTCGCCCCTTCTATTTCTTTGTCCTTACTATTATTATTTTTTATATATAGCTCTAAATCTATCTCTTTGTTGCTCAGTATCTTAATACATTTTAAGGCTAATTTCTGAGTATTCTCTTCATAACTGAAGAAGAAAAATCTCTTATCTTTATAAGTGCCCGTCATATTCAAGAAGAGGTTTAATAAAAGAGTGGTCTTTCCGTGCGAAGGTCTCCCGGCTATAATCGTTATAGCTTCCTGAGGAATAGTTATAAGCTTGTCTAATTCTTTGTAGCCTGTATTCAAGCCCGGCTTTTTGTTTTTAGTGTCATTTATAAAAGCCTCAAGAGAGTAAGGCTGTATCTGTCTTACTATGCCCTGCTCTTTGATACTCTGTAAATAGTCCCGGAAGAGATTGTCTAACTTTTCTAAGTCCCCTCCGTCCGTCAAGAGCTTATTAGCCTTATCCTGAAGCTCCCTATATCCTCTTAATTGCTTCTCTCTCGCTTTTTGCTTCTGATAGTCCTCAAACTTAGGAGCTAACAAATTAAGGGGTATCTCAAGCGTCCCGGAGAGCGTGTCTATTAAATCTTTGCTGTCCAGCGGGTCTGTGAGCGTCTCTGAGAGCCTTAAGGCTTCGCTTATTGTAGCGTCCCGCTCTATGTCAGTTAATTGTTTACTCTGTTTACTGTGTTTACTCAGTAATCTCTTTACTTGCCATTTTATACCCGGCTCCGCTTTGCTTAAGCAGTCATTCAAAGCGTCTATCCCTTTCGCCCTTATAAGCTCCTCCGGGTCTTTATATCCCTCCGGAAGCTGAGATACATAGCCCTTTAAGCCTTTAGACTGTATAAGCCTAAGAGCCCGCTCAGTCCCCTCCGTCCCGGCTTTATCATTATCTAAGGCAAGTATAAAGCTTGTAGCCCCGTATTTTATAGCGTTATTGAGCTGATTTTCAGTTATTACATTCGCTCCGGCGGATACTATGCCCTCTAAGCCCCTCAAAGTGCCTAAAAGAGCGTCTAAGTAGCCTTCTACTATGATTATAGACTTGTCCCTTAAGTTCCGGTCTATATTAAAGAAGTAATCGCCCCGCTTGAGCCCGGCGTTATAGAGATACTTAGGCTTTTCTGTCTTTTTAAGTTCTTCCTCCGTAAGTATACTCCTAACTATAAAGCCCTGAAGCTTGCCTATAAAATCCCTTGAAGGTATAGCTAAAGAGTGCGTCTCTCCAAAGCCGGAAGTCAAGAGCCCGGAGCCTCTGATAGCCTCTTCTTTATAGCCCTGAGCCTTAAGATATTTAATAATTTCCGCCGGCGGAGGAATAAAGCCTAAGTCTATGTCTGTTATATCTTGCTCAGAATATCCCCTCTTCTTTAGATATTCTAATACCTGAGCCCCGTCCTTATCATAAAGCTTGCTCTTAAAAAGAGATAAAGCTTTCTCTAAGAGGTCTTCCCTTGTCTTTTCTTCTATATATTTCGCTTCGTTAAGGGTATCTCCCTCCGGGAGATTATATCCGGATAGCTTCGCTAACTCCCTGAGCGTGCCCTGATTGTCAAGTTTTTTTGTCCCCTGTATATAATCCCATAAGCTTTGTTTATATCCGCAGTCATTAGTCCGGTTACATTTTATAGTTATCCCATTTTTGTAGATAAAAGCCCTCCGCTTCTTACAAGAGGGACAAACAAGCTCTATATAATCGCCTTTCAGCGTGGGCTCTAAGTCCCGGAGGGCTTCTTCCCGGTTAAGTCTTAAGTAAATCTCCTCAAGTATCTGCTTAATCTCCATTTAATTGCTCCTTGCTAAATAATTGTATACTCTGTTTACTGAGTATACTTAGTTTACTGAGTTTACTTCCTCCGCTAAAAGCTTATCTATCTTACGCTCCGGAGCTCCGGCTATCCTCTGTATATTCTGAGCGTATATCATAGTAGTATTTATATTAGAATGTCTTGCTAAAGCCTGTGTCTCTTGTAAAGAAGCCCCAGCTAAAAGAGAGAGCGTTACTGCTGTATGCCTGAAGGAGTGGGCTGTAAAGCGTTTAGAATTTAATCCTATCTTTATAAGATGTCCCTTGACTGTCCGGGAGAGTGAGCGGGTAGTAAGCCTCCCGCTGTTATTCCGGTCGGAGAGTGAAGCGAAGAGGGGGGAATTATCCTGAGTATTCTTCCGCTCCGCTAAATATTCGTTTATCGGCTTGAGAGTTTCGTCTGTAAGCAATACAAAAGCGTCCTTAGTGTCCCGCCCTTTCCCCTGAATGTAAAGGAGAGCCTCTCCGCCTTCTTGCCTTATGTCTTCAATATTAGCCCGGCATACTTCAATAGTTCTCAAGCCTGTCCTTACTAAGAGATTAAGGAGGGCATAATCCCGCTTGCCTATGGCGGAGGAGCGGGGAATACTGCTGAGAATGGTCTTGACTTGCTCAACTGTTAGAGCGTATTTCTTAAAGTCTTTAGAAGCCTTAGCTCCCTTTATGCCTTTAGCTATGTTCGGATATACCTTGAGCCCTTCTGTCCATTCAAAGAATTTTCTAACTGCTGTAATGTATGCGGAGACAGTATAAGGAGACTTATTTTTTTCTAAAATACTCTTTTTGTAATCTAATATATGCTCTCTTGTAAGCGTCCGGAGTTCCGTATCTTTGAAGTAAAGAAAAAATTGCTTAAGAGCTTTTCCGTATGTCTCCCGGCTCTTTTCTTTTATGTCTTGAGAGGCTAAAAACTTTTTAATAAGGGCTGTAATTGTATCCGGAGTTATAAGAGCTTGTCCGTCTGAGATTTTCGCTAAGTCCTTCATACTCTTGCCTCCTTATTTAATTGTTTACTATTGCCTTCTGATACTATTATAATACATTACGCTTACTTTGTCAAGTGAAATCTTTGCTTTAGTTATTTTTTCTTTCGGAGGTAAGCCGGAGGGGTCTCTTTTAGGGAGTGCATAATCTCCTATGCGTGCGTAAAGCGTTAGCAAAGTCTTTGCGGATATATTCTTAACAGTTCCGCTATATTTTTAGTTTCTCCGCTATTTCGTTAAACATTCCAGCGGGAGCTCCGGAATATCGGCTTTTGTTAAACTTTTCGGCGGTATGGTTGAAATGTTAGCTTTTGTTAGCCTTTTTTATAGCGTTACTATAATCCCAGCTTTTACCTAACATATCGGAAAACTCTGTAAGAGGGTCAATAAGTTTCAACATTTCTCAACATTGAAGCCGGTCTTTGATTTTGTTAAACATTACGGAGTAATGGCTAATACCTTAACTTTCCTTAACATTCCCGGCATTATGTCCGGGCTTAGTCATTTCCTTCAACATTCGGCAATAGTGCCCTTTCTTTGTTATTTCCTTAAAGAAACATAAGCCTATCGCTATTTTATCGCTGTTCTTATCGCTTTTACGGAGGGAGCCTTTTTTATAGCGTTACTTAACTCTTTCCGGGTATCTTCTCCGGGCTCGGTTTCCTTGTTAATTCCTTGTTATTTACTATGAAAAGCCCTATTTCTGCCTCAGTAATCCGCAGAAATCCAGCTCAAAGCCTCTGTTATTGCCCTGTTAGCAGAGGGTATTTTTTCTTAGTCTTTGTCTTAAAGAAGAGAAAAAGGCTTTTAGAGGCTTTTTCTTCTTCTTTTATATAATAATATATAAAAGAATATAAGAGGGGTTTTTATCGTCTGAGGTTTCCAACTTTTAGTGGTAGAGAACCCAACTTTTAGTGGTAGAGAACCCAACTTTTAGTGGTAGAGGTAAACTGAGTATACATAGTAAACAAATAAAGCCTAACTTGTTATATCTTTATAGTAGAGCCTTTACTGTCCTTAAGCCCGGCTTATTCGGGTTTATTGTGTATCTTATCCGGTCTCCCATTCCCTCATTGACAAGAGCGTATTTAGTGATATAGCCCAGCTGTTTAGCCTGAGCGAAATATTTAAGTATATCCCGCCTATATCTCTGCCTCTGATAGCTTTTTATTAAGTGGTCAAGCCGGAGGGTATAAGCAAGGTTATCTAATAATGGGTTATAAGTTATAGTTCTGTTTAGTGTAAATTCTTTTAGAATATAGTCTATTAAAAGCATTAAGGGTTTTGAGCATTTCTTCCCTAATATAGCTTTAGCTTCTTCGTGTATATTAGCGGGTTTTAGTATATATTTACAGTCTATCTGGTCTATAAGTATCGGAGAGGGCTCTATAATTAAGTGCGTTACTTTCGGAGGTAAGCCGGAGGGGTCTAAGTTTATTACTTTATTAGCTTCTTCCTGATTGAGCCCTTCGTATCCTTCAAGTATATTGAGGAGCGGTCTTACTGCTTTGATTATGTCTACTCTGTCCTTGCCTTTTTCGTCTTTATATTTTCGCTGATAGAAGATAAAAAAGCGTATGTCTGCTAAATCCTTTAATGATTGTAATGCTTCCTCTCTCTCTTGTCCGGAGTATTCGTTATAGCCTCTTGCTGTCTGATATTTTTTTACTCCGAATAAGTCTAAATATTGAGAAGGAGTAAAAGATATTCTCGGAATAATTCCTTTATACTTAAAGATATTTTTCCCGTCTAATTCTTTTGTGTCTTCGTTGCCCTTATATTGAGTGCTATAAAGTAATCTTTCTATAACTCCTAAAGCCTTACTTTGAGATAATGTAAGGTCTATTCCGGCTGTCTTTATATTAAATTGCTGAATACTATCCCGGAGCCCTTTATCCTCCGGGTTAAGATTATTTATATTTTTATTGTCTTCGGGGTCTAACTTATCAAAAAAAGATAATTGAGGAGACTTAGGCTTAAATCCTAACTTCTGAAAGGTAGCGTATAGAGATACTTTATAAGTCTCTTCCGTTCCTTTATTTTTCGGAGTAAAAGTTCCCATTTTCGGAGTTAATTGAAGGGGTTGCTTAATAATAGAGTTTATTAGCCCTTCTTTTATTCCCTGAGAGTAATGTTTAGAGCTTCTTTTTGCTCTTATCATTTTTTTGCTCCCTCAAGAATATAGTCTACAATTACTTCGGGGTCTATGGCTGTGAGCGGAGTATCCTTAATATATTTAGTTACAAGCTTCATAGTCTCCGTCTTCGGATTTTCATAATCCTTTAAGTTAATCTCTTTGAAGTTCAGCGGGACTTTATGCCCTGATATTTTTTCTCTAAATTCCTGTCTTTTGATATAGGCATTTATTAAAGTTACTTCTTCCTCTAAGTCTTTTAATTCCTTGCTGAGTATTATATCGGTTTTATAGTCCATTTTTTCAGTCAAGAGTTCAATAGCTTTTTTAGTAACAAAAATAATATCAAAATATCCTTTCTGAATAAAGCTGAATTTTTCCTCTAAGGCTTCCGCTATTTTCGGGTCTTCTAAGGTCTTTTCAATAGATGAAATATGTAAAATATGTTCTAAATCTTCGGCTTCCTTATAATATCCGTTTCCGTCTAAGTTATAATCCGGAGGATTTTTAGCTATCAATACTGTCCGGTGGTCATAAGCGGGCTCCGGGATATAAGCGTCTATAATATTATTTGTAATGTATTTTATGCCTAAGCCCTCAAGGACATTCCCCTTGATTTTAATATCGTTATACTCTTTGAGCGGGAGCTTTGCTATATCCTCCGCTATCTTCAGCTTCTTTGAGCTTATTAGCTTTTTAGTCTCGGCTAATACTAACTTAAAAAAATCCGGAAAGTCTTCCTTAAAGCCCTCAATTCCATAACTATAATAGTCTGTATGTTTAGCTTTTATTAAGCCCTTATGGTATTCCTCTCCGGCGTAATAATAAAAGAGGCTGTTTAATAAGTCCGTCCCGTAAATTTTAGTATTATCTTTTTTATTCCCTTCCTCTTTTTCCTTCTCGTATTGCTTCCATAAGTCCGCTATTTTTTCTCTCCGGTTTCTTATGTAGTCCTCCGCAATAAAGAGCATTACAAGAGATAAAGAGAAGTCCTTAGTAAGTTTTTCTTTTTTCTGTATAGCCTGAGCTTCGCTGTATTGCTTCTCCGTCATTATTTCGTAAGTATTTTGATAGTCTCTTATCGCTTGGTTAGTCCATAATCCCATTAAGATAGCTGAAAGTCTATTAAGCTCGGATTTTGCTGTCATAATATATAACATTCCCGCAATAGATAGCCTCATTTGAATACACTCTACAAGCTTAAAATAAGCGTTAGCTATCCGTCTCTCGTCTATATCTTTTATTGTCTCTGATAATTGGTCTATGTCTTCTCTTGTAAATATCCGCCCTTTGCCTTCGTAAACTGCTATTAAATCTTTTAAGCAGAGCTTCCCCATCTCCGCCCCTGTTAATCCCTTCTTTATTATAGCGTCTAATTCTTTCTTCATAAACTCCCTCTTAGCGTGAATGTAGTATTGACTTCAAAGCGTCTATTTTCTTTTCAAGTATGCTATTCTCATAGGCTTTTAATAAGTTCGCAATAACAATATTTTCTCTGTAAGCCTGCTCTTTCGTAATCTCTCCGCTTTTTATCTTAGCGAATAAAGAGACTACTTCTTTTAATATTCCCTCAGCGTTTAATTCTGTTACAGTTTCGGTATCCTGAGGCTCTATATATTCGTCCCGGAGGGCTTCTACATATCTAAGCTGATAGTCTAAGAGTTTTTCAGCCGGGACGGAGGAGAGGTCTTTTTTAGAGAGTTCGTCTTCTATCTTTTTGAGCATATCGCCCAGCCTTTTAATTCGTGCCTCTTTATTCATAAAGTAAGTATCGTAAAGAGTGCGTAAATTCTCAGCCTTGAGCTTTGCTATCTCTTCGGAGAGTTCCCCGTTCCATACTGTAAGCGTCCCCTTTGATACTTCAAGCTCTTTACATATCTTAGAGTAAGGGTATCCTTTAGCTCGGAGCTCTACAAAGCGGGTCTTCTGCTCTGTCTTGCCTTCGTGTAGTATTATCTCTCCTGTATTATTCATATTATACCTTGTCTGCTCTCTTGCCTCTTTTGGTTTATTATGTTCGCTATTTCCTCAGCGTTGCCTCTTACAATTTTTTCAAGCTTCGCTAACTCCTTTATATTGAGCCCGGCTTACCTTAACAAAGCGGTCAAGCTCTCCCTTCGTTATAATTCCCTTAATCTTTCTTAGGCTTCGTAATAGAAAATAAGCCTCTTGAAGAGATATAAGCTCCGGCTTCGCAGTCCGCCCTTTAGTCTTCATAATGCCCCGTTATATTCTCTCAAGGTTATTTCCTTTCTTCTAATCTTGTCAATAAGTTCGCCCCGGAGCTCTACTATTTTAATAAGTGCGTTTATATCTTTATTAGCAAGCTTTCCGTCCTCTATCTTTTCGTCAACTAAGCCTTCGTTAGTGCTGTCAATCAAATAAACATCTATTTCCGTCTCGCTGTTTTTAATATTGTCAATTTCTTTTTTGACAGTCGCAAAACTTTTCAAGCTGTTAATTATTATGTGCTTGTCCATACTGTCCCTCCTTATGCCTTTAGCAGTCTTGCTCTTTATATTTTCCTGTTACCATTTGCTCAAGGTTATCCTTGAAAATCTTGTCAAGCTCTGCCTCGCTGATACTTCTATATTTAATCCGGCAATCTCTCCGGAAGGCTTCAATTTCGCTGAGAGATATTTTCTGCCCTTTCTTTTTTTGCTTAATCATAAGTATAATCCCTTCTTGTAAAGCTGTAAGCTCCAGCTTATTGCTTCTTCCCTTAGTCTTCATAGGTTTGCTCCTTCTATTTCTATGTCCGCTATGTATCCTTTACGGACATACTCCCATTATTGAGCGTTAGTCCCGTCCTCAAAGTATTTCCTTAAGCTTTCCTCTGTTACCATATACTTGCCTCCCAGCTTCTTCCCTGAGAGCTTCCCGGTCTTGATATACCTCCGGAGCGTTAGCGGGGTTACTTTAAGCTTTTCGGATAGTTCCTTTATGTTATATAGGTTTGTATCGCCTAATTTTATCGGCATAGTTTAGCTCCTCCTGTTTATGATTTTCTTGTTTTTTAAGTAATTCTCTAAAGCTTCCGTTAC